>Ga0068865_100002550_pt1 | contig 10799 bp, 6 predicted proteins | sample KBSMisM12_FD_75293 | JGI IMG/M metagenome (GOLD analysis project Ga0068865, IMG submission 75293) | Miscanthus rhizosphere microbial communities from Kellogg Biological Station, Michigan, USA - KBS Miscanthus M1-2 | ecosystem: Host-associated > Plants > Roots > Rhizosphere > Soil ...
GCGGTTTTGCCGCCAGCGTCACGCTCGGACCGGGTGCGCACGATCTCGCCATCGATGCGCAATTTGACGACAGCGAGTGGTTGCATCTGGGAACGCGCGTAGTGACGACTCGCGCGAAGCCGCTGCGTGCCAGCCTCGATACGCCGACCGTGCTGGACGTGCGATACGGCAACGTCCGTTTTTCCGGCTGGTGCGTGCATCCGCAACGGCATGTTGCCGATTTGCGCCTGGTCGTCGGGGCTGCGCGTGCGCAATGCCAGTATGGTCTCGAACGGCCCGATGTCGCCGCGGCAGTAGCGGCACCAGGTGCGGCGAAATCGGGTTTCGAGGCGAGCGTCGAAATGCAGGCGGGCGTGTGGCCGATCAGTCTGATTGCCGTGCTCGACGACGGCAGCGAAGTCACTCTCGAGTGGCCGCAACCGTTGCGCGTGCACGGCCCGCCACTTCTGCGGCGAGTCTGGAATTTCTGCGTCTTCTTTTTCGGCCTGCTCCGCTACGGGTTCGGCCTCGCGCGGACCTGGATCCGCGACAACCGCCGCCTGCCCCGGCCGGCCGAACTGCCGTCGATGCTGCGCTTCGCGCTGGATCGTTATCGGCATAGCGGGCGCGATCCGGGCCACGCGGCGCCGGCCGGGTTCGCCGTCCCCGAGCCGCTCGATGCGTACACGGCCTGGCAGTCGTTCAATCAGTTCAACGGCGCGGCGCGCGATGACCTGGAGAGACGCCTGTCCGGCGCCGGCACCTTGCCGCTGCTGTCGGTCGTGATGCCGGTCTACAACCCGCCGCTCGACCTGCTGCGGGCCGCAGTAGACAGCGTGCGCGGGCAGGTTTTTGCGAACTGGGAATTGTGCATAGCCGACGATGCCAGCAGCGATGCCGCCGTCCATGACTACCTCGATCGCCTGGTCGCGGACGAACAACGCGTGCGTGTCGTCAAGCGCGAGACGAACGGCAATATCAGCCGCGCGACGAACTCGGCGGCGGAACTGGCATCAGGCGAGTTCGTCGTGCTGCTCGATCAGGACGACCTGCTGACCGCCGATGCGCTCGGCGAAATCGCACTGTGCATCCATGCGCGGCCGCTGGCCGACATCGTCTATTCCGACGACGACAAGATCGATGCAGCCGGGCGCCGCTTCGCGCCGCAATTCAAGCCGGACTGGTCGCCCGAGCTGCTGCTCGGCTACATGTATTTCAGCCACGTGTTCGCAGTGCGGCGCACCCTGTACGCGAGCGTCGGCGGCATGCGTGTCGGCTTCGAAGGCTCGCAGGATTACGACTTCGCGCTGCGCGCAACCGAAGCGGCGCGCTCGATCGAGCACGTACCGCAGGTGCTGTACCACTGGCGCGTGCTGCCAGGATCCACGGCGGCATCCGGCGCGGCGAAGCCCGGAAGTTTCGACGCCGGACGGCGCGCCGTGCAGGAGGCCCTGCAACGCCGCGGTGTCACCGGCGACGTGGAACAGCCCGAGTGGGCGCGCAAGGCCAGCGTCGGCATCTTCGGCATCGCGTTTCCCGACGACGGCCCGAAAGTCAGCATCATCATCCCGACGCGCAACGGTCTGGCGATCCTGCGTCGCTGCATTGACTCGCTCGCGCAGACGACCTATCGCAACTACGAAATCGTCATCGTCGACAACGACAGCGACGATCCCGCGACGGTCGAATACCTCGGCTCGCTGCCGCACCGCGTCGAGCGCATATCCAATCCGCACGGCCGTTTCAATTTTGCCTGGATCAACAATCGCGCGGCCGAGCGCGTGCAGGGCGACCTGCTTCTGTTCCTCAACAACGACACCGAAGTCATCTCGCCACGCTGGTTGAGCCAGATGGTCGGCTATGCCGGCCTGCCGGGCGTCGGTGCGGTCGGCGCGCGCCTTCTGTTTCCGGATCGGCGCATCCAGCACGCCGGCATCGTGCACGGCTACTACCGCGGACTCGCCGGGCCCGCGTTCAAGCTCACGCCGGAGTGGGACAACGGGTATCTGTCCTACGCGCGCGTGGCGCGCAACTATTCGGCCGTCACCGCGGCGTGCATGCTGACGCCGCGCAAGCTCTTCCTCGAGCTGGGCGGCTTCGACGAAATCCATTTCGAGGTCGCCTACAACGACGTCGACTACTGCTACCGGCTCGGCAGACGCGGCTTGCGCAACGTGTATTGCGCCGACGCCGAACTGCTGCATCACGAGGGTCACTCGCGCGGTTTCTTCGACCGGCCGCAGGAAATCGCCGCGTTCCGTCGCAAGTATGCGAACAAGCACGATCCCTACTACAGCCCGCACCTGAGCCTGGACGACGAGCGCTTTTCGATCAAGCCGCGGCGCTACCGCGCCGGCCCGGCCGCGCCGGTGCGCGCGCTGATGTGTGCGTTCAACCTGAATTGGGAAGGCGCACCGTACAGTCAGCTCGAATTGACGATCGGCCTGAAACACGCGGGCTGCGTCGATCCGGTCGTCTATGCGCCGAAGGATGGGCCGTTGCGCGCCGCGTACGAGAAGGCCGGCATCGAGGTTCACGTCTTCGATCATCCGCTGGCCGGTGTGTTCGACGAGGCTGCCTACGATCGCGCGCTCGACAAGTTCGGCGCGTTCATGCGCGATCTCGGCGTGGGCGTCGTGTACGGCAATACCCTGCAGACGTTCTATGCCATCGACGCAGCGCACCGGCTCGGGCTGCCGACGGTGTGGAATCCGCGCGAGAGCGAGCCGTGGCAGTCCTATTTCAATTTCCTGCCTGCGCCGCTCGCGGCACGCGCGCTGCGCTGTTTCGACTGGCCGTACCGCGTGATCTTCGTCGCCGATGCGACCCGCAGAGTGTTCGCGCCACTCGAGAGCCATGGGAATTTCGCGGTCATCCACAACGGCCTGGACCTGACGCGGCTGCGTGCCGAAGCCGGGCGCTTCCCGCGCGACAGCGTACGGCGCGAACTGGAGATCGACGATCGCGATGTGGTTCTGCTCCTGCCAGGCACGGTCTGCGAACGCAAGGGCCAGCACGATCTGATCAACGCCCTCGCGCTGCTGACGCCGGCGAGCGCCGGTCGCCTGCACTGCTTCATCGTCGGCGATCGCGCCAGCAGCTACAGCGTCGAAATGCACCGCCTCGCGGATGCGCTGCCGGACGAATTGCGCGCGCGCGTGCACATCGTGGCGGAAACGCACGATATCGCACGCTACTACCAGGCAGCCGACGTATTCATCTGCACGTCGCGCGTCGAAAGCTTTCCACGCGTCGTGCTCGAGGCAATGGCGTACGCGCTGCCCATCGTCAGCACACGCGTGTTCGGCATCGCCGAGCAAGTCGGCGAGAATGTCAATGCGTTGCTGTACGAACCCGGCGACGTCGCGCGCCTCGCCGCCCATCTGGGCCAGCTGATCGACGACGACGCCACGCGGCAGCGGCTCGCAGCGAATTCGCCGCATGTGCTCGCGACGCTGAACACGTTCGATGAAATGGTCGTCGCCTATGGCCGGATATTTGGCGAAGCGGTCCTGACCGCCAGTGTGCCGGCTTTCAGCGATACAATAACGCCAACAGCCGCAGCCGCACCCTGATCCGCCATGTGTGGAATTGCCGGAATCCTCGATCACCACGCCGATGCGCCGCTGCGCACGCAACTTGAAGGCATGCTCGCGTGGATGCTCAAGCGCGGACCTGACGGCAGCGGCGAGTTTGTCGAGGGTCCTCTGGCTATGGGCATGCGCCGCCTGGCCGTCATTGACCTCGAAGGTGGCTGGCAACCGCTGTACGCCGCAGACGGCCAAGTCGTCGTCTTCCAGAATGGAGAAATATACAATTATCAGTCGCTGCGCGACGAACTGCAGCGTCTCGGCCATTCGTTCCGCACTCAGAGTGACACCGAAGTGCTTGCCAACGGCTTCGTTGCCTGGGGCATCGATGGATTGTTGAAACGGATCGACGGCATGTATGCCTTTGCGATCCTCGATCGTCGCGGCGGTGAACTGCACCTGGCGCGGGACCGTTTCGGTGAAAAACCGTTGTTCTACGCGTGCGGCGACGGCCGTTTTGCCTGGTCGTCGCACTTGCTCGCGCTGGCGTCGCTGCCATGGGTCGACGTCGCCACCGACCCGCTTGCCCTCGACGACTATCTCGCAACACATTACGTCGCCGGACCGCGCACATGGTTTCGCGGTGCCCGCCGCCTGTTGCCTGGTCACCGGCTGACACTGCGTATTTCCGATCCGCTGCCGCAGACGCAGCGCTACTATCGGCCCGACCTGGATCGCGGGGGTCGTGTCAGCGACGACGAACTGGCCGAAACGCTGGAAGCGACCGTGCGCTCGCGCCTCGTAGCGGATGTGCCCGTAGGCGTGTTCCTGTCCGGCGGCCTGGATAGTTCACTGATCACGGCACTCGCCGCTCGCGCACAGCCTGGCATCATGACTTTCTCGATGGGCTTCGACTCGGCGGCGCATGACGAGGCCGCGCACGCACAACGCGTCGCGGAGTATTGCGGCACCCGGCACCACCGCTTTCGCTTCGACGCCAAGAGCTTCGCGACCTTGCTGCCTCAGGTGGCTGAAGTGCTCGACGAACCAATCGGCGACCAGGCAGCGTTACCGATGTACTGGTTGTGTCGCGAGGCGCGCAGGCACGTGACGGTCGCTCTTTCCGGCGAAGGCGCCGACGAAATGTTCGCCGGATACGGATATTACCGGCAATTTCTCGGTGCCGGCGGCCGGCTTCAGAGGCTCGCCGACCGGCTGCGCGGACGCACAGCAGTGATTGCGCCCGAACTGCGCCGATTCACGCGTAACCCCGCGCCCGTCACGCCGTCCGGGTTTCCTTTGCTTACCGATCCCGCAGACCGCGAGCGCCTCACGGGGCGCGCTCTGGCAATCGACGACGCATGGGAGCATGCGTTGGTCGCGTGGCTCGATACCGCCACGGATCCGCTCAAGCGCGCGCAGGCTGCTGACGTCAGCACCTGGCTTCCGGATGACCTGCTGGTAAAGTTCGATCGCATGGGCATGGCACATAGTCTCGAAGGTCGTGCGCCTTACCTCGCCCCGCAGCTTGCGGAACGCGCACTGCGTGGGTCGAATCCGCACGAACGCATGAGCCTTACCGACAGCAAGCTGGCGTTGCGCCGCGTCGCACGGCGCTGGCTGCCTACGGACATTCTCGAGCGTCCGAAGCAAGGTTTCGTTCTGCCGATGAAGGCTTGGCTGACCGCATGGTTCGAGAGACGTGGTGGCCCCGGCGCTTACTTTCGCGACGTATCCATTCCAGAGCTCAATACCGACGAGGTTGCTTCGCTCGCCCAACGCGACCTCGCTGCGGGGGTCGGCCGCGAGCGCCTCCTCTACGCACTCGTCGCTTTGGCCGAGTGGAGGGCTGCCTGTGTCGGCCGACTAGCTGCGGCGCGCAAGCTTTCCGCACCCGCCCCGGAAGTATCTGTCGCATGATCCAGCGAGATGCAAAAGCTTCGTCGCCAGGCGGCGGTGTCGGTGGCGTCGTCAAGACGGCTGGCGGCAGCCGAAATATCTCCCTGCAAGCCTTGCGCGGTGCCGCCGCGTGTTCGGTGATGATCTACCACGCCTCGCACTTCACGACGCAGAAGACTGGAGCCCTTTGGCTCGAGGAGGCGTTCAGCAGTCGCCTTGGTCTGTACGGTGTGCTGGTGTTTTTTGTCCTGTCGGGTTTTCTGATGGAAGGAGCGGTGCGTCGCTACGACGCCACGACGTTCGTTCTGCATCGTTTTGTCCGGCTCTATCCGACCTATTGGGTGCTGTTTTTCCTGTTCTTCCTGATCCAGAGTTTTCGCATAGGGACATGGGATGTCGTCCCCTGGAAAGCGCTGACGCTCCTGCCGCTTGGCGAGATGTTCAGACCGCTGCACGCGGAATGGACGCTTTTGTACGAAGTGTTTTTCTACGCGATTTGCGCAGTCGCCTGCGTCTGGAAGCGAGTCTACCCGCCGGTGTTGCTGGTTTGGTTGACGATCGTCGCCGTGGCTTTTTTTGCTTTCGGCCAGTATGGGACTTCGATGCAGCCGACATTGCTGCAAATTCCCTTCAGCGTTTGGAACGTGGGCTTCATCTGCGGCAGCCTGGGCGGCATCCTGAATCGGTCAAAATGGCGGTCCGATCCGGCGCTTCTTTGGCTCGCGGGCGTGTCGCTCGTCCTGCTCGGCGAGTTGGCGATGCCAGGAACGAAGCTGTTCCTCGCCGGCCCCGGCTTCACCTGCATCGTTGTCGCCCTAGTGCGCGCGCCGCGCATGACTGAACCCGGCATCGGCATGCGGGTCATGTTTCTGCTCGGCGAATACTCTTATGGCCTGTACCTGGCTCACGCGTTGAGCATCCAACTTGTTCTGGTCTATCTGCCGGCGTCACTATGGTCGCAGCCCGTGGCGGTATTTGCCGGCATGATCGGCGTCGGACTCGGGGTCGGCATCCTGGCGGGCAGCATTGACGTCGCTCTTTACGGTGTCCTGAAAAACCGAATCGACCATTGGTCGCGCCGACGGCTCGCGGCCCGTGAAGCACGAGCAGCACTCACAACGGCCGATACCGCTGGCGCTGTCAGTCAACCGACGGAGATTGCATGAACGACGTATTCAATCCGCTTCCCGGCGTCCCGATTGTAGAGTCGCCGTTCTTCGAAAGCGCTTCGCAACTATTGGCCAGCGACGCTGAGGCGCTGCGCGTCGCCCGCGACCTGAACCGTGATGGTTTCGCCATTTTTGACTTTCCCGATGAGCAGTTCGGCGCGCGAGCAGACGCGTTGCGCCGCGATCTGGACCAATACTACCCATGGATCGAGTGGCTGCAGAAAGGTGGCGGCATGCGCGTGCACGATGCCTGGAAATTCGACGCAAATGCGAAGGCACTTGCCATCAATGCGCGCGTCCTCGAACTGCTTTCGCGCATTTATGGCCGCCGCGCGTTTCCATTCCAGAGCTTGAATTTTCCGGTCGGCACCGAGCAGCACTTCCACTCGGACTCCGTCCACTTCAGCTCATACCCCGAACGCTTCATGTGTGGCGTGTGGGTAGCTCTTGAAGACGTGCACGAGGACGCAGGCCCGTTGATCTATTACCCCGGCTCGCACAAATGGCCGATCTACACGAACGAGCACTTGGGCATTTGCGGCGCCCATCAACCAGGCATCCCTGGCCAGGCGACGTTCGAGCCGCTATGGGAACGGCTGGTCGAACAGACCGGTATTGCGCCAGCGCGCTTCCTGCCGCGCAGGGGGCAGGCACTGATCTGGGCCGCGAACTTGCTGCACGGTGGCGACGTGCATCGCGACCGCAAGCGCACGCGCCACTCGCAAGTGACACACTACTATTTTGATGACTGCACTTATTACACGCCGATGCATTCCGATCCGTTCTACGGGAGCATAGCTTATCGACGGCTCGTCGATATCAGCACGGGGAAGGAAGTGCCGAACCAGTGCGGGGGCTATCGCGTCCCGGACGCGTTCATCAATCAGGTCCAATATCAGATCAAGGGCTGAGAATCGCATGACTCGCGCCACCAATTACGTCATTTCGACCACCGCTTTTGTGCTGATGGCCAGCATTGGCGTGCCCGCCAGCGCCGCCGGCACACACCAGCTGGTCCTGTATCGCCCTGCTACGTCGACGTTCTATATCCGCCAGGAAGAAGCCAACGCGCCGGTAACACAAGTGCCCTTCGGCGCGCCGGGCGACGTGCCGTTCTTCGCCGACTTCACCGGCGACGGAAAGCGCGAGCCCGCGCTTTATCGCAAGGGAGAGTGGATGATATCGACCCACGCGGACGGCAAAGTCGATATCACGACGACATTCGGCGGCCAGCCGGGCGAGATACCACTCGTGGCCGACGTCGATGGGGACGGCAAAGCCGATTTCGCCCTGTTCCGCTCCGGAGCTTGGTACGTCCGCGGTTCAAGCAAGCCCGCAATCACACTGAGCTTCCATTTCGGCATAGCAGGCGACAAGCCGCTGCTTGCCGATTTCGATGGCGACGGCAAGGTCGACTTCGCGGTATATCGCGCCGGCCACTGGTACGTCGATACGAATCGCGACGGCAAAGCCAAGCTCGATTTCGTCTTTGGCGGGGAGCCTGCCGACCGCGCGCTTGCCGTCGATTGGGATGGTCACGCGGCGCCGGCGCTGTTCCGCGCGGGAGTGTGGCTGGTTAGTGGCCAGCATGACGGCAAGGTTTCGGCCCAGTATGGGTTCGGCGCGACTGGCGATATCCCGTTGGCCGCCTTCATCCAGAAGTGATTGAGGGCGCACGCTCGCTCCTCGCGAACGATCTCGTGCCGTCGCAAACGGCGGCGGCGCGACGTGGCGCCGACCCGCTGCAGGAAAAGCGACCGCCCGAATGCTGTCAGTCCTGATCATCAACCACGGAACGGCGCCGGCCACGCAAGCCTGCCTGGCCGCCCTTGCCGATACGTTGCCCGAGGATGCACGCGTGTTCGTGCTCGACAACGGATCAGGCCCTGATGATGTGGCGGGGCTGTCGCGCACGATCGCGGCGAATGCATCGCGCATGACGCTGGACGTGAGCGCGGACAACCTGGGCTTCAGCGGGGGCATGAACCGCCTGCTGCAGGCCGCGTTGGCCGATTCGCGCACCGATCAGGTCCTGCTGCTCAACAGTGATACGCGCCCGCTGCCGGGATTGATTGCGGCTTTGCGTGCTCGGCTCGACCTCGATTCGCGCACCGACATGGTGGCGGCGCAGATGAGCGATCCGCGCGACGGCTCGGTCGACAGCCTCGGCATCACGCTGTATCGCTCGACGCTCGCGTCGAACCGCAAGCGCGCCGACGAGATCCTGCTCGGACCGAGCGGCGGCTGTGCGTTGTTCACGCGGCGGCTGCTCGACGATCTGAAATCGACCCACGGCGAATGGTTCGACGAACGCTTCTTCTGCTACGCCGAGGACACCGATCTGGTGCTGCGCGCGCGCTGGCTCGGCTACCGGCCGGCCTATGCCGCAGACGCGCTCGTCGAGCATGCGGGCTCGCTGTCGTCCGGCGGGCGCGACAACGATTTCGTCCTGTACCACGGCATCCGCAACTCGCTGTGGTGGCTGGTCAAGGATGCGCCCACCGGCTGGCTGCTGCGCTCGCTGCCGTGGTTCATCGCGCTGCACTGCGGAATCGTGCTGCGCCATCTGCGCCGCGGCCGCGCGCGCGTGTTGTGGCGCCTGTATCGCGACGCGTTCAAGGGCTTGCCCGCGATGCGCGCAAAGCGTCGCGTGATCCGCGCATCGCGCCGCGTTCCCGAAAGTGACTTCGGCCGCTGGGTCGAACCGCGCTTCTACGAACGCGACTACGTTCGCCGCGCCTGGCGCGAACTCTGGCGCCCTGCAAAGCCGCCGCCCGGCAAACGCGAAGTTCAATAGCGTTCGCACGAACAACGCAAATAGAGCCAGGAAGAAAAGGAAGAAAACCGGAGCTCGAGACTCCGATTGCATATTTCCTGTTTCCTTCGTGTTCTCCGTGTTCTTCGTGGTTCAGTCTTTCGCTTTGTCCGCCATCAACGCAGCGCGTCGTCGAGTTCAGCGCGCAGGTCGTCGATGTCCTCGACGCCGACGGACAGGCGAATCAAACCGTCGCTGATGCCGAGGCGCTTGCGGTTCGCCGCCGGGATCGAGGCGTGCGTCATGATCCCCGGGTGTTCGATCAGGCTCTCGACGCCGCCGAGCGATTCGGCCAGGGCGAACAGCTTGCAGCGCTCGAGGACGCGGCGCGCGCGGCGCAATCCGCCCTTCACCTCGACCGATATGATGCCGCCCGGTCCGTCCATCTGGCGCTTCGCCAGTGCATATTGCGGATGGGTCTTCAGCCCGGGGTAGATCACGCGTTGCACGGCCGGATGCTTTTCGAGCCACCCGGCCAGCACGCTCGCGCCGGCGCAGTGCGCGCGCATGCGCAGATGCAGCGTCTTCAGGCCGCGCATGGCCAGGAACGAGTCGAACGGACCGGCAACCGCGCCGACCGAGTTGTGCAGGAACGCCATCTGCTCCGCAAGATCCTTGTTGTCGCCGGCGACGACGATGCCGCCGACCATGTCCGAGTGGCCGTTGAGATATTTCGTCGCCGAATGCAGGACCAGGTCGGCGCCGTATTCGATCGGCCGCTGCAGTATCGGCGAGCAGAACGTGTTGTCGACGACGAAGATCAGCTTGTGCTTGCGCGCGAACGCGCCGACTTTCGCCAGATCGACGACGGTCAACATCGGGTTCGTCGGCGTCTCGGCCCAGATCATGCGCGTGTTCGGCTTGAGCGACGCCTTCAGCGCCGCGCCGTCGTTGAGGTCGAGGAACGTGAAATCGAGTCCCGCGCTGCGCCGGCGCACGCGCTCGAACAACCGATAGCTGCCGCCGTACAGGTCGTTCATCGCGATGACGTGGCTGCCGGAATCGAGCAGGTCGAGGACCGTGCTGGCGCCGCCGAGGCCGGATGCGAATGCGTACCCCTGCGAACCGCCCTCGAGATCCGCGACACAACGCTCATAGGCCATGCGCGTCGGATTCTGCGTACGGCTGTATTCGTAACCCTGGTGCACGCCGGGGCTCGACTGAACGTAGGTCGATGTCGCGTAAATCGGCACCATGATGGCGCCGGTCGATGGATCGGGGCTCTGGCCGGCGTGGATCGCGCGCGTTCCAAGGCCCATCGGTTTTTCGGTCTTCCTATTCATTGCCGACCAGTCCCTTTAGCCAGCGCCTTACTCCCCCGGCAGCGGGACGCTGATCTCTTGCGACGGAGTCCGTTGTGTCGGATGTTTGCGATACGGCCTTCCGGCAGATGATCAGGTCCTGATG
>Ga0068865_100002557_pt1 | contig 10791 bp, 9 predicted proteins | sample KBSMisM12_FD_75293 | JGI IMG/M metagenome (GOLD analysis project Ga0068865, IMG submission 75293) | Miscanthus rhizosphere microbial communities from Kellogg Biological Station, Michigan, USA - KBS Miscanthus M1-2 | ecosystem: Host-associated > Plants > Roots > Rhizosphere > Soil ...
GAGTTCAACATGGTGAACTCGATCGACTGCCGCAGCGAGAACGAGCTGTTCGTCGGCGAGCTGGGCAACTGGCGCGTGCAGAAGCTGACGCTGAAGCCGGCCAGGTAGCGTCGCTCGGGCCGGTCAGGTGGATGGCCACCCGGCCGGCAATTCGAGAAACGATCGATCGAGCCCGGCGGCCGACGGACAACCCAACAGCGTCAGCGTCCGCAGCAGGTCGGCGCGCAGGATGTCGATTGCGCGCGTGACCCCGGGACCGCCCCCCGCGCCGAGCCCGTACATGTACGCCCGTCCGATGAGCACGGCGCGCGCGCCGAGCGCGAGCGCCTTGACGATGTCGCTGCCGCGGCGGATGCCGCCGTCGAACAGGACCTCGGTGCGATCGCCGACGGCCGCGACCACCTCCGGCAGGACCCGCAGCGTCGGCGCCACTCCGTCCAACTGCCGCCCGCCGTGGTTGGAGACGACGACGCCTTCCGCTCCCGCGTCCACCGCCCGCCGCGCATCGTCCGCCGTGTGAACGCCTTTGACGATGATCGGTCCGCCCCAGGCGTCGCGAATCCACCGGAGATCCGGCCAGCCGACGGCGCATTCCGCCAGCGCCCGGCCCACGTCGGCGTAGGGCATCGGGCCGGTGGGCAGCATCACGTTGGGAAAACTCATCAGCCCGCCGTCGGCGATGAACCCCGCCAGCCATCGCGGCTTCGCGAGCAGCTGCGGGATGTACGGCAGCATCGATCCGATCTTGCGCGTGAGCAGCGCGCCGGTGCCGTTGTAATGGTCGCGTTCGCGCATTCCCGCGACCGGGGTGTCGATGGTGACCACCAGCGCGGAGAAGCCGGCCCGGCGGGCTCGCTCGATGCCGGCGCGCGCGACGTCGTGCCCGCCGACCAGATAGAGCTGGTACCAGACCGGCCGCGTCGCAGCGGCCTTCACTTCCTCGAGCGGTGAGCCGCACAGCGTCGACAGGATGTAGCCGGTGCCGGCCGCGCCGGCCGCGGCGGCGGCCAGCGCTTCGCCGTGCGGGTGAAACATCCGCGTGCTGCCGATCGGTGCGAGGAGGAACGGCAGATCGAACGTGGTGCCGAGGACAGTGGTGCGCAGATCCGGGCTCGGCATCGGCACGGCGCTGCGCGGACGGAGCGTGATGGTTTCGAAGACGCGGCAGTTGCCCCGCAGCGTGATTTCGTCCTCGGCGCCGCCGTCGGCGTAGTCGAAGACGATGCGGGGCAGCCGGCGCTTGGCCAGGCGCCGGAGGTCGGCGATGTTGACGGCCTTATCGACGGCGCTCATGGCCACCGGCTTCCTTCATGAGTGTTCTCTCGATCATGACTCGTACTGCGGAACGATGTGCTCCTCGGACGTGAGCAGCGACATGAGCTTCGGGTGGATGAACAGTTTCTCCCGGCCGACTTTCACTTCGTCGAGGACGCCGATGTCGCGCAGCTGCTTGAGATACTCGGAGGCGGTTTGGCGCCGCGCGAGGCCGGCATCCACCACGTTCGCGATCCGGCAGTAGGGCTGCGCGAAGATCAGCTCCACGAGCTCCCGGGTGTAGACCGCCGGCGCCCGACGCTGGACGAACGCGGTCGTGTCGCGCAGCAGGTCGCGAATCGCGTGAATCTTTGCGGTGGTCCAGTGCGCGGTCTCGGCCACCGCTTCCAGCAGATACCGCACCCAGGGCTCCCACGCCGCGTCGGACGTCACCGCATTGAGCAGCCGGTAGTAGCCGGCCTTGTTGCGGATGATCGCACGGCTCAAGTACAGCACCGGCTGATCGAGCAGCTTCTGATCGACCAGATACAGCAGGTTCAGGATTCGCCCCGTGCGGCCGTTGCCGTCGGTGAACGGATGAATCGCCTCGAACTGATAGTGCCCGACCGCCATCCGGATCATCGTGTCCACGGTGGTGTCGTCGTGGAGGTATCGCTCCCAGTTCGCGAGCAGGTCGCGCAACAGGTCCTGGCCGGCCGGCGGCGTGTAGACGATGGCGCCGGTCGCGGCGTTGGTGAGTGCGGTGCCGGGGACCTTGCGAATGTCGGTGTCGATCCCCCGGAGCGTGCTGCACACCTCCACCGCCGTCGCCGTGGTCAGCGGCCGGTGCGTCAGCGACTCGAATCCGCGCCGCAGCGCGGTGCGGTAACGGAGGGCCTCCTTGGTCGCGGCGTCCGTCGGGAGCGTTTCGTCCTGCGCGTACTGAAAAAGCCGGTCCGTGGTGGTGACGATGTTCTCGATTTCGGAGCTCGCGCGAGCCTCGAGGATCGGGAGCGTGTTGATCAGGATGGCTTGATTCGGGAGGAGGTGCCCGGCCTGCTTCAGCTCGGCGACCGCGGCACGGGCCTCGATGCACGCTCTCAGGATGTCGCGAGTCTCGAGGTCCACCTCGGGCGGGAGCACCGGCAGCCGGTTGTACGGGGTGTCCGGGGCGAAAGGTCGAGTTGCTCGGGCCATGTCGATGACATCGACATGTTAGCGTAACGTGTCGATTTATTGCTCGATATTCGACATGTCCAAGCTCGACGGCGCCGAAAACTGGTCGGGGCGACTGGATTCGAACCAGCGATCTTCCGCTCCCAAAGCGGACGCGATACCAGGCTTCGCTACGCCCCGACCGGTCGATTGTACCCCGGTGGGGAGGGTTGTTGCTCCGGAGTCGTTCGACGTTCGACGTTCGCGGTTCGTCGTCACGGTTCGCCGTTCGCCGAACGCCGAACGCCGAACCCAGAACGCCGAACCCAGAACGACGAACCCAGAACGACGAACGTAGAACCACGAACGCCGAACGTCTGGCTTCTCTTATCTCTGCCTGATGCTCACCCCGCCGTTGGTGGTCATCGCCCGCAGCTTCGGGCCGCCGGCGCCCAGCGTGGTCTCGAGGTGGCGGCCGATGCGGCCCTGGACGGTGATGGGGAAGTCGATGCTGATGCCGCCGTGCGTGGTGCCGGCTTCGAGCTCCGCCGAGAAGCCTTTCGGCAGGTTCAGCCGGATGCCGCCGTTGGTGGTCTCGACGTCGAGGCCGGCGCCGTCCCAGTGATCGCCGCCGACGTCGACGGTGACGCCGCCATTGGTCGTCTCGCCGCGCAGATCGCCGCCGACGTTGGTGAGCACGAGGCCGCCGTTCTTCGCGTGAAACTTGGCCGAGCCGCGGAAATCGTCGATCGAAATCCCGCCGTTGTTGGTGTTCAGCGTGAGCATGGCGTTGCGCGGCACGCTGATCTCGAAGCTCACGCTCCAGCTCTCGTCGCGGTTTCCGGTGTCGGGCCCTTCGGCGCGCACGCGGCCGCCGGCGGTCTCGACCCGCACGCCGGCCACCAGGCGCCGCGCGTCGGCGTCGGTGTCCGCGTACGATTCGATGCGCGTGCGGACGAGGACGTCACCCCGATCCCAGCCGCGCACGCGGATGCCGCCGTTGCGCCCCGCGTCGACGTCCAGAGGGTTCGCCCCTCCGATGGTGTCTTCGCGCATCTCGCAGTGCCTGGCGCGATCCCCGTTGTTGCTGCGGTCGGCGCAGGTCATGGTGGTATTGCGCGTGGAATCACGGCCGGTATCCCGGTTGCGCGACTGAGCCGATCCCCCGGACACGAGGGCAACGGCGACCGCGGTCGTCACGAGAGCAGTGCGAAGCATGGCTTCCTCCGCCCGATTAGACGGGGGAGGGCCTCCCGGCGTTTATCCCTTCGACTCGCTTTCGCTCGCTCAGGCCAGGTCGAAGAGGTTTCGCCGGCTCCGGCAGGCTTGGCATACACTCGCCTCGACCGGACGGCCCCGAGACCGGCCCAACAGGAGAGCAAATATGTTCGATGTATCGAAGGCCCTGGGCGTCGCCGCGATGCTCGTCGTGGCGGCCGCCGGAATGGTGCGCGCCGCGGACATCGACGACCGCGTCACGCACGGCTACGCCGACTCGAACGGCGTGAAGATCCACTACGCGACGATGGGATCGGGTCCGCTGGTGGTGATGATCCACGGCTTCCCCGACTACTGGTACACCTGGCGGCGGCAGATGGAAGGGCTCGCCGACAAGTTCCAGGTCGTCGCGATCGATCAGCGCGGCTACAACCTCAGCGACAAGCCTGCCGGCGTCGAGAACTACGACGTCCGCCTGCTGGTCGGCGACGTCATGGCCGTGATCAAGCACCTCGGGCAGCAGAAGGCGATCATCGTCGGCCACGACTGGGGCGGGGTCGTCGCCTGGCAGCTGGCGATCAACGTGCCGCAGGCCGTCGATCGGCTGATCATCCTGAACCTGCCGCATCCGCGCGGGCTGTCGCGCGAGCTGGCGCACAATCCGGAGCAGCAGCAGAACAGCGCCTACGCCCGCCGCTTCCAGCAGGAAGGCGCGGAGAAGTCGCTGACGGCGGAAGGCCTCGCCGGGTGGGTGAAGGACCCCGACGCGAAGAAGAAGTACATCGAGGCGTTCGGGCGGTCGGACTTCGGCGCCATGCTCAACTACTACAAGCGGAACTACCCGCGCGAGCCGTACACCGAGGACACCTCGCCGGTGAAGAAGGTCCAGTGTTCCGTGCTGATGTTTCACGGCCTCGGCGACACCGCGCTGCTGGCGCCGGCGCTGAACGGGACGTGGGACTGGATCGACAAGGACCTGACGCTCACCACGGTTCCAGGCGCCGGACACTTCGTCCAGGCCGACGCCGCGGATCTGGTGACGAAGACGATGCGCGCCTGGCTGCTGCGATGAGCCATTCTTGCCATTGAGGCCATATGTGGCTACAATTCAGCCATGACTGCGGGCATCCGCGAGCTCAAGGACAACTTCAGTGAATACGTCCGCCGCGCAGAGGCCGGCGAGCGCATCGCGGTCACCGCGCACGGTCGCGTCGTGGCGATGCTGGTTCCTCCCGAAGCGGCCGCGCGAGGCCGCCGGCTCAGCAGGCTGGAGCAAATGATCGCCGACGGAGTCGCGCGACCAGCGTCCGAAGACGCCGGAGACCTTTTCGACGGGTGCCCGATTGCACGTCTTCCGAAAGGAACGGCTGCCGCGTTGATCGATGCCGATCGTGAGGAAGACTAGGCCGCGCCGGTCGACGCCGGATCAGGATGTTCCGGCAGCGGCGGCCTCCGTCCGCTACATCGAGTCGAGCGCGCTGCTGGCGGCACTGCTGGAGCGCGACGCGGAGGCTCTCGCGGAGGTGCGCGAGATTGGTCACCGCGTCACGTCCGCATTGACCTTGGCTGAGGTGACGCGTGCGTTGCTGCGCGCGCGCGAGAGCCGTCGCATCGGAGCAGAGGTCGAACGGGCGGGCTTGCGCCATCTCCGTAAGTTCGAGCGCTCCTCTACAATCATCGCGGTGAGCGAAGAGATCCTGGGACGCGCAGGCCGGCCGTTCCCGGTCGAGCCGGTGCGCACCCTCGACGCCATCCATCTGGCGACGATCGAATCGGCGAGCGACGTGCCGCAACTCGTCACCGTCGTGACGCGCAACGAGCGCGTCGCCCGTAACGCGCGAGCGCTGGGCTATGCCGTCGCGCCAGAGCCGTGAACGGAGGCGACGGAGGTAACGGGATCATAGGAGGAAACGGAGAAACAGAGAACGAACGGAGCGGGACAGGTGCGGGCGGCCCGCGAATGCGGGCCTGGTTGCTTTCGTCAGCGTGACGGCTGGCTTCGCCGGCCGTCGGCCGCACTCTCCGTTCGTTCTCCGCTGCTCCGCTCCTCTGTGTGATCCCGTTTTCTCCGTACCCTCCGTTACCGCTTCCTCAGTGCGTCAACCCGTAGATGATGTAATTCACCCCGAGCTTGTAGGCCTCGTTGGTCTCGTCGATCGGCCGCAGCCCCGTCCCCGACCACTCCCAGAACTGCGACACGTCGGTGTTGTAGTTGACGATCATCTGCAGCCGCTTCTTCGGATCGTTGTCTTCGAACATGCCGTAGAACACCGGCTGGCCGGCGATGTAGGCCTGCGGGATGATGTCGAGCCGATCGACCTCGAAGAAGGTGTGGAAGATCGGGTGCGACGCGTTGAGCTCGACGAACCGTCCCTGCGGCAGCACCCGGGTCATCGCCTGCTCGAAGACCTCCCAGCCGGTGCCGTAGCCGCCGCCGGGATCGCCGCCCAGCCCGCCGCCGAAGCGGCGGCCGAAGCGGCCCCGTCGCGGCTTGAAGTCGTCGACGATCACGAACCCGCCCTTCTGCAGGTAGGCGCGCAGCGCCAGCGCCTCGCGGTCGGTCATCGCCCACCAGTCGACCTCGATGATGTAGGCGAGCGGATAGCGGAACAGCGCCGGATCGTCGAGCGTGATCGCGTTGATCTCGTCCACGTGCGGGTTGATGAAGCTGACCTCCTGCATGATGCGCATGAGGTTCTGCTCGGAGAGCGGGTAGCCGTGTCCCCAGGACGGCCAGCCGCCGTACCAGTCGCCTCCGGGGCCGTGGGTGTATTTCAGCCGGACGAAGGTGAACTGCCCGTCGTAGGGGATGTTGGGGTATTCGTGAAACGGACCGCGCGGGCCGCCGAACTGCGCCAGCGCGGCGACGGCCGTCAGCAGGAAGAGGCTGCCGGCCGCCAGCACGCGCGTGCGCACGAGTCCGCCTATCGCTGCGGCGTGTTCTTCTTCGCGAGCGAGCGGTAGTACTCCTCGATCGCCTGGCGGAACCCTTCGGGCACCTGATCGGAGCCCGACAGCGACAGCGAGTCGTTGCCGGCGTCCGCCTTACGCCGCAGTGAGAACTCCACCTTCTTCAGCTTCTCGATCGCGGCCGCCTGGAGCTGCTCCAGCCCTTTGGGATCGGCGTAGACGCGATCGTTGTCGAAGGCGCGCAGGTCGCGCAGCACCTCGTCGAGATCGCGCGGGTTGACGCCCGCCTGCTGCAGCTGGCGCCGCAGTCCTTCGGCGTCGTTGGCCCACTCGCGGAACTGGCCGCGGAACTGGCGGATGTCGTCGGGATTCCATCGGCCATAGCCGCCGGTCCAGACGCCGTTGCGCGGCCCGCCGGCGTCGTAGCCGTTGTTGGCGCCGCCGCCGCCGTTCTGCCCGCCCTGCTGCGCCTGCTGGCCCTGGCCTTGACCCTGTCCCTGTTGCCCTTGCTGGCCTTGTTGACCCTGCTGGCCCTGCCCCTGAGACTGAGACTGTTGACTGTTCCCCTGCTGTCCCTGCGATTGAGACTGCTGACTGTTCCCCTGCTGCCCCTGTTGTCCCGGCTTGCCGTCTTGCCCCTTGCCTTGTTGCCCTTTGCCTTCCTGCAATCTGCCTTGCAGGGATTCCATCCCGCGCACGAGATCGCGAGTCTTGTCCGCGGCGCGCGTCACCGCGTCCTGCTTGGAAGACTTGCCGACGGCGCCCGCCGCATCGCCGACCTTCTTCTGCAGCGCGTCGAGGTTGGCGGTGATGTCGTCCTCCATCCCGCGCGCGTACTGTGAACCGGCGCCCTGCAGCGCGCCTTTCGTGTAGCGGATCTTCTCGCGGATCCGCTTGTCGCGGATGCTGCCCGCCGCCTCATCGAGCTTGCGCGCGGCATCCTTTTCGTCACGGCGCATCTCGTTGGCGATCTTCTCGAGCTGCTGCTGCAGATCGGCGACCTTCGCGTCCATCGCGTCCTTGCGCTGACCGAGCGCCTGCGCCTTCGCCTGCCGTCCCGCTCCCGCTTCCGCCTGCTCCAGCGCGTTGACGTCGGACGCCACTTCCTTCTGTTCGTTCGCGAGCTCCTCCGCCTGGCGCTGCGCCCGCTGCAGGTCCCGCTCGCCGCGTCCGCCCTGGTTGCGTTCGAGCTTCTGCTGCGCCTCGCGCAGCCGGTCGAGCGCCTGGTTCGCCTGCGCGCCGCCGTCCTTCGATCCGTTCGCCGCCGCGCGGCGCATCGCATCGGCGGCGTCCTGCAGCTGCTTCATCGCGTCGCCCAGCTGACGACGCTGCTGCTCGTTGCGGGTCAGCTGCTCGAGCTGCCGCGCCGCTTTCTCGGCTTCGTCGGCGAGCGCGCGCTGCGAGGCGCTGGAGTTGCCGGAGCTGCTCTGGCCCGACTGCGCCATCCGCCGCTGACGCTCCATCTCCTGCTGCTGCCGCCGCGCCAGCTCCTTCAGCTTCTCGACCAGCTGATCGACCTGCTGATCGCCGCCCTGCTGCTCGGCGCGCTGCTGCATCTCGTACTGGTTGGCGAGCTTGTCCAGCTCGAGCTCGAACAGATCGGCGAGATCGTCGGCGAGCGCGCTCTGCTGGCCGCCGCCGCCACCGCCGCCGCCCTGCTGTTGCGCGACCTGCAGCTCGTACTCCTGCTCGGCGTCCTGCAGCAGCTTCAACGCGCGCTGCTCCGGCGACAGCGCGCTATCAGCCTTCATCGCCTTGAGGTCGGACTCGGCCGCCTTCATCTCCTCCGCCGCCTTGGGCAGCGCTTCGGCGATCTTGTTGTAGGCGGGATCGACCGTGCCGAGGCGTGCCTTCAGCTTGCCGACCAGTTCTTCGACCTGATCGCGCAGCTTGGCCTGCGCGAGGTTGAGGAACACCACGTTCTCGCGATACTTCTCGGGCTTGGTCTTCGCCTTGTCGCGAACGATGTTGAACGTCGCCGCGACGATCTCGCGCTGCTGCTGCGAGAGCTGGCCCACCTGCTGTCCGCCGCCGCCCCCGCCGCCGCCTCCGCCCGCCTGGGACTGCGACGGCTTGTAGTCCTTCTTGAACGGCCGGATCTGTACGAAGTAGATGTCGCTGGTCGTCGTCTTCGAGCCCTGGACCGCGTCGGTGTCCGACGCCTTCGCGTAGTAGGAGACGAAGTCGCCCGGCTTCAGGCCGAGCTCTTCGAGGTAGATCGTGTGGCCGGCGCTGACCTCGGTCAGCGGTTTCGGCCCGCCGAACAGGTTGATGGTCTTCGGCGCGCCGCCGTTGACCGAGTAGAACAGCTGCAGCGACTTCACCCCGTAGTCGTCGTCGGCGCGCGCCTCGAGGAAGAGCTCCTCGACGGGGCTCGCCTGCGAGTCGCGTCCCGGCTTGGTGAAATGCACCGACGGCGGCTGATCGTCGATGACGTCGATGGTGTATTGCGGCGACGCTTCGACCTTCTCGCCGTGCGGGCCGGTCAGCTCGATGCGGTAGAAGCCCTGGCCCTTGATCGGAAAGCTGCCGGTCAGCGATCCGTCGCCCTGCCGGGTCAGCGGCATCGCGCTGCCGTCGCTCAACAGGATCTTGCCGTCCGGCGTGGCCATCGTCGGCACGACGTGCAGCACGACGTCGGTGCCGCGGATGGCGGCGACGTCGCCGCCTTCGGCCTTGCGCGGCGCCAGTCCGGTATACGCGGGGAAGCGGTACTCCAGGTCGAGCTGCTGGACGGTCGGCAGGTCGACGACCTCGAGCATGAACTTGCCGGAGCGGACGCCGTTCGACTCGACGTAGTACTCCGTCGGCTTCTCGAGGTGGAACAGCATGCCTTCGAACGCGCCGGGCTGGGCCGAGGCGATGAGCGGCACCCGATCGAACGATCCGTTCGGGCCGATCCGCATCATGACGCCGACGTCGCTCGACGTGAAGCCGACGAGCTTCGCCTTGATCGCCTGATCCGCGCCGCGCGGCACCTTGGTGTTGCCGGGCGCGACTTCGATGCTGTACGGGCTGGACGCAGCCGCGCTCTGGAAGGTCAGCAGCGCCGACAGGCCGTGCCGGAGATAGCTCGGGCCGAACGTGAGCGCCAGCGCGAGAATCGCGGCAATGGCCGCCAGCGCGCCGGCGTGGCGCTGGACCGACGTCCGCTCGATCGCGCGGCCGTGATCGAGCGTCCGGCACTGCTCGATCGCCTGCTCGACCAGTTTTTCCACCAGGCGGGGCGAGTGCGCTTCCGACCCGCCGTTCGACGTCGCTTCCACCGCGCTGATGATCGCGGCCTCGAGCGTCGGATCGCATTCCTCCAGGTACATCGCGACCTGGGCGTCGGTGACGCGGCGCCGCAGCGGCCAGACCAGGCCGTAAAACAGCAGTCCCACGAACACGGCCACGGTGACGATGCGGAACGCGATGATCGCCGGGGCGCTGAAGCGGAACGACTCCAGGCCGGAAGCCGAGAGGAGCAGCGCCAGCACCGTGCCGGCGACCACGACCACCGCACCCCTGAGGGCGAGCCGCCCGCGCCACCGATTGCGCACCCGACGAATGACGTCGACCAACTCCGTGCGAGGATCCATGTGCCCGGCTCCCTCGGCAGGCCTGAAGGCCTGCGCACCATACGAGAAGACTACAGGAACTTTTCTTTACGCGACAGGTGATTTGCGATCACCGTTTCCGCCGTGAGGAGCAGCAAACCGGCCATGAGGAGATACCACCACAGGCTCTGCCGCCGCTCCGACTCCTCGCGCGTCATCTCTTGAGACTGCTCCGGCTGCGCCGCGGTTGGGGTCGCATGCCCGGTGACCGCGGCGACCAGTTCCCGCGGGTCGATGGCGCTCAAGTCCGACTCGGCCGGGTCGAGGTTGACCGCGATCGCCTCGGGACGGCCGCTGGTGGCCCCGGTCGAGCGGATTTCATAGATGCCCTGCTCGTTGAGCTCGAGCAGCCCCTCGTTCCCCTCGCCGGCGCTCGACTGCGAGATCCGCTCGCCTGACGGCGTCACGACGATCCGATCCGAGCGATCGCCGCGGCCTTTGGCGCGCGCGGTCAGGTCGAGCACCTGGCCGACGGTGAGCCAGGAGTCGGCGGTTCGTAATGAGCCAGGTAGCGCACGAGCTGATGCACGAGCGGCAGGAACACCGGCTTTACCGCGATGTCGGTCCACGAATCGTCGAGCGTCGTGGTCCAGACGATCGAGCGCCCGCCGCCGATTTTCTTCTCGGCCGCCGCCACCGCGCCATCGTCGTAGCG
>Ga0068865_100002559_pt1 | contig 10790 bp, 7 predicted proteins | sample KBSMisM12_FD_75293 | JGI IMG/M metagenome (GOLD analysis project Ga0068865, IMG submission 75293) | Miscanthus rhizosphere microbial communities from Kellogg Biological Station, Michigan, USA - KBS Miscanthus M1-2 | ecosystem: Host-associated > Plants > Roots > Rhizosphere > Soil ...
GTCGAAGAAGAAGCGATATCGATCGGACCGGTTTCGTGTCTACGACCGCGCCGGTGAGCCCTGCCGGCATGCCGGCTGCTCCGGCGTGATCAAGCAACGGACGCAGGGCGGCCGGAGCACCTACTACTGCCCCGTGTGCCAGCGTTAGAGCGGTCAGAACCCTGGACGAGTGATCCCGAGCTTGCGCATTTTCGACTGCAGGGTCGTCCGCTTCAGACCGAGCTGCGCCGCGGCGCCGTCGGGGCCGGCGACGACGCCTTTCGACTCGCGCAATGCCTTCAGGATCAGCTCGCGCTCGCCGTCGCGAAAAGTCGGGGCTGACGATGCGACCGACGCTCGCGCGTGCCGGGTGTGCTTGGCCGACGGCAGCGGCACCTGCAGGACCGAACCTGGCGACAGAATGACGGCGCGCTCGATCACGTTCTCGAGCTCCCGGACGTTGCCCGGCCACTTCCACTGTTGGAGCGCGAGCATCGCCGTTGCCGGAATGGTCGTGATCGAGCGCCCGACGCGCCGCCCGAACTTCTGGACGAAATGGCGGACGAGCGCAGGAATGTCCTCGGGGCGTTCGCGGAGCGGCGGCACCAGGATTGGAAAGACGTTCAGCCGGTAGAACAGGTCCTGGCGGAATGTCCCCTCGCTGACCATCGCCTCGAGATCGCGATTGGTCGCAGCGACCAGCCGTACGTCCACGCGCTGGATTCGTGTACCGCCGAGACGCTCGAATTCACGCTCCTGGACGGCACGCAGCAACTTCGGTTGGATTTCGAGCGACATGTCCCCGACTTCGTCGAGGAACAGCGTGCCGCGGTGGGCCAGCTCCAGGCGTCCGACCTTGGTGGCGATCGCACCGGTGAAGGCGCCCTTCTCATGGCCGAACAGCTCGCTCTCGACCAGGCCCGTGGGCAGGGCGGCGCTGTTGAAGCGAACGAACGTCTGCCCGCGCCGCGCGCTGCGGTCGTGAATTGCGCGCGCCAGCAGCTCCTTGCCGGTGCCGGTCTCGCCGAGCAGCAAGACGGTGGCATCGGTTTTCGCGACGGTCTCGATCTGCGCGAGCACCCGACGCAGCGCCGCACTGTCGCCGATGATCTCGGTGAAGTCATGCTGCTGCGTGATCTCTTCTTCGAGATAGTGCTTCTCCTCGGCGAGCTTGTCCTTGAGCGCGGCAATGCGGGCAAACGCCAGCCGGTTCTCGACGGCGATCGCCACCTGCGATGAGACCTCCGTCAGCTGGTCGACCTCGTCCTCGGTGAACCCCTGCGGATCGCGCCGCCCGAAGACGAGGGCGCCGAGCGGTCCGTCCCGGCCGGGCAGCGGCACGCAACAGACGGCGGTGATGCCCAGGGGCCGGACGGTCGGGACCCCCTCGAGCGCAAACGCGTCCAGCTCAGCGCCACGGAACTGCACCGGCCTCCGGCTGAGGAACGCGACGCCCGCTGGAGAGCCGTCGACCGGGAAGGTCACGTCCGGATCGACGAACGCGCGGCCGTCGAACTGGGCCAACGACGCGACACGAAAGCGTCCGGACTCCTCGTCGTAGAGCGCGAGGTTCAGGTAGTCGTGCGGCACCGTGCGGCGCAGCAGCTCGGCGACCCGCTGCGTCATCTCGGGCGAGTCCGCGTGCGCGATCAGGACGTTGTTGACGTCGAGGAGCAGCTGGAGCCGGTCGCGCCGCTCGGTGGCCTGGCGTCGATAGCGCTCCGCCCGTTGGAAATGCATGGCGTTCTCGATCGCCATCGCCATCTGCGCCGCGATTTGTTCGAGCAGGACGATTTCCTCCGGCGGAAACGCATCATCCTGCGGGCTGGCCACGTTGAACGTGCCGTACTTGCCGCGCGCCGTCTGCAGCGGCATGCTGCACACGGAGCGAAACCCTTCCGCGATCATGACGCGCGCCGCGTCCGGGTCGCTGTTCTCGATGTCGGCAAAGGAGAAGACGATCGTTTCGCCTCTATCGAACGCGAGCTGCGGCAGCGTGGCGCCCTCGCGCACGAGTGCGCCGGCGGCGAGGCTCCTGGTGCCGCCTCGCGAGACGAGCGCCTCGCGCCGCAGCCGGTTCGCGACCTCGTCCCACAAGGTGATGCTCGCGTAGTGATGATCGACATAGTCGCGCAGCTCGCGCGAGATCACCGCGAGCAGCGCCCGCAGATCGAGCTCGGAGCACATCGCGCTGGTAACCCGCAGCAGCAACTGCACCCGATCGCGCTCGGTGGCGAGCGTCCGGCCGAGGTCGGCGAGCCGTTCGAGGTAGAGCGCGTGCTCGACGGCGACCGCAACCTGCACCGTCGCCTGCTCCATCATCTCGACCAGCGCGGGTGAGTAGTCGTCGACTTCCTTGCTGCCGAACACGAGCAGGCCGAGGCGCTGCCGCGTGGTGGTCAGCGGCACGTGACACATGACGCGAAAGCCGAGGTCCCGCAACCAGGGCTGCAGGCCCAGGAGGGGCCCATCGCCCGCCAGCTGCCAGACCACGGACTGCTGCGACCGCCACGCGCGGCCTGCCGGCAGCTCGTCGATCGTGGCGGTGACCGGCGGAAGCGGGCCGAGGTTCGAGGGCTCAATTACCGCGACGCGGACGGTGCCGGTGTCCTGATCGACCAGCAGGAGGCCGAGGTGGTCGAACGGAACCACGTGCGTCAGATGCGTGGCGAGGGCCCGGCACAATTCGTCGAGCGATCGGTAGCCAGCGACGTCGGTTGAGAGCCGCAGTAATGCCTGCTGAAACTCTGCCGCGTCGCCGCCGTCACCTGCTCGCCCGGCGTTGCTCACCATGCTGTCCTGGGGAAAGACGATGCTCGTGCCCAGGGGTGCCGATGTCAAGGCACATCTTCGTCAGCTGCCGGAATGTCGGCATGAACGAGCTGGGATCAGGTCCAGGCTCCTCACTGATAGTGCACGTAAGTATCCTCTTCAGAACGATTTGCCAATGAGTTCGTGCCGGGGCGATCGGCGGCCGCGATCGTGCTCCATGGAGCCCGAATGCAGCTATCAGCAGATGAGTGCCGAGCCCTGCTCGACGAGTGGTCCACGTGACGGCGGACGAGCACGGGCAGCCGTCACGCCTTCGCGGCGTGATGCTCGACATCACGCGTGCTGAAGGCGCGGCGGTGCGGCGCGACGAGCACTGCCGGGCGATCATCGAGCACGCGATCGATCTCATCACCTTCGTCGATGTCCGCGGCGACATTCTCTTCGAGAGCCTGTCGTGCGAGCGCATCCTCGGCTTCCTGCCGTCGGAACGATCCGGGCACAGCATCTTCGAGCTGATTCATCCCGACGACGTGCCGAACGCACGCGCGGCGTTCGAGGCGGCGATGAGCACGCGCGGACAAACGCCATTCATCGAGCTTCGAGTCCGCCACAAGGACGGCCGATGGCGCACGTTCGAGTCGATCGGCAGCTGCATCGAGGACGGCGGCGTCCGCATGGGCATCATCCATTCGCGCGATGTGACCGATCGGAAGCTGCTCGAAAGCCAGTTCCACCACGTGCAGAAGATGGAGGCGCTCGGCCGCCTGACCGGTTCGATCGCGCACGACTTCAACAATCTGCTCACGGCGATCCTCGGCTACACGGAAGTGCTGCTCGATTCCGACACGACGCTCGGCATCGGCATGGAGCTGCGCGAGATCAAGCGCGCGTCTGAGCTGGCCACCGGCCTCACGCGGCAGCTGCTGACGTTCAGCCGCCGCACGCCGCCGGAAGTGCAGGCGCTCGACGTCAATGAGATTCTCAACGACATCAGCGGCCTGCTGCGCCGGCTGCTTGGCCAGACCTCGATGTTCACCATGACGCTCGCCGCGGGCCAGGCGGGCATCCTCGCCGGAAAAGGCATGGTCGAGCAGGTGGTGATCAACCTCGCGGTCAACGCGCGCGATGCGATCGGGCCAGACCGGACCGGCGCCATTGCGATGCGGACCTGGAACACGACATTTCCCGGACGCATCAACGGAGCACCCGGCGCGCTCCGGCGCTACGTGGTCATCGACGTCGCGGACACGGGCGTCGGGATGTCCGCGGACGTCGCCGCTCGGCTGTTCGAGCCGTTCTTCACCACGAAGGCGGAGGGCAAGGGCACCGGCCTCGGTCTCGCGACGGCGTACAGCCTCGTGCACGATGCGGGCGGCTGGATTGACGTGGAAACGGCGGAAGGCCGGGGCAGCACGTTCCACGTGTATTTGCCGCTGGCCTGACACCGCGATCGGCATAAGATCGCCGCGTGAAGAGGTTCGTCACGGCCGCGGCGACGATCACTGCCGGGGCGATCGTTGCGGCGGCGGCGGGACAGCTGACCGAGCGTCCCATCGCCGGCGTGCTGAAGCACCCGGCCATCGCGTACTACACCGCGCCCACCCACGATCTGGTCGCCGATCTCAGCCGCCGCATCGAGGACGGCACGCTGCGTCTCGACTTTGAAGAGGGATCCGGATACCTGCGGCCGATGCTCGAGGCGCTGCGGCTGCCCGTCGAGTCGCAGATCCTGGTGATGTCGAAGACCGGCGTCCAGGGTCTGTACACGGGGCCATCGAACCCTCGCGCGATCTTCTTCAACGACGCGGTCACCGTCGGCTACATCAAAGGCGCGCCGCTGCTCGAGCTCGCCGTCCAGGATCCGGCGCAGGGCGTCATCTTCTACACGCTCGATCAGAAACCGCAGGCGCGTCCGATCATCGAGCGCCGGCCTGCCTGCCTGAGCTGCCACCAGGTCTACAGCACGCTGCACGTGCCCGGCATGCTGGCGCGCAGCGTGTTCATGGCTCCCGACGGCCTGCCGCTGTCGCAATTCGGCAGCTACGATGCCGACGACCGGACGCCGTTCCGCCGGCGATGGGGCGGCTGGTATGTCACGGGCTCGGATGGCGGCCTGCGGCACATCGGGAACGCCGTCGTGACCGATCGCGAGAAGCGCGAGGCCGTCGTCTCCGACGACACGCTCCATCGCATTTCGATGGACGCGCTGTTCGACGGGCGCGGCTATGTCTCGACGCACAGCGACATCGCGGCGCTCATGGTCTTCCAGCACCAGGCCCGGATGAGCAACCTGATCACGCGCGTCGGATGGGAATTCCGGGTCGCCGCCTACGAGCAAAGGATCGACCTGAAGGCCGGGCCGCTGCGCGACGCCGTCAACGAGCTCGTCGACTATCTGTTGTTCGCCGACGAGGAACCGTTGACGACGGCGATCAAGGGGACGTCGGGATTTGCCGAGAAGTTCGCGGCGCAGGGGCCGGCCGACCGCCACGGCCGCTCGCTGCGCCAGCTCGATCTCGAACACCGCCTGCTGCGCTATCCGTGCAGCTACATGATCTACTCGGCGGCGTTCGGCGCCCTGCCCGGCGACTTGCGGGGGGCGATCTACGGCCGGATGTGGGAAGTGCTCTCGGGCCGCGACCCGAGCGCGAAGTACGCACGACTCTCCGCCGGCGATCGCCGTGCGGTGATCGAAATCCTGCAAGAGACGCTGCACGATCTGCCTGGCGAGCTGCAGAAGCCAGGCGAGCCACGAGACCGCAGAGGTCGCTGAGGACGAGATCAATCCGCGGATTACGCGGATTAAAGGATTAATGCACGAGACGTCCGGCGCCGGCCGCTTCTCACCAAGGCGCGGCTGCGCCGCGTCGCCGGACGTCGAGTTCTTTGAACGCGTGAATCGGTAATCCGACCGTGCCGCAATCTGTGTAATCCGCGTAATCCGCGGATAAACCGTCTGGCTGTTTCAATCACCGGACCGCTGTCGACTCGGTCTCCGCCATCAGACGGCCGACGACTGCCGCGGTCTCGACGAACGCGTCGACAACCGACGGATCGAAATGCGTGCCGCGGCCGGCGACGATGAACGCCACCGCCTCCTCGTGCGACATCGGTTCCCGGTAGGTCCGCCGCGTCGTGATCGCGTCGTAGACGTCGACCAGCGCAATCAATCGGCCGACGATCGGAATCTCGACACCCCGAAGCCCTTGCGGATACCCGGTGCCGTCCCATTTCTCGTGGTGGGTGTAGACGATGTCCTTGGCCATCGCCAGAATCACGTCGTCTGGCACGCCCACGTCCTGCTCGGCGTGAAGCAGGACGTTGCGGCCGTGGTCCGGATGCTTGCGCATCTCCGCCATCTCGTCGGCGGTGAGCGCGCCCGGCTTGTTCAGCAGCGCATCGGGGACGCCGACCTTGCCGATGTCGTGGAGCGGCGCGAGGCTCGCGAGCAGGGAAATCCGATCGCGCGTCAGGTAGCCGCTGAAGCCCTCGTGCTTCGCGAGCTGCTCGGCGATGACCCGGGCGTACTGCTGGGTGCGGCGCGAATGACGGCCGGTCTCGACATCCCGGACTTCGGTGAGCGACAGCAGGCCCTGCACCATCAGACGCTGCGAGATCACCCGATCGTGGGTCTCGCGGTCGGCGCGGCGGCGCTCCAGCAGCAGCTGCGCGACGGCCATCGCCGCGTAGGCCGACGTCACGCCGATCGTCGGATAGACGGGCGAGAGGAACGCGCCGTCGGCAAACATCAGCCGGAAGGCGGAGGCCCACGACGTCAGAATCACGAGGATCACGCCGAGTCCGCCCCACGCGAGGCCGACCCGGCCGACGAGCAGCGTCAACACGATGCCGAGGGCGACGACCACCACCGTCTCGAGCAGCACGCCATTCTCCGGAACGTGCACGAAGTCGCGCTGCAACAGATCGTCCGCCACCGTCGCCTGGACTTCGACGCCCGCGAACAGCGTGTCGATCGGCGTCGTCACGACTTCACGGGTGCCGAGAGCCGTGGTGCCGACAATGACGATCTTGTCCTTGAAGAGGTCGGGCTTCGCCTGACCGCTCAGCACGTCGGCCGCCGAGACGTAGGAAAACGTCCGCTTCGGCCCGCGATAGCGGAGCAGCATGTTGCTCTTGCCGTCGAGCGGCACGCTTCGATTGTCGAGCAGCAAGGTCGCGGCGTTGACGTTGATCACGCGCAGAACCGCGTCGCGCGTCTGCGCCGAGGCGACCACCGCGGCGAGCGCGAGCGACGGCAGCACCCGGCCGTCGAGCATCATGAGGAGCGGCACGCGCCTGAGACGGCCGTCGGGATCCGGCGCCGCATTCAGGAATCCCGAAGCGCCCGCCGCCTGCGTCAATATCGGCAGGCTGCAGACCGCGCCGGTCGCCCGGAAAAACGGATCGTCGACGCGATCGTCGCGTTGAATCAGCGCGACGCCCAGCGGATGCTGGGTACACGCGCTGGCCTGGTCGGGCGGACCGTCGAACGTCAGCGCGTAGCCGAGCACCACCCGTCCCGCGCGCAGTGCGCGAGCCATCGCCTCGTCGGTGGCGGCGCCCGACGCGTCAAAACGGTCCGACTCCGCAAAGACGATGTCGAGGGCGACCGTCGACGCGCCGAGATCGCGCACGCGCTCGACCAGCTGCCCGACGACATCGCGGCGCCACGGCCACTGACCGACCGCCGACAGGCTGCGTTCATCGATGTCCACGATCACGACGCGGCCGCTGGGCGGGCGCGACGGCAGCGCGCGCAGGAACCGATCGTAGGCGCCGTACTCGAGGCTGGCGAAAAACGAAGGACGGGACAAGGAGAGGAGCGCTACGGCGATCGTCGGCAGCAGCCCGCAGACCAGCACGAAGCGACTCGGCCGCAACGTCATCGCACCGTGATTTCGACGCGGCGATTGCGCGGCTCGGCCACTTCGTCGGCCGTCTTGACTAGCTGGTCGGCCTCACCATGCGAGGAGACCTCGATCATGGCGGCGGCGACGCCGGCCTCGATGAGACGGGTGCGGATCGCGGTCGCGCGCCGCAGGCCCAGCTCGAAGTTCACCGACGAAGCTCCGGTCGTGTCGGTATGGCCAACGACGGCGACGTCCGGAAACGGGTGCTGCTTGACGGCGTCGAGCACCCTGGGCAGCAGCGCCAGGCTCTCGTCGGTCAGCTCGTTCGACTCGAAGCGAAAGTACAGGACGAAATGTTCGGGCGCGGTCGGCAGCGCGGTCAGCGCATCACCAAAGAGCCGGGTGACGTCGGCCTCGCTCAGCACGGTGACCGGCGTGGGAGCCTGATTCGGTGTGACCGTCGTCGACTCGCGCGCGGACGTCAGGTCCACGATACCCGAGGGATTCGAGACGACAGCGCGGCCGACGGTCCCAGCGCCGGGGTCCGGCAGCAGCGCAATCACGCTCTGCCCGGGGATCGAGGGTGTTTGAATGCGCTTCGGCCCGCAGCTCAGGGTCAGCCCCACTGCGGACGCTGCGGCCACGGCCGCAGCCGATCGTGCCGCGTTCATGGAGGCGTAACGCGAACCGCCAGCGTGGTCCCGCGGACGCCCATGACGGCTGCCGGGGTTTCCAGTCTGATGGAATCGGGTGCGAGCTTGGCGATTCGGCCGGAGACGTACGCCATCGCGCCGCGAACGACGCCCAGGACGAGTCCGAGCCGGCCTTCGGCCGGCGCGTAGACGAAGCGGTTCACGCGCACTTCGCTGCCGGGTCCGAGCGACACGCGCGTGTCGTCCTTGAGCGTGATCCCGAGGCGGCCGTCGGCGCCGGTCCTCACGGTGTCGGCTTCGAAGATCGGCTGTCCGGCCTCAGCGGGCAGCTGCGTGCCGGCGCGCACGACAAAGGCTGAGCCCGACGCGATCTTGATTTGGCCGGCGGGCCGTGGCGGCGCCTGCGCGAAGACGGGTGCTGCCGCGAATGTCAGGGCGACGGCGATGAACCTCGTCATGGACGCGATCACGTGACCTCCCTGGGTCACGATAACCTGCTTCGGCTCAGCGGTCCAGCCAGAGCCCTGCGGGCAGACGGCAGAAAGTCGCCTATTGGGGCGACAAAAGGCTCAATTAGATCGGGCTTTAGTCGCGACGAAGATCAGCTCAACTGAAAATTACGGCCATTTCCTGGCGAGTCCGCGGCATGACATTCGCCATACGCCAAGGCGACTTCAACAAAAAGGACGAGCGGCGGGGACCCTGCGGAAGCCGCCGGTGTCAGAGCATGAATTCAACTCAACGCGCCGTCCACGAACCGCTGGGGCCGACTCCGGAACCGCCGAGGCCCCGCGCGCCTGAACCGCCCGCGCGCAGCTGGTTCAGTCGATGGTTCAGCTCGAAGCCGGCCCAGCCGGCGCCAGCAGCGGAAGACGTCGATTCCCTCTTCGCGTTTCCGTCCGAGGGCGCGACGGGACCCGAACTGGTGGCGAGGCCTCACCGGCTGAAACCCGAGCCGCCTCCGCCGGCGCCGACCCAGTGGAAGGCGCTCGTTCGCCCCGCGGCCATCGTCTTTGGCGTGGGGGTCCTCATCACGCTCGCCGTGCTGGCCGTCCGCCGCTTCCCGATGCAGCCGGCCGCCGCGACCCAGCCTCAGCCTGGACGCCTGACCATCGAGACGCGGCCCGGCAATCTGGAAGTAACGATCGACGGCGACAAGCGAGGCAAGACGCCGGTGACGGTGTCGCTCGCACCGGGCGCGCACACCGTGACGATCCACGGCGGCGTCGACGATCGCGTCGTGCCGCTGACGCTCGCGGCCGGCGCGGAAGTGACGCAGTACTTCGAGATGAAGACGCCCGAACCGGGAGCCACCCTCGGCCGCGTGTCGATCGTGACGGATCCACCGGGCGCACGCGTGTCTGTCGACGGAAAACCGCAGGGCAACTCACCGATTACAGTGGAGGAGCTGACCGCGGCGAGTCACAAGATCACGGCGACCAACGAGGCCGGCTCCGTCGAGCGGCTGGTGTCGGTGCCGGCCGGCGGCACGGCGTCGGTGATGTTCTCCCTCCCCCGCGTGTCGGGCCCGGTCGGCGGGTGGCTCGCGATCGCGGCGCCGTTCGACGTCGAGGTCGTCGAGCGCGACGACGTGATCGGCGCGAGCGGCACCAACAAGGTCATGCTCGCGGCAGGCCGCCACGAGATCGCGCTGGCGAACCGCAGCCTGGGCTACCGGGACGTGCGGGCGATCGACATCACCGCGGGAAAGACCACGACGGTGCGGGTCGATCCTCCGAAGGCGACGATCAGCGTCAACGCCCGGCCGTGGGCCGACGTCACCGTCGACGGCAACAGCCTGGGTCAGACGCCGATCGCCAACCTGCTCATGACCATCGGATCGCACGACGTGATCTTCCGGCATCCGCAGTTCGGCGAGCGGCGCCAGACGGTCGTCGTGACGTCGAACGGACCGAACCGGATTGCGGTCGATCTCACCAAGTGAATTTCGGGACTTCTGTTCTGTGGAGCGCGGCATGAAAGCGGTCGCAGTGATCGGAGTGGCAATCCTGGCGCTGGGAACCGGGCTCGGAGCCCAGGACTCGTTGCGCGACGCGAAGGATCTGTACGCGTCGGCCTCGTATGAGGCGGCGCTGTCCTCGTTGACGAGATTGAGCGGCGCCGAATCGAGCGCGCCGGATGTCCGGCGGCAGGCCGAGGAGTACCGCGCCTTCTGCCTCTTCGCGCTCGGGCGGACCGGCGAAGCCGAGTCGGTCGCCGAAGGCATCATCAAGAAGGATCCGTTTGCGGAGCTCGATCCTGCGGATGCGTCACCCCGGCTCGAGGCGATGTTCACGAGCGTGCGAAAACGCCTGCTGCCGTCGCTCATCCGCGAGCGCGTCCGGACGGCGCGCGCCGGGCTCGATCGGAAGGAGTACCCGGCCGCCGAACCGCCGCTGATGCAGGCGCGGTTGATGATTGCCGACGCGGAGAAGCTCGGCGTCAAGGACGAGAGCCTCGCCGACCTCGGCGTGCTGGTCGACGGGTTCCTTCAGGTGATTCACATGGCGTCGGAGCAGCGCGCCTCCTCGCCGTC
>Ga0068865_100002563_pt1 | contig 10778 bp, 8 predicted proteins | sample KBSMisM12_FD_75293 | JGI IMG/M metagenome (GOLD analysis project Ga0068865, IMG submission 75293) | Miscanthus rhizosphere microbial communities from Kellogg Biological Station, Michigan, USA - KBS Miscanthus M1-2 | ecosystem: Host-associated > Plants > Roots > Rhizosphere > Soil ...
CAGTCGCCGCAGAAGTTCACCCGCACCTCCTTGCCGCTGCCGTCGGAGGTCCGCGCATAGACCTTGGGCGCCGCGCCCGAGAAGGTCACATCGGCGATGCGGAAGATCGGTTCCACCAGGAAGGCCGAGCCGGTGACCCGCTGGCAGAAGCGGCAGTGGCAGATCGTGGTGCGCGTCGGCGCGGCGGTGGCGCGGAAGCGGATCGCACCGCACAGGCATCCGCCCTCGTGGGCGTGGGTTTCGGCAGTCGTATTCATGGGTCTCGCGGCTCGCCTCGGTGGCGCTGGGCGTGGAGACGTGAATGCCGCGCTCGGCCGAAAAGGTTCTAACTAGCGTGCGCCGGGCGCCGCCGCCTTCGCCTTGGCCTCGCGCTCCTGCTGCCGCGCGCCCGCCAGGATGTTGGGGAGCGAATAGTTGCCTTCGTGACAGGCGAATTCGTAGAGCGGCTTGGGCGTGGCGTAGAGCGAGTACTCCGCCAGCCACGGCGCCGTGTAGATCGTCGGATCGACCACCGTGTACTGATAGAGCAGCTCGGTCTTCGAGACCCGCGTATAGCGCTCGACCACCTTGGCCGTGGAGGGCACGAAGAAGGTCGGGAAGGGCCTCAGCGCGTCCTTCTGTGGCAGGCCGATGGTCTCGACCACCAGGGTGTCGCCCTCCCAGTGCGCGATGGCGTCGCCCAACGGCGAAGCGTCCACGTCGACGGGGCGGTGCTTGTCGGTAAAGGGGACGATCCGCAGGTCCGGACCGTACTCGGTGAGGATCACCACGGCGTCCTTGGTCTGCAGGATCTGGCGCGGGTTGATGTCGCCCGTCGAGGCGATCGGCGGCTGGCCCCAACCCACGACGCAGCGTTCCCAGTTCGGCCTCACCTCGGGCCCGTCCAGCGGGAACGGCGGTTCGGACTGGGTCCTCAGCGCCTGCTCGATGAAACCCAGCTGGCCCCGCGCGCCGCGGGTCAGGGGCATCTTGCCGTCCGCCGGCAGCACGACCTGGCGCGTGCGGTACTGGCCGCGCACGACGGCGGCCGAGACACGGCTTTCGTCGCTGCGGATCTCCGCCACTTCCGGATCCTGGGCGAAGATCTCGAGCTTGCCGGCCTCGGCGTTCAGCTTGCGCGCGTAGGCCTTGGCCTCGGCCTCCGGCAGGGTCAGGCTCGGCGTGTCCGGCCGCGCCTCGATCGGCAGGACGAAGTGGGTGTTCCAGACGCCCTGCAGATCCGGTTGGCCGTAGGCGGTCCGGGGCGCCTTGTACTCGGCGGCCGTGGCGGCGCCGGCCAGCAATACCGCCGCGACGGCGATCAGCTCGCGTCTCATCCCTGTGTCTCCGGCCCTGCGACCACGCCCGCGTCGTGCAGGCGCGAGATCTCGGCTCCGCTCAAACCCAGCACGTCGCCGAGCACTTCGTCCGTATGCTGTCCAAGGCGCGGCGCCGGACGCACCGGGCCCCGCGGATCGGGGCGCAGCGTTCCCATGGCGCCCGGCGCGATGTAGTCCAGCCCGCTGGGATGGCGGACCGTTTCGAACATCGGATTGTCCTTGTACAGCCTGGGGTCCTCGAGCGCGGCCGCCATCGTCTGGTAGGCGCCCCAGGTCACCCCGCCCGCGTCGAGGGCGGGTGTCAGGGCCGCGGCGTCCTTCGCGGCGAAGGCGGCCTCGAACAGCGGGTAGAGCCGGTCGCGGTGGGTGAACCTCAGGCCCTCGTCCGTCGCGAAGGAGACGCCGAGCTCGGCCTCGACGCCGGCCACCGCCGGCCCGATCTCCAACGCCTCCAGGGCCTTGGACCACTGGCGGGGCGTCACGCACAGCAGCATCAGCCGCTGGCCGTCGCGGGTCACGAAGTCGCGGCCGAACGCGCCATACAGGTCATTGCCCATGCGCGGCCTCGGCTGGCCGGTCGTCAGGGTCTCGGCGGCGAAGCCCAGGTTGGCCATGGTGGCCGCGCCCACATCCGACAGCGGCACGCGGATCTCGCGCCCGCCCTCCCCGCGCATCCGCGCGATCAGCGCCGCCATCAGGGCGAAGGCGCTGTAGGCGCCGGTGAGCAGATCCCAGGCGGCCAGCACGTGGTTCACCGGCCGCGCGTCATCCAGTGGCCCCGTCATCAACGGCAGGCCGAGCGCCGAGTTGATTGTGTAGTCCATGCCCTGCGATCCGTCGGCCCAGCCCATCACCCGCACGCAGATCAGGTCGGGCCGGATCGCCGCCAGCTTCTCATAGGAAAGGAACCCCTCGACCGGAAAATTGGTCACGAACAACCCGCCATTTTCGCCCGGCGCGGCGGCCAGGCGTTGGGCGAGCTCACGCCCCTCGGGCCGGCCAAGGTCGATGGCGACCGACTTCTTGGCCTTGTTCAGGCCCTCCCAGTAGAGGCTGTCGCCGCCCTCGCTGAGCGGCCAGCGCCGGAAGTCGGGTCCGCCGCCGATCGTGTCGACGCGGATCACCTCGGCGCCCATCTGGGCGAGGTAGAGCCCGCAGGTCGGGCCGGCCACATAGGCCGACACGTCCACCACTCGCAGGCCCTTCAGGAGGTCGTACATCAGAATCCCACAATCCGACCTCTAGTCGCCGTCGGCGCACCGGACGGATGCGCGGGGGCCGGATGCGCCCGCTACTTAATGAGGTCCCCGACCTCCTTAACCTCCTCCGGCGTCAGCTCCCAGGTTGCCGTGGCGGCATTGGCGGCCACTTGCGCGGGGCTGGTCGCGCCGGCGATCACCGAGGACACCACCGGGTGGCCCAGAAGCCAGGCGAAGGCCAGCTCCAGGATGGTATGGCCGCGTTCCTCAGCCCAGCCGGTCAAAGCCTCGACCTTGTCGAAGTTCTTGTCGCTGAGCGCCGACGCGCCGCGCGAGCCCCAGGCTGCCAGCCGGGTGCCCTCGGGCGGCGCCTCGCCGCGGCGGTACTTGCCCGACAGCAGGCCCGAACCCAGCGGGAAGAACGGCAGGAAGCCCAGGCCGAAATGCTCGCAGGCCGGCAGCACCTCGTGCTCCACCTTCCGCTCCAGCAGCGAGAACTGGTTCTGGGCCGAGACGAACCGCGTCGCGCCCGAGGACGTCCAGTCGGCGTCGGCGATCTGCCAGCCGGTGAAGTTGGAGTTGCCGACGTAGCGGACCTTGCCCTGGGTCACCAGGTCGTCGAGCGCCCGGAGCGTCTCGTCGATCGGCGTCTCGGGATCGGGCGCGTGGAACTGATAGAGGTCGATCCAGTCGGTCCCCAGCCGCTTCAGGCTGTCCTCGACCGCGGTCATGATCCAGCGGCGCGATCCGCCCTTCTTGTTGACGTCCCCGCCGATCGCCATGCCGAACTTGGTCGCCAGCACGATCTGGCCGCGCTTCTTGCCCAGCGCCTTGCCCAGGAATTCCTCGGACTTGGTCCCGCCGTAGATGTCGGCGGTGTCGAAAAGGGTGATCCCCGCGTCGATGGCCGCCCCGACGACCGTGTCGGTCTCCTTGGCGTCGATCCGCATCCCGAAGTTGTTGCAGCCGATACCGACCTCGCTGACCTTCAGGCCGGAATTTCCCAGGCGGCGCAGTTTCATGCCGGTGCTCCCAATCGTGCTCGCGAATTCGCTCTCGTTGAAATTCAGGTCTTAAGCGCCAGCGCGGTCCCACGAGGCGGGCGGAGCCTAGCTGTTTATGGGCGGTTCGCCAGAGGGGCCAGGGCCCCGAAACCCGCGTCCGCGGTGAAATGATTGACGCCTCGTTCACTCCGTTTGTTGGCGATATCGCAAGTACCGGCCTCCTAACGTCGCAATCTGCAAAAGCTTTCTGGCGGACGGTTAAACCATGCGCGTCGTCACCATTGTCAGTCTGGGCGCTTCGGCGGTCCTCGGCCTCGCGGCCCTCGTGGTCGCCAAGGCGGTTCTGCCCAACGCCCAGGCGAAGAACACCCATGCCAAGGCGGCCCCGGCCATCGTCGGCGTGCCGGTGGTGGTCGCCAAGGCGCCGCTGAAGTTCGGCGACAAGCTGGACGCCAGCAAGGTCCAGATCGTCCAGATCCCGTCTAACGCCGTGCCGGAGGGCGCGTTCTCGACGGTCGCCGCGGTGCTGGCGCAGGACAACGGCGGCGCCCCGGTGACGCTGACGCCCATTGCGGCGCGCGAGCCGCTGCTGCCCGCCAAACTGTCCGGCCCCGGCGCCAGGCCCTCGATCGCCGCCGAGATCGCCGACGGCATGCGCGCCTACACCATCAAGGTCAGCGACGTGACCGGCGTCGGCGGCCACGCCCTGCCGGGCGACCACGTGGACGTCGTGCTGATGCGCGACACCTCCACCGACCCCAACAAGCACGCTTATATCTCTCAGGTGGTCATCCAGGACGTCCGCGTCCTCGGCGTCGACCTGAACGCCGACATCACTTCTAACAAGCCCGCGACGCCGTCGACCGCCACGCTCGAGGTCACCGTTCCCGACGCCCAGAAGCTGGCGGTGGCGGGCGACCTCGGCAAGCTGTCCCTGTCGCTGCGCCGCACCGGCTCGGCCGAGATCGCCTCGACCAAGCCGATGCGCACCTCCGACTTCGTGGCAGGCGGCGCGCCGGAGGGTCCTCGCCGCGTCCGCCAGGCGGCCGGCCCGGTCGCGCCGCCCGCGCCGCACATGATCACCATCGTCGAGCCCGAAAAGCGCAGTTCCAGCGGTTTCGGGCCGAAGAAGACCGCCGCGGCGGCTCCGGCTCAGACGCCTGCCGCCCCTGCGGCGTCCGTCTCCGGCGCCGGCGCCGGCGCGACCGACAACGGTCCCGCCGCCCCCGCGATCCACCCGGCCTGATTTTCCTGGAGTCCCTGAGCATGTCCCGCCACCTGGCCAAGGCGCTGTGCGCCACCGCGGCGCTGATGACCGTCAGCATCCCGGCCGGCGCCACGCACGCCGACGCGATGTACAGCGAGGCCGCCCCCTCGCGTTCGATCGCTGTGCCGAAGGACAAGTCGCTGTCCTTCCGCCTGGACGAACCGGCGACCAAGATCGTCGTCGCCCAGCCCGACATCGCCGAGGTGGTCGCGACCACCGACCGCAGCTTCTATGTGCGGGGCATCAACCCCGGCTCCACCAACCTGCTGGTCTACGGGCCCGGCGGGCGGCTGATGCAGGTGATCGACGTTCGCGTCGGCTTCGACGCCGCCCTGCTGCAGGCCGACCTGAAGACCGCCTTCCCCGGCGAGGACCTCCGCGTCCAGAACCTGGGCGAAGGCCTGCTGCTGACCGGCACGGCGTCGACCATGAGTGTGGCGACCCGCGCCCTGGCGCTGGCCCAGAAGTTCGCGCCGGACATGGCGAGCTCGAACCTGCTGGTGCGAGCCTCTCAAGAGGTGGTGCTGGAAGTCCGCGTCATGGAGGCGACGCGCTCGGCTCTGCAGGACGTCGGTTTCTCGGGCTCCATCACCTCGCGCAACCTCACGGGCGCCTGGGGGTCGGGCCTGATCGGCAACAACCCGCCCAACGGCGTCTTCAGCCTGACCAACCACCTCGGCAGCGTGACCGTGAACGCCACCCTGGCGGCGCTGGAAGAAAAGGGCGTGGTCCACACCCTGGCCCGGCCGAACCTGGTCGCCGTCTCCGGCGGCAAGGCGAGCTTCCTGGCCGGCGGCGAGTTCCCCTATCCGGTGCCGCAGCAGCTGAACGAGATCACCATCCAGTTCCGCGAATACGGCGTGAAGCTGAACTTCGAGCCCGTCGTGCAGGACAACGGCCTGATCCGCCTTCACGTCGGCCCCGAGGTCAGCCAGCTCGACCAGGCCAACGCCATCAAGATCAACGGCGTGCAGGTTCCTGGCCTGACGACGCGCAAGGCCGACACCACGGTCGAGATCGCCGACGGCGACTCGCTCGCGATCGGCGGCCTGTTCATGCACAACTACACCAACGACCTGCGGCAGTTCCCGGTGCTGGGCTCGATCCCGATCCTGGGCAACCTGTTCCGCTCGGCGCGGTGGAACCGCAACGAGACCGAACTGGTCATCGTCGTGACGCCGCACCTGGTCACCGCCGAGGACTTCCGGAAGGGCAAGGCCGCCGTCGTCGAGGCGAAGGATCCGAGCCCGTTCGACGTCATGGTGAAGGGCCATATGCTCGACAAGCCGATGGCCAACGACCTACGGGGTCCCGCAACGCCGACCGCGTTCGCGCCGGCGGCGCCCCCGCTGGCGGCGAACGTGCCCGCCAAGCCGGTGGAAGTCGCCCACGCCGCCGCGCCCGCGCCCGCCCCCGCGAGCCCTGTCGCTAATCCGGCGACGACCGCGACCGCCGCGGTCGCGCCGGCGGCCGCAAGCACCGTCTCCAAGCCAACGATGGCGGCCTACGCGGTCGCCACGCCCACGCCGAAGGCCGCGGCGACGATGAGCCCTATCGCGAATCCCCCGGCGCGGGCCGCCGCCTGGCGGCGCGCCCCCGCCAAGCCGGCGATGACCGCGAGCGCGGTCGCCAAACCCTCCGCGGGTGCGCCTGCGGCGCTCAAGGCCGCGGCGCCCGCGCCGGCGGCGGCCAAGGCGCCTGTCGCGACGAAAGCGGCGGCGAAGCCCGCCAAGGCGCCGACGACAGGGGCCAAGCCCTCTGTCGCGTCGACGGGCGTCGCCCAACCCGCCGAATCCGCGGCCAAGCCGGCCTCGGACACCGTGGCCCTCATGATGCTTCGCGGCGCCATCGCTCCCAAGGCCCTCAGCACCGGAAAGTAGGCGTCCTCGATGAGTATTCCGCAGTCTCTGGCCGGCCGTCGTGTGGTGACGCTCGGCGGCGCGCTCTCCGCCCTGACCGGCGGCGTGCTGGAAGGCGCGCTGATGGAGGCTGGCGGTCTGGACAAGCTGATGCCCGAGGCGCTCTCGGGCGTCGCGCTTGTCATGATCGACGCCAACGCCTGGGAGCCCGAGTCGCTGAGCCTGGCCATCCAGGCGCTGGCCGCCCAGTCGAAGCCGCCGCCGGTGCTGCTGGTGGGCGCCCATCTGCCGATCGGGGTGGTGCGCAACCTGATGCGCCTGGAGCGATCCGACGTCCTGGAAGCGCCGTTCAGCGGCGAGAAGCTGAACGCCGCCATCACCGCGCTCATCGCCGCGCCAGCCGTCGCCGAGGTGGCCCCGACACCGGGGCACATGGCGCGCTGCTGGGCTGTGGTCGGCGCGGTCGGCGGCTCCGGCGCGACCACCGTCGCCATCGAGATCGCAACGGCCCTCGGCGGCCGCACGACCCGCGACAAGAGCGTCTGCCTGGTGGACCTGAACCTCGCCGACGGATCGGCCGCGGCCTACCTCGGCGCGAACCCGAGCCTGCGCCTGGGCGACCTCAGCCACGCCGCCGATCGGATCGACGCCTCCATGCTGCAGGCGTTCGTCACCAAGGTGACCGATAGCTTGGACCTGCTGGCCGCGCCGCGCGATGCTACGGCCTTCGACAACACGCCCAAGGAAGCTCTGCTGCGCCTGCTGGAGGCGGCTTGCGAGACCTACGACTGGGTGGTCCTGGACGTGCCGCGCCACCGCCGGCCCTGGACGCTTGAGGCGCTCAGCGGCTGCGACGAGGTGCTGGTGATCTCCGAGCTGACGGTGCCGGCGCTGCTGGCCGCCCGCTCGCTCAGCGACGAGATCGAGAACGCCGTCGGCACGACGCTCAAGCCCAAGATCGTCCTGAACCGCCTGGCCAGCCGCATGTTCGGCCCGGCGCCCTCCATGGCCGAGGCCGAGCGCGCCCTGCAGCGCAAGGCCGAGGGCGGGATCAGCTCCGATTGGGAAGCCGCCGCCGCGTCCGTCAATCTGGGCGGGCCCGTCTCCACGCACCGGCCGAAGTCGAAGATCGTCCAGGACATCCATCGCCTTGTCGACCGCCTGGCCGGCGAGGCGCCCCAGAAGCCCTCCAAGTCCAAGAAGGCGGCGTAGATGAGTCGTTTCAGTCTGCCCGCCCTGTCTGGCGCGCGCGCGCCGGCCGAACCCGCGCCGGCCCCGGAGCCCGCGCCGCAGGCCGCGCCCGCGCGCCCGGCGCCGCCGTCGGCCCAGGAGGCTGCGCGCACCACGGGCCGCGACCCGCAGCTCGATGTGCACCTCAAGCTGCACAACCGGCTGATCGAGGAACTTGACCTCGCCAAGCTGGACAAGCTCAGCGAAGCGGACATGCGCCGCGAGGTCATGAGCCTGGTGGCGGACTTCGCCCGCGCCGAACGCATGGCGCTGAACACCGCCGACCTGACCGCGCTGGGCGCCTCGATCTTCGACGAGATGGTGGGCCTGGGCCCGCTCGAGCCGCTGCTCAAGGACGAGAGCATCAACGACATCCTGATCAACGGGCCGTTCCAGGTCTACGTGGAGCGTCGCGGCGAACTGGAGCTGACGCCCGTCCGGTTCCGCGACAACGACCACCTTCTGCGCATCGTCAACCGCATCGTCGCCGGCGTCGGCCGCCGCATCGACGAGAGCCAGCCGATGGTGGACGCCCGCCTGCAGGACGGCAGCCGCGTGAACGCCGCGATCTCCCCCATCGCCATCGACGGCGCCTCGGTCTCGATCCGGAAATTCTCCAAGAAGCCGCTGACCCTGGAACGCCTTGTCGAGGTGGGCGCCATGCCGGAGTGCGTGGCCGAATTCATGTTCGGGGCCGTCCGCAGCCGTGTGTCGACCGTCATCTCCGGCGGTACGGGTTCCGGCAAGACGACGCTCCTGAACGCTCTGTCCGCCGCCATCAGCGACGGCGAGCGGACCATCACCATCGAGGACGCCGCCGAGCTGCAGCTGCAGCAGCCGCACGTGGTCCGCCTGGAGACCCGGCCGCCGAACATCGAAGGCAAGGGCGAGATCCGCCAGCGCGAGCTGGTCAAGAACGCCCTGCGGATGCGTCCCGACCGCGTGATCCTGGGCGAAGTCCGTTCGGAAGAAGCCTTCGACATGCTGCAGGCCATGAACACGGGCCACGAAGGCTCCATGGCCACGATCCACGCCAACAACCCGCGCGAGGCGATCGGCCGTCTCGAGCAGATGATCGCCATGGGCGGCCTGTCGCTCAGCCCTGACGCCATGCGTCAGCAGATCGCTTCCGCGGTCGGCCTGATCGTCCAGGTCATGCGCTTGTCGGACGGCAAGCGGAAAGTAACCCACGTGACCGAGATTACCGGGATGGAAGGCCAGGTGGTGCAGATGCAGGACATCTTCACCTTCAATCGAACCCACACCGACCCGGACGGAACCGTGCACGGCGAGTTCCGCGCCTCCGGCCTGCGCCCGCGCTGCCTCGATGAGATGCTGCGGCGCGGCCTGCACTACGACACAGCCAATTTCGACCCGAACCGGGTCCTGGGGGCGTCATGAAATTCGACGCCAGCCTCGTTATCCTGATCCTGGTCTTCGCCGCGGTCTTCACCGCCGGCCAGGCCGCGTTCGGCCTGCTCACCGTGGCCACCCAGAAGCGCAAGGTGAACAAGCGCCTGAAGGTGGCCGAGCGGGTGGACGGGGTCTCCGCCCTGGTCATGGAGCTGCGCAAGCAGCGCGGCCTGAACGCCGAGGGAAAGACGGGCGAGCGCCTGAAGTGGCTCTCGAACCTGATCGTGGCCTCCGGCGTGCCCTACAATCCGAAGAAGTGGGCCGGCTACGTGACCGTGGCCGCCGCGGTGGGCGGCATGGCCGCCGCGGTCCTCACCCGAAACCCGCTGATGTTCCTCTTGGGTGCGCCGCTGTTCGGCGGCGTGGGGCCGATCTTCTTCCTGAAGTACAAGGCCGGCGCGCGCGCCAAACAGCTGGGCTTCCAGCTGCCGCAGGCCCTGGAGATCATCGTCCGCAGCCTCGAGGCCGGACACCCTGTGCCGACGGCCATCAGCCTGGTGGGCCGCGAGATGAGCGACCCCATCGGGACTGAGTTCGGGATGGTCAGCGACGAGATCGCCTATGGCTCCACCATGGAGCAGGCCATCGAGCGGATGGCCGAGCGCTGCCAGCATCCCGACGTCGACCTGTTCGCGGCCACCGTGCGCCTGCAGGAGAAGTCGGGTGGCAACCTGACGGGCCTCCTGAAGCTCAACGCCTCCACCGTGCGCGAGCGCCACAAGATGCGCCTGAAGATCAAGGCCGCATCCTCGGAAGGCCGCGCCTCGGCCATGATCCTGACCGCCGCCCCGTTCGCGGCCATGGGCTTCATCATGATCTCCTCGCCCCACTTCTACGGCGACGTGATCCACGAGCCGGTGGTGAAGTACGGCCTGGGAATCGCAGGCGTGTGGATGTTCATCGGCAACATGGTCATGCGCCGCATGATCGATATGCGGCTTTGATCCCATGACCTCGCTCTCCCTTGAAACCATCATTTCCATCATCGGCGGCCTGATGGTCGTGGCCGGGGTGGGCGGCGTCGCCTGGATCGGCGCCAACGAACTTCGCCTGCGCGCCGTCCGCCGCAGCCGCCTGCAGACCGCCGGCGGCCCGGCGATGCGGACGACCCGCACGGGCAATGCGCCGGCCGGCGGCGTCGGCGGCGCCATGCTCGGGACGTTCAAGCGCCTGGGCCAGCAGAGCGCCGTGCGCGACCCGGCCAAGCTGTCGGTGCTGCGCGCGCGCCTGATGCAGGCGGGCTTCTACAACCGCGAGGCGCCGGTCATCTATCTGGGCATCCGCGCCGCCTCGCTGGTGGTCGCCACCGTGGGCGTGATCCTGACTCTGCCGCTGGCCATCGGCGGCAAGGGCGGCATGGGCGGCGTGATCGTCGCGGGCGTGCTCTCCGGCATCGCCATCATGGGGCCCGACAAGGTCCTGGACATGCGCAAGTCGAACCGCGAGCGCGAGTACGCCGACGGCTTCCCGGACCTGCTCGACCTGCT
>Ga0068865_100002564_pt1 | contig 10776 bp, 9 predicted proteins | sample KBSMisM12_FD_75293 | JGI IMG/M metagenome (GOLD analysis project Ga0068865, IMG submission 75293) | Miscanthus rhizosphere microbial communities from Kellogg Biological Station, Michigan, USA - KBS Miscanthus M1-2 | ecosystem: Host-associated > Plants > Roots > Rhizosphere > Soil ...
GACCTTACAAGTCAAACGCACCGCGCGGAGGTAAGGCGTCACTGCGAATAGGTCGGAATCATTCTCCGCGCGAAGCGGTAGAATCTTTGGAGCGTGCTTTTTGTAGGTTGGACCTGAACGATTCACCAACTGCCGTTGGTGGTATTGGACATAGTGCAAAGAAAATGACGACCGCAATGTAAGGTGAGGCCCAAGCTTTACATTTGCGACTCGAAAAGATTAAAGATAGGCTCATTCATTATGGGTGTTGCCAAGCTAACTGACCAAAACACTATTGTTCCTGAGAGCAAATACGCACGCTTAGAGCGTGAGCGCCGTTACCTGCTCCAGGATCTTCCCGAAGGTTTGACTCGCGCCGACCATCACCTTCAGATCACCGACAATTACATCACCGGCTCGCGTCTCCGTATTCGCAAAGTCAGGGATCCGCGTACTAATAAGTGGACCGTCAAGTTCACGCAGAAGTTTGCTCCTGACCCAAAAGATCTGTCGCGAACGTTTATTACAAACACCTATCTCAACGCCGTGGAAGCTGAAGTTTTGTCTATATTCAATTCAAACGAGATCAGGAAGAACCGTTATTACTTCGAATACGAACGCCAAAAGTTTTCCGTCGATATGTTTCTGGGAGATTTGTTTGGATTGGTTCTGGCCGAAGTCAGCTTTGATGATGATGTGGAACTTGACGCCTATTCAACCCCGCCATTCGCTCTAGCGGAGGTGACGAACAACGAATTGTTTAGCGGTGGGAAATTGTGCGAGCTTACGTTTTCGGACTTGCGTGAAGAGATTCGGCGTGCAGGATTAATCCGAGCAGAAGTCAGTACCACAACGCTGTAGCGTGCGGATCTCCACGCGGTGGCATGTGGCTCACGCTGCTTGGCCGCTCCGTGCCGAAAGCCTCTGGCTTTCCGATTACTCGACGACAACTGTGGCGGCTATGCCGCTGAGGCGTAGCCTCAAAAGCTCTAAAAACCTATCGTGTGGAAAGCCGAAGGCTTTCCGCACTGGATGCGGCCAAGCCGCCAAGAGCCACACGCTACCGCGCTGTGGTACTGACTTCATGAGGCTTAGATAATGGCTCCCAAAGTATCGCTGCTGTGCTTGATAGTAATTCTTGTTTTTGCAGGTTGTAAGAAAACGTCAAATTCCGCTTCATCGGCGCCGAATGCACCTTCAAGTTCGGCTGCTCCACAGGCCCAGGCGCAACAAAACCATCCCGAAGGCGGCGCCGCTACTCTTGCCGAAGTTAAGTATTTCAAAGGCTCAATCGGCAACTCGCTGGATTTGCAAATGAAGTTGTTGCGTGCGGGTGAACAGTTAACCGGGAGCTACTCCTATCTCAAGGTGGGAACCAAGATCGATCTGCGAGGCAGTGTCGACAAAAACGGCAATATCACTCTGGAAGAGTTCGATACAACGGGCAAGCAAACGGGACTGTTCAAGGGAATCTGGAAACCCGACACTGAAGATGGTTTGGTAACAATCGCCGGCAATTGGTCAAAGCCGCCTGGTAAAGGCGACGATAAGAAGACGGCCTTCTCTCTCCACGAAGAAGCGATCACCTTTACGTACGGTACAGATGTCGTCACAAAACAGATTAAGGAAACCAATAAGAAGCTTGTCTACGACATTTCTGCCCAGTATCCCGAGATCACTGGACCTGGGAATACAAACTTCGACAAGTTTAACCAACTAGTCCGTGGTTCAGTTTTAAAGAAGGTGGCTGGATTTAAGAAGGAAATGCAGCCGCGACCTGATGAGGAGCCGCGTCCGGAAAATTCGATGGGGAGCGATCTAGACATCAGCTACAAAATAGAGCTGGCCCAGGACGACCTGGTAAGTGTCTCTTTCAGCATTTCGAGTTATTACCAGGGGGCGGCTCATCCGAATTCGTTTTCAGAAGTAGTTAATTATGATCTGAAAAACGGAAAACAGTTGAAACTCGCGGATCTCTTTAAGCCAGACGCGAAGTATTTACAGGCAATCTCAAGCTATTGCATCGATGACTTGAAGAAGCAGTCGAATGCCAAAGGGGCTGATGGAATGCTCGATGAGAGTTCGATCAAGAGTGGCGCGGCTCCAGCTCCCAAGAATTATCAAAGCTGGACGATTACGAGGAAAGGTCTTGGGATTAACTTCGACGCTTACCAGGTTGGACCTTACGCGGCGGGACCACAATTCGTTACAGTCCCGTATTCGTTAATTAAAGATCTGATTAGTCCTGATGGGCCGATCTCACAGTTCGCGAAATGATCTTAGCCGCAGGGGCAGTAGCCCGACTGTAAAGGAGGGCCCGGCGGTGTTTAGTAGCGAATCGGAGCCCTCCTTTACAGTCGGGCTACTGCCCCTGGGCTGCATATCTACACTCCCGCCTCGGCAACTTCAACATCCTCATAATCTTCTGCATGTGTTCGCGTGAAGTACGCGGCGAGGAGGAAAGCGAAGAACATGATCGCAGCGCCAGTCCAGAAGGTTACAAAAAGCGAGTAGTCACTCATAAGGTGGGTTCCACCATCAGCCCCGCGATGTGCGTCCGAACTATGTATTAGCAGTGCGGCAAGCGATGGACCCACCGCGCGTGCGAGACTTGCGACAGATTGAGTTACACCCAGGATAGTTCCTTGCTCCGCTGGTCCCACGCTCTTCGACGCCAGGCTCGTTAGTGCTGGAGTCGAAAGTGAGTTACCCAGCGAGAAAACTCCACCGCCAATCAACAGCGCCACAAGCCCACCCGCTGCCGGGCCTACAAATGGGATGGCAAACAGGCTGATTGCAAAACACAATGCACCAAAAATAACCAGCGGCAGTTCGCCAAATCGTTTGACCAATTTCCCGATCAACCCGCCTTGAATAACGACTGCAATGAGACCGACATAGGCAAAAAGATATCCGTTGTGCTGGGCGTCGTAGCCAAAGCGAAACATCGTGTAGAGAGAAAACGATGTCGTCATGATCGAAAAAGCCACGATGAAAAGAAAATAGATTCCAAGTACAAAGCCTAACTTAGGATCCTTCAACGACTGCAACAGCTGACCAAGTCCTCTACCTCGAGCGGCAGATTGTCGCGCCGGGTGATCCTTCGTTACCGTTTCTGGCAAAGTGAAATACAGCAGAATCGAGTTTAAGAAACAGAGTCCTGCGGCAAAGAAAAAAGGAACATGAATTCCCCAGCGACTGAGAATGCCCCCGATTGCTGGGCCAAAAATAAAACCCAGGCCGAATGCAGCACCAAGCAATCCCATCCCTTTAGCCCGGTTTTCTTTGGTTGTGACGTCGGCAATGTAAGCCTGGGCGGTCGAAATATTGCCGCCCGTAATTCCATCGAGAATGCGGCCGGCAAATAACATCCAGAGAGTATTGGCAAAGCCGAGGATCAGGAAGCCAATGCCCGTGCCGATGATTGATGCGAAGAGAATTGGTCTGCGACCGTATTTGTCTGAAAGCCTTCCCAGGATCGGCGAGAAGATCAGTTGCATGATCGAGTATGAAGCAAACAGGAACCCGACCGTCCGAGGCGTGGCATTAAAGATTGTGCCTTCGGCGTAAAACGGCAAAACCGGTATGACGATCCCGAAGCCGACGAGATCGATAAAGACGGTGGTGAAGATTACGATGAGTGGCGAACGCTTCATTTGGGGCAGGGAAGAGCGACTATAGCGCGTTTCGACATTGAGCCTGTTACCTGGTTCTTTGGCCTTTGTATGTTGAGCTTTGTTCGGCTGAAGAATTACCCTGAGTCATCTGTCTGATCCCTGGCCTGAAAGCCAAAGACCCAAGTCCAAAAACCAAACTAACTATCTCCTTCTACCACCACCACCGCCACCACCACTGCTCAAAGCTTTGTCCACAGACGCTTGTCCGCCGCCAGAAATCAAAAGCGCAAGGGCAATTGCCAGGAGCGTCATCGGATACTCGTATCCGCGGTTTGCACTAAACAGACCGTTAGGCCAGTGAACTCCAGCGATGGCCGTTAACATCACGCAGGCGATGAAGAAGGCGCCCACGCGAGTAAGAAAACCAAGGCCCACAAGAACCCCGCCGACAAGTTCTGAGAGCGCGGCCGCACCGAGCCACAGCCACGTTGGCTTCATGAAGTTAAAAGGTGTGTTGCCCGCCGTGAATGCTTTAAAGCCGGGACCGCCCCAGAGTCCCAAAACTTTTTGACCGCCATGCGCAATCATGACGATTGCGAGACCAAGTCGGAGTGGAAGCGTGATGAGCGTAGCAGATGTAGCGATCAACTTTCGAAACATGTCTCAGTCCTCTTCGGAGCATTGAAAAACGAGAGTGATATTAGCAGAGAGGGGGAAGCAGGAGCAGGAGGCAGGGTGCAGGAGCAGGTTGATCGCACTAGTTACAAGCGACGGAAATCAATTAGCGTTGCTCCTGCTCCTGCTCCTGCTCCTGCTCCTGCTCCTGCTCCTGCCCCTGGCTCTTTCTCACTTCGCCGCCACTACCAGCCTCTCGGCGATAACCTGTTTCGGTTGTGCTCCAATCAAACGATCGATCAATTTTCCCTCCTTAAAGATCAACATCGTCGGAATGCTAGCGATTTGATACTGGCCCGCGATCCGTGGATTTTCGTCGACGTTGAGTTTGGCGATTCTATAGCGGCCTTGCGACTCAGCAGCGAGTTGATCCAGAACCGGCGCAATTACGCGACATGGCCCGCACCACGGCGCCCAAGCGTCGACAAGAATCGGTGCCCCAGTCGCTTGCAAAATGTCTCGATTGAAGTTTGCATCGGTTGTCACGAACGGTTTGGTTGAGGTCGCCTCAAGTCTAGTTCCGCAACGTCCACACTTCGCTTTTCCGTCGGCGAGTTTGGTTTCGTCCACTCGGTTGTTCGCACCGCAGTTGGTACAAGTGATTACTTGCATGGCTAGTCCCCAATTAGTTTGTGCACTTCATTTGACTCGTCAATAGTCGCAAAAGTTTCGCGGCAACAGAAGAACAAGTTAGCAAAGAGACATCTTAGTGGGTCGAACAAGCTGGGAAGGGGGCAGCGGAAAATTGGGCGTCTTTCAATTTTAGTCCCAAGCGTGCCCCCGCTGAGATTCACTTGCACCAGCTAAGATTTTCATATGGCGACACAGCGGGGGCACGCTCGGGGTCACAGCGGCGACGCGCCCAAATTTTCGCTGCCCCCTTCCCAGCTTGTTCGACCCACTGGGCCGCCCAGCCCGATCAGTTTTCTGCTGCACCTCTTCCTGCCCAATCTCCCACACACTCCCGCATTCGTAGTAACATTCGACGTTCGTTTCGATAGCCACTCATTCTTAGAGGAAGCGGATGAAACAATTCTTCAACGGAGCAGTCTTTTTACTCTTCATCGCAGCAAGCACCTTTGCGCAGTCCACTCGTCCTGCCGGTCCAGTCGAAATTGCCTTCACGATTGGCATGTCGCGACCACACACGCATATGTTTGAAGTGGACGTGCGGATCAAACACACTTCTAATGTTCCCACCGAAGAATCACTCATAATGCCGGTGTGGACGCCAGGCTCATATCTCATTCGCGAATTCGAGCGAAACGTTCAAGACTTCGCCGCGAAGGATTCAAACGGTCAGCCGTTAAAGTGGGAAAAGACTCGGAAGGATACCTGGCGCATCACTACCAATGGCGCGGCTGAGTGGCATGCCACATATCGTGTTTACGCAAATGAGCTCTCGGTGCGCACCAGCGAGCTAAATTCAAGTCACGCGTTTTGGAACAATGCAAACCTTTTGATGTATCTCGACGGATATTTGAAAAATCCATCGACTGTACAAGTGCTCGCACCAGATGTCTGGAAAGTTGCGACCGGCTTACCCGTAGCTCCGGGTCCGAAGAATACTTTTCGTGCTGAGAACTTCGACGTTTTGTACGATTCACCATTTGAGGCTAGTGACTTCAAGACCATTACCTTCCTGGTCAATAAGGTAAAGCACCGCATCGTCATCGATGGCGAGGGCAACTACGACGCCGAGAAGATGCGCAACGACGTGCAAAAGATTGTCGAGGCGGAAGTGGCGATCATGGGTGGTGAAATTCCCTATGCTGATTACACGTTTATTCTTCACTTGCGCGCGAATGCTGGTGGCGGCCTCGAACACCTCAACTCAACGGCGCTTGGCTATCCTCGTTTTGGTTTCAGAGTAGATCCTCGAACCGATCGAGCAACTTCATCATCGCCTAACGCAAGCCAACCAACCGAACGCTACTACAGCGGATTTCTTTCTTTGGTGGCCCACGAATTCTTTCACTTGTGGAACGTGAAGCGAATCCGACCCGACGCACTTGGCCCGTTTGACTATCAAAACGAAAACTACACCAGGATGCTCTGGGTCGCTGAAGGCATCACCGATTACTACGCCGACGTGGCTTTGCGCCGGGCAAATCTGATTTCCGAACGTGACTTTCTGGCGGCGACTGCCCGCTCATTCCAGGGTTTGCAAAACACGCCGGGACGGTTGGTCCAGAGTGCTGAAGAGTCTAGTTACGATTCCTGGATCAAGTTTTATCGTCCAGATGAAAATACAGTGAACTCACAGGTGTCGTATTACGACAAGGGTGGCATACTCGGACTATTGCTCGACCTTGAGATTAGGAAACAAAGCAACGGAACGAAGTCGCTTGACGACGTAATGCGTTATCTGCTGGCTGAGTACTACAAGAAAGATCGAAACTACGGACCGCAGGACTTTCAAAAGGTGTGTGAGATGATGGCGGGTTCCAGCCTGGAAGAATTTTTCGCGCGCTATGTTCGGGGTCGTGAGGAACTTGATTACAATGCCGCCCTTAACGCAGCGGGTCTGCACTTGGAAACAACGACACCAGGTGACGGAGGCAAACCAGTTGAGCGGGCGTTCTTTGGCGCTGACACAGTTTGGGAAGACAACAAACTAATTGTCCGAAGGGTCTTTGCTGGATCACCAGCCTACGATCAGGGATTGAATACCGGGGACCAGATCGTGGCCTTGAACAACATGCGCGTCGGCACTAAGGAATTCTTCGATGCCCGGATCGCGGAGAAGAAGCCGGCCGATCTTATTAACCTGACGATTTTTCGTTTTGATGATCTTAGTACCCTGCTGATAAAGCTCGGCGGTCGTACCGAAGGCACTTATCGCATTGTGCCGATGGCAACTCAAACCGAGTCGCAGAAACAGATTTACAAATCTTGGTTGGGGGTCACTAATAGTCAGTGACTGAATGTCCGATATGCCTCTGCCACGACAAGCTAAAGCATATCGGACATAGAAACTCATGCCCTACGAACACATCCACCTGTTAATCGACGATCGCGTAGCTCGCATCACTTTCGATCGTCCTCCGCTCAACATCTTCAACATCGCAATGATGCGAGAGGTTGGCGCGGCGTTGAGTGAGCTTTCATCTCTGAAGCTCGTTGCGATTGTGTTCGACGCGGCCAAGGATAGTCGGGCTTTCAGTGCCGGCGTCGCGGTGGAAGATCACACGCAGGACACTGTCTATCAAATGCTCGATTCGTTTCACGCTGTGTTCCGAATGTTGGAGCAATTGGCGAAGCCAACGATTGCATTGGTGGATGGCCCAGCGCTAGGTGGCGGCTGTGAACTTGTTTCAGCCTGCGACATTGTGATTGCTTCGAGTCGCGCGAAGTTTGGTCAACCGGAAATCAAACTGGGTGTTTTCCCTCCCGTTGCTGCAGTGGTTTTGCCATTGGTAATCGGTGAGAAACGCGCGCGCGAATTAATTCTTACTGGAGAGATAATCGATGCCGTTGAAGCAGGCCGGCTAGGCTTGTGCAACCATGTGGTCCCCACGACTCATCTTGAGCAGAAGTTAACTGAAGTGCTTGCGAAGTTGAGGGAGCTTTCTGCCGCGTCGCTCGAGTTTACGCGACGTGCGATGGACATCGGTCGCGGAGTTACGTTCGACAAGGTATTGACTGAACTTGAGAACATCTACCTTCATGAGTTAATGCGTTCCGCGGATGCAAATGAGGGCATCAAGGCATTCATGGAAAAACGACGCCCAACTTGGCGCGATCGATAGGATCAAAACTGTCCGATATGCGTCTGTCTTGTCGCAATGAATCGTAAAAGGCCCCTTGCAAATCAATGACCGATCTCGGCCACTAATAACCCTGATGACGCTATCCCCAAAAGCACGACGTTTGTTGACTTCAATGGTCCTCGTAGTGGTTTGTTTCTCATCGATGGTTTTTGTTCCCTCCGGATTTACTCAAAAGCAAAAAGAAGAAAAGACTGGCTCACACTCAACTCGCGGAATCGGCGGTATGTCGCCTGGGACCCGCGCATTAGTCGAAGAAGCGACTGGCGTAGTTTGTACGGAAGCGAAATTGGATCCGCGCAGCAGCCTGGCAATCGACGAGATGCAGGCTCGACCATCGCTTCCAGTTCAAACTCCCGAGGCCCGCGCAGGAGCTGCTCGTGCTCAACGATTATTGCCGTTGGCTAAAAATCTGGTTGTCAGTTCGCTGAAGCAGCTCGTTATTGATTACAAATTCCAAAATGCGCGCGGACTGAACGCAAGAATTCAGCAAGGCATAGAACGAGTCCAGGGTGTGAGAAACGTCAGACCTGATATGGATTCGCGCGACAACGCGTCGGTATTTTTAAGTCGGCCGCACACAATCACGTTCGGAACAATATTTCTCGCTGGTCTACGTTCCGACGAAGGGATGATCAGTGTGTTGTCTCATGAACTGATGCATATTGCTGACGGTGACCGAGACAGTTTGCGCGTCCTGGTCTCGGCAGTTGGATTTAGAGCTTCCGGCCTTATTGGAATGGATATTCGCGGGCAGCGTAGCGAAGAACTGACCTGCGATTTGATCGGCGCTATGGCAGTTCGCGCTTACGTTTCAGACACGCCGGATTACGAATCAATTTCCCGGAGATTATCGCGTTCGATTGAACACAATTGCGTCGACCTCGATGAGGGTGATGAAGATCATCTATCCCCGCGAAATACGATTCGCGCACTGCTCGCTCTCAGTCCAGTCCTCGTTCGGGAACTCATCAACGATCGTGAGGAACGACCAGTCAGGCCATAGCGTGTGGCACAGACTTCAGTCTGTGAAGCGTAATTAGAAGAACTGACGCGGGGAAAGAAATAATTTTCCATTTGTCATTTGACATTGTTCAGTTAGTCATTGAGAAGAACTCCGATAGCCGAGTAGTGAGTACCACAATGCAGTAGCGTGACTTGAGCGCTACTCGCGGGACCAAATGACCAACTGAGAATTGTCAAATGATAAATGGAAAATGTTCTTGAAATAGTCTAAGAAGACAGGCTCAAGTCTGTGCCACACTTAAATTGACAAGCTCTCTAAGCGATAAATATCATCATCGCCAACATGGGGACGGACCGATACCTTTTGCTTCGCAACAGGAAAACAACGAGCTCCTTAATTCTCACAATTCTGACCGCGATAGTGTTAGGCGTCAGCTGTAAGGGCGTCATCGACCGTCAGGATGATGTGCGGCCTCGAATCCTTCGCGACGTGCCGGCACAAAACCTCGCGTATCGCTTTGAGCCAGACATCTCATTGCCATCTGACTTAAAAGTCGATGACTCCACCGACAAGTTCGCTGCTGTTCAAAACGACTTCAATACTCCACATCGCCAGGACGCTGCGCTGTTACGCACAGTAGTTTCGCCCGATGGTCGCCGCGTCCTCGCGCTCTATGGAACCTCGGATGAACCAAGCTCGGTTTTTCGGATCGATCTCTATTCCTCCGACGGCCAGTTTCTGCGCAACCTGATTCCGCCGAGTATCTCCTGTGTCTTTCCCGATACGGTGACATGGTCGCCTGATGGTTCCTTCATCAACTTCATCGCCCGTCGCCGTGAAGTACCGACCCCTAGTCCAACTCCTTTGGGCGCCACGTTACCTGAAGTTAGTGGCTCACCCGGTCCCTTACCATCAATTGCGCCGGCCTTTGCGCCGGTTGTCAGTTTCAATACGGAACAGATCTACATCTGCAATCGCGACGGCTACGATCTGAAGCCGCTGAGTTCTCGCGAAGGACTGATTTACTTCTTCTTTGCGTGGGCACCTGACGGTCATGCGCTGGTCGCTTTGGCGTGCAAGGAAGACGAGTGGACTGCGCGTGAACAGCAACATAAGGAACCGGCCGGTCGTCCGCGTTTGATTGAACTTGATGGAAAGGAGCGATTGCTTGATGACGGGCTGACCGAGGCGTTGCCGGTATGGTCGCCGGACTCGTCGAAGGTTGCGACAGCGTTTGATACTGATGTCGCGATCTACGATGCAGCTACTACCAAACCCACGCAGGCTCGTTTGCCGTTGGGCGATCAATTGATAAGTGCGTCGGTGGTTTATGAACAGAGAACTGTAGTGAAGAAAGTCGAGCCACCGAAGAACAGCAACAGTAAGTCGCAATCACCGTCGCCGACCGCCACGCCGTCACAATCTACTACGACACCTGCGTCGTTCAATCCAATCGTTAAGGTCGAGTGGCCTTCACCTGAACGTCTCTATTTCAAAACCGCATACGTGCGTCTAATGCCCTCTGAAGCAATCAATACGTTTCAGCGTTGGCATTTGTTGAGTTTAAGCGCACAAGCGGCGGTGTTGAAGTGAGCTTGAAATGATCTTCAGCTCTTCCGAATAGAATTCTGTCTGGAAGCTTTTCTCGAATTGTGGGTTTCCACTAGTGAGAACAAAATCCGGGTAATCTGTGAAATCTGTCGACTGATTTATCCGGTCACGAGAAGTCGTTTTTGGTGCTCACCACGAATTTGGTTACAATCGCCCG
>Ga0068865_100002565_pt1 | contig 10775 bp, 7 predicted proteins | sample KBSMisM12_FD_75293 | JGI IMG/M metagenome (GOLD analysis project Ga0068865, IMG submission 75293) | Miscanthus rhizosphere microbial communities from Kellogg Biological Station, Michigan, USA - KBS Miscanthus M1-2 | ecosystem: Host-associated > Plants > Roots > Rhizosphere > Soil ...
CGAGCCGCTTCTTCCTTGCGGGCCGCGGCCTGCTGCTCTGCTTCCGCTCGAGCTGCGGCCTGTCGCGCAGCTTCCTGGCGCTCGGCGTCGAGTCGCGCGGCCTCGGCACGGGCCGCTTCTTCCTTGCGGGCCGCGGCCTGCTGCTCTGCTTCCGCTCGAGCTGCGGCCTGTCGCGCAGCGTCCTGCCGCTCCGCGTCGAGTCGCGCGGCCTCGGCACGAGCAGCTTCCTGACGTGCGGCCTCCTGGCGCTCCGCTTCGAGCTGGGCTGCGACACGCCGCGCACTTTCCTGGCGTTCAGCCTCGACTCGCGCGGCCTCGACTCGCGCGGCCTCGGCCCGAGCGGCCTCCTGCCACGCGGCCTCAGTGCGTTGCGCCTCGAGTTGCGCCGCGACTCGGCGCGCAGCTTCCTGGCGCTCGGCTTCGACTCGCGCAGTCTCGGCGCGAGCGGCTTCCTGACGCGCGGCCAGCTGACGCTCCGCTTCCGCCTGTGCCGCTACGCGTCGTGCGGCCTCGAGGCGCTCGGCCTCGAGTTGTGCGGCCAGCCGCCGGGCAGCGTCCTGGCGTTCGGTCTCGACCCGCGCGGCCTCGGCGCGAGCGGCTTCTTGACGCGCCGCCTGCTCATGCTCGGCCTCCGCCTGAGCCGCCACGCGTCGTTCAGCCTCCTGACGCTCGGCCTCGAGTTGCGCGGCCACGCGCCGCGCGCTTTCCTGGCGTTCAGCCTCCAGTCGCGCGGCCTCGGCACGCGCGCTTTCCTGGCGCGCGATCTCCTGGCGCGCGATCTCCTGACGCGCGGCCTCCTGACGCGCGGCCTCCTGACGCTCGGCCTCGAGTTGTGCGGCCACGCGGCGTGCCGCCTCCGCGCGCTCGGCCGCGAGCCGCGCGAGCTCTTGTCGCTCGGCCTCCAGGCGTGCACCTTCGACGCGAGCCCTCTCCAGGCGAGCGGCCTCGCGTCGCGCGCCTGCCTCGACCTCCTCCAGATCGCCGCCCTGTGGAGATGCCGGCCGCGCGGTGCGCGGGCTCGACGCGGCCGGATCGAGTGCAACGACCGCCGTTGGCGTTGCAGGCGCAGCAGGCACGACCAGCATCGGGGTCTCGGCCGGCGGCTTCGCCTCGATCACGGCGGGCTGAGGGATCTGAGGCGGCGGTGCCGCGCGATCGGCACCGTTGGTACTCAGCGGCGTTTTCATCGGGGCCGCAGCGTCCGCGCGCGCCACGGCGTTGGGCTTCGGCTTGGCCGGTGGCGCCGGCTTGACGGGGGGCGTCGGCTTGGCGGCGGGCGCGGCGGCAATGGGCGACTCGATCGTGGTGCGCGGCGGCTGCGCAGCGGGCTTGCCGGTCTGCTGCTCGGGTGTGATGCGCGCGGGCGCCGGAACGAGCACGATGCGAATGTCCGGCACTTCGATCCGTTGATCGCGCCACGCGAAGGCACGCCCCGGGAGCCCGAGCCCTTCTGCACCGAGGTTCAGGCTCAGCACGACCGCGTGAATGAGCAGGGAGAACAGCAACCCGACCGTCAAGGGTCTGCGCTCGCGGCTCAGGTATGGGTCCAACCATTGCCAACGCGTGGCGACGCGCGCAGAGGGCTGCGGCGTCGGGTCCGAGAGCGGGGCCCAGGCGGCCCAGGGACGTGGGTCCGGTGCCGGCGGCTCCCCAGGCACGATCGGCTGTGGGGCTGCGAGGTCCACAGGCTGAAGCGTTGCCACATCGGCGACGGGCGTGATCCGCATGCGGGCCATCCGTCGATTCTCACGGGTCCGGGCGAAGCGGTGAAGCCACGCACACCCACCAGAGAGGGGGCGCGACCGCCTCGCCCGGGCCGGCGAGCTCGACAAATGTGGGGGGACCACGTCGTCGGCACGCCGCGCGCTGGCGCGACGCGTCCGACACGGCGGGCTCAATCGCGCAGGATGCGCACCTCGATGCGCTGCAATTGCTTCACGTCGCGCGCGATGCTGCGCTCGTCGCCCGGCACGTGCAGGGCCAACGGTCCGTCCGACGCGGGCAGCGGCGCGACATCGCGTTCGTAGGCCACCATCGCCTCGGTGCCTGCCGCCGTGAGCGTCAGTTCCGGCCACGAGAACACCGTTCGAGTGCCGTCACGCCCGGTGGCGATCACCACGGCCTTGCGCCAGTCGGAGCGGTCGCGCTCGGCCAGCCCCGCCTGCTTGAGCACGTCCATCAGGCGCACGCCGCTCACCTCGGTGAAGGGCCGCTGCTGCTGCGCCACGTCGCCCGCATAGCGCGTGTAGCGATAGGTGGTGTGCGTCGCGCTCGGGAATGCGCGCAACGCCGCCACGTCGAGTGTCATGGCCTGCTTCACGTCACCGGTCACCGTGAGCCCGTCGCCCACCGGCGCAGCGCCGAGCGGCAGGCACAAGCCGACGCCCGCGCCCCAGGCCATCAGCCAGCGGCCGAGGCGTGCAATCGCCGCCGGGGAGCGCAAGCGTGCTGGCATGCTCGCTCAGTACTGCAGCTTCGGGTACCAGTCGGTGCCGCGCCCTTCGGGCGTCAGGTCCAGGATGCTCCAGAGCGAGGCGATGTCGGGCGCGCCGCGCGGGTCCTGTCCGGGGTCGGCCATCTCGCCGGTCATCTCGCCGGCCCAGAACAGCCGCGCGCGATCGCGGTCGCGCCGGTAGACCACGAGCGCCGGATACTCGTTGCCGTCGGCCGTCAGCACGCCGAGGTCCTTCGCGTAGTCGTCGCCGACGGTCTGCACGAAATTCAGATCGCGCCAGCCGCGCTCTTGCGCGAAGGCGTACTGCCGGTCCACCGGTGAGCGCCCCAGCACCTTGAGCGCCACGCGCTGCTTGATGTCGGCGGCATTGCCATTGAGCGCACCGAGCAGGTTGGTGCACATCGGGCACGGGCGCGGGCGCTGCGGCCCGTACATCCAGAAGTAGGTCACCAGCGTGTTCTTGTCGCCGAACAGGTCGAGCAGGCCGACTTCGAAGCCCTGCTCGTCCTTGAACCGGTAGTTCTTGGTGATCACCGGCCCCGGCGGCAACGCGCGGCGTTGCTCGACCAGCCGCGTCATGTGACGACGGAATTCGATCTCTTCGGCCAGCAGCGCCGCGCGCGCGTGGTCGTATTCCGGCGACGCACCGGGAAAGGGCGTGCGGGCCTTGGCGGCGAGCTGTGCAGCGGGCGTCAGTTGAGTGGACATGGCAGGCTCCTGCGAAGACGTGACGTCATCGCGGCATCCGAGATGTCACGCCACGCGCCCGCGCGCGATGCCAACCTTGCGGTACGGGGGCGCGCAGCATTTGCAGCAAGCCACATTCCCGCATCGCCCCAGGGGCGATGGTCGATGAAACGGCGGCGCTCCCGCCGTTCGCGCGTGCTCCTAATCGGCGCAGATGTAGCTCGACGCCACGTTGATGTCGCCGCCGATGAACTTGGACTTCATCGGGTACAGGCAGATCGGCCGCGACTTGGCCACCGGGAACGCGGTGCTGACCGGCGACGAGATGTCGATGCGCGTCGGAGCCACGCCGTTTTCCACCCACTGGGTCAACACGTCGTAGAGCTGTTGCGTCCCATCGGCCGCCGCGCTGCCGGGCAGCGGCGGGTTGGCGTTGGGGTTCGTCGTGCCGTTGCCCAGTCCGTGCGTCATGCCGGGGATCAGATAGAAGCGATAGAAGCGTTGCACGGCATGCAGGCTGCCCATCTCGCGCACCACGCGGTTGTAGTAGCGGATCGAGCCCTGCGGCATGATCAGCACGTCGGCCAGGCCGTGGTACATCAACATCTTGCCGCCCGAGGCCCGGAAGCGGCGCAGGTCGGGATCGTCGGTGTTGATGTGCGCGAACGGCCGTTGCAGCAGCAGGCCGTTGTCGAAGGCGCTGCCCAGCTGCCCGTAGGTCAGATTGAGCCAGCCGTTAGCACCGTTGCCGGTCGGGTTCTGGAACGACGGCGTGGCCAGCGTCGGGTTCTGGTCTTCGAGCGCCACCATGTCGGTGGCGATCGTGAAAGGCGTCGGCACGCCGGCAGGCGTCGATCCGCCGAGCCCGCCGAAGCTCGAGCCGCGCGTCAGGCCGTACCAGAGGTGGTTGCTGTCGAGCGTGTGCTCCCAGCTGTTGTCCACGGCCGGCGAGGGCACCGATCCGTCGCGGGTCTGGCCATACCAGAGCTTGTTCATCGCCTGCGCCTGCGTGGCGTTGACGCAGTTGGCGGTGGTGTTCGTGCCGCCGCTGGCCGTGCACAGCACGCTGGCGTCGCGCGTCGGGTCATAGCGGCACTCCGACGGGTCTTCGATGTAGCCCAGGTGCTGCCCGCCGACCACATCGCAGGCATTGATGGCCGCGTTGCCCAGCAGGTTGAGCTGCGCCGCGGTGAGCGGCACGCCAGCGAGATCGCGCTGGTACACGAGCTGCGGATACAGCTCGTTGGTGATGAAGCGCGTCCAGTTGAAGGCAGGCGCGCCGGCCAGGATGCCGTCGAAATCGTCCGGGTGCACCTGGGCCAGCTTGTGCGCCTGGCGCCCGCCGGTGGAGAAGCCGTCCCAGTAGGCATAGCGCGCCTGCCGCCCGTAGTAGGCCTTGGTCAGCGCCTTGGTCTTCACGGCCATCTCGTGGATGCCGCGCTGCGCGAAGTCGTTCCACAGCACCGTGTTGATCGTGCCGTCGGGGTTCATCGCGAACGATCCGGTGCCGACGGTGTGACCGGTGTCGGTGGTGGCGGAGACCGCGCCTTCGATCGTCGAGGCGACGCGCGGGGACGAGGTCGGCCCGGTGGCCCCGCCGGCGCCGGCCAGCACCGTGATGTTGGTGTGCACGCCGCCGGCCCAGCCGCCGCCGCCGATCACGTGGATGCGGTTGTTCCAGTTGGCGCGCGACGGCAGCCAGACCTCGATGCCGATGCCCGCCGATGTCGACGGCAGCCCCTCCGGGCCCGGATGCCCGGGCCCGACCAGGAGCTTGACCACGCACACGTCGTTGTCTGCCACCGGCGGCGCTGGCGTGGCCGGCGTGCCGGACAGCGCGAGCGGCTCGCCCTTGGTGAAGGCCTTCACGAGCAGCACGGTGGTGTCGCGGTCCGGCCTGAAGCGGTCCTTCATCGTGTCGTCGCAGGCCAGCAGCTTGTCGTGATGGTCGTCGCCGCGCCCATGCCGATGGTCGTCGTCATCGTGGGCGCGCGCGGGCAATGCCGCACCGAGCGTGATCGTCGCCACCACGATGGCCACTGCGGCGAAGAGCGTCTTGCTGCAGGCGGTCGCGAGTTCGTGCTGTCTCATCCACGGGTTCATCTGCACTCCTTTGCATGCCGTTGTCCGGGTTGCCGCGTGCGGCGCATGCACGATAGGTCGTGGCCGCAGCGGGCTCTACCAGAACCGCACCACGCTTGTCGGAACCGTGCTCGACGAGCCCCGGACTTTCCCGGACGCGGCCTAGTCCTCGAACGGATGAGCGAGCGCCGCGCCGCCGAATCGGCCGGCCGGCGTGATGCCGCGCCGCACCTGGCTGGGCGTGACCCCGAGGCGCCGGCGCATCAGCTCGGTCATGTGCGACTGGCTCGAGAAGCCGCACGCCGCCGCGATCGCAGCGATCGGCGTGGTGCGTTCGCGCCGCAGTGACGCCACGGCCGCGTCGATGCGCAGCGCCTCCACGAAGGCGTGCGGCGTGGTGCCGAAACTCGCCTTGAACAGGCGCGCGAAGTGCTGCGGACTCAAGCCCACTTGCGTGGCCATGACCGCCAGCGACAGCTTCGACCCGAGCAGGCTTTGCACCAGCTCGACGACGCGATGCTCCTGTTGCGGACTGAGCCGGCGGCCCGGCACCGGTGCGTTCGAGGCCGGCGCGCAGTAGCGCGCCGACACGATGCCGAGCAACGCCACGCACAGGCCTTGCACGTACAGCCGCCCGTTGGGCAACCCGCTCACAGTTTCCTCCCCGATCTCCAGGGCGAGGCGACTGATGCGATCGTCGAACACCTCGTGGCGGGTTTGCAGCTTGAGCGAATGCACGCGTCCGTGCGTCAACGCCTCCACATCGCGATCGACGAAATCGATCGCCACGCAGCGCCCGGCAGCGCCCTCCCACACCTCACGATCGAACGTGAGACCTTGCTCGTAGATCTCGATCATGCGCGGCGCCGTGTGCAGCAGGCGCGTCACGCCGCCGCGGCTGTACCAGCGATGCCCGTGGCCCTGTTGGGCGACGAAGATGCGCGGATTGGCATGGAAGTCGTCGCGCAGCTCGGCATGGCTCGGGATCGGCATGACCGTGATCGACAAGCCCGCGGTGCTCGCCGGACAGTGCGCGAGCACCTCGCGCGGCACGTTGGACGTCGGCAGGTCGTGCAGGCTCGAGAACGGCACGCGGAACTTTCGGGCTCGAGAGTCGGCAGCGCAGGCAAGACGCGTGCGCCCGGGCAAGCCGGGGCATTGTGGTCCGAGTCGTATGGCTGTGTGCGGCTCGAACGAATCACCCCGCCGCTGCGCGGGCGCGGCGCCGGGCAGCATTGGACAAGGGGTTCGAAGGTGCTACGCTCGAATTCCCTCGGAGGAGCGGCGCCGTGCTCTGGCTCGTGCGCGCTTCCGGTGGCTCGAAGACTTGCCGTTGGTATTGCAGCGGTCCCAACAAACGACAAGCCACAAAGACCACGTTGTCAGCTGTCAACCGGTTCCAGGAGGTTCTCATGCAACTTCTTAAGCGGCACTTCATCGGCGCGACGCTCCTGTCGATGCTGAGCGTCGGCGCCTTCGCACAGGACAAGGCGGCCAAGCAGGCCGAGATCAAGACCAAGACGAACCAGGCGCTCCAGGACTTCTACAAGGCCGATCCCAAGCTCAAGGGCGAGGTGGCCAAGGCCCCCGGCTACGCCGTGTTCACGACCTATGGTCTCAGCTTCGGATTCGGCGGGGCCGGAGGAAAGGGCGTCGCGCACGACAGCAAGGCCAACAAGGACGTGTACATGAGCATCGCGCAGGCGAGTGCCGGCTTCCAGATCGGGGCCTCCGACACGCTCTATCTCTTCGTGTTCAACGACACCAAGGCGTTGAACCAATTCATCGAAAAGGGTTGGGACGCGTCGGCCGGCGCAGCCGCCGGTGCCGGTGCCGCTGGCAGCGGCGCCACGGCCGGGGCGGGTGCCGGCGCCTTCACGGGTGGCAGGCAGTACGCATTGACCAAGAAGGGCCTGCAGGCCGGCGCCGCGGTCGCGGGCACGAAGGCCTGGAAGGACGACGACCTCAACTGACCGGCCACCGAGCGAGCGGCGCGCTGCCGCTCGTGGCGATCAATCGGCCGCGTGAGGGCGCGCAGTAGCCCACCCTCACGACCCTGCGACGCCGCCTCCGCCGAGCGGGGGTGCGTCGTCGGGAGCGGTGCTCACCCAGCCGATGAAGATCTGGTAGCCCAACGCGAGCAACGTGGCGCCGACGAACATGCCGAGGATGCCGGCGGTGCCCATGCCTCCGAGCGCGCCCAGCAGGATCACCGGCATCGGCGCGTCGACGCCGCGGCCGAGCATCAGCGGCTTGAGCACGTTGTCGGTCATGCCCGACACGAACAGCAGCACCGAGTAGACGACTGCCGCGCCGGTGCCGTAATCGCCGCGGGTCCAGATCCAGGCGATCGCGGGCAGCGTGATGAGTGCGGCTGGTATCTGTGCGATGCCGAGCACCAGCACCACCAGCGCCAGCACGCCCGCCCACGGGATGCCTGCCACCAGCAGGCACAGGCCGACCAGGATCGCCTGGATGAACGCCACGCCGACCACACCCTGGGCCACCGCGCGGATCGTGGCCACCGACAGCGTGGTGAAGGCGTCGCCGCGATGGGGGCCGACGACGCGCGCGAAGATCGCGCGGCTGCCGCGGCCGCCCGCCTCGCCGAAGACCATCAGGATCGCAGCGATGATGAACGCGGCCACGAACTGCAGGATCGCGCCGCCGATGCTGGCCACCATCGCCAGTGCCTCCTTCGCGAGTTCGCCGATCTTGGGTTGCTGGCTTCGCACCAGCGCGGGCAGGTCGTCGTGCGCTTGCTGCCAGAGCGCGTGCACCTTCTCGCCCACCAGCGGCCACGTGGCCACGCTGTCGGGTGGCGGCGGCATCTGCAGCGTGTCGTTTTGCACGTCGCTGACGAGCTGATGCACCGAGTCACCCACCGAGCCCATCAGCACAGCCGTGGGCGTGACGATCAACGCGATGCCCAGCAGCGCGATGACCGTTGCCGCGAGCCCTTGCCGATGGCCGATGCGGCGCGCGATGGCCTGCTGCAGCGGGTACAGCGTCACGGCCAGGATCAGTGCCCAGATCATCAGCACGAGAAACGGCGCGAAGACACGGTAGCAAAGCAACACCAGCGCCAGGATCAGCCCGGCGCGGATCAGCACGTCGAGCAGCCCGGCGTCGATGGCCTCGGCTCGATCGAGATCAAGATCGGTGCGCATGGTTGCCTCCGTGGAGTGAAAGAAAGCGGCGCGGTGCATGCGCGTCACCGCGCCGAGCCGGCCAGGCCTGGGTATTGACGTCAGCCGGGAGAGGCCCCCTGCGTGCCGGTGTACACCGCGTACAGCGATTGGCTGGCCGCCATGAACAGCCGGTTGCGCTTGGGCCCGCCGAAGCACACGTTGCCGCAGATCTCCGGCAGCCGGATGCGTCCGATCAGCTTGCCGGCTGGGTTCCACACCGTGACGCCGCTGTAGCCCACCGCACGGCCGGCATTGCTCGAGCACCACAGGTTGCCGTCGACGTCGGCACGCACGCCATCGGGCCCGCACTTGACGCCGTCGATCATGAAGTCGCTGAACAGCTTGTGATTGGACAGCTTGTTGTCCGAGCCGACGTCGTACACGTGCATGTCACCCTTGCCGCCGGCGATGGTGTCGCCGGGGCCCTGGCCGGTGCTGATGACGTAGAGCTTCTTGAAGTCCGGCGAGAAGCACAGGCCGTTGGGGTCGGGGCAGGTGTCTTCGCCTGCCACCTGCGTCATCGTGCCGCTCTTGTCGACGCGGTACACCGCGGTGGGCAGCTCGCGCTTGTAGCTGCCGAACTCCGGCGGCTGGCCCAGGCGCGAGTTCAGGCGGCCGCCCTTGTTGGCCGGGCCGCCGGCATCGTCGACCGTGCCCTCGTAGAACTGCGCCCCGTACGGCGGGTCGGTGAACCAGTAGCTGCCGTCGGTGTGCGGCACCACGTCGTTGGGCGAGTTCAGGCGCTTGCCGTTGAACATCGACGCGATGATCGTGGCCGAGCCGTCGAGCTCGTAGCGCACCACGCGCCGCCCGAGGTGCTCGCACGACAGCTGACGGCCCTGGTAGTCGAAGGTGTTGCCGTTGCTGTTGTTCGAGGGCGAGCGAAACACGCTCACGTGGCCATCGTCTTCCAGCCAGCGCATCTGGCGGTTGTTGGGGATGTCGCTCCACACCAGGAACTTGCCCACCGAGTTCCACGCCGGTCCTTCGGACCACAACGCACCGGTCCACAGCCGCTGGATTGCGGCGTTAGGCTGGCGCAGGCCGTCGAACGACGGATCGACGGTGAGCACGTCGGGGTCGGTGAAGTAGGTGGTCGGTGCGCCATTGGGGCTGAAGTCGCGCGGCGGCTGCGTGATCACGCTGGGCGGCGCCACCGGTCCGGGACGCCCCTGCGCCTGCGCCAGGCGTGGCGCGACGAGGGCCGCACCGACCATCGCCACACCCATGCGGCGCAGCAGCTGGCGTCGTTCGCCCACGCGTGCGGATTGGGATTGCTCACCGAGAAGGTCTTCGCTCATGTCACCTCCGTTGTCTTGGTGGGAGAGTCAGGCGTGCTGACACATCGGGAGCCGGCCATGCTACGCGCCTGTGGTGCGCAAAGCCAGCACCGGCGGCGCGCTCGCGAGTCGCGCTCGGCGGCGCCTTGACCACCCGCCGGGCGCTCTCCATACTCCCCGCGACCGACGAGGGCGGTGAGACTCGACGACCGTGGAGACAACAATGAACAAGACAAGGGTCGCCCTCGCAGGGGCTCTGGTGTCGATCGTGTGGCTCGCCTCGCACGCGCTGGCCCAAACGCCAACACCCTGCGTCACGCAGAACATGGGCATTCCGCCCAACGCCAACACCCGCGACAAGGCGGCGCCGTTCTTCATCGACACGACCGGGCTCGACTTCAAGACCCAGCCGCCCACGCGCGACCCGAGCAACGCCAATTACCCGCGCGCCACCGAGCTGCCCGACGGTACGCTGCCGCCGGCCGGCGCCGAAGGCAACTTCATCATCGGCGCGACCCACGAGCCGGCGCCCGAGACCGTCGCGAAAGAGGGCGTGCCGAAGGGCACGGTCACGTCGTTCACGCTGTCGTCGAACGACAGCACGATCTACAACCCGGGCCTGATCCGCGACGACGTGCCGGGCTGCGGCAACAGCTCGATCATGATTGCGACCACGGCGCCGGGCGACAAGTCGAACATGCTCGTCACCACCAGCCACCCCGGCACGTGGACGCGCACGATCAGCGTCTATGCGCCGCCGGGTTACGCGCGCGGCACGGTGGTGCCGTTCATCGTGGTCGGCGATGGCGGCTCCACGGCCTGGAAGGACCTGCACACCATCCTCGACAACCTGATCGGGCAGCGCCGCGTGCCGCCGATGGTGGCCATCCAGGTCGGCAACGGCGGGCAGGATGCGCAGGGGGCGCAGCGCGGGCGCGAGTACGACACGGTCTCGGGCACCTATGCGCAGTTCATCGAGCGCGAGGTGCTGCCGCTGGTCGAGCAGCACGCCGGCGTCCATCTCACCAAGGATCCCGACGGACGCGCGACGATGGGGTTGAGCTCCAGCGGCACCGCGGC
>Ga0068865_100002567_pt1 | contig 10774 bp, 9 predicted proteins | sample KBSMisM12_FD_75293 | JGI IMG/M metagenome (GOLD analysis project Ga0068865, IMG submission 75293) | Miscanthus rhizosphere microbial communities from Kellogg Biological Station, Michigan, USA - KBS Miscanthus M1-2 | ecosystem: Host-associated > Plants > Roots > Rhizosphere > Soil ...
GCATCATCGTCGCCTTCCCCGGCGACGGGACCCGCCTGGACCTACGGCTGAACCGGATAGACCCGGGGCCGCAGGGGCTTGACCCTTAGGCTCAGGCCCGGCGCGACGCCGGCCGGCAGGGTCGGGCCCCGCGCCTCGAGCTCGAAGGTGCGGCCCTCGATCACGCAGTCGACGCGGGTGTCGGGCCCGCGCTGGGCCACCGCCCTCACCTCGCCCGCGAGGCCCGCGCCGTCGGCCGGCGCGAAGGTCACCTCGTCGGGCCGGAAGTAGACGTCCACCGGGCCCTGCGGCGCCCCCTTCGGCGCCTTGGTCTCCCAGTCGGCGACCGCCAGCCGACCGTCCGTCACCGTCCCCGGCAGCCGGCAGGCTGCGCCCAGGAAGTCGTAGACGAAAGGATCGGCAGGGTTCTCGTAGACCTCGTTCGGCGCGCCCACCTGGATCAGCTCGCCGTCCTTCATGATCGCCACGCGATCGGCCAGGTCCAGCGCCTCCTCCTGGTCGTGAGTGACGAAGACGGTGGTCACGCCGGCGGCGTCGTGCAGGTCGCGCAGCCAGCGGCGCAGTTCGCGGCGCACCTGGGCGTCCAGCGCCCCGAACGGCTCGTCCAGCAGCAGCATCCGCGGCTCGATGGCCAGCGCGCGCGCCAGCGCCACGCGCTGCCGCTGGCCACCCGAGAGCTGGCTGGGAAAGCGTTTGCCGAGGTCCTCCAGCTGCACCAGCTTCAGCAGGGCCGCCACGCGGTCGGCGATCTCCGAACGGCCCGGCCGGTCGCGCCGCGGCCGCACCGTCAGTCCGAAGGCGATGTTCTGAGCCACGGTCATGTGGCGGAAGAGCGCGTAGTGCTGGAACACCATGCCGACGCGGCGGCGGCGCACCGGCAGGGCCAGGAAGTCCTCGCCCGCGAACCGCACCTCGCCGGCGTCCGGCTTCTCCAGGCCGGCCAGCACGCGCAGCAGCGTCGTCTTTCCCGAGCCTGAAGGTCCCAGCAGCGCCAGGAACTCCTTGTCGTGCGCCTGCAGCGACACGCTCTTCAGCGCCGGGAAGCGGCCGAAGGACTTTTCGACGCCCCGGATCTCCAGGGCGTGGGGGGCGGCGGCTCTAATGTCGGCGGGCAGCGGAGAGTTCACCGGCGTGTCGCCATTCAAGGGCGGTCTTGAGGACCAGGGTGACGAGCCCGAGGGAGGCCAGGAGGCTGGCCGCCGCAAAGGCGCCGACGAAGTCATAGTCATTGTAAAGCACCTCGACGTGAAGCGGGAGCGTGGTGGTCAACCCGCGGATATGGCCGGAGACTACGGAGACGGCGCCGAATTCGCCCATCGCCCGCGCATTGCAGAGCAGGACGCCATAGAGCAGCGCCCAGCGGATGTTCGGAAGCGTGATGCGGAAGAAGGTGGTGAAGCCGCCGGCCCCCAGGGTCAGCGCCGCGACCTCCTCGTCCGACCCCTGGTCCTGCATCAGCGGGATCAGTTCGCGGGCCACGAATGGGAACGTCACCAGCACCGTCGCCAGGACCAGGCCGGTGGTGGCGAAGATCACCTTGATCCCGTGGTCGATCAGCCACTCGCCGAACCAGCCCTGGGCGCCGAACAGCAGCACCCAGACCAGGCCGGAGACGACCGGCGACATCGAGAATGGCAGGTCGATCAGGGTCAGCAGCGCGTTCTTGCCGCGGAACTCGAAGCGGGCGACGCACCAGGCGGCGGCCACGCCGAAGGCAGCGTTTATCGGCACGGCGATGGCAGCCACCAGCAGGGTCAGCTTCACCGCTGAAATCGCGTCGGGATCACGGATCGACGCCAGGTACTTGCCGACGCCCTTCGAGAGCGCGTCGTGGAACACCGTGAAGAGCGGCAGCAGCACCAGCAGCGTCATCACCGCCACGGAGGCGAGGACGAGCAAGACCGCCAGGACCGGCAGGCGCGACTGGGCGAGGTGGGTGGTTCTCATCGCCGCCCCCGTCCCGCCAGGAAGAGCTGCAGCGCGTTGATCAGGATCAGGCTGCCGAAGGCGATGGCCACCATCGCCAGGCCCACGGCCGCGGCGCCGGCGTAGTCGTACTGCTCCAGCTTGATGACGATGATCAGCGGCGCGATCTCGGTCTTCATCGGCAGGTTGCCGGCGATGAACACCACCGAGCCGTACTCGCCGACGGCGCGGGCGAAGGCCAGGCTGAGGCCCGAGACCAGGGCCGGGGCCAGCGCCGGCAGGATCACGCGCACGGCCCGCTGCAGGGCGCTCGCCCCCAGGGTCTGGGCGGCCTCCTCGACCTCGGCGTCGAGGTCCTGCAGCACCGGCTGCAGCGAGCGGACCACGAAAGGAAGGCCGATGAAGACCAGGGCGATGAAGATGCCGAGCGGCGAATAGGCGGCCTTGATTCCGACCCGCATGAGCAGCGAGCCCAGCGGCCCGTTCGGCGCATAGATCGCGGTGAGCGCGATCCCGGCCACCGCCGTCGGCAGGGCGAACGGCAGGTCGACCAGCGCGTCCAGGATGCGCCGGCCCGGAAAGCGGTAGCGGGTCAGCGTCCAGGCCAGCAGCAGGCCCAGCGGCGCGTTCAGCAAGGCCGCCAGCGCCGAGAGCCCGAACGAGAGCCGGAGCGCCGCCGCCACGCGCGGCGCCGACAGCGCCCTCCAGACGCCGTCCAGGCCCAGCTCCCACGGCCGCACGGCCAGCGCGGTCAGCGGCAGGACGACGATGACGCCCAGGCAGAAGAGCGTGATCCCCAGCGACAGGCCGAATCCCGGCAGCACCGAGGGCTCCACCCACGGCGAACGGCGCGGCCGTTTTCCAACGACCGCGCCGCCTGCGACCGGGCCAGAGGGGAGGATGGCGTCGGTCAAACGGTCACCCTTGCGGCTTGTAGATCTGGTCGAACAGGCCGCCGTCGGCGAAGTGGTAGGCGCTGGCCTTCTTCCAGCCGCCGAATCCCTGGTCGATGGTCACCAGCGGGATCGACTTGAAGCCCGCGGCGTACTTGGCCGCCGCAGCCGCCTCGCGCGGCCGGAAGTGGTGCTTGCCGATGATGTCCTGCGCGATCGGGCTGTAGAGGAAGTTGAGGTAGCCCTGGGCGACCACGCGGGTCTTGTGCCGGTCGACGTTCTTGTCGATCAGCGCCACCGGCGGCTCGGCCAGGATCGAGCTGGACGGATAGACGATATCGTAGTTCGGCCCGAACTCGTCGATGGTCAGGAACGCCTCGTTCTCCCACGACAGCAGCACGTCGCCGATCCGCCGCTGGGCGAAGGTGGTGGTGGCGTCGCGCGCGCCCGCGCCCAACACCGGCACGTTCCGATAGACCTTCGCGACGAAGTCCTTGGCCGCGGCGTCGCCGCCGTGTTTGCGGCCGTAGTCGTAGGCGGCCAGGTAGCTCCAACGCGCCCCGCCCGAGGTCTTCGGGTTTGGCGTGACGACGCCGACGCCCGCCTTCACCAGGTCCGGCCAGTCGTGGATCTTCCACGGGTTGCCCTTGCGGACCAGGAACACGATCGTGGATGTGTAGGGCGTCGAGTTGTTCGGCAGGCGCGTCTGCCAGTCCGCCGGCAGCAGCTTCGCCCGCGCCGAGATCTCGTCGATGTCGCCGGCCAGGGCCAGGGTGACCACGTCGGCCTCCAGGCCGTCGATCACGGCGCGGGCCTGCTTGCCCGAGCCGCCGTGGCTCTGCTTGATGTCCAGGACCTGGTTCGTCCGGCCTTTCCAGTAGGCCGCGAACGCGGCGTTGATCTCCTTGTAGAGTTCGCGCGTCGGGTCGTAGCTGACGTTCAGCAGGGTGATCGGCTTGGCCTGGGCGGAGGCGCGTCCGCCCAGCAGCGGGCTGAGCGCCGCCCCGGCGGTGGCCGCCCCGGCGACTCCCACCAGTCCGCGTCGGGTGATGTCATGATGGCTCATCCGATGTCTCCAGGGATTCGAAGGTCAGAACGCGAACTGGGAACGAAGCGAGATGACGTCCACGTGTTCGCCGATGAAGGCCCCGGCGGCGTTCAACCGGTCCACGCGGGTCCACTGGTAGTCCAGGAGGAACCGGATCACGTTGTTGGGATACCAGTTGAGACCCACGGTGGTGATCTTCTGCTCGCCGCCTCGGATACCGCCGGCCGGTGAAATGGCGCCCGCGACCCCGGCATGGTCATTCAGGTCCAGCACGCTGTAACGCGCCGCCAGTTCCCAGGCTCCCCAGGCGCCGCGCTTGGGATCGAACACCTTGGCGGGACGGATGCCCACGAAGCCGCCGTTGGCGTTGGTCCAGGCGTGGCGCTCGCCTGTGATCGTCCAGGCGCCCTGGGCGTACCAGCCGGAGAACGACGGATCGAAGGGCGAGACGGCCGGCGCGGCCGCCTTGCGGTTGACGTCAATGTCGTACCATTCGCCGGCGGCGTAGAGGTTCCGCCAGCTCGCGCCGGCCTCCAGGCCGTAGGCGGTCAGGCCGTCGGAGGTGATCGACCCGGTGTCGACCAGCCGCACGCCGCTGACCCGCAGCTCCGGCCGCTCCTGCAGGCGCACCGCCCGCGTGTCGACCGGGCCGGCCGTGGTGTCCGCGGGATCGAGGACGCCCTGGATGTTGGCCCCGATATGGACGTCGTAGTCCGGGCCGTGGATGACGTTGAACGCCAGGCGCCCGGCGTAGCCCAGCTGCTGGTCGAACTCCGCCGTGGAGGGCACGCCCACGACCTTGCCGGAGAGCAGCCCCGAGGCGTACCAGCGCGCGCCGCGGGCGGTGAAGCCCGCGCCCGCGCGCCCGTCGCCGGTCGCGACGTTGCGGACCAGCTCCGCGATGGCGGCCCGCTCGAGGAACAGGGTCTCGGTGTTGCTGGTGGCGTCCTCCAGGCCGGAGGGCGTCGCCCACGCGCCGACGCGCAGACGCACCGGCTCCTCCAGGCCGAACGGCCTCCAGCCGGCGTATTCGATGTAGGCCTGGTTCAGGACCGGGACCTCCCCGCCGGAACCGCCGAACTCGCCCCAGAGCGCGAAGTTCCAGTCCTTGTAGGCCGTGGCGTCGAAGCCCAGCCGCGCACGGCGGAAGTTCGTACCCGACCCCAGGTCGTTGGCGGCTGTGCGGGGCTCCTCGGAATAGCTGGCGGCGTCGAACTGGACGACTGAACGGACGGCGAACTTGAAGTTCCCGTCGGCGCTGGTGAACGTCGGACGGCCGTTGGCGAGGCTGACCGTCGGTTGGGCGGCCACGGTCTCGCGCACCTGCTGCACGCCGGCCGCCGCCTGGGCCTTCAGGTCGGCGACCTGCGCTTCCAGGTCCTGGTTGCGCTTCTCCAGGGCGTCGAGGCGCGCCGACAACGCCAGCGCCTGTTCCTGGCTTATGCCACTGGGCTGTTGGCTTGCCGTCGGGATCGCCTGCGCCAGCGCGGCCGGCGCGGCTGCGCTAAGCAGGACCGTTGCGGCCGAAGCCTTGAGCCATCGGGGCGTCGTGGGCCGAGTGCGCATCCGCCATCCCTCCGTCTGGTTAACAAGATAAGCCCCTTATTCCGATAGCTTCAGTAGGAATAAGCTGAGCCCGTACGTAGAAAATCTATTCCCTAAGGCCCTCGCAGGCTATCGGGCCGGCAGCCCAGGGCGACCGCAAAGATCGCGCCGCTTCGCGCAATCGGTTGGGACTCGGTACGGAGATTCCCGCGGGCTGATCAGGTCCGCAGCGTGAAAGCGAAGCGCCTAGGCCGAGACGGCTCGGCGTCGTCTCAGGACGGCGCCGACCGCGCCGAAGCCCAGCACCAGCATGGCCCACGTCGCCGGTTCCGGCGTGTCGGCCGGCGGATCCAGCGGATCGTTACCCGCGCCGAAGGTCAGGTCGTCGAAAACGAAGTGCCCGGGCAGCCCGACGAAGACGACCGACCGGGCGTTGGTCACCGAGCCGAGGCCGCCCGGGCCCAGGTTGCACATCAGCGCGTTGTAGGCCGGGCACGGCCCGGCGGTGGGCGTCAGGATCAGCGCCGAGGTCAGAGCGGTCCCCGACCCGCCGGGCCCGTCGAAGGCCTGGATCGAGACGGGGAAGCCCGTCACCTGGTAGCGGAAGGCGATGAAGCCCGTGTAGGGCGCGGTGAAGTCCAGGTACATCGTCGCCGCCCCGGTCTTCATCCCCAGGCCGCCCTCGCCCGAGGTCGGCGAGGTCCCGTTGCGCGAGGCGTTGGAGCAGGTCCCGCCCAAGGCGTTCATGCAGACCGCCACCGCGTCGGCCGAGAAGCTGATCCCGACATTGGGCCCGCTGGTCCCGTCGCTCGACGTCCCGCCGTTGTAGAAATTCAGGATCTGGGCGTAGGTCGTCGACGGGTAGGTCTTGTTGATCTTCTCGAAGCTGAGGATCGTGGCCGCGTTGGCCGCACTCGAGCCGATCAGCAAGGCCGCGGCGACGGCGATCGTTTGTGTAATGCGCATTGCGGGCCTCCCCCGCGTCAGGGATGGGCCTCGGACCCCGCGATGGCAACTACGCTCGCCTTGAAGGCGAACGCTGTTATGCGGAACTTATTCCGCCGCGAGCGCCACGACGCGCTCGGTCAGGGCCACCTTGCCCGCCAGCTCCGCCTTGGCCGCCTCGTACTCCGCCGCGAGGCGCGCGATCAGCTCGGCGGCCGGCGGGACCGACTTCACCGCCCCGATGCCCTGGCCGCAGCCCCAGATGTCGCGCCAGGCCTTGGCCTTGCTGTTGCCGCCCGAACCGAAATTCATCGCCGAGGCGTCCGAGGTGGGCAGGTTGGCCGGATCCAGCCCCGCGGCCACGATCGACGGCGTCAGGTAGTTGCCGTGCACGCCGGTGAAGAGGTTCGTGTAGGTGATGTCCTCGCCGCTGCTCTCGACGATCATCTGCTGGTAGGCCGGATTGGCGTTGGCCTCCTGCGTCGCGATGAAGGCCGAGCCGACGTAGGCCAGGTCCGCGCCCATCGCCTGGGCCCCCAGGACCGCGCGGCCGTGGGCGATGGCGCCCGAGAGCGCGATCGGGCCGTCGAACCACTCGCGAAGCCCCTGGATCAGGGCGAAGGGCGACAGGTGGCCCGCATGCCCGCCGGCGCCCGCGGCCACCGGGATCAGGCCGTCGGCGCCCTTCTCGATGGCTTTGCGGGCGAACTTGTCGTTGATCACGTCGTGCAGCACGACGCCGCCGTAGGAGTGAACCGCGTCGTTCACCGGCGTCTGGGCGCCCAGCGAGGTGATCACCACCGGCGCCTTCCACTTGGTGGAGAGTTCCACGTCCTGCTCCAGCCGGTCGTTCGACTTGTGCACGATGTGGTTGACCGCAAAGGGGGCGGACGGCGTCTCCGGATGGTCGCGGTCCCAGGCGGCCAGCTCCTCGGTGATCCGGTGCAGCCACTCGTCCAGCAGGCTCACGGGCCGCGCATTCAGCGCCGGGAAGCTGCCCACGATGCCCGCCTTGCACTGGGCGATCACCAGGTCCGGGTTGGAGATGATGAACAGCGGGCTGCCGATGACGGGCAGGCGCAGGCGGTCACGCAGGACGGGCGGCAGGGCCATGAAGCGGATCCTTCGAACGGTCGTTAGATTTACGTTGTACGGATAAATCGGCCTCGCGCAACTCCTCCCTAGCTAGGGGGCGGGCGGGAAGGCCGGAAACCGCTCCAGCACCACCGCCAGGTCGCAGCTGAAGTCGCCCGGCCGCAGCGACGCCGGATCGGCCGGCCCCACCTGGAAATGCGCGCGCCGGCCCTCGCCGGATGCGGATCGCACGGTCGTCGCCCCCTCGATCGGCCGCATCGGCGCAAGGACGTGGTCCGGGATCGTCTCGCCGACCACGATCTCTTCCGCGCCCAGCTGCGCACACTCGGCCAGCGCTGTCTCGATCGCCGCCAGCCTGGCGATGTCGTCGTGATCGACGCCGACCTGCGGACGGAAGTCATACGCGTGCAGCCGGCGCAGCAGCTCATAGGCGGCGGCCCAGTTGCGGGCATGCACGTGCAGCTTCGCCGCCACCGTCATGCGCTCGCAGGTGAAGGCCAGGATCGCATTTCCCACCGCCGCGGCGTCGGGGAAGGCGTCGGGATTGAACTGCCGCGCGTAGGAGGCCACGACCTCCAGGCCGCCGCGATAGAGGTCCCAGCTCTCCATCGCCTCGCGGTTGCCGACCTGGCCGCTCTCCGGGCTCGCCGAGATCGCGGTGGCCTTCAGGTGCGGCTCCGGGCTGAACAGCACCTCGCCCTGGCTCAGCGCATGGGCGAGCATATTGAAGAAGCTGTAGGTGAACCGCGGCTGCGGCCCGCTGATCGCCGGCATCGCCGAGCGCCGCATCAGCCAGCATTCCGGAAAGACGTGGTTCTGCAGCAGGAACACCAGGCAGTCGGCGTACTGGCGCCGCGCGAACCGCTGCTCGCCTTCAAAGTCGTAGAACTTGCCGATGACCGCCCCGTCCTTCGTCTCGTCCATCAACAGCCACGGCGCCTGGATCATCACCAGCGCCGCGTCCTCCGCCAGCCGGCGCGCATAGGCGACCAGCTGCTCGGGGATCGCCAGGTCGTCGTCGGCGATCGAGACCACCACCTCGCCGCGCGCCTGGTGCAGGGTGGTCAGGATGTTCGGATAGGCCCCGACGTTGCGGACCTGGCGGCTCACGCGCATCCGCGGATGGCGGCCCGCCCAGTCGGCCAGGATCCGCGGCGTCTCGTCGCTGGAGGCGTTGTCCGAGACCACCAGCTCGTAGTCGATCCCGGCGGCGTCCAGCGCGCCGAGGTGGTGGCTGAGATACCGGTCGAGGTAGCGCGCGCGGTTGTAGGTCGCGAGGCAGAGGCTGAGCAGTGGCGCGCTCGCCATGTCGGCAACCCCCTTGCTCTGCGATCCGGAGAGGCTGGAGCCTCGGTCGCCGCACCCGAGTCGTCAACGCGGGCGCGCCGCCAGGCTCCCCCTGCGTGACCTTGACGCCGCCCGCCTCGCGGGACCATGACGCCGCCATGGCCGATGGAACCGTTCCCACCCTCGCCGGCGATTTCCCGCCCGCCACCGAAGCCGACTGGCGCCGCCTGGTCGACAAGACCCTGGGCGACGCGCCGTACGAGAGCCTGACCAAGGCCACCGTCGAGGGACTGCCGATCGCCCCGCTGTACGCTCAGGCCGAGCGCCCGGCCGCGCCAGCCCGCCAACCCGGCGCAGACCGTGCGTGGGAAGTCGCCACGCTCACCGCCCATCCCGACCCGTCCCGCGCCAACGCCGAGATCCTTGCCGACCTGCGCGGCGGGGCCGCGGCGGTCGTCGTGCGCGTCGACCCGACCGGCGAGGCCGGCGTCGCCATCGGGTCGGAGCGCGAGCTCGCCCGAGCCCTGGACGGCGTGATCCTGGAACTGGCGCCGGTCGGCCTCGACGCAGGCTTCCTGGGCCCGCAGGCCGCCGACTGGCTCTCCGCCGTCGCCAAGGCCTCCCCCGGCGCCCTGCTCCGCTTCCACCTCGATCCGTTGAGCGCTTTCGCCGAGGCCGGCGCCACCCCCGGCCCCATCGAGGCCCACCTCATCTCGGCCGCCAATGTCGCCGTGCGCATGGCCGAGACCTATCCGCAGGCCCAGCTCTTCCTCGCCTCGGGCCGCGTCGTGCATGAGGCCGGCGGCGGCGAGGCCCTCGAGATCGCGGCCGCCGCGGCCGCCGCGGTCGCCTACGCCAAGGCGATGGTCCGCGCGAACCTGCCGATGGCCGAGGCCTTCGGCCGCATCACGCTCGGCGTTTCCGCGGACGCCGACTACTTCGTCTCCATCGCCAAGCTTCGCGCCGCGCGCGCCGTCTGGGCCCGCATCGCGGTGGCCTGCGGGGCCGAGCCCACGGCCCGCATCGAGACCCGGAGTTCGCGGCGCATGCTGGCCGCCCGCGACGCCTGGACCAACATGATCCGATTGACCGCCGCCGGCTTCGGCGCCGCGGTCGGCGGGGCCGACAGCGTGATCCTCGGCAACCTGACCGACGCGCTGGGCCGGCCCACCGCGTTTGCGCGCCGCCAGAGCCGCAACACCCAGCTCGTCCTGATGGAGGAGGCCCACATCGGCCGCGTGGCAGACCCGGCCGCGGGCTCGGGCTACCTCGAGGCCCTGACCGACCAGATCGCCCGCGCCGCCTGGACCGACTTCCAGGCGATCGAGGCCGCCGGCGGCCTCGTCCAGGCGTTGGCCTCGGGCCAGATCGCCAAGGCCGTCGCGGCCGCCAACACCGCCCGGCCGGAGCCCCGGCTGATCGGCGTCAACGCCTTCCCGCCAGCGCAGGATACGCCGCCCGAGGTCGAGCTCGCCGCCGCCCGGCCCGTCCAGGCGCCCTCGCCCCGCCTGCCCGGCCCCGACAGCGCGTGCCCGCCGCTTTCGCCCATCCGCCTGGCCGAACCCTTCGAGGCGGCGCAATGAGCAAGTTCCCCGATTTCGCCACGCTGCCCTTCGGCGACCTGCCGTCCGCGCGATCGCCCGCCGGCGAGCCCTGGCAGACCCCGGAAGGCATCGCCGTCCGCGCCGCCTACGGTCCCGCCGATACGGCTGGACTGGACACCCTGGGTGGCTTCCCCGGCCTCGCGCCCTACCTGCGCGGCCCCTACCCGACCATGTACCTGACCAACCCGTGGACCATCCGCCAGTACGCGGGCTTCTCCACGGCCGAGGACTCCAACGCCTTCTACCGCCGCAACCTGGCGGCCGGGCAGATGGGCCTCTCCATCGCCTTCGACCTGGCCACCCACCGCGGCTACGACTCGGACCACCCGCGGGTGACCGGCGACGTCGGCATGGCCGGCGTGGCCATCGACTCCATCCTCGACATGCGCACGCTGTTCGACGGCATCCCGCTCGACAAGATGAGCGTCTCG
>Ga0068865_100002571_pt1 | contig 10771 bp, 9 predicted proteins | sample KBSMisM12_FD_75293 | JGI IMG/M metagenome (GOLD analysis project Ga0068865, IMG submission 75293) | Miscanthus rhizosphere microbial communities from Kellogg Biological Station, Michigan, USA - KBS Miscanthus M1-2 | ecosystem: Host-associated > Plants > Roots > Rhizosphere > Soil ...
ATGTTGCTTTAAAAAAGCAATGTAGGCGCTGGCGATTCGTTTGACAGCGGCTTCATTAATTTCTTCCGGGTAGATGCCGCGAACGTCGTAAGCGTGAAAGATGGATTGGTTAAACATTAAGGCTCCTTTACTCTACACCAAACCTATGTCGACTACTTGTCTTCTTTAGCGTAGCTATTGTTGGATAAAAGTAAACTAGGAAGTCGGTGGTGGTGGCGGATCTTCGTGCGTCCCAACCAGGAAACGGGCTTGCCACGGTTTGTAGATGGATTTAAAAACTTGCTTATTAATAACCTGGCCGTCGCGATAGACAGTATAGGTGGCGACCGCCGTTGCTCCTTGGTGGGCGTGCTCAATTTGTTTGGTCGTGCCTTTGGGCAGGGTGTCGGTTTCGGCGTAGATCGGATCGGGCGGATCGACAAAGTTACTAACGACTGGGTCGGAGATAGTTGAGGTTCGGCCGTCTTTGGTGCCCCAGAGCTCAAAGATAACCTTGCTGCCAACCACCTGACCCTGAATCAAGACGTAGTTGGGCGTGTCGTTCAAGAATTTGAAATCCGGTTTGGGCAGATAAATAGTGGCATCCAGGCCGATCGGCGGCTCGTAGTAGGAGACTCGATACGAGTGGTTCTGGCGCTCGGTTACTTTAAGCCCGGCATTCATCACCGCCCGAAAAAGGGTCGTCGAGACCTGGCAGAGACCACCACCAAATTCTGGTGTCGTCTCGTTTTCTTTAATCACCAACTCTGGCAGGAAACCAGTGGTATCATCGACCCGGCCAAGGGCTCCGACAGTCGAAAACTGGTCACCTGGCTTAACCAAGGCACTCGAGAGTAATGAGACACCGTTAGCGATATTGACCTTGCGATTGGCTGGCGAGCCAACAAAGCTGGTTTCGCCGCGACCGATCAGTTCTTTAATACCCAACTGGGCTAGATTAGATTCGCGGATAACCGGATCTTGATCTTTCAAGGTAAGCTCAGCAGTTTTGTTACTTTCGCTACTTTGAAGAGCGGCCAGAACGGTTGTGGCCGAAGCCTCTAGGTCGACCACTCGCCCCTCGGCTGAGGCCTGAGAAACCGCCAGGGCGCCGTCCTTAATAATGAGTTTAGCGTCTTTGGCGGGCTGGTTAATGCCGTTGGTTGATAAGGCTTCCAGATACGATTTGGTTTTGGCGTTGGTAAACGAGGCCTGGAGGGTCGCGGCCGAACCATCAGACCCACCAGTGCCGGTAAAGTCTATCAACTGATGAATATCGCTGGTATTGAGCGTCTTTTTACTGTTTGGCCAGGTTAAGACCAATTTGGTTTGGGAGAGCTGGTCGACTTGGCTGCGCAACGTTGCTTCGTCGCCTAAAACGACTTTGGGCGGGTCAAATTCGGTCGTTAAGGTAATATCATCCGGGCTAAATTGGTTCCAGCCGCCGAGGATTTGATCAGTTACTTGGTCGCGGTTGACTTTTTTACCGACAACTTCTTTATTAAGAATCAGCTTATCGGCCACAAATTTGGCAGTAGCGTCAACGGCTGGCTGATCGATGGTGCCGGTAGCGTTAGTGAGAATCTTATCGAGTAGATCGTGATCGTAACTGACCGTTGGGGTTACTTGCTCGCGAACAAAGGGCGATTTAATTTGCTGGTAAAAACTCGGCCAAAAACCGTTGGTGTGGCCGACCGCCACAACTGCCTGGGCGGTTTGGTCGGTATCCAACTGCCAGGAAACGTCGCTGGGAGCGACCGAGGTAACGCTATCTTGGTAGGAGAGCTTGATCGGCTGGTTTTGGTTATCGGCAATTAGCTGGGTGAGCGTCGCCTTAACTTGAGACTGGGTTTGGTGGGTAAAATGGGTGTCACCAATCAGCACATTGGGATAGGCGCGATTAAGAAACGAGAGCGAATAGGCCAGATACATCACTGCCAACGTCACCAACACTAACAAAGTACCGACCAAGGCTCGTTGATGAAGGGGTAACCGGCGCAGAAAAGCGAACGGTCGAGTTAAGGCCGCTGGGAGCTGAGGCTTCTTCATAACGCTTTTACCTTACTCTTTGCCCAAGATCTCTTCAAGAAGCGCCTTGGCCAGGTTGTCTTGTCGGGCTTTTTGATCTTTGACTAGATAAAAATCGGCGGTGACGATGTCGCCCTCTTTAATATGTTTGGGGATAAGAGTACGAGCGACTTTAAATTGCTCTTTGCCGTTCTTTAAAACGGCTGAGCCGTTTTCAAACCGATCGATAATCCAGGAGGTAACTGCTTGTGTCATTTTCTTCTAGAACAATATCACTATGCGACCGCTTCGTCGCTCCTGCGACTCCTCGCTTTGTCCTCGGCAATTTTTCCGTAACCGGAAGCCGAGCAAATTGCCTGCGGATGTCGCATAGCAATTTTGCTCTAATGCCACTCTACTTAATAATGAGGGCCACGATCAGAATCGCCACGATGTTGACGATCTTGATCATCGGGTTGATGGCTGGGCCAGCGGTGTCTTTGTACGGATCACCAACGGTGTCGCCCGTAACAGCGGCTTTGTGGGCTTCCGAGCCCTTGCCGCCGTAGTGGCCTTCTTCGATGTATTTCTTGGCGTTATCCCAAGCGGCACCGCCATTGGTCATCGAAAGAGCGACAAAGAGGCCAGTGACGATCGAACCGATTAAGAGTCCGCCCAGAGCGGCCGGGCCAAGCAAGAAACCAACCAGAATTGGGACGACAATTGGCAAGAGAGCTGGAACGATCATTTCTTTAAGAGCAGCGCCGGTGACAATCGAAACGGCTCGGGCGTAGTCGGGTTTAACTTTACCTTCGAGAATACCGCGGCGTTCTTTGAACTGACGACGAACTTCCTCAACGACAGCGCCAGCGGCTCGGCCAACGGCTTCCATCGAGATGGCGGCGAATAAGTACGGCAGCAGGCCACCGATAAAGAGACCGACAACTACATATGGATCGGACAGATCGAAAGCGACGGCCTGACCATGAGCAATAATTTCTTGAGTGTAGGAGGCAAACAAGACCAAGGCCGCTAAACCAGCCGAAGCGATGGCGTAGCCTTTGGTGACGGCTTTGGTGGTGTTACCGACAGCGTCCAGGGCGTCAGTAATGGTGCGGACTTCCTCAGACAGGCCAGCCATTTCGGCGATACCGCCAGCGTTATCGGTAATCGGCCCGAAGGCGTCAATTGCCACAACCACACCGGTCAACGAGAGCATCGAGAAAGCGGCCACGGCCACGCCAAAGAGGCCAGCCAGTTTGAAAGCAATCAGGGCGCCAGCGGCGATCACCAGTACCGGCAGAACCGTCGAGCGCATCGAGAGAGCCAAGCCAGAAATAATGTTGGTACCGTGGCCGGTCACCGAAGCTTTAGCGACACCTTGCACCGGACCGTATTTGGTCGAGGTGTAGTACTCGGTAATGACAACCATCAGAGCCGTAATAACCAAGCCAACTAAGCCAGTGGCGAAAATCTTGTTAATATCGAGACCGTTATTATTTAACAGCCAATGAGTGATTGGGTAAAAACCAGCGCCAGCCAGGACGGCAGAAACGATCAGGCCTTTGTACATTGCACCCATAATGTTGGTACCGGAACCAAGGCGAACGAAGAACGTGCCGATGATGGAGGCGATGACGGAGATGGCGCCCAGAGCCAATGGATAAAGCAAAATGTTGGCGTTGCCGGGGAAGATAATCGAGCCTAACAGCATCGCCGAGACAGCGGTAACGACATAGGTCTCGAACAGATCAGCGGCCATACCAGCACAGTCGCCAACGTTATCGCCAACGTTATCAGCAATAACAGCTGGGTTACGAGGATCATCCTCGGGGATACCGACTTCAACTTTACCGACTAAATCAGCGCCGACGTCAGCCGCTTTGGTATAAATTCCGCCGCCCAAGCGAGCAAAAATAGAAATAAGCGAGCCACCGAAGGCCAGGCCAACCATGGCCGGCACATCTTTAGTGACCCAGTAGAAAAAGGTGGTGCCGAGCAAGCCCAAGCCAACGACCATTAAGCCGGTGACCGCGCCGCCACGGAACGACAGGTTCAGCGCCTTAGACAGACCGCTTTTGGCGGCTTCGGCGGTTCGGACGTTCGCCCGAACCGAGATATTCATGCCGATATAACCACTCAAGCCTGAAAGCACCGCGCCAAGCAGGAAACCAGCCGCGATTTCCCAGCTTAGAAGAAAGCCAAGAGCGACGAAGGCCAAAACGGCGACGACGGCGATAGTGCGGTACTGTCGGTTCAAGTAGGCTTTTGCACCAGTCTGAATCGCCTGAGCGATCTCTTGCATTTTGTCATCACCAGCAGCCTGGCGGTTAATCCAGCGGACTAAACCAAGAGCATAGAGAACGGCGATAAGGCCAGCCCCGAAAGCTCCGTATAAGACGTATTGTTCTGTAGTCATTGCTCTCCTTCTTTAAATAACTGAAACGAAATTTCTTGTTGTTAGTTGCTAGTATACCCGAGATTACCCTGTCGGGGCAACAAGCGGTCGAGGAGCCAAGGCAGTGGCCGCAAAAATTAAGAAGATCCAGATTGCTGCCTGACCAGTAAAATGATTAATAAAGAAGCCGCCAACGACCAGCCCCACAGCGGCTGCCCCCAGGGCACTGAACTGGTTTTCTCGGTAACGAAAGAGATAAAAAATTAGATAGAGCCACAAAGCGATATAAACCAAGCCGCCGGGAATACCGAAAGATTCATAAACATCGAGATAGGTATTTTCCGTAAACCGGCTCGGGCCGTCGTCAAAACGATATTGTGATACTAAACCGGCCGACCCAGCTCCTCGCCCCCAGAAACCAACATCTTTCCGCTCGTTCCAAACGCGTTGATACTGCTCAAACCGGAGCGTGTTCGAGTCATAGCGAGTCAGCTCTTGGGGCTTCCAGATAAATAGAGAAACCACGACAATCAGACCTAAAGCAAACGCCCCAATTAGCCAGCGAAACTGACCAGTTGTTAGGTTGCGTAGCGACAACAACAAGCAAATTGACCCGACAAAAAGACCTAGAAAGCTACTTCTGGAGAAAGTGAGCAAGAAGGCGACGGCAATGGCGGCCACCAACAATAAGGCCAGCCACTTCTTAATATAACGGTGCCAGATTGGGGTTAAGAGCAGTACGACCATCAAAAAAAGACCGAGAGCGTTGGGCCCAGCCAGAGTTGATTGCATCCGCGTAAACTGAGAGGCCAAGTGGATGCTGGCTAAATAGCCCCGCTGATTAACGTCAAAACTGTAGAGCGCCAGACTTGGGTGCAAATATTCGATCGCCCCGCCAATCAGCACCAAGATAGTCGCTCCAACCAAAGCCAGCGACAGTGGTTTCTCATAGTCCTTGACCGGCACGAGTGTGGCAACAATCAGCAGTAGGAACGGCTCAATGAAAAAGCGGACACCCCGTAACCACTGGCTCAACGAGTCTTCTCGGTGAAAGTAGCTCGCCAAAACAATGATCGCAAACAAAAAAGCCAATACACCAGCTACGGTTGGCTTACGAATGGAGCGAATTTCAATCAGTGAGAGCAGACAAAACAAACCAAACAGAATATCTCGACCCAAAGAAACCAGATAGTTGCCGGTCAGGCTCACCAGCCAAGCCGAGAGTGGCAAGAAAATAATCAGCCCACCGAGCGTCCAGACTCGAAACTTACTAAGCATATCTTCAGCATAAATCATCAGGCCCAGAAACAAAACAAGGTGTTAGATCATTGACTTTAAGCTCTTCTTACCTTACAATAGCGCTACTTTGTTCGTTACCAACCAGGAGGCACTAATGCGAAAAATTCTCCGCCACTATCTCAGCGTCACTCCGGCCGATCTTGTCAAAGAGGGTGGCTGGCCGTTCTCCATCCTTGCTTCGCCAACTGATTACGTCTTGGGTCTTTTTGTCGACATACTCTTGCCACCAGCAAGCCTGATCTTTGTGATCGGCTTTACGATAGCTGGCTTCTTCTCGATTCCCATCGCGATTTTTTTCTTCGTGATAATAGTTTCGGTAATCTTTAGGAATTACCGGCGAAATCTCTCGGCCTACTACCGTTGGTCGGTTATCTCACCGACGCCGGCCGGTCAGAAGATGAGGGAGTATCTTGCCGAGCTCGATCAAGACATAACGGATGGGCGTAAAAGGACCACCCTAGACTTCATAAGACTTAGCCAATCACTAACCGCTCTCCAAGAACTTTGGAAAACGGCCAACTACGACCTTGACCTAGTTAAAGACTATTAATCCCACCTTAATTCTTAGCCAACCATCCGGTTGGCTTTTTTTAAATTACTATGAAAACCCCTTGACGTTGGAGTAAATTTACTCTATTATGCCCCTGTTTCGAACTTGAACATCACCGGAGGAAAGAGATGGATATTTTAAGACTGGCGGAGATCATTTCACCGCTCTTGATCGGCGTTACGTATGTCGTCTGCAATCGCATTCGGAGAGCAGCAGACAGACGCCGAAAGCTAAAAGCGGCCGAACTTTGGGCTATCGACGCGCTACATAACAAGTTCTGGCGGATGATGTCTGGGCTCGAGCCACCGATCGGCAAGATCGGCATTCTTGTTCAGGATCTACAGCTCTTTATGAGAGGGTTAGAAATTCCCGAGGAAGTCGACCAGCAGATTCAAATTAGATTTCTTAGTAACCTTAAAGTCTATCTAGACAAAGAGGAGTCTATTCGGCACAACAGGGCAAATCCTTGTTGGAGTATGGACAATCAGCGGTTAGTCCTTTGGATAGGTAGCTTTATCCGCTATATCAAAGATTACGGCTCCCGCTATTACGGTCAGACACTAGACTATGAATTTATGAGAAGGCTAATCTGGTGGAAACGAGATGGTCTTGAAAGGGTACTCATCGAAATTGGCCCAATCCCTACCATCATCAGCCAACAACCAGTGGTCTCCGAACGTTACTTAGCCATAAAGATGTGGCTTGAACATTCGAAGGATCCGCTCGCAGCCGAGCTAACGGAAGCCCATCGCATGCTCGATAAACTTCGTCCATTCAGAGACGATGCCGAAATTGCTATGCTAATAGCTCGTTATGAGGCCGTGGTGAAATCCGTTGCTCAGAAGACCAGCTCCTCAAGCAGTTTTTCCGAACTCGAGGAACAGGCTAACGCCGTTCTCCGAAGCCTGGAGAAACAGCAAGTATTACTGGCGACCCGGGAGGCGTTCTCCGAGCTGGCTAGCTCCGCCTTAGCCTACGAGGAAGTGACCAATATTCGTCAATCGCTCAAATAATCCCATGAGTCTGCCGCCCCCAAAAGGGCGGCTTTTTAATTACCTAAATCCTGTTTAACCCCTTGACACTAAAGGAGAAAATGAGTACACTGCCCCTGTTTCGAACTTGAACATCACGAGGAAAATTATGAACGACCGACAACTCAAAGCGCTGATTAAGCGCTACTACTCGAAATCGCTGACATTTCATCGGAAACGCGAATTGTTTGCAGTAAAGTTAAACTATCCAGTTTTTTACTTTTACTGCGCAGGCTTCGCACTGATCATATGGCACTTGATCTCACAGGTCACGCCTACTCCTTCTTTAGGATACTACTGGGATCTCCTTGGTAGGATTATTATATTCCTAATAGCCGGTGGATTTATCTCTTGCTGTACGATATTCGGGCAATGTGAAAATTATGTTAAGAATCGTCAGGCGACCCTCCTTGGAAAGGGTTGGGCGAGGCTAGTATTTCCAGTCAAAGCACGCGGACTACTTCGTCGTAACCCGTATTGCCCCGAGTTAATACTCTGGACAGTCGAAGGTTACGAAGTCGAGCTACGGGAAAAGAAGGGGAAGCTCGACCAATCGATCAACAATCGAGAAAGAGAACTGGCGAGGCACAAGAATGCCTTGGAAAAAATTGGTCGAGATATCAATTCCCGAATCGTTGTCAGCGAGCCTGATAGCGATCAGGCCATCCTCCTCATAGCCAGATTTGACGAAGCCAAAAGAATCTATGAAAATCTAGTCCAAGATCTGAAGTATCAGGCCAAACGCCGAGAACTGGCCGAGACGGCAGTTGAACCAGCTTTCAAGTTGGTGGAGCAATTGCGATTTGTTTACCGCGATGGCTTAGAAATCGCTTCCATCAGTGCCGCCGCTAGTTGCTTTGGTAATGAAACGTCTCGGGCAGCTGAGCGACGCGAGCTGGCGAACTTTCAGGCCTACGCTATGGCTGCGGCTCAGGAGCTCGACAGCCTGCTCCTCCAGGTGAGCAGCCAGCAACAAGCGGTCGAGGAGCTCTCTTGCGACAACCACAACAAGCTGCTTGAAGCAGCCGCCACAATCCAAGCTGAGGAAGAGTTGGCTCGGCTCTAGCCACCAAGACTCCTCGTGACCACCGCCGCCCCCAAAAGGGCGGCTTTTTAATTACCTAAAACTTCTTGGTAAATCTTCAGCGTCTGTTCGGCCATTTTGGCCCAGGAATATTGCTTGACCCGCTCAAAGCCCTTAGCTCTAAATTGGGCGACTTTTGCTTTGTCGGTCAACATGGTTTTGATTGCCAGAACTAATTGGTCGACATTATGCGGGTCAATAAGCAAGCCGGCATCGCCGAGAACCTCTGGCAAACTCGAAACGTTACTGGTTACCACTGGTGCCCCGGCAGCAAAAGCCTCCAAGATCATAATGCCAAAACCCTCGTACCAACTTGGGTGAACATAAGCGGCCGTGCCAGAGTAGAGCGTAATTAAGTCTTGATCGCTGACAAAACCTGGCGTAATAACCTTTGAGTTTCTCGCTTTGGCCGCATTAACTGCTTCGGCGACTTCTGGGTTTTGATCATCCGGCTTACCGCAAATAACCAAACCCAGATCCGGAAATTCGCCTCTCAGCTGCTCGTAAGCCTGGATCAACACGGGCAAGCCTTTGTACTTTTCCCAGCGACTAACAAACAGTAGATAGCGCTCGGGTAAACCGAGTCGTTTTTTTACTTCAGCGATCGTGTCAGCTGATTGCGGGGTAAATGAGGCCTCACTCCCTTCGGTCGTTACGACAACCTTATTCTCGGGAAAGCCAAGCTTCTCGACTAAATCGGTTTTGGTCGAAAGGCTCGGGACGATGATCTTTTTAGCCCGCTTACAGTCGTTAAATGTTTTATTATAGGCCGCTCGGTGTAAAAATGAACCGCGCTGAAAGCTACCCGGAAACAAGTGCATGATCATATCGTGAATGGTAATGACCATCATTCGGCGGTAGAAAATAGGGTGATTAAAGTTGGCAAAATGGACCAAATCAAACCCTTCTTTATTTAAGATCTTGGGTAGTTCTAACTGTTCGGCGTACGAAAAATGGGCGATCGGCACGACCAGCTTTTTAAGGTTTGGGGCCGCCATTGTGAACTCCGGCTCATCGGCTGGGGTAATAATGGCCGTGTACTGATTCTCCTTGTCGATTTTCAGGAGTTCAGTCAAGAGATTCCGACTGTAGCGCCCAATGCCACCAGTGCCGGATCGCCAGAAGCGCAAGTCGAGGCCAATTTTTGTCATTGCCCTTACTGTAAACAAACCGACTAGATCTGACTAGCCGGCGAGTCGGGACGAAAGGTGATGGCTCGATTAGCCGAGTAATTCCAGAAAAAAACAACTACCACCGCCACTAATTTACTACTATTGAGGTTGAATCCAACGCCACCATGCAACCAACGAATAATCAGTTCGGTGATACCAAGCCCCACCAAACTGATAGCGACGTACTGGCTTAAGTTTTTGAGATTAGGCTGGCGCCCTAAATGGGCAAAGGTCCAACGGTTATTTAAGTAATAGCCAACTAAAGCGGCCGTCGTATAGCCAAAAAAGGTCGACCAGTAAGCTGAGAGGCCGAGGTGGAAGAGGAAGTTGAGGATCGCAAAATCAATCGCCGTATTGACCACGCCAACCAAAGCGAACTTAAACAACTGGTTAGAGGTCTTTTGCATTTTCTGTTTCCGCTCGACAAACAATCATAAAAACAAAGAAGTAAAACCAAATCGCTAGATCGTTTTTGAAGTAAGTACTATCAAAGAGTCCTTGAGCAATAATTGCCACCATAGCCGCCCAGGCACTGATAGCCAACTGATTTTGGCCCTTCAAAGTCCGTTTTGTTAGCTCGACCAGTAGCCAAATAAAACCAACCAATCCGAGGAGTCCGGTGGAGAGCCAGAAGTTGAAGAAAACGTTGTGCGGATGAAGAGCGTAGGGCAAAGCCGCTTGCCAGGTGGCCGTTTGGTTAGGCAGCGCCGCAAAGTAGCTTTGAAACTGCCCTGGTCCAATGCCGAGCAGCCAATGGCTGCGAATAATAATGAGGGCTCCTTGCCAAATAGCCAAGTGCTGATCGTTACTGGCTCGACCAAGCGTCATTATAAAGAGTAAGAGCAGAAGTCCGGCGGCGACGACTCCTAATCCGGCTTTAATGATCGTTGAAAAGCGACTGGGCAGAAAAATAACATAAGCGACTACTCCGACTACTAAAGCTGCCCAGCCGGCTCGGGAACCGGAAACTAAAATGGCGAGCACCGGCAAGAGTAACCCAACGTACCAATACCAAGGTTGGCGCTTGGCCTGAAAATAACTCCAGAGGAAAACGGTGAGCGGAACTAAATACATCGCCAAAAAATTGGGCGATTCAAAAAAACCGATCGCCCGATGCTGATTAAGATACTGCACCGCCTCGACACCTTGATAAGGTAGGAGGTGAACAAGACCAGCCCATTGAGCCAGAGCGTAGAGCGAAACGGCCACCACATTAGTAAGGGCGACTATTGCCAGTGACCAAAATTGATC
>Ga0068865_100002574_pt1 | contig 10766 bp, 7 predicted proteins | sample KBSMisM12_FD_75293 | JGI IMG/M metagenome (GOLD analysis project Ga0068865, IMG submission 75293) | Miscanthus rhizosphere microbial communities from Kellogg Biological Station, Michigan, USA - KBS Miscanthus M1-2 | ecosystem: Host-associated > Plants > Roots > Rhizosphere > Soil ...
GTCTCTAATTCCCAATCCAGCGTATCGAGATTGGACGTGACCTCGATATAGCCTAGCGCCTGGGCCTGCTTGACCGGCTCGATCTCATCGGCGTCGGAAGGATGGGAATCACTCAGATAGGGCGAACGGAACAGCGTGAGCGAGCGGCCCGTCAGCGCCTGGAACAGCCGCTGCGTGGCGTTGAGCTCCAGCCGCACAGCCGCAGGCGGGATGTCGGCGAGATTGGGATGGGTATAGGTGTGGTTGCCGACTTCATGCCCTTCGCTCACCACCTGCTGCACCAGGCCGGGATGCGCTTCCATATTGGAGCCGATCATGAAGAAGGCGGCGGGGACTTTTTTCTCTTTCAAAATATCGAGAATGGCAGGCGTCCAATTCGGGTCCGGCCCGTCGTCGAAGGTCAGCGCCAGCTTGCCCGGCACCGCGCCACCGGCGCGGATGATGTAGCTGGTGGGCAAGCTGTCATAGCTTTCGTCGATGATATCGCCGGTACCCTGTTCGACGGTGAGCTTGCGCACGCCCAGCGCGGGATCGCCTTCCACCCGCAGGAATTCCCCCCTTCCGTCATAATCGACATTCTCCAGATTGTTGGCGATGTGGCGCAGGCTGTCAGGTGCGGGACTGTTATAGGGCCGGCCCAACAGGGGAATAATGGACGGATCCTCAAATCCCAATTTCCACAGGGCATAGCCGGCCGGGCGGTAAGGGTCGGCGGCATGAATCTGGTTGAAGGCGGTGACCGCATCCAGGAACCAAACCTGGTGGGTGCCGTCATTGTCCTGATAATTGAAATGCGGATTGTTGGTGGCAGGATCGAATTGTACGACCGCGCCATTGTCGCGCGCCTGGGTCATGGCGTCTTCAAAGCTGTCCACCAGCGTCCTGCCGCCCTTCACCCAATTGTAACCGTAAGAGCCGATGGCGATGATGGTGGAATCCGCCGGCAACTGCTTCATGCGCTTGTCGAGAATGCGCTCGTACCAATCCTGGCCGGCTATCGCCCCCGAAGCGCCGTTCTCATCGGTTTGGTCATAGGCCATCAGGATGGTGTAATCGACGATGTCGGCATAGGTCTGGTAGGGCCAATTATCATCGTCAAAAGACACGGCCTGGGCGATGATCCAGTCGTGCGGCGCAAAGGCTGCCGACAGGCGCGACAGGAAATCCTGAAGATCCTTGTGCGCGCTGGGGGGCAGGTTTTCGAAATCTTCGAAGTCGATCGTCACGCCCTGGAACTTGTTGTCGGCGACGAATTTGGTGATTTGCTCCAACAGCTGATCGCTGCGCGCCCGGTCGGCCATCAGCTTCGCCAATCCCGGACCGTCCCATTTGCCGCCCGTCGCGTTCTGGACGATGGGCAGGATCGCCACACCGGGCTTGTTGGCACGTATAAAGTCCAGGCCGCGCTTGTCGATCCAGGTGCGGAATTTCAGATCGGGCCCATCCAGCGTGGCCCAGACCGGCACCACCCAATCCAGATTCTTCAGCGTGCGTTTCAGCGACGGCCAACTCAGGTCATTGGGGCCATAATTGGTATAGAAGCCGATCGCCAGAGGCCGGCCATCCTGTGGCTTGAGAATGGCAGGCAGTGCGCGGCCCGGAAGAGCGCTCTGGGCCCGATGCAGCCGCGCGATGTCCTCCAAACGGCGTTTGCGCGCCGCCGCCGCCAGCCTTTCGGCACGAGCGAGCAAGCCGGGTTTTTGGGCGCGCCTTTCCACCGCGGGGTTTGCAGTGACTACGTGCCCGGGCAAATTGAAGCCGGCAACCGGCGGCGCCAAGACGAGACTGGCAGCAAAGCCCACGGATATGACAAACAGCGCAACGCCCACCGCCCAGGTGAGAATCTTAATGCGGGCGGCGCGGCGGCCCGAGGCGTCGAAGAAGATAGGCTTATTGGCCATGGCCTTTGATACAACACACAAAAGAGGCACACAAAAAGCGGCGCGCCAAAGGGGGTGCGCGTCATGGCGTCGCCATCGCACGGAGCCACATGGCGGGCCCACGCGTTCATGCTAACAGAGGTAGTGTAGCGATACAGGCGGTTTCAGTGACGTCTTATAATTGTGCGAAGTGTCCGGGCTATTGCTGTTCTTATCCTCTAATCCCCCTCAAGAAACGTGATGTGCAGCGGCTGGCCGATCACTTCGGCCTGAGCTTTGAGGCGGCACGCACCAAATTCACCAAGATCGACGGCGAAGAGCCCTATGCCATGCGCCGCAAGGCGGACCGGCATTTCGGCAAGATCTGCCGTTTCTTTGACACCGAGAAGCGCAGTTGCACGATTTATACCGCCCGCCCCGCCATCTGCCGCGAATATCCCGGCGGCGGCTGCGGCTATTATAGTTTCCTGATGGCGGAGCGGAACTCGCAGGAAGACAAAGACCACATCGCCTCGACCTGGAACGTCTGACCCCTCGCTTTGTGACAGACCAGCCCGGAGGGCAAATGGTGCACTGCACCGTTTTAAATGCCTTGGCCGAAACGCTTTTTTTTGATCTAACGTTTTCAACAAAAATGGGGGCTAAGGGGTAAAGCGGGGCGTCCGAAACCGGATTCTCATCCAGGTTCGGCCTTCTGTCCTGCACCACCAAATCCCGAAATCCGGCCGCGTCCTTGAATGGGCGGGCCGGCACGAACAACCGGAACGGGCCATAGCCTGTCCGAGAAAACAGCGCCGGGAGGAGACACACGATGTTTCATCAACTACTGACCCCCGTGGGCGATAGCCTGCTCCTATCCTTTCTGGTGGCGGCCATCCCGATTGGGGTGGTGCTGCTGATGCTGGGTGTGTTGAAGCGCCCTGCCTGGCAATCCTCCTTCGCCGGCCTTGCCGCCGGGCTGGTAATCGCCCTGGCGATCTGGCAATTCCCGCTGAACCTTGCCTTTTCCGCCACGGCAGACGGCGTCGCCTTCGCCCTGTGGCCGATCATGTGGATCGTGCTCGCCGCGCTTACGCTTTATAATGTCGCCGTCCAGTCAGGCCGCTTTGACGCCTTCCGGCGCTGGGTGCTGAATCATCTCCCCAATGATCGCCGCATCGTTTTGATTGTGATCGGCTATGGCTTCGGCTCCCTGCTGGAAGGCGTGACCGGATTCGGCGCCCCCGTAGCGATCAGCGCCTCGCTTTTGATCATGCTGGGCTTTAAGCCCATCGATGCTGTGGTCTATGCCCTGCTCTTTAATACTGCTCCGGTCGCTTTCGGTTCGCTCGGTATCCCGATCACCACCTTGGCGGGTGTCACCGCCCTGCCCGCCGACGCGCTGGGCAAGATGATCGGCCGGCAGCTTCCCATTTTCGCCTTCCTGCTGCCTTTTTATGTCATCGCCCTCTATGGCGGTCTCAAATCGGTCAAGGCCGTGTTTCCCGCGCTGGTGGTGGCAGGCGGGGCCTTCGGCGGCATGCAGTTCATCTCTTCAAACTATATCAACTATGTGCTGACCGATGTGCTGTCGGCACTCAGCGCATTGCTGTGCACGGTGCTGTTCCTGAAAGTGTGGCAGCCCAAGCCCGATCCGGAATATGCGTTGGGCGTCGGCCCCTCCAAGGAAATCCACACCGACCATGCCGCCATTCCCACCTGGCAAGGCTGGTTGCCCTGGCTGATCATGGCCGTGGTGGTGATCCTGTGGACCATCTTCAAAGTGGCCGGCATGGGCCAGCAGAACATCCAATGGCCCGGCTTGCACAACCAGGTCTTCATCACCTTGTACGGCAAGCCCTATGCCGCGATCTGGGCCTTCCAGCCGCTGGCCACGGGCACGGCCGTTCTGGTGACGGCGGTGCTGACCGCATTGGCGGTCGGCATGGGACCGAAAGGTTTCATCCTGGCCTTCACCACGGCTTGCAAACAGACCGCGCTGCCGGCTCTGACGGTGGTGGCGATCGTGGGCCTGGCCTTCCTGATGAACTATTCCGGCATGGCCTATACCTTGGGCTTGGGCGTGGCCTCGGCGGGGGTTTTCTTCCCGCTGGTGTCGGCTTTCCTGGGTTGGCTGGCGGTGTTCCTGTCAGGAAGCGATTCATCCGGCAACGCCCTGTTCGGCAATCTGCAGGTGGTCGCGGCCAACAGACTGGGTTTCGATCCGGTGCTGATGGCCGCCACCAACTCATCGGGCGGCGTCTTCGCCAAGATGATCTCGCCGCAGAACATTGCGACCGGCGCGGCCATCAGCGACCTGAGAGGGCATGAAGGCAACATCTTCGCCCGCACCTTCATTCACAGCATCTTCCTGACCGTGCTGCTGGGTATTCTGGTGTTCCTGCAGCAGCATGTGTGGCCCTGGATGATCCCGCCGCATTGAGGCTTTACGGGGCTTTCAAGCCAGGCACGTGACAAAAAGGCCGTACCGCAAGGTGCGGCCTTTTTCTTTGGAGCCGGGGGCTTTAGGCTCTTTGGGCTCAGCCCATTTTTCAAAAGAAGACCCTCATGACGGACAGAATTACGGTTCACGGCCTTGCAGTAGCGCGTGAATTGCACGATTTCATTAATCAGGAAGTCTTACCGGGCAGCGGCATAGAGGCCGACAAGTTCTGGGCCGGTTTTGCCGCTCTGGCCACGCGATTGATGCCGCAAAACAGGGCGCTGCTTGCTGAGCGCGACCGGCTGCAGGCTCAGATCGATCAATGGCACAAGGCCCATCCCGCCAAGCCGATCGATGCCGCCGCCTACACCGCTTTCCTGAAAGAGATCGGCTACCTGCAACCGGAAGGCGCCGATTTCCAGATCGGTACGCAGAATGTGGATCCGGAAATCGCCACCATCGCGGGGCCGCAACTGGTGGTGCCGCTGACCAACGCCCGTTTTGCGCTGAACGCGTTGAACGCCCGCTGGGGCAGCCTGTATGACGCGCTCTATGGCACCGACGCGATTTCGCTGGGCGGCGAGTTGGCGCCGGGCAAAGGCTATAACCAGAAGCGCGGCGATGCGGTGATCGCTTTTGCCCGCGAGGCCCTGGACAAGGCCGCGCCCCTGGCCAGCGGCTCCTGGAAAGACATTTCCGGGCTTTCCGTCGCCAATGGCGTGCTGAGCCCCGCGCTCAAGGACCCGTCCCAATTCAAAGGCTATGTGGGCGAGGCCAATGCGCCGTCCTTGGTCCTTCTGGGGCATAACGGTTTGCACATCGAAATCCATGTCGACCGCAATCATGTGATCGGCAAGACCGACAAAGCCGGCATCAGCGATGTGGTGCTGGAATCCGCCATCACCACCATCATGGACTGCGAAGACTCCATCGCGGCGGTGGATGCCGAGGACAAGGTGGGCGCCTATCGCAACTGGCTGGGATTGTTGAACGCCAGCCTGACCGCCAGTTTTGAAAAGGGCGGCAGGACCATGACCCGCGCCGCCAATCCGGATCGCGAATACACCGGGCCCAATGGTGGGCACGTGACTTTGCCGGGCCGCAGCCTGCTCTTCATCCGCAATGTCGGGCATCTGATGACCAGCGACGCCATCCTGTTGCCGGATGGCAGTGAAATCGGCGAAGGCCTGATGGACGGCGTGGTCACCTCCCTGATCGCGCTGCACGACATCAAGGGCAAGCGCCGCAACAGCCGCAAAGGCAGCATCTATATCGTCAAGCCCAAGATGCACGGCCCCGCCGAAGTCGCCTTCACCAGCGCGATTTTCGATGGCGTGGAAGACATTCTTGGCCTTCAGCGCAACACCATCAAGATGGGCGTGATGGACGAAGAGCGCCGCACCACCACCAACCTGAAGGAATGCATCCGCGCCGCCAAGGACCGCATCGTCTTCATCAATACCGGCTTTTTGGACCGCACCGGCGACGAGATGCATACTTCCATGTATGCCGGCGCCGTGGTGCGCAAGGGCGACATGAAGACGTCGAAATGGCTGGCGGCTTACGAAGATCAGAATGTCGATATCGGCCTGGCCTGTGGTTTCCAGGGCAAGGCGCAGATCGGCAAGGGCATGTGGGCCATGCCGGACAAGATGGCCGACATGTTGAAAGCCAAGATCGGCCACCCCAATGCGGGAGCGAGCTGCGCCTGGGTGCCTTCGCCCACCGCCGCGACCTTGCACGCGCTGCACTATCACCAGATCAGCGTGAAGGCGCGGCAGGACGAACTGAAATCACGGCCCCGCGCCAAGCTGGCCGACATCTTGACCATTCCGCTGGCCGACCGGCCCAACTGGTCGCCGGAAGAAGTGCAGCAGGAGTTGGACAACAATGCCCAGGGCATCTTGGGCTATGTGGTGCGCTGGGTGGATCAGGGCGTGGGCTGCTCCAAAGTGCCCGACATCCACAATGTCGGACTGATGGAAGACCGCGCCACCTTGCGGATTTCCAGCCAGCACATCGCCAATTGGCTGGAGCATGGCATCTGCAAACCGGATCAGGTGACGGAAACCTTGAAGCGCATGGCCAAGGTGGTGGACCAGCAGAATGCCGGCGATCCTTTCTATCAGCCGATGGCGCCCAGCTATGACGGTATCGCCTTCAAGGCTGCCTGCGATCTGGTGTTCAAGGGCAAGGAGCAGCCATCGGGCTATACCGAGCCGTTGCTGCATCAGGCGCGGCGAGATTTAAAGGGCGATTAGCGCGTCAGACCCGCCGCGATCAACTCGCTGCGCGCATCCAGGAAGGCGGCATGGAAACGCGGATGCTTTAGCATCGCCTGCGCCAGCGCCGTGCCATATTGCCGGCCCGCGGTGACATCGCTGCGGAAATGGAAGCCGCAAAGAATGCGATTCTCGCCATAAAGCCCCGCCCGGGCCATGATGGCAGGGGCCTTTTCCGGGATCAGCGACGCCAGCACAACCCCGAGTTCATAGCCCAGCATGGCGTGACCGCTGGGATAGGAATTCAACTGCGGCCCGTCCCGATGCGGCGCACAGGTCTGGATGCGGGGGTCGGCCATCCAAGGCCGTGGGCGATGGAAAACCGCTTTGACTCTGTCCGACTCCGCGCGATCCACTTCCATGATCTTACTCATCAGAAATTTGGTTTTGGGCAGCTTGGGCAGATCCCATCCGATGACATCGCTGAAGATGGTGGGGTTCTCGATATCATTGTCATGCTGGGCGAGCGCCTTCGCGGGAGGCAAGGCTGCGGACTGGGCCCGGTGAATCTCGACTATCTCTTCCTGTTCGATGCGCGAGCCTTGCGCCGGTGGCGAAGGCACCACCTTTGCCACATCTACGGGATCGATCCAGAGGTCCGCCTCTGCCGCGAACGCTGTGCAAGATAGCAGAGCACCAAGGACGCCGGCCAAAACCCGTTTCATGAAAATGCCCGCTTGAACTGCCGCGCCAGACTAACGCCGGTTGCGCCGTTCAGGCCAGCTTGTCCAGCGCCTTGAGGATCGCGTCGGTCATCGCCGTGGTGCCGACCTTGGTCATGCCGGGGTGAGGGCGGAATAGCGAAAGGTCCAGTGGACCTTTCGCCCGCCCGAACGCCGCAGCGGCGCGCGTCCAAGCGCGACGCGAGGCAGGGACTTAGTTATTTCGATTTATCCAAGGCCTTGAGAATCGCATCTGTCATGTCCGTGGTGCCCACTTTGGTCATACCAGGTTGCATGATATCCCCGGTACGGAACCCTTCGGCCAGAACCCGGTCCACCGCCTTTTCCAGCCGCGCCGATTCACTCTTCAAACCGAGGGAGTAACGCAGGCACATGGCAAAGGAGAGAATGGAGGCGATGGGATTGGCCAGGCCCTTGCCCGCGATGTCGGGGGCCGAGCCATGGATCGGCTCATACAGCGCCGACGGCAGGCCATTGACCTTTTTGTCGCCCAAGGAAGCCGAGGGCAGCATGCCGATGGAGCCGGTCAACTGCGCCGCCTCGTCCGACAACACATCGCCGAACAGATTGTCGGTGACCAGCACGTCGAACTGCTTGGGGTTGCGCACCAACTGCATGGCGGCATTGTCGGCCAGGATGTGATGCAGCTCCACATCGGGATATTCGCGGGCGTGCAGAACGGTGATCACTTCTTTCCACAACACACCGGTGACCATGACATTGGATTTTTCCGCGCTGTGCACCTTGTTGCCGCGCAGCCGCGCCATGTCGAAGGCGACACGGCAAACCCGCTCGATCTCGCTGGTGGTATAGACGCCGGTATCCACCGCCCGCTTCTGGCCGTCCGGCAGATTGGTGGTCTGCTTGGGCTCGCCGAAATAGACGCCGCCCATCAGCTCGCGCACGATCAGGATATCCAGGCCCGAAACGATTTCCGGTTTCAAGGTGGAAGCATCTTTCAACGCATCAAAGCACAGTGCCGGACGCAAATTGGCATAGACGCCCATATCCTTGCGGATGCGCAGCAGTCCGCGCTCGGCGCGCTTTTCAAACGGCAAGCCGTCCCATTTGGGCCCGCCCACCGAGCCCATCAGCACCGCATCGGCGGCGTTGGCTTTGACAAAAGTCTCATCCGGATCGGGCCGGCCAACTTTGTCGATGGCGACACCGCCCAGCAGCGCTTCCTCGGTCTTGTAGGCCAGGCCTTTCTGACCGAACCAGCCCACCACGCGCATGGTGGCATCCATCACTTCGGGACCGATGCCGTCACCGGGCACCAGAAGGAGCTTGTATTCGTTCATGGTGGTCGATTCCTGATTAGAGCCAGGGAGCCTGGACGTGCTGCTGCTTTTCGAAGGCGTCGATCTTGGCTTCGGACTGCATGGTCAGCCCGATATCGTCCCAGCCGTTCAACAGGCATTGCTTGCGGAAGGCATCGACCTCGAACTTGATCATGCCGCCATCGGGGCCGCGGATTTCCTGTTTCTCCAGGTCGATGGAGATGACGGCATTGGCGCCGCGTTCGGCATCGTCCATCAGCTTGTCAACTTCGGACTGGGGCAGCTTGATGGGCAGGATGCCGTTCTTGAAGCAGTTGCCATAGAAGATGTCAGCGAAGCTGGGCGCGATCACACAGCGGATACCGAAATCCAGCAGCGCCCAAGGCGCGTGCTCGCGGCTTGAGCCGCAGCCGAAATTGTCGCCCGCCACCAAGATCTGGGCCTTGCGATAGGCCGGCTTGTTCAACACAAAGTCCGGCTTCTCGCTGCCGTCGGTGTTGTAGCGCATCTCGTCGAACAAGGCCTTGCCCAGCCCGGTGCGATGGATGGTCTTCAAATACTGCTTTGGGATGATCATGTCGGTGTCGACATTGATCATGTTCAGGGGGGCGGCGACGCCCTCAAGCTTCTTGAAAGGTTCCATGAGGCCGGGACCATAGCCATTCCTGCGGAAAAGTGAACCTGCAAAAAAGCCGCGCCGGATATGGTCAAAAGCGGGCTTTTTCGCGGGTTGAGAGCTTGTTCAGACCACCGGACTGGTGCTTTCGGGCACCAGCTTGCGCCCCGCATCGATCTGGGTGAACAGGATGGCCCCCAGGATGGCGAAAACAACCACCACATAGAAGGCCGCGTCCCAGCCATAGGCCTTGACGATAAAGCCGGTGGCGGTGGCGACAATGGCGCCCCCGATATTGCCGGCGAAATTCATCACCGCGGAACAGGAGCCGGCGAAGCTGCCGCCAATGTCCAAGGTCACCGCCCAGGCATTGCCCACCACCAGCTCCATCCCGAACACGGCGCAGCCGAACAAGGCGGCGCTGAGGTAGCGGTCAGGCTCAAACACCGCCAGCGGCACACAGACCGCGACGATCAGGAAGCCGGTGATCGCCACGCTCTGCCGCGCGAATTTGATGCGCCCGGTGCGATGGATAATGGCATCCGAAATCACGCCGCCCAGGATGTCGCCCACCACGCCCGCCGCCAGGGGCAGGCTGGCGAAGAATCCCATTTCGGCCAAAGTATAGCCGCGCGCCGCATCCAGATATTTGGGGTACCAGGCCAGGAACATGTTGAGGCAATAGCCGTAGCAAAAGTACATGGCCGCCACGATCCACATTTGCCGGCTGCTGAAGATCAAGCCCCATGGAATGGGCTGGCGCGACTTGGGCCTGCCAAGGGCCGCTTCAATCTTATCCCGTTCTGCGTCATTCACGGAAGCATGTTCTCGGGGGACATCGCGGTAATAGGCAAACCAGATGACAGCCCAAACAATGCCTACCCCGGCGAACAGGAAAAAGGGCGTATGCCAGCTATAAAGCCCGATCAGGGTCGCCACCAGCAGCGGCGCCGCCGCGCCGGCCAGGCGTGAACCGGCATGGGTGATGCCTTGGGCAAAGCCGCGCTCGCCCGGCAGCATCCAGCGCGACAAAGCGCGATTGGAAATGGGAAAGGCGCCAGCTTCACCCACGCCGATCAAGAACAGACAGACCATCAGCATGGTGACCGAGATGGAAAAGCCGGTGATGAAGGTGAACACCGACCACCAGATCACCACACTGGCCAAGGCGAGGCGAGGACCTACCCGGTCGCCGAACCAGCCACCGGGAATCTGGAACAGGGCATAGCCCCAATTATAGCAGCCCAGGATCACGCCCAGGGTGCTTAGGGAAAAGCCGAACTGCTTTTGGATCACCGGCATGGCGTTGGAGAGCAGCACCCGGTCTAGGTAGGTGATGAAATAGACCATCACCACCAGCGCCAAAACCGTGTGGCGCACGCGCGTCGGACGTTCGGCGGCAGATGACATGGCGTGTCCCCCTCATAGCGTTGCCCGCGGAGATGCCCTCCGCGCTTGACGCCTAGTTGCCATCACGAAAAGGCGTTTTCGTGACCAATTAGTAAGGCATATGCGGCGCGTCGGTGGACTTGCCGGTGCAGGCATTGGCGGGACGGTCCCGGCAGGTCTGCCAGATGGTGGGCACCGAATTGCCCGCGATATA
>Ga0068865_100002575_pt1 | contig 10761 bp, 9 predicted proteins | sample KBSMisM12_FD_75293 | JGI IMG/M metagenome (GOLD analysis project Ga0068865, IMG submission 75293) | Miscanthus rhizosphere microbial communities from Kellogg Biological Station, Michigan, USA - KBS Miscanthus M1-2 | ecosystem: Host-associated > Plants > Roots > Rhizosphere > Soil ...
CCGGGCGTCTACATCCCGGCCTACATCCGCCGCTATCCCTTCGTCTTCGCCAACGACGACGCGGCCCAGAAGATGGTGCTGTGCATCGACCGCGCCGCGGAGTTCGTGGTCGAGAAGAACCCGGACCAGCCGTTCTTCGACGCCGACGGCCAACCCAGCCAGTACACGAAGAACTGCATCGAGTTCTGCAACAACTTCGAGATGGAACGGCAGCGCACGATGAGCTTCGTGAACCTGCTGAAGGAGCTGGACCTGTTCGAGTCCAAGACCGCCACCTTCACCCCGGCCAACCCGGACGGCACGGCGGGCGAGCCCCAGAAGATCGCCGAGTACTTCGGCGTCTCCGAGGAGAAGCTCAACAAGCTGCCGGCTGAGAAGTACATCGAGCTGCGCGACAACGGCGCCCTGGCCCAGATCCACGCCCACCTGATCTCGCTGGTCGGCTGGGACCGCCTGGTCGCGCTGGCGCTGTTCCGCCAGAGCAGCCAGCAGCCCGTGGCGGCGAACGCCTAGCTTTCGCGCGCTACGGGCGGACCTGGGCCTGCAGGATCGGCAGCTGGCTGGCGATCTTCAGATCGATGGTCATGGCCATGCGGCGGTCGATCTGGAAGAAGGTCGTCGCCTTGATACCCGGCAGCACCTTGCCGACCCGCGGCACGTAGCTGGCGCGGAGCGACGTGGTCCTTACGTCGATGTCGAGCCAGCGCGTGATGAACGACGTCGCGGCCTTGTCGTCGTACTTGCCGTAGGTGTTCGCGTACTCGGCGACCAACTGGTAGAGGCTGTCGTTGATCTTGATCAGGTCGGCTGTGTACTGGTCGTAGACCGGCCAGAAGCGGGTGGCCTCCTCCGGCGTGAGCCGCAGGGTCTGCGCCACCGTCTGCTTGCGCGACGCGCGCAGCGCCGCCCGCAGGTCGGCGAGGTCGGCCGCCGTGAGCGGCCGGGTCGCCGTCGCGATCGGCGGACCGGCCGGCGCGGCCTGCGCCAGGACCGGCCCCGGGATCAGGCACACGGCAAGCAGCGCCGCGGCGCCGAGGATCTTGAGGGTCATTCGCTTGTCCATGGGATTGGGAATCCGCTCGCACCGACGTGCGTGCGCCGTCCCAGGATCGTTCAAGCCCAGGCCCTCGCAATCGGGGTTTTCCCGCCCCCGCCTGCGAAGATGGCTGGGGGCTCAGCGCGCGAAAACGCCCCGCGTCAGGCACGAGAAGACGAGGCGCCCGGCTTCGTCCAAGAGGTCGTGCTGGCAGATGACGATGCCCTTGCCGTCGCCGACCGGGTCCTTGGCCATGATGGTCATGCGCCCGCGCAGCAGCTCGCCGGCCGGCGGATTGCGCACCCAGCGCAGGGCGTCGACCCCCAGGCGCTTGGTCTGTGGCCAGTCCGTGTGGGCCACCGCATCCAGCCGGGCCCAGATCGCGTAGAGCATGGCGTCAGGGGCTCCGCGCTCGGCGGTCCAGCCGGGCGCGAAGGCCGCGATGAAGGCGTCCATGGCGGCGGGATCGATGGCGGCGGCGCCGAGGGAGACCACCTGGCCGATCTGAAGGTCGTCGAATGCGGCGGGCACGGGCGTAACGAACCTCGAGTCACTGCGAACTGGCCGATGATGGTGTTGCGCCGCGGGCGAAGTCGAGGCCCCCGCTTTGCGATTGGCCGGCGTCGGGCCATATAGCGGCGCAGTTCGGGCGGGGGCGATACGAGGCGTCGATGCGGTTTCTGGCAGGCCTTCTGAGTTCGCTCGCCCTGGCCATGCTGGCCGCGCCAGCCCTGGCGCAGGCGCCTGGGACCACGCACCACGTGCAGGCGTCGCTCGTGGCCGACGCGGCCGGGGTCGCGCCCGGCCAGACGATCCACGTCGCGCTGCGCCAGGTGATCGAGCCCCACTGGCACACCTATTGGCGCAATTCCGGCGACAGCGGCGAACCCACCGAGATCAAGTGGGACCTGCCGGGCGGCTGGGAGGCGGGCGGCTTCGTCTGGCCGACGCCAAGGAAGCTGCCGGTCGGGCCGCTGATGAACTACGGCTACGAGGGCGAGGTGCTGCTGCCGATGACGGTGACCGCGCCGGCCGGCGCGACGCCCGGCCAGCCGGTGACGCTCAAGGCCAAGGCCCGCTTCCTGGTCTGCGCCGAGATCTGCGTGCCCGAGGACGCCGACGTGACGCTCAGCCTGCCGGTGACGCCCGGCCCGGCCGCCGCCGATCCCAAGTGGGGCCCGAAGATCGCTCAGGTGCTGGCCGATGCGCCGAAGCCCGGCCTGCTGAACGCCGTCTTCCAGCCGAAGGGCCCGAACGTCGCCCTGGCGGTGACCGGAACGGCGCTGAAGGGCGCTGACCTGGCCGGCGCCTACTTCTATCCCTTCGCCGCGACGGTGATCGACCACGCCAAGCCCGAGCCGATCGAGCGCGGCCCGGACGGCCTGACGCTGACCTTGGCCAGCGGCTACGACTTCCAGGGCGGCAAGCAGCCGGCGAGCCTGACGGGCGTGCTGGCGGTGGGCGGCAAGGCCTATGAGATCGCCGCCGCGCCGGGCGTTCCGCCGCCCGGAGCCTCAGGCCTGGGGCCGCCGCCGGCGCCTGTCGCGGCGGGCGGTGGGACCGACCTGGGCCTGGCCGCGGCGGCCGCCTTCGCCTTCCTGGGCGGACTGATCCTGAACCTGATGCCGTGCGTCTTCCCGATCCTGGCGATGAAGGCCGCCTCCCTGGCCGGGCACGGCGGCGGCCAGCGGGCCGAGGCGCGCCGCCAGGGCCTGGCGTTCGGTCTGGGCGCGGTGGCGACGTTCGTGGCCCTGGCCGCGGCGCTGATCGCCCTGAAGGCGGCGGGCTCGGCCATCGGCTGGGGCTTCCAGCTGCAGTCGCCGCCGGTGGTGGCGACGCTGGCGCTGCTGATGCTGGCCGTGGCCCTGAACCTCTCGGGCCTCTTCGAGGTCGGGACCTCGCTGCAGGGGGTGGGCTCAGGCCTGGCGGGCCGGGGCGGCATGGCTGGCGCCTTCTTCACCGGCGTGCTGGCTGTGGTGGTCGCGGCCCCCTGCACCGCGCCCTTCATGGGGCCCGCGCTGGGCTGGGCGCTGACCCAGCCCGCGGCAGCCGCCCTGGTGGTCTTCACAGCCCTGGGCGTGGGCTTCGCCGCGCCCTTCGTGGCGGTCGCCGAAATCCCCGGCCTGCTGTCCCGCCTGCCCCGGCCGGGGCCATGGATGGAGGTGTTCCGCAAGGCGCTGGCCTTCCCGATGTACGGCGCGGCCGCCTGGCTGGCCTGGGTCCTGGCCCAGCAGGCCGGGCCCGAGGACCTGGCCAAGCTGTTCGCCGGCGCGGTGCTGGTGGGGCTGGCGGCCTGGCTGCTGGGCCTGTCGCAACGGCGCGCCGCGGCGGGCGGAAAGCCGGTGATCCTGTCCGCAGCCGCGGTCCTGCTGGTCGCTTTCGCCGTGGCCGGCGCGGCCTGGCCGCAGGCCAAGGCGGGCGAGATCGCGTCCGAGCCCTATAGCCCCGCGCGCCTGGCCGAACTGCGCGGTCAGGGCCGGCCGGTGTTCGTGAACTACACCGCCGCCTGGTGCGTGAGCTGCCAGGTCAACGACAGGGTGGCGATCTCCACCCACGCCGTCGAAAGCGCCTTCGCCCGCCATAAGGTCGCCTACTTGAAGGCGGATTGGACGAAGCGTGACGCCACGATCGCCGCCGAGCTGGCCAGCCACGGCCGGGCGGGCGTTCCGCTCTACCTGGTCTATGGCAAGAGCGGCGGCGACGGCGTTATCCTGCCGTCGATCCTGACGCCGGATATTGTGGTCAAGGCGGTGGAGGCCGCCGACAAGTAGAAGGAGCCTTGCGATGATCGTCCGCACGCTTCTCGCCGCAACCGCCGTGGCGGCGCTGGCCGGATCGGCCGCCGCCCTGCCGCAGCTCGGCCAGCCCGCGCCGGCCTTCACCGCCACGGACGCCGCGGGCAAGCAGGTTTCGCTCAGCCAGTTCGCCGGCAAGACGGTGGTGTTGGAGTGGACCAACTCCGGCTGTCCCTACGTCGGCAAGCACTATGAGTCCGGGACCATGCAGTCGCTCCAGAAGAAGGAGACGGCCGACGGCGTGGTCTGGCTGACCGTCTCGTCCTCGGCGCCGAACACCCAGGGCTATTTCACCGGGCCCACGGCGCGCGCCTGGGCGGCCAAGGAGCACTGGGGCGGAACGGCCATCCTTTTGGACAGCGCCGGAAAGGTCGGCCGCCAGTACGGCGCCAAGAACACCCCGCACATGTTCGTCATCGATAAGGCCGGCAAGGTCGCCTACATGGGCGGCATCGACGACCGTCCCTATTCGGATCCCGAGAGCCTGAAGGGCGCCAAGCCCTACGTGGCCCTGGCGCTGGCGGACCTGAAGGCGGGACGGCCGGTGGCCACGCCGGTCTCGCAGCCCTATGGCTGCAGCGTGAAGTACAACTCCGCCGACTGAACCGAAGCTTTGGGGGCCGCTTGTCCGACCTGACCGCCGCCTGGGGGCGCCTCTTGCAAGCCGGGGCGGCGGCGAAGGATCGCCGGATTGCGAGCCTGTTCGACGCCGAGCCCGACCGGCTGGCGCGGCTGTCGCTCGAGGCGGCGGGTCTCAGGCTCGACCTTTCCAAACAGCCCTGGTCGCTGGCGGACCTGGACGCGGCGCTGGCGCTCGCCAAGGCCGCCGACGTTGAGGGCGCGCGCGCCCGCCTCTTCGCCGGCGAGACCATGAACGCCTCGGAAGGCCGCGCGGCGCTGCACATGGCGCTCAGAGCCCCCAAGGGCGCGACGTTCAAGGCGCAGGGCGAGCCGGTCTCGGCCGAGGTGGAGCAGGTGCGCGCGCGGATGGCCGCGTTCGCCACGGCTGTGCGCTCGGGCGCCCGCAAGGGGGCGAGCGGCAGGCCCTTCCGCAAGATCGTCCACATCGGCATCGGCGGCTCCGACTTCGGCCCGCGGCTGGTCTGGGAGGCGCTGCGGCCGCTCGAGAGCGATATCGAGGTCCGCTTCGCCGCCAACGTCGACCCAGCCGAGATGGCCCATGCCGTGGCCGGCCTCGATCCCGCCGAGACCCTGGTCGTGATCGTCTCCAAGACTTTCACGACCCAGGAGACCATGACCAACGCGGCCGCCGCGCGCGCCTGGCTGCAGGCGACGCTGGGCGAGGGCGCGAACCGTCACCTTGTGGCGGTCTCGACGGCGCTCGACCAGACGCGGGCGTTCGGCGTACCGGACGACCAGGTGTTCGGCTTCTGGGACTGGGTCGGCGGGCGCTATTCGGTCTGGTCGGCGGTGGGGCTCTCCTGCTGCATTGGCCTTGGGCCGCACGTTTTCGACGCCCTGCTGGCCGGCGCAGCGGCGATGGACGAGCATTTCCGGACCGCGCCCCTCGCGGCCAATGCGCCGGCGATGCTCGCGCTCAGCCACGTCTTCAACCGCAACGGCCTTGGCCGGCCGGTCCGTTCGGTCGTGCCCTACGCCCAGCGGCTGCATCTCCTGGCGACCTTCCTGCAGCAGCTGGAGATGGAATCGAACGGCAAGCGGGTGACCGCCGATGGCGCGCCCGCGCCGCATGGCACGGCCGCCGCGGTGTTCGGTGACGCCGGCACCAACGTCCAGCACGCCTATTTCCAGATGATCCACCAGGGGACCGACGTGATCCCGCTGGACATCATCGCGGTGCGCGAACCCACCGACGGCGACTCGACCGCCCAGGCGATCCTCCTGGCCAACGCCATCGCCCAGGCCGAGGCGCTGATGGTCGGCCGGTCCGAGGCCGATGTGCGCGCCGAACTGGCCGCCAAGGGCATGAGCCCCGCCGACGTCGACCGCTTCGCGCCCCAGCGCACCTTCCCGGGCGACCGGCCCTCGGCCTTCATCCTGCTGGAACGGCTGGACGCAGCCTCGCTGGGCGCCCTGCTGGCGCTCTACGAGCACAAGACCCTCGTCGAAGGCATCCTCTGGGGGATCAACAGCTTCGACCAGTGGGGCGTGGAGCTGGGCAAGGCGCTCGCCACCCGTGTTCTGGGCGAGCTGCGCGGCGGTCCCGCCGGGACGCACGATCCCTCGACGGCGGCGCTGATCGGCAAGCTGAAGGCGTAGTGGTCGAGGACGGGGACTTCCGGAAGCCTGGCTGACGCAGACAGACGACGACTTTGCCGCCATCATCGGCCTGGGGCGCGGAGGGGCGGACATGGCGGGGCGGCTTCAGCTCGATCGAGACGCATTCCTCGAGCGGATCAGCGAACGGTCGGCCGGCCTGGTCGCAGAGATCAGCACGATCCTGTTGGGCGGCGTTCTCTCGGCGGCGGGTTTCGGGATGATCGAGATCTTTCGGCACCCGACCGATTGGCCGATGCGCCTGATTCTGTGGCTGATCAGCATTATCGCCTGCTTCATCGTCTACTTCCGCCTGGCCACACGGGCGCCCTTCTACATGGCCAGCGGCTCGGCTGTGTTCGTCGCGATGCCGCTGGTCGGGGTCTGCGAGGTCATGCTGTTCGCCGTTCTGACCCTCGATGGGCCGGGCGCGTGGCGCTACTGGTTCGTGTCCGGTGTCGCTCTGGCCGCAAGCGGGGTCTTCACCAACATCCTGGAACTGCGGCGGCTGCGGCCAGGACACTACGCCACCGATGTGGAGGCCGTGCTGGCCCACTTGAGGTCCAGGCTCAAGGCCGAAGCTGCAGAGGCGGCAGGCCTGGTCATCTTCACTGGAGCGATCGGCGCGGGAGTATGGGCGCTCCCCCGCGCCTGGCCCTATTTCCCCCAACTGATGGGCGGCTATCTGGCCCTGTCGTTGCTGATCGCCCTGGTGATCGTGCCGCGCGAGGCGCGGCAGACCGAAAGCCTGGTCGAGGCGCTCCACGCGCAGGGCGCCGAGCGGTCGAAGTGACTCGGCAACGAAGTTCCGCTACAAGCCCGCTCCCATGAGCGGTTTCGCGCATCATCACGGCCACCACCACCATCCGACCCTGGCGGGTTCGGTTCGGAAGCGCTTGGCCTAAAGCGACCCTCTTCCGAAGCCCCGCCGACGCGGACGGGGCTCGATCCATTCAGCTTCGTCCGTCGCCTCCCTCACCAGGATACGACCGATGACGACCCCGCCTTCCTTGAGTACGGACGCTGCAACCGCTAAGCGCGGACCCATGGCAGCCGATCCGTCCCGCCCCGAAGCCCGATCACCGCGCGGCTTCATTGATCGCCGCGCGCGCGACCTGACCGCCGAGCGCAAGATTCTGGCCGCGGTGAGCGCCGTCTATGAGCGCTACGGCTTCGAGGCGCTGGACACCGGCGCGTTCGAGTTCGCCGATGCGCTCGGCAAGTTCCTGCCCGACGCGGACCGGCCGAACGAGGGCGTCTTCGCGCTGCAGGACGACGACGAGCAGTGGATGGCGCTGCGCTACGACCTGACCGCGCCCTTGGCCCGCTTCGCCGCCGAGAACTGGGAGAGCCTGCCCAAGCCCTTCCGCCGCTACGCCTTCGGGCCGGTCTGGCGCAACGAGAAGCCGGGGCCCGGCCGCTACCGCGAGTTCGTCCAGTGCGACGCCGACACCGTGGGCTCCGCGCGGCCGGAGGCGGACGCCGAGATCATCGCCATGGCGGTGGCGGGCCTCGAGGCGGCGGGCCTGCCCGCCGGCTCGGCCGTGGTGAAGATCAACAATCGCAAGCTGCTGAATGGCTTGATGAGCGCCGCGGGCGTCGCCAGCGAGGGCCAGAAGCTGGCCGTCCTGCGCGCCGTCGACAAGCTGGACCGGCTGGGTCCGGACGGCGTGCGCCTGCTGCTGGGCGAGGGGCGCAAGGATGAGTCCGGCGACTTCACCAAGGGCGCGGGCCTGAACGCGGCGGCGGCCGAGCGGGTGCTGGCCTTCACGGGCGCGGGCGGCGCGGGCGGACGCTCTGAGATCCTGGACCGGCTTTCGAACGTGGTCGGAGGATCGGCGGAAGGCGATGAAGGCCTGGCGGAGCTGGCGGCGATCGACGCGGCTCTCAATTCGCTCGGCGTCGGCGGCGACCGGGCCGTCATCGATCCGGCGGTGGTGCGGGGCCTCGAGTACTACACGGGCGCGGTCTTCGAGGCGGAACTGCTTCTTCAGACCACGGATGAACGCGGCCAGGCGGTGCGGTTCGGCTCGATCGGCGGCGGCGGGCGCTACGACGACCTCGTGGCGCGGTTCACCGGCGAGCGGACCCCAGCGACCGGCTTCTCCTTCGGCGTGACGCGCCTGGCGGCGGCGCTGAAGGCGGCGGGGCGCGACCTGGCGGCCGATGCGCGGGGGCCGGTGGTGGTGCTGGTGCTCGATCAGGCGCGGATGGCTGACTACATGGCCGTGGCGGGCGAGCTGCGCGCGGCCGGGATCGCCGCGGAGGTCTATCTCGGGACCTCGGGCATGCGCCCGCAGATGAAGTACGCGGACCGGCGCCTGTCCCCGGCGGCGGTGATCATCGGCGGCGACGAGTTCGAGGCGGGGACGGTCACGCTGAAGGACCTGGACCTCGGCCGCGAGCTGGCCTCGGGTGTCACCGACAATGCCGCCTGGCGGGCCGAGCGGCCCGGCCAGATGACCGTGCCGCGCGCCGAGCTGGTGGCCGCGGTCCGCCGGATCGTGGACGCGCAGCCGTGAGGGTTGAGCCCCGAATTCCCGAGGCTGCGCTCGCCCCGATCCGCGCGGCCCTGGCGGCGGCGGGCGCTGAGCGCGTCGACGCGCCGATCCTGCAGCCGTTGAACCTGCTGCTCGAACTGGCCGGCGAGGCGATGCGCTCGCGGCTATTCGTCGTGCAGGCCGAGGGCGGCGAGGAATACTGCCTGCGCCCCGACTTCACCGTCGCCGTGGCGCGCGAGCACATCGAACGCGGCGCCAAGTCGGGCCGCTACGCCTATGACGGCCGCGCCTTCCGCGCCTCCACCGGCGACCGGCCCGAGGAGTTCCTGCAGCTGGGCGTGGAGCTGTTCGCCCCGGCGGGCGGCGCGGACCCCAGCGCGCTGGTCGCAGCCGATGTGGAGATCGCGGGCCTGGCGTGGCGCGCGGCGGCGGCCGGCGGGCGGCGCGACCTGACGATGTGGCTGGGCGACGTGGGCCTGTTCGCGGCGTTTATCGAATCCCTGTCTCTGCCGCCGGTGCTGGCGGCGCGGCTGAAGCGGGTGGCCGGCCGCCCGCGCCTGCTGAACGCAGAGCTGGCGCGGGCCGGCGAGGCCGCGGGCGCGTCCGCCGGCGGCCAGCTCGCAGCCCTGCTCTCTGGCCTCTCCGAGGACCAGGCGGCGGGCATGCTGGAAGAGGTCTGGGCGTTGGCCGGCGTCGAGCCCGTCGGCGGCCGCGGCCCGGCCGAGATCGCCCAGCGCCTGGTGCGCAAGGCCGAGGCCGCCGCGACACCCTCGCTCACCCCGGCGCAGGCGACCGCCATCCACGCCTTCATGGCCATCTCCGAGTCCCCTGCGGCGGGCCTGAAGCAGGTCCGCGCCCTGGGCGGCAAGGCGACCGCTTTCGACGCGGCTCTCGGTGCGTGGGAGGCGCGGCTGGCGGCGCTGGCGGAGATTCCGGCAGACCGCCTGCGCTTCACCCCAGCCCTGGGCCACGCCTTCGACTACTACGACGGCCTGACCTTCGAGGTGCGCTCAGCCGCGCTCGGCGACGATCGCCCGGTGGCGTCCGGCGGCCGCTACGATGGTCTCCTGGCGCGCCTGGGCGGACCGGCCAAGGCGCGGGCGGTCGGCTGTGTCGTGCGCCCCTGGCGCGCCTGGTCGGAGGGCGAGGCGTGAGCGAACCCCCCAAGGATCCGCTTGTCATCGCGGTCCCGTCGAAGGGCCGGCTGAAGGAGCAGGTGGAGGAATGGCTTTCCGACTGCGGCCTGGACCTGGCGATCAGCGGCGGCTCGCGCGGCTATCTGGCGAGCCTGAAGGGGATCGCCGGCGCACAGGTGCGGCTGCTGTCCGCCGCCGACATCGCCGACGCGCTCAGCGCGGGTGAGATCCACCTCGGAGTCACCGGCGAGGACCTGCTGCGCGAAGGCGGCGAGTTGGACGGTCGCGTGCGGCTGCTGCGGCCGCTGGGGTTCGGGCGCGCCGACCTGGTCGTGGCCGCGCCGAAGAGCTGGCTCGACGTCGACAGCATGGCCGACGTGGAGGAGGTGGCGCACGACTACCTGGCCCGCACGGGCCGGCGGCTGCGGGTGGCCACCAAGTACCTGACCCTGACGCGCGGCTTCTTCGCCCGCCATGGCGTGGCCGACTACCGGATCGCCGAGTCGGGTGGCGCGACCGAGGGCGCGCCGGCGGCCGGCGCGGCGGAGATCGTCGTCGACATCACCACCACAGGCGCGACGCTCGCGGCCAATGGGCTGAAGGTGCTGGCCGACGGCCTGATCCTGAATAGCCAGGCCCAGCTCGCCGCCAGCCTGAAGGCCGGCTGGAGCGCGCCCCAGCTGGCCGCGGCCGAGCAGCTTCTGCGCACCGTGGAGGCGCGCGCCTCGGCGCTCGGCAGCGCCACCCTGACCTGGCCCTCGCGGGGCGATGCGGCGGAGAAGAAGGTCGTAGCCGCCCTGACGGCGGCCGGCGCCAGCGTGCGGCCGAACGGCCTTTTGCTGGCCGCCGGCGAGGCCGCGGCAGCGGCCCAGGCGCTGACCGCGGCCGGCCTCGGACCCGTCACCGTCGCCCAGCCGGATTTCGTGTTCGACGTCGGTTGCGAAGCCTTCGAGACACTCAAGAAACAGGTTCTTTGACTCCTAAGTCAAAAGACGGTGTAAATTACCGGCGCCTCGCGAAAAACTGATTGTCCCTTGCCGAGCGCCCCGGCTCGG
>Ga0068865_100002576_pt1 | contig 10758 bp, 12 predicted proteins | sample KBSMisM12_FD_75293 | JGI IMG/M metagenome (GOLD analysis project Ga0068865, IMG submission 75293) | Miscanthus rhizosphere microbial communities from Kellogg Biological Station, Michigan, USA - KBS Miscanthus M1-2 | ecosystem: Host-associated > Plants > Roots > Rhizosphere > Soil ...
ACGAGCTGTCGCGGGCGGCCCGGGAATCCGTGACGACGATGCGGAAGTACGGGCGCTTCTTGGAACCGGCGCGACGCAAACGAATGGCGACCATCTGACTCTCCTGAATAGCCTCCGGGGTTCGAACCCGAACGCTTGTTTCGCTGCAACCCGCTCGCATGTAGTGTCCGGCTTTAGCCGGACCCGACGCGGTCCGCCTACGGCGGACACTACGTACGAGCGTTTCGAACACCGCGGCGTTATCCGCGGTTGCGCAGCATCTGCATGGCCTGCTTGCGGGCGCCCTTGCCGCCACCCGCCAGTCCGGCCATTCCCCCCAGCGACTTCAGCATCTTCTGCATCTGCACGAACTGCTTCAGCAGACGATTCACATCCTCGACCGACGTTCCACTTCCCTTCGCGATGCGCTTGCGGCGGCTGCCGTTGATGATGTGCTGCTTGCGCCGCTCTTCCGGCGTCATCGAGCTGATGATCGCCTCGATCCGCGAAATCTGCTTCTCGTCGGGCTTGTTCTCCGCCAGCGCCTTGAGGTTGCCCATCCCGGGCAGCATCCCCATGATCTGCTCGAGCGGCCCCATCTTCCGGATCGTCTTCAGCTGATCCCGGAAATCTTCGAGCGTGAACTCGTTCGAGCGGAGCTTCTGTTCGAGCTTCTCCGCGTCCTCGACGTCGATCGCCGCTTCGGCGCGCTCGATCAGCGAGAGCACGTCGCCCATCCCCAGCACGCGCGACACCACGCGCTCGGGATGGAACGGCTCGAGGTCCGACAGCGTCTCGCCGCTGCCGACGAACGCGATCGGCACGCCGACCACCGAAACCACCGACAGCGCCGCGCCGCCGCGCGCATCGCCGTCCATCTTCGTCAGCACCACGCCGGTGACGCCGACCTGCGCGTTGAACTCGCCCGCGCTCTTGATCGCGTCCTGCCCGGTCATCGCGTCCGCGACGAACAGCCGATCCGACGGCTGGGTCACGTCACGGATGGCGACCAGCTCCGCCATCAGCTCGTCGTCGATGTGCAGCCGGCCCGCGGTGTCCACGATCACCGCGTCGAACCCGAGGGTCGTCGCCTCGGCGACCGCGCCCTTCGCGCGCGCCACCGGGTCCATCACCCCCGCCGGGTCGTGCACGCGCACGCCCGCTTTTTCCGCGACGACGTTGAGCTGTTGTATCGCGGCGGGACGCTTCACGTCCGTCGACACCAGCAGGGGATGCTTGCCCTGCTTCTTCAGCCACGCCGCCAGCTTGCCCGTCGTCGTCGTCTTGCCGGCGCCCTGAAGCCCGAGCATCAGGATCACGCGCGGCCTCGACGTCGTCGGCTGCAGGCCCCCTTCGGCGTTGCCGAAGAGCGCCACCATCTCGTCGCGGACGATCTTGACGACTTCCTGCGACGGTCCGAGCCCGCCGCGCAGGACGTCCTTGCTCGAGACCGCATCCATCGCGCGGTCGCGCACCCGATCGACGAACGCCTTGACGACCTTGAAGTTGACGTCCGCTTCGAGGAGCGCGAGCCGAATCTCGCGCAAGGCGACTTCGATGTTCTCAGGCGTCAGCCGGGACTCGCCCCGAAGCGTCTTGAAAACGTCCTGAAGGCGTGTGCTGAGGGACTCGAACATGTGACGCTAACCCGCTCTACCGCAAACTCTTATCGTAGCGGACGGGCTTGGTCCTGTCAAACCGCTGAGGGCGCGCTACTTGGCGCCGAGCTCGAGGCGCAGCGCCTTGAGCTTGCCGATCGCGTTCTTGAGCGCCACCGACGCCGGGTTCATGGCCGCCTCGCCGGTGGCTTCGCCTTCCAGCTCGCTGAAAGCGCGTTCGAGCACGGCGAGCGTCGTTTCGACCTCGGCGGTGGTGACGTCGAGCGATTGACGCACGAGGTGCTCGACCAGGTCGAGACAGGCGCGCAGCAGCGGTTCAGCGCGCGGATTCGGGGTGGCGCCGCGGGAGGCGGCGCGCATGCCCGCCATCAGCGAATCTCGACAAGCGTGGAGTTGGCCTTTGACCGTCATGTAGTTGCTAACCTGCTCTACCGTAAACTCTTATCGTAGCCAACGCGCTCGCGCAGTGTCAACGGTTCAGTCGAGGAAGCGCGAACGGAGCGCCGGCGTCGGGATCATGCAGCGATCGAGTTTCCCGAACCAGCGATACCGATATCGCGCGAACACGTCGTAGACCCAGTCGCGAAACGGACGCGGAACCACCATCAATGCCGCAACCAGCGGCCAGGGAAACGGCAGCCGCCGCGCAATCCGCAGCGCGGCGGTCGAACGCGTAAAGACGCGGCCGTCCTCGACCAGGACCATCGTCTCCGGCACCGGCTCGGCGACACCGTGCTCCCGGAGCAGGCGACGGCCAGTCGCCGATTGCAGCGAGGCAAACTGGAATCGTCCCGCGGGATCGTGCTCCACCACAAACTGCACGCTCCCGCTGCACACATTGCAAAGGCCATCAAACAGGATCAGCGAGGACATCCCAATTAGACGGATGACAGTTTGTGTCCCATCTTTTCTTTCTTGGTTTTGAGATAGCGGCGCGTCGAGTCCTGCGCCGGAATCTCGAGCGGCAGCCACTCGCTGACCGACAGGCCGTACCCCTCGATGCCGACGAGCTTTCTCGGGTTGTTGCTCAGGAGGCGCATCGATCGCACGCCCAGCTCGCGCAGAATCTGCACGCCCATCCCGTAGTCGCGCTGGTCGGCCTTGAACCCGAGGCGTTCGTTGGCCTCGACGGTGTCGAAGCCTTCGTCCTGCAACTCGTAGGCGCGAATCTTGTTCGCGAGGCCGATCCCGCGCCCTTCCTGATTGAGATACAGCAGGATGCCGCGGCCCTCGATCGCGATCTTCTCCATCGCCGCGTCGAGCTGCATGCCGCAGTCGCAGCGGATCGAATGGAGGCCGTCGCCGGTCAGGCACGACGAGTGCACCCGGACCAGGACGTTCTTGCCGTCGCCGATGTCGCCGCGCACCAGCGCCACGTGCGTCTGGTGATCGACCTGGTTCTCGAACGCGTGGACGCGAAAATCGCCGTAGTCGGTCGGCATCTTCGCCGAGGCGACGCGCTTGACGAGCGACTCGGTGCTCATCCGGTACTTGATCAGATCGGCCACCGTGATCATCAGGATGCCGTGGCGCCTGGCGACCTTCGCCAGCTGGGGGACGCGCGCCATGGTGCCGTCCTCGTTCATGACCTCGCAGATCACGCCGGCGGGATAGAGCCCGGCGATCCGCGCGATGTCGACCGAGGCCTCGGTCTGCCCGGTGCGCGCCAGCACGCCGCCGGTCCTCGACCGCAGCGGGAACATGTGGCCCGGGCGCAGCAGATCGGCCGGCCGCGTCGCCGGATCGATGGCGGTCAGCACCGTCGCGGCGCGATCGGCAGCCGAGATGCCCGTGCTGGTCCGCTCCCGCGCCTCGACCGGCACGCAGAACGCGGTGTCGAACCGCGAGCTGTTCTGGCTCACCATCAGCGGGATGTCGAGCTCGTCGAGCCGTTCGGGCGTCATCGACAGGCAGATCAACCCACGGCCGTAGCGCGCCATGAAGTTGATCGCCTCGGGCGTGACCTTCTCCGCCGCGATCATCAGGTCGCCCTCGTTCTCCCGGTCCGCATCGTCGACGATGATGATCATCCGGCCGGCGCGGACCGCATCGACCGCATCCTCGATGCTGGCGAACGGCGAGCTGCTCTTCTTGGAGGCGAGCGCGAGCGCCGGCTTCCCCTTTGCCCGCAGCGCCGAGCCCTTGAGTGCTTTCTTCATCAGTGTGTCACTTCCCCTTGACGCGCGCCGAAGCTCAGACCCGCCAGTTCCGCGGCGCGCACGACGTACTTGCCGACCATGTCGCATTCGATGTTGACGCGGTCGCGGATCCCGGCGCGGCCGATGTTCGTGTGCTGCATGGTGAACGGGACGACCATGATGTCGAAGCGATCCGTGCCGAGGCCGGCGACCGTCAGGCTGATGCCGTCGACGGCAATCGAGCCCTTGTGCACGATGAAGGGCGCCAGCGCCGGCGGAAAGCTCACCGTCAGCCAGTGGAACTCGGACTCCTGCCGCAGCTCCTCGATGTGCCCAATCGCGTCGACGTGGCCCTGGACGAAGTGGCCGCCGAATCGCTGGTCGGCGCGCAGCGGACGTTCGAGGTTCAGGCTGCTGCCGCGCGCGATCGAGCCCAGGGTGGTGACGCGCACCGTCTCCGGGCCGACGTCGGCGTGGACTTCGCCTCGCTCCGCCAGGATGACGGTCAGGCACACCCCGTTGACCGCCAGGCTGTCGCCCGGCTTCAGCTCGGAAGCCAGCGGCGTGCCGATGCGCAGGCGGAAGCCGCCGCTGGTCTCCTTGCGTTCGATCAGTTCGCCCACGCCTTCAACGAGTCCCGTGAACATAGCCCTCTATCAAGACGTCGGGTCCGAGCGGCGCGATTCGTCGCTCGCGCAGATCCGCCGAGGAAAAAGCGCGGTCCGGCAGGAGCGGCACTCCGTTCGGTCCGAGCGCGTGCGGCGTCACGTACAGCCGCACGAAATCGACCAGGCCCTCGTCCCACGCCGCGGCGTGAATCGCGCCGCCCCCTTCGAGGAGCAGCGATTCGATCTGCCGGGCGGCCAGCCGCTGCAGCGCAGCGCGCAGCGTGCCGTCTGCGGCGATTTCGATCTGTCCGCCTCGCGCCTCGAGCGGCCGGCGCAGGTCGTCGCGGGCCGCCGACGCAGCCGTTGTCACGATGATGACAGGCCCGGCGTCGGGTGTCGAGAGCACGCGCGCCTCCGGCGGCGTCCTCAGGCGACGGTCGAAGATGATGCGGGCAAGCGGCCGCTCGCGGAACGCGCCGCGGGCGGTGAGTCCGGGATCGTCGGCCAGGATCGTGCCGCTGCCGACGCCGATCGCGTCCACTTCCGCCCGCACGCGGTGCGCGTGACGATTGGCGGGGGCCGACGTCAGGATCGTGCGGCAGCCGGGAGCTTCGGCAATCCGGCCGTCGAGGCTCGTCGCCGCCTTGAGCACGACGAACGGACGCCCCTCGCGCATCAGCGTGAAGAACGGCAGGTTCAGCGCGACGGCGCGCTCGGCGGCGAGGCCGACCTCCACGATCACCCCGCGCTCGCGCAGAAAAGCAAACCCGCGTCCGCGAACGGCCGGGTTCGGGTCTTCCACGGCCGCGATCACCCGCGCGATGCCGGCGGAGACGATCCGGCTGACGCACGGACCGGTGCGTCCCTGATGGCAGCACGGTTCGAGCGTGCAGTAGAGCGTCGCGCCGAGCGCGCGGGCGCCGGCTTCGGCGAGCGCGTGGACTTCAGCGTGCGCCTCGCCGGCCCGCTGATGGAACCCCTGCCCCACGACCACGCCGTCGGCCGAGACCACCACCGCGCCGACGAGTGGATTGGGGCTGGTCCGTCCGGCGCCGCGCGCGGCGTGAAACAGCGCGCGCTCCATGTAGTCGCGCTCTACCATTTTTCTTCGAACAGTCCGTCCACGTACTCGCTCGCGGAAAACGGCACGAGATCGTCGATCCCCTCGCCGACGCCGACGTAGCGGATCGGCAGCTTCAGATCGTGCGCGATCGCGACCGCGACGCCGCCTTTCGCCGTGCCATCGAGCTTGGTGAGCACGATGCCGTTGACGCCGGCGACGTCCATGAACTCGCGCGCCTGCGACACGCCGTTCTGGCCGACCGTCGCGTCGAGCACCAGCAGCACTTCGTGCGGCGCGCCGGGCACTTCGCGCGCGGCGATCCGCTTGATCTTCTCCAGCTCGTTCATCAGGTTGACGCGCGTATGCAGACGCCCGGCGGTATCGATCAGGATCGGATCGCGGCCCTTGGACTTGCCCGACGTGATCGCGTCGAAGACGACAGCCGCGGGATCCGCGCCCTCGCGCGCGCGCACCATGTCGACGTCCGCGCGGTTCGCCCAGATCTCGAGCTGTTCCACGGCGGCGGCGCGAAAGGTGTCGGCGGCGCAGATCAGCGGCCGCTTGCCCTGGTTCCTGAGCAGATTGGCGAGCTTGCCGACGGTAGTCGTCTTGCCGGTGCCGTTGACGCCGACGATCAAGGTCACCTGCGGCCGCGCCGCGACGGCGATCGGCAGATCGACGGCGGCAAAGACGCTGAGGATTTCCTGCTTCACGAGGTCGCGCAGGCTGGCGCTGTTGCGCGACTGGGCCTGGACGGCGGCGATGATCCGGTTGGTCGCGGCGACGCCGATGTCCGCCGAGATCAGCAGCTCTTCGAGCGCCTCGACGGTCTCGACGTCGACGGGACGGGACCGCTTCTCGGGCGCGTCGGCTGCCCGGACGATCTCGTCGAAGCGATCAACGATCTGTTTGGTGGTGCGAGAGAGTCCCTCGCGAAGGCGGCCGAAAAATCCCATCGCACCGATCTTATCCTGCTTATCCGGTCTCTGCCTCCGCGCGCTGTTTGCGCAGCATCAGCACGCCGATCGCCGTACGCACGTCGGTCCGGCCGCTCAGGACCTCGGCCATCTGCGTCGTGATCGGGAGCTCGACGCCGTAGCGCTCGCCGAGCGCGAGGGCGGCGCCGGTCGTCACCACCCCTTCGGCGACCATCTTCATGCCGGCCAGGATCTCGGCAAGCGCGCGGCCGCGCGCCAGCTCGACGCCGACGTGCCGGTTACGGCTCAAGGTGCCGGTGCAGGTCAGCACGAGATCACCCAGCCCGCTGAGGCCGGCCAGCGTCTCGCGGCGTCCCCCGGCGGCGCAGGCGAGGCGCGTCAACTCGGCGAGCCCGCGGGTGATCAAGGCGGCGAGCGCGTTGTGCCCGAGCCCCAGGCCCTCGACCACGCCGGCCGCGATCGCGATGATGTTCTTCATGGCGGCGCCGATCTCGACGCCCGCCACGTCGTCGCTGCCGTACAAGCGGAAGAAGGTGCCGCGAAACTCTTCCTGCACGAGCGCGATCGCTGCCGCATCATGGGACGCGGCGAGAATCGCGGTCGGCAGCTCCCGCGCGACCTCGGACGCGAAGCTCGGGCCCGACAGGACGACGACCGGATGCCTCGGCCCGGCTTCTTCGGCGATCACTTCCGACATGCGCAGCAAGGTCTCCGCCTCGAGCCCCTTGGTCGCGCTCACGATCACCGCGCCGGCCGCCAGGGACGCCGACGCCTTCTTGATCACGGCACGGCAGCCGTGGGACGGAACGGCGGACACAATCAGCTCCGCATCGCGCACCGCGTCGGCAAGCGTGTGGGTCACCGAGACGCCGGACGGGAACGGCACGTCGGGCAGATAGACCGCGTTGGCGCGGCGCGCCGCCATCTCCTCCACGAGCGCGCGATCCCGCGCCCAGAGACGGACGTCGTGCCCGACCCGTCCGAGATGCACGGCCAGAGCCGTGCCCCAACTCCCGGCGCCCAGCACGGTGACGGTTCGCACTACGCGCGCGCTCCCACGCGGCGCTCCGTCCCCAGCCATACCCGGCTCACGTTCGATCGATGCCTGAAGACGATGAGGGCGGATGCCGCCGCGGCGGCGATCACCGCCGGCGCCGGGGTGCCCAGCGCGTACGCGATCGGCGGCAGCGCCATCGACGCGAGCACCGACCCGAGCGAGACGTATTGCGTGAGCCAGACCACGACGGCGAAAATCGCGAGCGCCGGCGGAACGGCGAGCGGGGTCAGCATCGAAAACACCCCGCAGGCGGTCGCCACGCCTTTGCCGCCGCGGAACCGCAGCCAGACAGGATAGACGTGCCCGACGATCGCCGCGAGACCGGCGGCGGCCGGAAGCTCCGCGCCGTCACCGATTCGGGTCGCGAGCCAGACACTCGCGGCGCCTTTGCCCATGTCGAGCGCCGCGACGAGCATGCCGGCGGCGACGCCGGAGGCGCGCATCACGTTGGCCGCGCCGAGATTGCCGCTGCCGACCTGACGCAGATCGGCGCCCCACCGGCGCGCCAGAATCAGCGCGAAGGGAATCGAGCCAATGAGATACGCGGCAAGAACGACGGCGGCCATCACCTGCGGATCAGATTAGCATGCGCGAGTGAGGTGTAGGCGGGGCCAGCGGACGAGAGACGGCTCTCAAACAGGGTAACGCGCGTCACGTACTCGCGCGCGAGCGCGTCCGGGCGCGTCGCCGCGAGGACGCGCGCACGATCCGACGGCCGAGACGAGCTCCAGCGGCCGAGCGTCAGGTGCGGGTGAAAGTCGCGGGTGTCGAGAACGATGCCATGTGCGCTGACCCGCGCCGCCAGCTCGCGGCGAAGCCCGCGGAGTTCATCGACGCCCGCGCTGATCCCGGTCCAGAGGACGCGCGGCGCGCCGCGCGGAGGAAATACGCCGGCGCCGCTGAAGACGATGCCAAAGGGGCTGGCGTCGACATCCTTCGAGAGCGCCTCTACGATTGGCGGGAAGCGGGCGGCATCGACATTCCCGAGAAACACCAGCGTGAGGTGCGCTCCACCGGGCCGGACCCACTTCAGCGAGGCAGCTGACGCCCCCAACGTCGCCGCGAGCCGGGTCTGTTCGGCGGCCATCGCGTCCCGCGTTTCCCGGGACAGATCGACGGCAGCAAACAGACGCACCCTACCGGCGCTCCGACCACTCGCGTCCGCTCGGCATTCGCAGCACCATCAGCCGGATCATGTTGAGCGCCGACTGCGCCGCCTGGAATTTCACCATCTCCCGGCCGCCGACGAACTGAAATGTCCGGACCCGCACGTCCTCGTCCACGACGACAGCCAGAGCGACCGTCCCTACCGGCTTCTCCGGCGAGCCGCCGCCGGGACCCGCAATGCCCGTGATGCCGATGCCGACATTCGTGCCCGCGCGCGAGCGGATGCCTTCGGCCATCGCCTGGGCGACCGGCTCGCTCACCGCGCCGTGCTCAAGAATCAGCGCCTCCGGCACGCCCGCCAGTTCCGTCTTCGAGCGATTGCTGTAGCAGACCACGCCGCGGTCCACGTACTCGGAGCTGCCGGGCACGTCGGTCAAGCGGGACGCCAGCAGTCCGCCGGTGCACGACTCGGCCACCGCGATCGTCATCTTGTGCTCGCGCAGCAGATCGCCGACGACCTGTTCGAGCCCTCGCCCGTCGACGCTGTACACCGACGGCCCCAGGGCGTTCTGCAGTTCCAGCACGGCCGCGTCGAGGGCCGCGTCGGCGTCGGCCTTGCGCGACGCCTGGGCAGTGAGGTGGAGCTCGATCTGGCCGAGGACCGCCAGGATCGTCGTGCTGATCGGCACCGCCTGCGACGTCCACGCGACGTAGACGGGCGACGCCTGTGCGTCGACGTCCGACTCCGCGCGCCCCGTGATCTTCAACACCCGGCGGAACAGGCCACCACCGCCGGATTTCGGCGCCAGCCGCTCGGCGATCACCGCCTCCAGCATCGGCTTCATCTCGCGCGGCGGGCCCGGCAGCAATACCAGCGCGGTCGAGCCGCGCTCGAGCCACAAGCCGGGCGCCGTACCGTTCGGATTGGGCAGCACCTCGGCGCCGCGCGGCACCATCGCCTGGCGGCGGTTGATGTCGGGCATTGTCATGCCGCGCCGGGCAAACCGCTCGCGGATGCGCTCGACGATCGACTCGTCCACGTCGAGCGTGATCCCGAGCGCGCGCGCCACGGCGTCGCGCGTCATGTCGTCCTCGGTCGGGCCAAGGCCGCCGGTGATGACGATCAGATCGGCCCACGCGAGCGCGCTCTCGACGACGCGGGCCAGTTCGCCGATGTCGTCGGCGACGACCGCCTTCAGGCGCACGTCGTAGCCGATCGTGTTCAGGCGATCGGTGATGAACAGCGAGTTCGTGTCGACGCGGAACGGCGTCAACATCTCGCTGCCGATCGCCAGGATGCACGCTTTCATCTGAAGAAGTAGAGGCCGAGCCGCAGCGCAAGGTTCGCGTAGACGGCGGCCATCCCATCGTCGGCCATCACGCCGATTCCGCCGTGCAGCTGCTCGAGCCGGTTCGCGGGATAGGGTTTGATCACGTCGAACACCCGGAAAAGGAGGAAGCCGGCGAGTGCGCCCATCCAGCCGACCGGGTTCAGAAAGAGCGTGATGAGCATCCCCATCACCTCGTCGATCACGACCTGACCGGGATCGGTCCGGCCGAAGTGGCGCTCCGCGACGTTGCCGCCCCACGAACCCGCCACGAAAATTCCGGCGATCGCGATCGCCTGCACCGTCGCAGAGGCCGGCAGCAGCCACCACAGGAGCAGGCCGGCGGCCGATCCGAAGGTGCCGGGCGCGACCGGCGCGTAGCCGACGCCGAACACGGTCGCGACGGCGAGGCCGACCAGCGGCCGGGAATCGTTTGCGGGTTGTGCCATCACGATTGCGGGAGCGGCAAACGACCCGGAATCCTACGCCGTCGCCCGAACGACGCGCGTGCCGGCGAACCGATCGTGGAGACCGCGATGATCCCGGCTGAAGAGGGCGCTGAGGAATCCAAGCCCCGCGGGCACCGCGAGGGCAACCCACATCATCGTTCGCAGGAACGCGCGCCCCAGATCGAGCGTGCCGTCGGCGTCGGACTGCACCACGCGGATGCCAGCCACCATCTTGCCCAGCGTCTGGCCGCCGGCGGTGAACGCCACCAGATATCCGCCGTTCTGGACGAACAGGAACGCGATCAGCGGCCCTTTCGGCAGAATCCCGAGATCGTCGATCGTGAGGTAGCACAGCTGCATCGTGAAGTAGACGACGACCGCGTCGATGACCGCGAGAATCAGCAGATCGATCACCACGGCGATGAAGCGGGCGCCGACGCCGGCGTCCTGCGTCCCGTCGCTCTCCTGCCAG
>Ga0068865_100002578_pt1 | contig 10756 bp, 14 predicted proteins | sample KBSMisM12_FD_75293 | JGI IMG/M metagenome (GOLD analysis project Ga0068865, IMG submission 75293) | Miscanthus rhizosphere microbial communities from Kellogg Biological Station, Michigan, USA - KBS Miscanthus M1-2 | ecosystem: Host-associated > Plants > Roots > Rhizosphere > Soil ...
GAGCCGAAGCGGGTGATTAAATCCTTGGCGCCTTTGTCGCCGATGCCGGGCGCGCCGGGAATATTGTCGACGCTGTCGCCTTTTAGTGCTAGCAAGTCGGCCACTTGCCCGGGCAGTACGCCCATGTATTTTTGGGTTTCTTCGGCGTTATACCAGAGGTCGTCTTTCATGGGATTCATCATGCGCACGCTGCTGTTTACCAGTTGCAGCATGTCTTTGTCGCTGGACACGATGGCGACTTCAATTCCCTGCTCCGCGGCGCGGCAGGAGAGTGTTCCGATTACGTCGTCGGCTTCGAAGCCGTCGTATTCGAGGACGGGAATGCGCATGGCTTCGAGGGTCTTGCGGATCCAGGGCACCTGCTCCAGCAAATCCGCCGGCGTTTCCGTGCGGTTCGCTTTGTATTCCGCGAACGCTTCGTCGCGGAAGGTGGGGCCGAGGCTCTCGAAAATCGCCACCAGGTAATCGGGCTTATGGACCGATTGCAGGCGCTTGACCATGTTGTGGAAGATGTAAACTGCCTCGGTTTGTATGCCAGCCGACGTCCGCATGGGCGGCACGCCGGAGCGCGCGCGCGCATGGTAGGCGCGGAAAATGAAGCCGAACGAGTCGATCAGAAAGAGGCGCGGCACTCCAACCATAGTAAGGGTTGCTCTTGCCCCCGATCCAGCGCTAGAGTAACCGCATGAGGGGCCGTCCCGCAGCCAACGAATTCGCAGCGTATTATTCAACCTACGTCGACCTCATCGGCAGCGACGACATTCTCGGCAGCTTGCAATCGCAGCTTGACACGACTCTGAGCGCCCTCGCCGGCATCTCCGAGGACAAGTCGATGCACCGTTATGCAGCCGACAAGTGGTCGATTCGCGAATTGCTGAATCATGTCACCGACACCGAGCGTGTGTTCGTTTATCGGGCGCTGTGGTTTGCGCGCGGGTTTGACACGGCGTTGCCGGGATTCGATCAGAACGTTGCAGTCCCAACGGCTGTCGCGGAGCAGTTTTCGTGGGCCAGTCACGTGGAGGATTTTCGCGCGGTGCGCGCGGCTACGTTGACGTTCTTCCGCAACTTGCCGGACGAGGCCTGGAGCCGCAGCGGCGTGGCGAGCGGGAATCCGGTCACTGTGCGGGCGCTGGCTTACATCATCGCCGGCCACGTTGCGCATCACATCGCCATACTGCAAGACAGGTATCTATAATGCCCGCCGAAATCGGTTTCACGCGCTATGGGGACGGGCCCACGCGGGTGCTGGTGCTGCACGATTGGTTTTGTGATCACTCGAGTTGGGATGGGGCGCTGCCCTACCTCACGCCGGCACGCTTCACATACGTTTTCGCGGATTTGAGAGGGTACGGAGCGTCCAAAGAAATCGGCGGCGACTGCACTCTGGAAGAAGCTGCCGGCGATGCGATCGCTCTTGCCGATCGCTTGGGTTGGACGCAGTTTTCGCTGATCGGCCATTCGATGAGTGGGCTCGTCGTGCAACGCATGGCGCAGTTGGAGCCGGATCGAATCGAGCGGATCGTTGCGATCACGCCTGTTTCGCCGACCGGAATGGGACTCGATCCCGGGGCAATCGCTTTTATGCGCTCGATCGCGCTCGGCAGCGACGAGGAGCGTTATGCGGCGGTGGGCCCGCTGTGGGGCACGCGCTTATCGGAGACCTGGATCCGGTTCAAATTGCGACGATGGCGCGAGACTGCTTCTCCCGCGGCCGTCGCGAAATATGTGGACTTATGGGGAGCGACGGAAATTTCGCGGGGCGCGCGTGGAATCAAAACATCGATGCTGATCGTCGCGGCGGCGCAGGACGCTCCGCCGTTTCAAGCGGCTGCGTTAGAAGCTTCGATGCTGCCCTTCTATCCCAACGCGCGATTGATCTCGCTCGGCGAATCTGGACACTATCCCATGCAGGAGCAGCCGCCGCTGCTGGCAACCGCGGTCGAGCGTTTCTTAGGTTAGCCAGCGCTTCGCCAAGGCGGCCGCGTCATCCACGTTGGGATCGACGTTGGCGCGGTCCGTCACTTCGCCGTTGACGGAGAACACCGCCGTGATTCCTTCGGCCGTGGGGGCCAATTGCAGACGCTTCTCTTTGGCATCCAGGCGCAGAGTCTCGCCGAGCCAGGTGAACTGGACCAGGACGCGCTGGCCGTGGCCGATGGCGCGGCACTGCGTTAACAACTCCGAAGTAAACGGCGAGTTTTTCAAGGCGTCCGCATGCGGAGCCCGCTGCAGGGCTGCCGTGCGCTCCGCCTCGCGCCGCTCCTGTTCGCGCTTCACCTTCTCGGGGTCGCGCTGTTCCTGATTCTCGAGCGCCTTCAGATTGTTCTCTAGATTATCGAGGTAGCTCATTCACTCTTAGTATCGCGTGCATCACGTTTCTGCAACAGGTGCGGCCCGCGATACGTCCCTAAGCATGGTACGCTAGACCGGAAGAAATCCAAGTAAGCAGGCTCATATTTCATGTTGATTCAATTCGTCAACCCGCTGAATTCGTCAGCGTTGGCGTTTCCTATCCTCGAATGCATTCATATTGTCGGTTTCGCGCTGTCGATTGGCACTATCGCGATCGTCGATTTTCGGCTGCTCGATATGGGCCTGCGGCGCCAAACGCCTGCGCAGTTGGCTAAAGACACCGCCGTGTGGACCCTGGTCGGGTTGGGTATCATGCTTCTTTCGGGAATGGCGCTGTATTCGTCGGACCCCGACATGTATTACTTGAACTACGCGTTTCTGGGGAAGATGTTATTTCTGATTCTGGCTATCCTCTTCAACTACACGGTTCATCGCAAGGTGTTGGCTGCGGGAGCTTCTCCGGGCAAGACGAAATTGGTAGCATGCATATCTATTCTCTTGTGGATGGGGGTCGTGTTCGGTGGAATCTTTATCGGGTTTCTGAACCCGACTCTCGATCTTAAGAAAATTTGATACATGCTGCTCTCGTTTGCTCAGTTCATTCAAAGTACGGCGTTCTTCACGGAGTTGCGGGGGTCAGGTTACGTTTACCCGGTGATTCTATCGCTGCATATGGTGACCATTGCTTTATTTGGCGGGATGATTCTGATGACGGACATGCGGCTGCTCGGGTTGGCGATGCGCAGCTACCCGGTGTCGGACGTGATCGATCAATTCCGCACACCTAAGCGGATTGGGTTCGTCCTGATGGTCGCATTGGGCGTCCTGATGGCGTGCTGCAAGGCCGAAGAATATTACTACAACGATTGGTTTCGCTTGAAGATGGCGCTGCTGGCGGTGGTGGCGCTGCACGCGCTGATCTTCCGCAGACGAGTGTATAACAGGGCGGCTGAACTCGATCAGATGCCGTCCTTGCCGGCGGGGGCGAAGCTGGCGGCGGGGATTTCGCTGGTGCTGTGGATCGGCATCGCCTGTGCGGGACGCGGGATCGGCTACATTGAGCCGCCGCTCGACAAGATTCACGCACAATTTTTAGAGGCTCCCACAGCTTCACCGCAAGGCGCAGTTACCACGGCGTACCGACATTAGGAGGCAATGCATGCTGGTTTACGATCCATCCACAAATCCACTCAACAACAACGACTGGGCTTTCCCACTCCTCGAAATCCTTCACATTGCCGGATTCGCTTTTTCGATCGGCACCATCGCCATCGTGGATTTGAAGCTGCTGGGCATCGGCATGCGGAATCAATCTTCCGCGCAACTCTTGAAAGACACCATGCCGTGGACGCTGGTGGGGCTGGCCGTGATGCTCATGACGGGACCCCTGATTTTTTCGTCGGACCCCAACATGTACCTACGCAACGAGTCCTTTCGATTCAAGATGGGCGCGCTGCTGATCGCGATTTTGTATAACTACACCATTCACCGCAAGGTGGCGAAGTCCAATCCTTCGGGAGCGCTGGGGGTGGTGGTGGGCGGCGTTTCGCTGCTCCTCTGGGTGTCGGTGGTTTTCGCGGGATTGTTTATCGCTTTCGTTTAAAGGGCCAGCTATGACTCTTCTTGCGATTTTTCAATGGCTGCAGAGTACGGAAGTGGCGACGGCTTTACGGGAATCGTCGTGGGTATATCCGATCGTCATGGCAACGCATCTCAGCGGGATGGCATTGTTTGGCGGCATGATCCTGATCACCGACATGCGCCTGCTGGGGCTGGTGATGCGCGGGTCGACGGTATCGGACGTGGTTGGGGGGTTGCGGCCGTGGAAACACTTTGGCCTGCTGCTAACCGCCACCTGCGGCATTTTCCTGGCATTGTCGAAAGCCGAGTTTTACTATCACAACCCGTTTTTCTGGTGCAAGCTGGCGCTGTTTCTGCTGGTGATCGTGCACGCGCTGGTGTTCCGCAACAGTGTTTACCGCAACACGGCGGCGATCGATCGCGCCCCGGTGATTCCCGCCAACGCGAAGGTGGCGGCGTGCCTGTCGTTGGCGTTATGGCTCGGGATTGTTTCGTTCGGACGTTTGATCGGCTACTACGAGATCAAGCCCTGAGACCACACAGCGCCAGGTCTCTAGAGTCACCACCAGAGTGGTGGCCAAGGTAATCGCTCCCAGCACTACGTGGGACACCGCGAATACTAGCGCGGCGGTATTATTGGTTTTGGCGGTCCCCATCGAGATCACGGTGAGTCCCAGGAAAATCTGCACGAAGATGACGACGCCCAAGGTGATTGCGGCGGGGCGGAGGGTGGGATGCTCCTGCATCATGGTCACGCACACGACCAGGACGAGGATGAAGACCGCCACGATCAACGCGCCGATGATGTGCGTCATCACGCCGATGAAGTCGTAGCGGAAGAGCGCGCCCAGGGCGACCTGAATCACCACCAGGATCAAGGTATTTCGGGCGACGCCGCGCAGGGGGGGCCAACCTTTGTCGGGCAAACAGACCGGTGGGTGCTGCCAACTTTTGGATGTGCCTAGGGCAATCGCCACTACCAATGCGAGCAGGAGCGGCGCTAGAAAAGCGTGCAGCATGCTGATGAGCGGCGACGCTGTTCGCGACATTTCACCCAGGCCGGCATCCGCCACTACGCCGGCGAGAACAATCCAACCCAGGCGGCGCAACCACGGGCGTTTCTCGACCGCCATCAGCCAGATTGCCAAGCCGATGACGAGCACGGCGACGGCGCTGGCGACGATGCGGTGAAGGCCTATGGGAGTTCCTTCCTGGCCCGCGGCGATGGCACCGGTGACTTCGAGGTAGACGAACCCCGCAGCCACCAGCCATGCGTAGAGGTGCAACCAAAGGTTTCTCATCGTGAGCCCCGGTTTAGTTTAGCGCGAACCGTGGATCTCGTGCCAAATGGACACAGCTTAGCGGAATAGTGTCTCCTTTTAGACACGGTTACGTGCCTCCAAGTCTTTATTTTTCTAGGATGTAACCTTGGCGGTGCGTTCACTCGTTTGTTACTATGAGTTAAACGCGGCTCCCAGTGGAGGCACTATTTGCAGTTTGAGAAAACCGTAACCCGGCCAGCCGAGGCCTCTGGAGTTGGACTGCACTCGGGCGTTCCCGTCCGCATTCGAATCCTTCCGGCGCCGCCTTCGACCGGCATTGTTTTCGTCCGCACCGATCTTGAAGGCTTCACCATTCCGGCGAGTTGGCGTTACGTACAGAAAGTCAGCTACGCGACGAGCCTTATGCGGCAGGGCGTGCTGATCTCGACGACTGAACATCTGCTGAGCACGTTTTACAGCATGGGCATCGACAACGCCTTCGTCGAGATCGATAACTTGGAAGTGCCCATCCTCGACGGCAGCGGGCAGCCGTTTGTCGATCTGATCCGCGCCGCGGGCATCCGCGAGTCGCGACGCCGCAAGCGCTATCTGCGGATTCGCAAGCCGGTGTCGGTCGAAGGCGGCGGCAAGCGGATTACGATTCTTCCCTCGGACCGTTTCCTGCTTACCTGCGAAGTGTTTTTCCAGCACCCTTTGGTCGGGCGGCAGACGTTGGAAATGGAAGTCACGCCTGAGGACTACGCGGCGCAGTTGGCTCCGGCGCGCACTTTCGGTTTTGAATACGAGCTGCACCAGATGCGCAACATGGGTCTGATCCGCGGCGCCTCGCTCGACAACGCGGTGTGCTTTGACCACAATTCCATCCTGAACCCCGGCGGTCTGCGCTTCCCCGACGAGTGCTGCCGCCACAAGGCGCTGGATCTGATCGGCGACCTGGCGCTGATCGGCAAGCCGCTGCTGGGGCATGTGATCGCGGAAAAAGCCGGGCACGCCATGCACTTCGCGCTGGTCAATAAGATCATGTCGGACCCCACCATTTACGAAATCATCACCCACGATCAGGTGGCGCCTAGCGTGGCCATGGTTTCCTAGTGTAAGTGAAGTATCTCCCCAACCTGCTCACCGCGGCGCGCCTGGCGCTGACTCCATACTTGTTCTGGCTGATGGTGCGGCATGAGTACCGCACGATCATTCCGTGGTTCATTGTGATTGGCGTTACCGATGTGGTGGATGGATTTCTGGCGCGGCGGTATCAGGCGTCGTCGCGGCTGGGAGCTTATCTTGATCCGATCGCGGATAAAGTTTTGTTGAGCGGAACTTTTCTGGTGTTGGCGCTGACTGGAGCGATGGAGACTTGGCTGGCGGTAGTCGTACTAGGGCGTGATGTGCTGATTCTCGCCGCCGCAGGGGTGTTGTACTTGGCCACCAGCCGTAGAAATTTTCCACCATCGCCGTGGGGCAAGCTGAGCACATTTGTTCAGATTCTGTTCTTGTGTTTCCAGATCGGCTATCTCTCCGGGATCGCGGTCGCTCCCGCAGTCACTGCGCTCAAATGGCTCACGGTGGTGTTGGTTGTCGTCAGTTTGAGCGATTATGCGCGGCGGGTGGCGGTTTCGCACTAGACTTTTGGGGCTGATGTTATTACAATAGTAATAACTATGGTTGAACTCAAAGTCCGCAAATTCGGGAATTCGTTGGGCGTGATCCTGCCTAAGGAAGTGATCCAGCGGCTGGGGGCTGCCGAGGGGCAACGGGTGCTTCTCATCGAAACGCCAGAGGGCACTTTCCGTCTCACGCCGCCCAACCCAGAATTCGAAGAGAAGATGAGTAAGGCGCAGGACATTATGGATCGTTACCGCAATACGCTGCGAGTTCTGGCGAAGTGAAAGAGCCCGTCTGGGTCGACGCGAATGACGCGTTTACTATACATGAAATACTGCTGGTGCGGCATGGCGGCGCGACTGGCGTGCGTGATGAAGGGTTGCTCGAATCGGCATTAGCACGTTTGTGCCAGCAGTGTGCTTACGCGAGTCCTGACATCGTCGAAATGGCGACTGCTTATACTGCTGGCATCGTCCAAAACCATCCCTTTGTCGACGGAAATAAGCGCACGGGCTTCGTAGTGGGAGTCCTGTTTCTCGAAATGAATGGATGCGAGTTCACCGCTTCGGAAGCCGAAGCCGCGCAAGCGGTGCTGGAACTTGCTGCTGGCAGCATCGATGAAACCGGGTTTGCGCTGTTCTTGCGGGACCATGTAAAGCGCTCTCGTAGGCGTCGATAATGGGCCAACCTCCTCGCATATGATGGAGAAGCGATGGACGATTTGTGGCAAGAACTTCCCCGGGATCCAAATGATGATCCCGATTTCGTCGGACTCGTGAGTCGAGCATGTTCTGCAGAGTTGGAAACGAAGGCCGCCCAAGAAGTGTTTCTGGTCCGGATTGACAACTGGTTCGACGCCAAATGGCTAAATTTCTCGGGCAAGGGCAGAGTCGCATTTGGATGGCATACTGGCATGTCGTACAGCCCAGATACCGCTCTTGATGAATTTCGTCAATCTAAGAAGACATTCCCGCCGTTCTCCCCGAACCGAGTGATAGCGGAATATTGCTTTATCCGAGACGAGGATGGAACCTACTCGCCTTGCGTGGGTCCTTTACTCATTCATTCCCCGGTACGCGCACGGAGTAGCCGGAATCTCCATCGACGGATTGCAACCTTCAGCGGTTCATCCTTGTTCGTATGGTTCAGTTCAAAGACTAAGATCAACGGTCGTGGCAGCCTCATGATTTACCGCGCGAACGGTACCAGGGTTACCTCGTGGTATTCGTCATTTTCGAAGGAGAATGAATGGAGGCTCCTGCGAACGGAAGGAATTGGGCGCGAGCAGCTTCGAACCTGGATTATGAGTGGGACGTAGCTCTATTTCGGCCATCGGATTCTCACAAACAAGAGAAGTGAAACGAGGCTCTGGGTTACCCGGCGGATTTGGCCTCGCCAGGGCATTCGTGCCGGTCCAATCGTACGCTTAACAACGCGCAGGTCCTTTACTTCCAATCAAATAAGGTGTTACGCTCAAAGGATTCATGCGTACAGTCGACTTGATTCACCGCAAGCGGGACGGCGAAGAACTGTCCACGGAAGAAATCGCCTACGTCGTAGACGGTTATACCAACGGTACCATTCCCGACTATCAAGCCTCTGCGTTCTTAATGGCAGTGTTTTTCTCCGGCATGACCGACCGTGAAGTCAGCGCTCTTACTGAGCGTATGACGCAATCTGGAGAAAAAGTCGATCTTTCTTCGATTCCCGGGGTTAAAGTCGACAAGCATTCTACCGGCGGTGTGGGCGATAAGACCAGTCTGATCGCGGCTCCCTTGGCGGCGGCGGCGGGCGTGATTGTGCCTATGATTTCCGGGCGCGCGCTGGGGCACACGGGCGGGACGCTGGATAAACTCGAATCGATTCCCGGTTTCCGAACTAATCTTTCGCTGGACGAATTCCGCGAGCAATTGGTGCAGCATGGGCTGGCTTTCATCGGGCAGACTCCCGAGGTCGCGCCGGCAGATAACCGGTTTTACGCACTGCGGGACGCTACCGCTACGGTCGAATCGATTCCGCTGATTGCTTCGTCGATCATGTCGAAGAAGCTGGCAATTGGGCTAGATGCGCTGGTGCTCGACGTCAAAGTCGGGGCGGGTGGGTTCATGAAGCGGCAGGTGGACGCGCGGCGGCTGGCGCAGATGATGGTGGGCATCGGACGGCGCGCGGATAAGCACGTGCAGGCGCTGATCACCGATATGAACCAGCCGCTGGGCTATGCGATCGGCAACGCGCTTGAAGTGATGGAAGTTTCGCAGACATTGCAGAACGCGGGGCCGTCGGATCTCACGCGGCTATCGCTGGAACTCGCGGCGCGCATGATTTTCCTGGGCAAGCTCACGGCGACGCTCGACGAAGCGCGCGAGCTGGCGCAGAAGAAATTGTTGGACGGGTCGGGTTATCGCAAGCTCAAGGAAGTGATCGCGGCGCAGGGCGGCAACGCGCAGGTGCTCGACCGCTTCGAACTGCTGCCCAACGCCACCGGGGCGCGCGAGATTAGTTCTCCGCGAGCCGGCTACATCAGCGCGATCGACGCCGAATATATCGGGCAGGCATCTTCGATGATCGGCGCGGGGCGCGATACCAAAGAAGATTCCATCGATCCGGCCGTCGGGGTGATTCTCGAAGTGAAGGTCGGGCAAAAAGTGGACGCCGGCGGCGTGCTGTGCCGCTTGTACTACACGCGGGAAGACAACGTCGACGAAGCCGCGCAGCTGGTCGAAGACGCTTTCCGCATTTCCTCTACCGCGCCGGAAAGTCGTGAGCTGATCCTCGAAGTCGTGGGCTAATCGTAGGCGCGCGATGCAACGCTTCACGGGAATACTCGGGATTCTCGTAGTCATGGCGGTGGCGTATCTGTTTTCGAGCAATCGCCGCGCTATACAACCGCGCGTTATCTACTGGGGGCTCGGGCTGCAGATCGGGTTTGCGTTCCTGGTGCTGAAGACTCCGGTGGCGGAGTGGTTCAAGGCGCTCAGCAACGTCATCAATAAAATACTGGGTTACTCGATAGAAGGCAGCAGGTTTGTGTTCGGCGATAAGCTGGGCGCGCCCAACGATCAGTTCGGCGTGGTGTTTGCGTTCCAGGTGCTGCCCATCGTTATCTTTATCGCCTCGCTGTTTTCGATTCTGTACTATGTCGGGGTGATGCAGATTTTCGTGCGCGCCATGGCGCTGGGGATGCAGAAAGTGATGCGCACGAGTGGCGCGGAGTCTACCAGCGTGGCGGCTAGTATTTTCATGGGGCAGACGGAGGCTCCGCTGACGATTCGGCCGTTTCTGGCGGGGCTGACGCAGAGTGAATTGTTCACCATCATGACCAGCGGGATGGCGCATGTTTCCGGGGCTGTGATGGCTGCCTACGTCTTGATTGCGCATGTGGAGATTCGCCACTTGTTGACGGCGGTGATCATGACTTCGCCGGCTACACTGATGCTGGCGAAGATGCTGATGCCGGAGACGGAAGAGCCGGCGACGATGGGCGGGATCAAGGTTGAGGTGGAGCGGCCAGGTGTCAACATCATCGACGCGGCGGCGCGCGGTGCGGGCGACGGGCTACATCTGGCGCTCAATATCGGAGCCATGCTGATCGCCTTTATCGGGCTGATCGCGCTGGTCAACGGCGGGCTGCACGCGATCCATGGGACGCGCTATTTTGGCTGGCTGCCGGATTCGATGCAAGGAATTCTGGCGATCATTTTTGCTCCTATCGCATGGCTGCTGGGGGTGCGCTGGAATGACTGCGCGGCGGTCGGGCAGTTACTGGGCACACGGCTGATCCTGAACGAATTCGTGGCTTTCGTGGATTTGGGGAAAATCGGCGCTACGCTCGACCCGAAGTCGTTCGTCATCGCCACGTATGCGTTGTGCGGTTTCGCCAATCTGAGTTCGGTAGCGATTCAAGTGGGAGGAATTGGCGCGTTGGCGCCCTCGCG
>Ga0068865_100002581_pt1 | contig 10756 bp, 9 predicted proteins | sample KBSMisM12_FD_75293 | JGI IMG/M metagenome (GOLD analysis project Ga0068865, IMG submission 75293) | Miscanthus rhizosphere microbial communities from Kellogg Biological Station, Michigan, USA - KBS Miscanthus M1-2 | ecosystem: Host-associated > Plants > Roots > Rhizosphere > Soil ...
CCGCCCAGCTCGAAGTCCTGGGTGCAGGTCCGCGCCATGTGCGCCAGCGGCGTCTGCCAGCGGATGGTCTCCGACACCATTGCCGGGATCAGCGAGGTATCTTCGCGCAGCTGGCGGTACTGCTGCGGATGCTTGTTCAGGGCGTAGACCGAGCCGGAGATGGTGTTCCGCGTCGTGTCGTTGCCGCCGATGATCAGCAGGCCCAGGTTCCCGGCGTATTCCAGCCGGTCCATGTTCCGGGTCGACTCGCCGTGGCACAGCATGGAGATCAGGTCGCCGGCCGGCGGCTGGTTCACCCGCTCGTTCCACATGGCGGTGAAGCGGTCGACCATGGCGTCGACCTCGGCGCGCTTGTGTTCCCAACTCTTCACCGGCCCGTGCCCGGGCATGTTGGTCATCATGTCCGACCAGTGGGGAAGCAGCTGGCGCTCCTCCTGCGGGAAGTCGAACAGGGTGGCGAGTGTCATCGCCGTCAGCTCCTTGCTGACCTTCTCGACCCAATCGAACTCCACGCCGATCGGCAGGCCGTCCAGGATCTTGCCGGCCCGCTCGCGGATCATCGGCCCCATGATCTGCAGGTTGGACGGCGCCACCACCGGGCTCACCGTCTTGCGCTGCACGTCGTGTTTGGGCGGATCCATGGAGATGAAGCTGGGGCGCGTCCCGCGCCGCAGCTGCTCGGCCTTGGCGTCCTTGTGCTGCAGGGTGATGCCGTCGGCCGACGAGAAGACCCCGTGGTTGGAGTCCACCGCCATGATGTCGTCCCACAGGCAGATCGACCAGAAGCCGCCGTAGTCCGGGTTCTCGACCCAATGCACCGGATCCTCGGCCCGCAGGCGCTCGAAGATCGGCCAGAAGGCGTCGGCGGCGAACAGGTCCGGCTGGGCCGGATCCAACGCCTCGATCGGCAGGGCGGCGATCTGCGCCCGGGTCTCCGCCTTCAGGTCTACGGCGCCATCGGCCATGGCCGTCTCCTCAGCATGCCCTTACGTGAACGCCATTCAGACCCGGAGCGGGTCGGCGCGCAAGTCCGGCGCAATCGCCGGCTGACAAGCCGACTTCGCCGCGCCAAGAGTAGCGGGTGACGTCCAGCCCCACCGCCGCCGCCGAATCCCTGCTCGCCTTCTGGGCCGAGGGCGGGGTGGACGCCATGTTGCTGGACGCGCCGGTCGACCGCATCGAGGCCGGCCGCATCGCCCCGCCCCGACCTGTCGCGCGCACGCCGCACCAGGCCGCCGTCACGCCCCCGAAACCGACCGGGCCCGACGTCTCCGGCCTCGTCGCCCAAGCCCGCGAGTTGGCCGCCGAGGCGCAAGACCTCGAGGCGCTCTCCGCGGCCATCGCCGCCTTCGACGGCTGCCCGCTGAAGTTCGCCGGCGCCGCCACGCAGGCGGTCTTCTACCGAGGCGATCCGGCCGCGCCTGTGGTGGTGGTCGGAGAGGGTCCCGGCGCCGAGGAGGACCGCCAGGGAAAGCCCTTCGTCGGCCGCGCCGGGCAGCTGCTCGACCGTATGCTGGGCGCCGCGGGCCTCAGCGAGCGGGTGCTGATCACCAATTCGGTCTTCTGGCGCCCGCCCGGCAACCGCGACCCGACGCCGGCCGAGCAGGACGTCTGCCGGGCCTTCCTTGAGCGCGCCATCGCCCTGATCCGCCCCAGGGTGCTGCTGCTGGTGGGCGCGCCGTCCTCGAAGTCCATGCTCAAGACCGAACAGGGCATCCTGTCGCTCAGGGGCCGCTGGCACGACTGGCGCTCAGCCGACGGCGCGCTGGAGCTGCCCGCCCTGCCGACACTGCATCCGGCGTTCCTGCTGCGCCAGCCCGCCGCCAAGAAGCAGGCCTGGGCCGACCTGCTGACCCTCGCGGAGCGACTCGACCAGCCCGAGTGAGTCTCGCCCCCGCGACGCTCATCGCCGTGAACTCGGGGATCAGGCATATCCCGCAGGCGACCTGCAATTCACCCTGAACCCGCACTGCGGCGCAGCGTGGATTCGCGTCACCCGTGAAATCTGGGGTTCAAAAAAGCGTGTGCCCCTCAAGGCGTTGATATTGCGGCGGGTCTGCTGCTCCCCAAGCCCCCCTGGGACCTGCGACGAACGCGCCCACCCCCGATGTTTGCAGTGCGGAAAGGGTTGATCGCTAGGGTGGGCCCGCATAACCCTACTGGTGGGGACTTCGAGAAGAGAGGACCGCGCGCAACCCGCCGAGAGGGCCAGCGCGGAGACGACGGATGACGCTGAAGAAGCGCCTTGCGGGTAGAGCCGCCGTGCTCGCCTGCGCCGCCGCCATCGCCGCAGGGGCGTCCAGCCCGGCGCGCGCCGAGATGCCCGCTGCCCTGTCGGCCGCTGACGCGCGAGCCTATTCCGCCGCCTTCGCCGCCACCGAGCGGGGCGATTTCATCGACGCGCAGATGCAGGCGGCCGCCGCCAAGGACAACTCGCTGCAGGGCTACCTGTCGTTCCGCGAGCTGATGCATCCGACGGCGCACGTCGCCGCCTTCGACGAACTGGCGGGCTGGCTCGGCAAGTTCCGCGACCTGCCGGTGGCCGACCGCATCTTCGCCCTGGCCTCGAAGCGCAAGACCGATTCCTCCGCCGAGGCGCCCCGCCCGCTGCTATCGATGGGCGACGGTGGCTACGAGGCGGCGCCGCAGCTCTCCGCCAAGGCGATGCGGGCCCGCGAGGCCTACTTCGGCGGCGACGTGAAGAAGGGCCTGCGCCTGGCCGAGATCGCCGGCGACCGCTGGATCCAGGGCCTGGCGTCTTGGCGGCTGCGGGCCTACGGCGACGCCCAGCGCTATTTCCTGAGCCTGGCCCAGGACGCCGAGACCGACGCCTGGACGCAAGCCGCGGCCTTCGTCTGGGCCGCCCGCTCGGCCGACCAGCTGGGCGATGTGACCGCCGCCGCCGACCACCTGCGCGCGGCCGCCCGCAACGGCGAGACCTTCTACGGCATGGTGGCCGCCCGTCAGCTGAAGCTCGCCGGCGAGGCCAGCACGGCGGCCGCGGGCGACAAGGTGGCCCAGCTGATCCTGGCCGCCTACACCGCGCCCTCCGGTGAGCTCGCCCAGTTCGTGGCCGCCGACCCGCGCGCCCACCGCGCCGCAGCCCTCGCCCAGATCGGCCGCGGCTCCGAGGCGATCCAGGAACTCCGCGCCGGCCTGATGCTGGCCCGCACGCCATCGGACCAGGCCCAGTGGCGCGCGCTCACCATGGCCATGGGCACCTCGCTCTCCGACCGCGCCGTGCCGCCGCGCAGCTACGACCTGGACTACCAGCAACCCGAGCTGATCCCGCTGGGCGGCTTCACGCTCGACCGGGCGCTGGTCTACGCGATCGTGCGCCAGGAGAGCCGCTTCAACCCGCAGGCCATCTCGCGCGTCGGCGCGACCGGCCTGATGCAGCTGATGCCGGGCTCGGCGGCCATCGCGGCGGGCGACGACCGGCTGAAGCGGGATTCCACGCCGCTGTTCGATCCGGCCCTGAACCTGCGCCTGGGCCAGGACTACTTCGCCTGGCTTCTCGAGAAGGGCGTCGGCCACGACCTGATGCGCGCGGTCGCGGCCTACAACGGCGGGCCGGGCGCGGTCCTGAAGACCCTGCAGATCCTGGGCTCGGACGCCGACCCCCTGACGGTGATGGAAAGCCTGCCGGCGCAGGAGACCCGCGCCTATGTCCAGCGCGTGATGACGGGCTACTGGACCTACCGCAAGATCTGGGGCCAGGACTCGGCGACCCTCGACGCCGTGGCGACGGGCGCCAAAATCATCGACGAGCGCTTCGACTATCTGGGGCCGGCGCCGTCAGGCCAGCCGAGCCGCGCGCCGCTGCAGCAGGCGGCGCAGTCGTTTGAGATCGGGAGCCGCTAGGCCCGCCGCCGCGGCCTTGCCGATCAGCACGCCGTAGGCTCGCCCCGACAGCGCGCCGCCCTCGCCCACCAGCAGAGCCTCGCCGCCGCCCTCGCGTAGGTGCCGCCCCAGCCGCGACAGCCAGTCACTGCGCAGCTTGAGGCTCGCGGGCAACGCCAGCAGCCAGCCGGAGCGTGCGGCGGCGACGGCGCCCTTGAGGTCAGGGGCCACCTCGGCGCCGGTCTCTTCGCGCAGCACGTCCAGCAGGTCGGCCGGGCCGCCGACGATCAGCACCTCGCGGACCAGGCCGTCCACCGCCGCCGAAGTCAGCGCCGCCAGCAATCCCGGCAGCCGCTCGGCCGCCTCTCCCGTCTCGACGATCACGCTCAGCATGGCGGCACAAGGCGGTGCGCCGCGGCCGGGGTCAACTGGCCGACGGGGAGCGTGTCGGGCTCAGCCGGCCGCGATCCACTTGGTGATGTAGTCGTGGGTCTTACGGACCAGCCCGGCGGGACCGGTGAAATAGAACTCGCTGCCCGAGAACGTCTTGCGCTCCCGCCAGTGAAGCTGGCCGGTGTCTTCCGCCGTCAGCGTCTGCCGCAGCTTCTCGCATTTCGTCTTGGGCACGAAGGCGACGTAGGTGGCTTCGGTCATGGCTGTACTCTTCAACTTCCCCCAGCGCCGAAGCAGGACCCCGAGTCCCGCTCCGGACCAAGCGGAGCCACGTGAAGTTCTTGTTTTGTTCTGTGGACCGCGCTAGCGTGCCGCGGTGTCCACCTTCACCCAGCAGATCACCGCCGTCCGCGGGCGCGGGGCCCGCAGCAACGCCAGCGGCCGTTTCGAGAGCCAGGCGCGCGAGGCCTTCGACGACGGCTGGACGCCGGACGACGTGGAGCCGGTCCAACTGACCACCACGGTCACGCCGGAGAAGGCCAAGACCATCATCACCCACAACGACAGCCCTGACGTCGGCTTCTCGGCCTCGATCAATCCCTACCGGGGCTGCGAGCACGGCTGCATCTACTGCTACGCGCGGCCCGCCCACGCCTACATGGGCCTGTCGCCCGGCCTCGACTTCGAGTCCAAGCTGTTCTTCAAGCCCGGCGCCGGCGAGCTTCTGGAGCGCGAACTCTCGAAGCCGCGCTACGTCCCTGAAGTCATCCACATCGGCGGCAACACCGACCCCTACCAGCCGCAGGAGCGGCGCCTGCGCGTGACCCGCCAGGTCATCGAGGTGCTGGCCCGCTTCAACCACCCGTTCTCGATCATCACCAAGTCGGCGCTGATCCTGCGCGACCTCGACCTCATCGCCCCCATGGCCGAGAAGAACCTGGTCCGGGTGGCGGTCTCGATCACCACCCTCGACCGCAAGCTCGCGCGCTCCATGGAGCCGCGGGCGGCAACGCCGGAGAAACGCATCGCCACAGTGAAAGCGCTGGCCGAAGCCGGCGTGCCGACGTCGGTGATGTTCGCGCCCGCGATCCCCGGGCTCAATGACCACGAGATGGAGGCCGTCCTGGAACGCTCGGCGGCCGCCGGCGCGCGCGGCGCCGGCTTCGTCACGCTGCGCCTGCCCATGGAGATCGCCGAGCTCTTCCAGGAATGGCTCGCCACCGACCATCCCGACCGCGCCAGCCGTGTCATGTCGCTGGTGCGCCAGATGCGCGGCGGCAAGACCTACGACAGCCGCTGGGGCCAGCGCATGAGGGGCGAAGGCCCCCTCGCCGCCCTGATGTCGCGCCGCTTCGCCACCGCCAAGGTCCGCTACGGGATCTCAGAAAAACTACCTCCGATGGACCTCACCCAGTTCCGCATCCCTCTGAAGACCGGCGGACAGATGGACCTGTTTGGGTAGCCCTATCTTCCGAACACACCCACCAGTTCGATGTGCGGAGACCAGAGGAACTGGTCGACCGGGAGGACGCGCTCGAGGGTGAATCCGGCGTCGATCAGGGTGCGGGCGTCGCGGGCGAAGGTCGCGGGGTTGCACGAGACGGCGATGACGCGGGCCAACGAGGAGCGGGCCAGTTCGGCAGTCTGTTCGGCGGCGCCGGCGCGCGGCGGGTCGAAGACGGCGACGTCGGTCTTCCTCAGGTCCTCCGCCAGGACGGGGCGGCGGACCAGGTCGCGCGCCTCGGCGGTGACGCCGTGCAGGCCGGGCGCGCCCGCCAGGGCGGCGGTCAGCGCGCGGATGGCGTCCGGCGCGACGTCGGCGGCGTGGACCGGGGCGATCTCGGCCAGCCGGAACGTGAAGGTGCCAACGCCGCAGTAGAGGTCGGCGATCCGCGACGCGCCGGCCGCGGCGTCGCCGACGAATTGGCTCATGGCCGCCTCGGCCGCCGCGGTCGCCTGCAGGAAGGCGCCGGGCGGAAGCGCCACGGTCGCCGGCCCGAGGCGCACCTGCGGCTGGCGGGCCAGGTAGGCCGCCTCGCCGTCGAGGGTGACTCGGGCGAAGTCGGCTTCCGCGGCGCGCTCGGCGAGCTGCACGCGGGCGTCGGCGGAGAGGCCGCCGGAGCGGCGCTCGACGCCGGAGATGTCGATGTCGAGGCCGGTGGCGCTCAGCGTCACATGCAGCGTCGGCGCCGACTTGGGATGTTCGAACAGCGGCGCGGCCAGCCGCTTCAGCGCCGGGATCGCCGCCTGGATCGCCGGGTCGGCGATCGGGCAGACCGCGACGTCGACCAGGTCCCACGACTTGCGCGCCTTGTAGCCGAGCCGGCCGGCCTCGCCGGTTCCGCGCCGGGCATGCAGCGCCACGCGCCGCCGCGTGCCGGGCAAGGCCGCGACCGGGGGCAGGATCTCGGTCTCGATCTGCTGGAAGGCCAGCGTGCCGGCCAGCCGCTCGACCTTCCAGGCGAGGTAGGGCTCGGCCGCCCAGTGCTGCAGCGCGCAGCCGCCGCAGCTCCCGAAGTGCGGGCACACCGGCGCGATGCGGTCAGCGCTGGGCGTCAGGACCTGGGCGAGTTCGCGCCGCTCGCCGCCGCCGATCGCCAGCACTCGCTCGCCCGGCAAGGTGAAGGGCACGAAGGCCGGGCCCGCCGCAACGCCGTCGCCCTCGCCGCCCATGGCCTCGATGACGAGTTCGACGGGCGGACCAGAGGGCGGCTTCGGACGCGGGTCCGGGCGGCGTTTCGCATGGGGGCGGCGCGGCGGCGGTCTCATGGGCGAAGGGGTGTCCTGGGCCAAGATGAACGAAGATGAACGGCCCGCTCAAGGATCGTTCAGCTTCCTCCGGCGAAGCTCTGCATCAACGCGGCCGATAACCGCTGCGGCATCGAGAAGAGGGATACCCATGACCAAGTCTTCCGTCTTCGCCAAGAGCGTGCTGTCCGCGAGCTTCGGCCTTGCCGTCATGGGCGCCGCGGCCGCAGCGCAGGCCCAGCCCTACTCGAACTACGACCCGTGCCAGCGCGAGGCCGCCAACCGCGGGGTCAAGGGCGCGCTGCTGGGCGGCGCGGGCGGCGCGGTCATCGGCTCGCAGGTGGCCGCCAGCGGTCACCGCACCGATGGGTCCCTGCTGGGCGGCGTGCTGGGCGCGCTCGCCGGCGCGGCGATCGGCCATTCCTCGGCCGCTTGCAACACCGCCCCCCCGCCGCCGCCGGCCTATGACGCGCCCCCGCCTTCTCCGCCGCCGGTCGCCTACCAGAACGACTACTATCCACCGCCGCCTTCCGCCGGCGTGGCCTACGACGCGCCGCCGCCGCGCTACGCCGATAGTCGCGCGCCGGTCTGGGTCTACGGCCGCCATGGCGTGCGCTACCGCATCGTCGACCCGAACTTCGACCGCGAAGGGTGCACCTTGGCCGAGGGGCCGGCCTATCTGGTCGACGGCCGGATAGACCGGCGCTTCGTCCGCGTCTGCCCGGACTACCGCGGCCGCTATCACGTCACCGACTAAGCCGGTTCTGTCGCGAGCCTGCCTGGGCCGTCCTAGCTCGCTGGGGCGGCTCCTTTGTTGGCCCACAGCAGGAACTCGCGGTTGCCGTCGCCGCCGGCGATGGGACTGTCGGCGCTCGCTCGCACCGCCCAGCCGGCTTCGGCAAGGAAGTCCTCGACGCCGCGAAGGGCGCTTAGCCGGGCCGCCGCGTCGCGGACGACTCCGCCCTTGCCGACCCGAGCGGGGCCGACCTCGAACTGAGGCTTCACCAGCGCCACCAGATCCGCGCCGGGGGCGGCCAGCGCCAGGGCCGCCGGCAAGGCCTTGGCGAGGCCGATGAAGCTGACGTCGCAGACCACCAGCTCGGGCGGTTCGGGGACCTCGGCGGCGGTGAGCGCGCGGGCGTCGAGGCCTTCCAGCGAGACCACGCGCGGATCGCCGGCCAGGCTGGCGTGCAGCTGGCCGCGGCCGACGTCGACGGCGTAGACGCGCCGCGCGCCGGCGGCCAGGCAGACCTCGGTAAAGCCGCCGGTCGAGGCGCCGACGTCCAGCACCACCCGGCCCGCGACGGCCACGGACCATTTGGCGAGCGCGTGCTCGAGCTTTAGCGCACCGCGCCCGACCCAGGGATGGGCCGGCGTCACCGCGATCGCGGCGTCCTCGGCCAGCAGCTCCGAGGCCTTCTCGACCAGGCGGCCGTCGGCGGTGACGCCGCCCGCCTCGATGGCGGCGCGCGCCTTGGCGCGGCTCTCGCTGAGGCCCAGGGTGACCAGCAGGACGTCGGCGCGTGTCTTCACGCGCCGAGATGGCGCGGGGACGCGGCCGCGGTCAACGCCGGTTGAGGCGACGCGAATGTTGTGATGGAGTCCGCTCAACGCGGCCGTTCGGCGCCGCCTGAGGCGCCAGCGAAGCCGCATGCGGGAGGCTTCACATGCGCAGCACCATCATCCTGGCGCTCGGAACGGCGATGTTCGCGGCGGCGGCCGCGGCCGCGCCGCCGCCGGCCGCTAAGGACCCCACAATCGAAGTTCCCGGCTGGAAGGCGCCTCGCAACGCCATGGGCCAGCCGGACCTGTCGGGAGCCTGGAGCAGCGCCACGATGACGCCGCTCACCCGCAACCTGCAGATCGGCAAGGAGCCGAGCCTGCCGCCCGAGAAGGTCAAGGCCATGGAGGCCCGGTTCGCCGCCGCACTGGCCCAGCGCGACGAGACGAAGGACCCGAACCACCTGCCGGGCAGCGCCGAGGACAAGGCCAAGGACAAGAAGCTGTTCGAGGTGCGGCCGGACTTCGAGTTCGCCGGCGGCGACGTCGGTGGCTACAACATCTTCTGGCTGGACCCAGGCAACCACATCCTGGAGGTCAACGGCGAGTATCGGACCTCGATCGTGACCACGCCCGACGGCCAGGTCCCGGCGCCGAAGTCGGGCCGCAGGGCCGAGCGGACCAGCTACACCGCCGAGGAAGGCTCGAGCTACCTGGGCAACTTCGACAGCTATGAGAACCGCCCCGAGGGCGAACGCTGCATCACCTTCGCGCGCAACGCGCCGCCGCCGATGCTTCCCAACGGCTACTACAACAACAACTACCAGATCCAGCAGAGCCCGGACGCGGTGGTGATCGTGGCCGAGGGCATCCATGACGCGCGCATCGTGCGGCTGAACGGGACCCACCGCACCGACGGCATCCGCCCGCGGCTGGGCGACTCGGTGGGCCACTTCGAGGGCAACACCCTGGTGGTCGAGACGACCAACCTGCCGCAGACCGAGCAGTTCATGGGCGCCTGGAAGGACCTGAAGGTCACCGAGTGGTTCACGCGGGTCTCGCCCACCCGCATCAAGTACCGCTTCAAGATCGAAGACCCGGGCGTCTGGGACAAGCCCTGGGGCGGCGAATACATGTTCTTCCCGCTGAAGGGACAGGTCTACGAATACGCGTGCCACGAAGGGAACTACGCCCTGCCGACCATCCTCGCCGGGGCCCGGAGGCAGGAGAAGGAAGCCCAGGCGGCGAAGGCGAAGACCGGCGGCGACTAAGACGTAACGCGCGCGTAACACAAACTCAGGTTCGGTGGACCCGCGGCTGCGGGATAACCCTGATGGCCCGTCTGCGCCATTCCGCCGAATCTGCGTGGGCAACCGGCTGACGCCGCTCTCCCCCCGTCCCTCACCGGCGAATTCGGGTTGCACCGGAGGGGCGGCCTGAACCAGGGCCGCCCCGCCGCGCTTCAGCGCCTCGGCTAGGCGGAGGCGGTGTCCTCGAAGAGCACCCTCAGCTCGGACTTGAGGATCTTGCCGTTGGGGTTGCGGGGCAGCACCTCGGCCCAGAACTTGATCGCCACCGGCACCTTGAAGGCGGCCAGCCGCTCGGCGACGTGGGCGCGCAGCTCGTCCTCGGTGGCGAAGGTCCCGGGCTTCAGGGTCACCACCGCGCCCGGCTCTTCCCCTAGCGTCCGGTGCGGGATGCCGACGACGGCGGCGTCCATCACGGCCGGATGGTCGTAGAGGACGTTCTCGACCTCGATGCAGTAGATGTTCTCGCCGCCGCGGATCAGCATGTCCTTGGCGCGGTCGATGATGAAGCAGAAGCCTTCCTCGTCGAGCTTGGCGAGGTCGCCGGTGCGCACCCAGCCGTCGACCAGGGTCTGGGCGGTGGCCTCGGGCTTGTTCCAGTAGCCCTTCATCATTTGTGGCCCATAGGCCCAGAGCTCGCCCACGGTGTTGGGCGCCAGCACCGTGCGGCCATCGACCGGGTCGCGGATCTCCAGCTTCGAGACGGGCACGGCGACGCCGCAGCTGTCGGGGCGGTTGGCGTAGTCCTCGGCGCCGTTGCCGGTGACGGTGGCGCAGGTCTCGGTCATGCCCCAGCCCTGGCCGGAGACCGCCTTCGGAAAGGTCTCCTTGAGCTGGCGCACCAGCTCCGGCGCCGACGGCGCGCCGCCGTAGGAGACGCCCTCGAGCGAGGAGAGGTCGTAATTGGCCCTGGCCGGATGCTCGATCAGTTGCCAAGCGATGGTGGGCACGCCGCCCGCCAGGGT
>Ga0068865_100002587_pt1 | contig 10743 bp, 9 predicted proteins | sample KBSMisM12_FD_75293 | JGI IMG/M metagenome (GOLD analysis project Ga0068865, IMG submission 75293) | Miscanthus rhizosphere microbial communities from Kellogg Biological Station, Michigan, USA - KBS Miscanthus M1-2 | ecosystem: Host-associated > Plants > Roots > Rhizosphere > Soil ...
GGTCTCTACTTCGGCATCAAGTTCAGCCGCCAGCTGCGCGAGCAGAAGGAAGCTGCGCTCAAGGCACAAGCCATGGCGCACGAGGCGCAGTTGAAGATGCTGCGTTACCAGCTCAACCCGCACTTCCTGTTCAACACGCTCAATGCGATCTCGACGCTCGTGCTCGATCACCGCAACGGCACGGCGAACGGCATGGTCGGCAGCCTGAGCGCGTTTCTGCGCTACTCGCTCGACTCCGACCCGGTGCAGCGCGTGACGCTGGCCCAGGAAATCGAGGCGACCAACCAGTATCTGGGCATCGAGCAGCTGCGCTTCGGCGAACGCCTGCGCGTGCGCATGAACATCGAGGCCGCCGCACGCGACGCGCTGGTGCCGAGCCTGATCCTGCAGCCGCTGATCGAGAACGCCATCAAATATGCGGTGTCCAAGCGTGAGGAAGGCGGCGCGATCGAGCTCGAGGCAAAGCGCACCGGTGAGGTGCTCGTCATCGTAATGCGCGATGACGGGCCCGGCTGCAAGAATTTCGAAAACCGCAGCAACGGCCATGGCGTGGGCCTCGCGAACACGCGTGAGCGGCTGCACGTGCTGTACGGGAACCGGCAGCAGTTCAGCCTGTCGAACCGTGAACCGCACGGCGTCGAGATCCGCATCGAGCTGCCGTTCGAGGCCGTGGCGAAGAGCAACGCAGCATGACAATGATTCGCCGGGCAGGAGCCCAAGTGCCGCGGAGGCCATGGATGGCCGGGAGCGGCCGCCACACTCAGCTACAACCATGACGATGATACGCACATTAATTGTAGATGACGAGCCGCTGGCGCGGCGCGGGCTCGAACTGCGCCTGCACCATCATGGCGACATCGAGATCGTCGGCGAAGCCGGCAACGGCCGCGAAGCGTTCAAGGCGATTTCAGCGCTCAAGCCGGACTTGATGTTCCTCGACGTGCAGATGCCCGGTGTCGACGGCTTCCAGTTGCTGCGCGCCGTGCCGGCGACGCTGATGCCGTTGACCGTGTTCGTCACCGCCTACGATCAATATGCCCTCGCGGCATTCGCGGCGAGCGCGCTCGACTACCTGCTCAAGCCGGTCGAAGACGCGCGCCTCGACCAGTCGCTGGTGCGTGCGCGCGAACAGCTGGCGCGGCGGGCCGCAAGCGACCAGTACGAGCAGTTGCTGAAACTGATGGCGACGCTGCCGAACGCGCCGCCGCTGAGTCTCGCCGACGCCGCCGAGGCCCTGCGCCATACGAGCGACAAGCTTGCGATCAAGGACGGCCAGCGCATCGTCCGTGTCGACATCGAAGCGATCCAGTGGATCGACGCCGCCGGCGACTACATGTGCATCCACGCCGGCAACGACACGCACGTGCTGCGCGCAACGATGCGCGATCTCGAGCACCGTCTGGATCCGCGGCGCTTCCAGCGCGTACACCGCTCGACGATCGTCAACCTCTCGCGCGTGAAGGAAATGCGCCCGCACCTCAACGGCGAATATTTCCTCGTCCTCGATTCCGGGCACGAGTTGAAACTGTCGCGCAGCTACAAGGACAAGGTGCAACTGCTGACGTGAGGACGCTGGACACCTCGCACCTCGCATGCTCCCGTCAATCCCGAAGTCCGGATGCCGTGATGGTGGCGAACCCATGATCGAGATTGAACCGGCCGGCGTCGACGACGTCGACGAAGTGCGCCGCCTGTTCACCGAATACCAGACGTCGCTCGGCGTCGATCTTTCCTTCCAGGACTTCGCCAACGAGTTGGCGACTTTGCCGGGTCAATACGCACCACCGCGGGGTCGGCTGCTGCTTGCCCGCAGCGACAGCGCCGTGGCCGGCTGCGTCGCTCTGCGGCCAATGGCCGACGCGGCCTGCGAGATGAAGCGCCTGTTCGTGAGGCCGGCGTTTCGAGCAACCGGTCTTGGCCGGCTGCTCGCCGCCCGCGTCATCGATGAGGCGCGCGCGATCGGCTACGCGCGCATGTGCCTGGACACGCTGCCGTCGATGGGACGCGCACAAGCGCTTTACGAAGCGCTCGGATTCCGCGACATCGAAGCGTACCGATACAACCCCGTGGCGGGAACCCGATACCTCGGCCTCGACCTATGAAACGGAACGGACGCGCGCATCGCCTGCGAACTGCGTTTTTGTCTTCGCTAGCCGGATTGCTGCGTGTCAGGCCGACATCGACTTGACTGATGCCTCCGGCGCGGTCGCCGAGTACGGATCTTCGCGCCGCTCCCCATACCAGATGTCCATGCCCTGGCGCTGTTTTACGGCCGCGGGCCCGCGCATCACCAGGGCGCCGAGCATGCGCAGCAATTCGCGGCCGGAATAGGTGCGTAGCTTGCGCCCGGATGTGGTTACCCGCTCACGCAACACCACGAACCTGCCATGGCGCTTCAAGGCCTGGCTCATCGCGAGTTCTTCGGCACAAAAAAGCTGTTCGTTGAACCCGCCTGCGGCCGCGAACGCCGCGCGGGTGCAGAAAAGAAAGCATCCGGCAGCAAGACGGGCGAAGCGGAACAGGCGCACGAAAAGCGGCAGCAGCAATTTCGCGTAGAACGGCAGGGTGCCATCGAAACCCACGGCAGCGCCGCCACCCGCCGCGCCGTCGCGCAAAGCCGCCATGGCGGAGCGAACCACGGCCGCATTCACCACAGTGTCCGCATCGACGAAAATCAGCCATTCACCGACTGCTGCGCGCGCGCCGGAGTTGCGCGTCGCGGCAATCTGGCGGTGAGCGACCCGGACCACTCGCGCACCGAGTCGTTCGGCGACTTGAGGCGTCGCATCCGTGGATGCGTCATCGACGACGATCAATTCGTAGGGTTCGCCAACGGCCTGCGCCGCGACATGCATGGCGCCAAGGGTGGCTCCGAGCAGACGTTCTTCGTTGTAGGCGGGAATGATGAAAGAGATCATGTTTCCATGATGCCTCATACAGCTGGCAAAAAACGTGCGCCGGCCCAGGAAACGGCATGCCACCAGCCTACGGGCTCGACCCAAAGTTCAGGCTGCAGCCGGTAGCCGATCTGCCTCTGGCTGCAGCACCTTGTAACCTGACGGAAAGATTTGCTTGCTAGCCTGACGCCTGGCGGGCTGTGCCGCGAGCCGCCGCTGAACCTGATACCGGCGGCTCACAGGGAGCGCACATGAATCCAGCAGATCTTTTCAGACTCGAAACCGACACGACCAATCTGTCGCCCGGCGAGTGGGTATTTCGCAAGGGCGATGTCGGCGATGCAATGTACGTCCTGCTGGAAGGCAATGTCGACGTCATCGTCGGCGAGACCGTCGTCGAGACTGCCGAGCGCGGCGCATTGCTCGGCGAGATGGCCCTGATCGACAACTCACCAAGATCCGCCTCGGCGGTTGCGCGGACACCGTGCAGGCTCGTCGCCATCAATCGCAAGCGCTTCATCTTCATGGTGCAGCAGACGCCGAACTTCTCGATCCACGTCATGAAGGTGATGGCCGAACGGCTGCGCCGGATGGATGGACTGCTCGTCAGCAATCGTGGTGAGACGACGCGTTCCGCCGCCACACCTTAGAACCCTCTCTGCCGCCGAAAGGCGCGCTGCCGGCTTCCAACCTGTTGCTACGACACGAGGCGCCCGCCTCGTGCTTTTAGGCAATGTTGTCGAAATCTTGCCCACTTCGGAACCCTGATCCGCGTGGAAACCTCAGGTCTTCCGCTGCGCGGAAGACCGTTCGCCCGAAAGGCCGAACCCGCCGATCGGAGTAGCGCGGAGTAGCGCGCGGCGCGACGCTGTTGCCTCGCGCACCTTCATGTTCAGTTGCGCTGCACGCCTTGGCGCAGCGCGGCAACATTTCAGCGCAATCAACGCAACCCTTGTGACTCTTGGTACATCCAATTCCCGGTGTGCGCGACCAGACTCACGCACCGGGGTTGAGACCGTGAACGAAGAGGGAGTCCGTGATGAAATTGATCGAATCCTCGCTCAAGAACCCCATTGCGGTCGGCATGGTCGTGGTGCTGGTCGCCGTGTTCGGTTTCTTGAGCCTGCGCGAGTTGCCGCTGCAACTCTTCCCCGACATCGACCGGCCGCAAATCTCGATCCAGACGAACTGGCGCGCCGCCTCGCCCGAGGAGGTCGAATCCGAGCTGCTCGAGCCACAGGAACAAGTGCTGCAAGGCCTGCCGGGCCTCGAGGAACTTGACGGCAATGCCGGTTCCGGCGGCAGCTTCATCAATCTGACGTTCGCGATCGGCACGGACATGAAGAACGCGCTGGTCGAGGTCATCGGCCGCATCAACCGCGTGCGCTCGATTCCGAAGGATGCCGATCGTCCGGTCGTCCAGCTCGGTGGCGGTCAAGGCGGCGGCAACGCGAACGAATCGCTGTCGTGGTTCTTCGTCCAGCTGCTGCCCGGCACCCCCGGCCCGATGGAGCAATACCGGCATTTCATCGAGAATACGGTCAAACCGCGCATCGAAGGCGTGCCCGGCGTCTCCCAGGTCATCGTCAACGCCGGCCCGCCGGACGAAGTGCGCATCACGGTCGACACGGCCAAGGCGGCAAGCCTCGGCATCATGCTTCCAGACATCGCCGCCAAGGCGGCCAGCGCCGCCGACGTCTCCGGCGGCCAGATCGAGGTCGGCCGGCAGCAATACGAATTGCGCTATACCGGCCGCTACAAGCCCGAGGAACTCGGCGGGCTCGTGCTGTCCTGGCGCGAAGGCAAACCGATCCGCCTCGGCGACGTGGCGAGCGTGCGGATGCAGCCGCCGAAACGGCAGTTCTTCGCCTATCAGAACGGCAACCCGGCCATCGGCCTCGACGTTCGCCGCGCGACCGGCGCCAACGTGCTGGCGACGTTGAATGCAGTAAAGGCCGTCGTTGCCGACTTGCGCGCCGGACCGATGAAAGCCAAGGGCCTCGGCATCGAGCAATCGTTCGACTCGGCGTTGTTCATCAATCGCGCGGTCTCGTTGTTGACCGAAAACCTGATCGTCGGCGCGCTGCTGTCGCTGTTGTGCGTGTGGTGGTTCATGCGCGACTGGCGCGCAACCCTGCTGATAGCGACGTCGATTCCGATCTGCCTGCTGGCGACATTCACGGCACTGCACATCACCGGTCACAGCCTCAATGTGATTTCCCTCGCCGGCCTGGCCTTCGCGGTCGGCATGGTGGTCGAAGGCGCGATCGTCGTGTCCGGCAATATCCTGCGCCTGAAGGAAAGCGGAATGACGCCGGACGAGGCGGCCTACAAGGGCACGAACCAGGTCGTGCGCGCGCTGATTGCCTCGACGATCACGACGGTCGCGGTATTCCTGCCGGTCGTGTTCCTCAAGGATGTCGAAGGGCAGATCTTCGCCGACCTCGCACTGACGATATCGATCGCGGTCGCACTGTCCGTGATCGTCGCGATCACGGTGCTGCCGGCCGCGTCGGGCTGGCTCAAGGCGAAGAAGCTCAAATCCGGCTTCGGTGACGGCTGGCCATGGCTGACAGACAAGATCATGGTCCTGACCGACACGCGCCCGAAGCAGCTCGGCTGGATCGCCGCGCTGCTGGTACTGCCGCTGGCGCTGACGTTTGCGTTCAAGCCGCGACTGGATTACCTGCCGCCGGTCAAGCGCGCGGCGATCGATGCCTATTTCAACTTCCCGCCGGGGATGGCGCCGGACGTCGTCGACAAGGAGATCGTGCCGAAGATTCTGGCTCGTATGAAACCATATATGGATCACACCAAGCAGCCATACCTGAAGAACTGGTACGTCCTGCTGTGGCCGGGAGGCGGCACGATCGGTTCGCGCGTGGTCGATGAAAAACGCATCGGCGACCTGGAGAAACTGCTGCGCGACGAGATCGTCGTCGGTTTTCCGGACACGCGCGTGTTCACGGAGGAAGGCAACCTGTTCGGCGGTTTCGGCGGCTCGGCGCGCTCGGTGTCGATCCATCTGCAGGGCGAGGACGGCCTGAAGTTGTACAAGGTTGCCGAAGCCGGCCGCCAGCTGCTCGAGAAAAAATTCCCGGGCGCGAACGTGCAGGCGTTTCCGGCGACCGATGCCGCACAACTCGAACTGCACGCCAAGCCCGACGATCGTCGCATCGCCGAAGCCGGCTGGGACCGCGCCACTGTCGGCGACATCATGCGTTCGCTCGGCGAGGGCTCGTGGCTCGGTGAATATTTCGACGGCGAACAGCGCGTGCCGATCATCCTGCGCGCCGGCGGCGGCGAGACGCCCGAGGAAATCGCGCAGACGCCGCTGGTCACGCCAAGCGGCAAGGTCATGCCGATCGGCGACCTGATCGCATTGCAGTCCGCGCTTGGCCCGACACAGATCCGCCGTCTCGATCATCGACGTACGGTAACGTTGACGATGGATCCACCGGCGACGCTCGCGCTCGAAGACGCGCTGGCGACCATCGACAAGGACGTCCTTCCGGAACTGCGCAAGGAATTGCCGGACGGCACGATCCGTCTGGCCGGCAGCGCCGACCGCCTCGACCAGATCGTCGGCACGATGGGCAGGAACTTCATTCTTGCGCTGTTCGTGCTGCTGCTGCTGATGGCGGCCATGTTCAAGTCGCTGCGCCACGCGGTGATCGTCGTGCTGACCGTGCCGCTTGCATTGATCGGCGGCATGCTCGGCTTGCGCGTGCTCGGCCTTTTCGCATTCCAGCCGCTCGACCTGTTGTCGATGATCGGATTCATCATGATGGTCGGCGTCGTCGTCAATCACGCGATCCTGCTGGTCGACCTGACGCGAACGGCGCAGGAAAACGGGGCCAGTCTCGACGATGCCATCCGCATGTCGCTGAACCAGCGTCTGCGCGCGATCCTCGCCAGCACGATGACGGGCGCACTGGGTGCGCTGCCCATGGCAGTGAATCCCGGTCCGGGCAGCGTCATCTATCGCGGCCTTGCCGCGGTCAACGTCGGCGGCGTCATCGTCAGCCTGGTGTTTTCATTGCTGTTGCTGCCCAGCCTGATGCGCCTGATCTTCGCGAAGCGCGAAACGCGGATGCTGCTTGCGCCCCCGCGCGGTGGCAAGCCGCGCCTGGTCGAGGTCGAGGCCGAGGTCGAAGCTGCATGAAGCCAAGAACATTGGACGCGGATTACGCGGATCAACGCGGATGAGAGCAGAGCGATTTGAAAAGACAAGAACATCTATATGAACCGATTCGCGGATACCGTCTGGCACCAATACGCGGAGTTCCTTGTTTGGCTTCTATCCGCGTTCTTTGCTCTTCATCCGCGAAATCCGCGTTGAAAATGCTTCGCTTCAAACTCTTTGCTTGAAACGGCAGAAAACAACATGAAACGAATTTCCACGATGCGACAAGTGAACCTCCGTGCACTCACCGCGGCGATCCTTGCGAGTGCACTGTTCAGCGCGACCGCGTCGACCTGCCACGCCGTGGAAAAACCACCGGCCGCACCGGCTGCGATCGTCGAAGTAGCGCCCGCGACGACTGCACGCCTTGCGCCGTCGCGCTGGGTGCCGGGCAGCGTGGTCAGCCGCGACGATGCGAAGATCGCCAGTGCCGAAGCCGGGCGCCTGGAGTACGTCGCCGAGGTCGGCACACGCGTGAAAGCCGGCGAGCGCCTTGCCCAGCTCGACGATCAGGCTCTGCGCCTGCGCCGCGAGGAAATCCAGTCCGACGTGCGCCGTGCCGAGGCGCAGCGCACGCTCACCGAGACGCAGCTGCAGCGGCTCGAAAAGCTCGCCACCTCGAACGCAATCGCAAAGACCCAGCTCGACGAAGCGCGCGCCGCAATGGAGACAAACGTGCAGGCGCTGGCGCATGCCCGCGCCCAGCTGCACCAGATAGATCACGACATCGATCAGGCGCTGGTGCATGCGCCGTTTGCCGGCGTCGTCACCGAACGCTTCGCCCAGCGCGGCGAGTATCTGCAGGTCGGCGCGACGATCGTGCATCTGGTCGACACCGAGCACATCGAAGCGCGCGTGCAGGCGCCGCTGACCATGGCCGACAAGATCCACGCCGGCATGCAGGTGACGGTCAAGACCGGCGGCAAGGAGACGAGCGCCCATGTCCGTACGGTGGTGCCGGTCGGTGACGAGCGCGCGCGCCAGTTCGAACTGCGCGTGGGCTTGAGCCCAGCGCTTGCGCTCGTCGGCAGTGCCGTCGAAGTCTCGCTGCCCGAGGATCGCGGCGACGAAGCGCTGACCGTGCCGCGCGATGCGCTGGTGCAGCGCCAGAATCAGACGTACGTAATGCGCGTGACGGCGCAGAACACCGCAGAGCAGGTGCTCGTGTCGGCCGCGAGCGCGGCCGGCGACAAGGTCGAGGTGCACGGCGCGCTGAACGCCGGTGACCGCTTGGTCGTGCGCGGGGCCGAGCGCCTCGCGCCGGGTCAGAACGTCAAGGTTGCCAACGACGGCTGACGTTCAACGGGCCCTAAACCGCAATGTCCTGAACGGACAACGCATCGTCACCTCCCGCCTCGGAAGGCACGACGTACGGCACACGCACGTGTGCTTTCCCCTTCTCGAGCCGCGCTAGTCAATGGGGCACGCGTTGCAAGGCAATGTTGCCATCGCGTTAAGTGGCGCAACCTCAGATGAACGCGGTGGTCCATTCAGCGGAATTTTCAGACTCGGTTGGGTAGCGCGGGTCAACCATGCGCATAGCCTCCGCAGGATCGCGGGCGCGAAGTTCAGCCCGCAGGCGCGTCAGGATGATGCGCCGGCCCAACCAGGAGAACATCATGAAGCGCACCCTCCTCGTCCTTTCCTTGTGCGCCGCGTGCGCCGGTTACGCCGTCGCGCAGGATGAAGAAGTTCTTTCGCCGGTCATCGTCGAACACGTCGACGGTTACCGCATCGTCGAAAACTGCACGCCGCCTGCGGATGCGCCCGAATGCGCCGGGTTCCATGCGCTGATCCGCCAACATTTTTCCGAACGCGAGATCGGCATGTTGTTCGGCGCAGCGACTGCATACCCGGAATATCGAACGAGCTACAGCTCGGTTCGCGAACGCTATGACAATCTCGTGCGCTATGTCGAGGACAATGGTGTTCCCGCTGTCACAACGACCTATTATGAGCCGGCCGCCTACATTGGCAGCCGGCCCGCCGAGGTGCTTTACCCGAGCGAGCCGGTCCGCCGCGACGTGTTCGTGAACGATGACGCCGCGGTTATCGTCAGCGACGATCCCGATGCGGCAATTTTGACCACGACCTCGCTTTCCGATCCGGACCAAGACAACGTCGTGCGCTACGACGATGTCGATGGGAACCCACCGCCGCCGCGTCGTCGTTACTAGTCGCGGATTCTGCGCGGGTTGCTTCTTCCCTGAGCGGACGTTCTCAATGGGTGTCAGCGGCGGTCGTGGGGATTGCCGGTGGATACGGATCCCGCAAGGCGATGGAGCCGGTCTCCAGCAGGGATTTCAGGTTCGAGACGACCTTGGGCCAGCCGCCGGACACCGCCTCGATCAATTTCGAGTGGTCGCGCTCGATCGTATGGGTGATCGAGAGTTTGACCGCCGTTCCGCTGGGTTCCAGTACCATCGTGCATAGCGATGCGCCCTCGGCCTTGAGCTCGGGCTTGTTCTGGTGCTGCCAGCGAATCACCAGCCGCCGTGGCGGCTCGGCCTCGACGATCTCGCCGGCGTCGTAGATCTGCCCGTCGCCGGACACCAGCTTCCACGCGGATCCCGCGGTAAACCGGCATTCGCAGTGCATGCCGAACCAGTACTGCGTGATGAACTCCGCATCGGTCAGGGCGGACCACAGCTTGTCCGCTGTGGTGCGGATGTAGGTTACGTAGACAAAGGTCGATCTAGCCATTGGCTTTCTCCAGTCGTCGTTTCAGATTTTCGAGCGCTTTCAGGCGCGGCTTTTCGAACTTGGCAATCCAGCGCTCATGGATCGCCTGCAGCGGCACCGGATTGAGGAAGTGCAGCTTTTCGCGGCCGCGCCGCACCGTCGCCACGAGGTTGGCCGCCTCCAGAACGTCGAGATGCTGCGTCACGCCCTGCCGCGTCATGTCCAGGTATTCGCATAGCTCATTGAGCGTGCGGCCGTCGTGCGCATGCAGCAGGTCCAACAGCTTTCGCCGGCTGGGATCGGCCAGTGCCTTGAACAGCACGTCGGTGTCGCGGCGCTCTGCCATGTTTTACATGCAAGTAATTACTTGCCTAAATAATAGGCAAGTAATATGTTGCATGTCAAGCTTGCGCTAGGAATCTGCTTGTGCTGAAAGCGGAACAGGGTCGGTTCATGGAAAACGACCGCCTGGGGCTGAGAACGACGCGTGGGGACGGATCTGGCGATGCTGCTGGCGTGTGAATAGCTGGCTCGTCAACGCTTGGGCCATTTGATCTGCCGGTGCCGCGGTTACGTGGGTTTTCAGGGCGAGATCAGCAATACCCGCCGCGACGAACAATCGATCGCATGAAGCAAAGGTTGCGGACATGGCGATGTGAAGCACGCCCGCTGCGGTGCCGGCCCTGCCTCAGCCTTTGCGCGTATCCTGCTGGCCACCGGCCGTCCTCGGCTGGCGACTGCTTCGGCCCCGCTCCTGCTAGCGAGTGTCCGCAATCCTCAGAACGGAATCTCGTCGTCGTCGAAGCTGTCGTGTGCCGGCGCCTGCGTTGTGGACGGCGCGCTGGCGCTGCGCTGCGGCGCAGACTGCGGGCCACGGGCCGGGCCGCGCTCGCGACGCTCACCGCCACCGCCTTCACCGCCCGCACCGCCGCCACGGCCGCCGAGCATCTGCATTTCGTCGGCGACAATGTCGGTGCT
>Ga0068865_100002590_pt1 | contig 10737 bp, 10 predicted proteins | sample KBSMisM12_FD_75293 | JGI IMG/M metagenome (GOLD analysis project Ga0068865, IMG submission 75293) | Miscanthus rhizosphere microbial communities from Kellogg Biological Station, Michigan, USA - KBS Miscanthus M1-2 | ecosystem: Host-associated > Plants > Roots > Rhizosphere > Soil ...
GAACGATTAAAATCATTAACCCAGTTCACGACATTCTCACTCTCTACCCTATTGCCTATAACTTCACCACCGACAACCAGGAAGGAAAACCCACTTTTTACACCGATCAAGAGCGCAGCTCGACGTATTCACTGGCCAGTTGGGTGACTTTTTCTAAACCTTTTATCCGGATCGCCCCGGGAGAGAAAGAAGATTTCCAAATAACCGTTAACGCTCCAAGTAATGCTGAAGCCGGCGGACATTATGGCGCCATTCTTTTTTCCACCGAAAAACCAGAGGTCAATGTCAACACCAACCAAGTGAGTGTAGTTGGCCTCATTGGCACCTTACTTTTAGCAACCGTACCCGGCGATATCCACCAGAACCTGACGATTGAAGATTTCAGCGGCCCAACGTTCCTAGTTAGCCAGCCAGCTAATTTCTCTTTGCTCTTTTCCAACACTGGCAACATCCACCTCAAACCGAGCGGAGATATTAAAATAAAAAATTGGTTCGGCAATCTTGATACAACGCTGGCTGTTAACCAAAATAACGGCAATATTCTTCCCCAAAGCAAACGGCATTTTGACGCCCAATGGACATACAACTGGAAGGCCGTCGGCCAATATACCGCTTCGGCCACTATTACTTACGGTACACCCGAACAACAGCTCACCGTCATGCGACATTTCTATATTATTCCCGTCTGGTTTATCGTCACGCTGGCCATCCTCATTCTTATATTGATTGGTTGGGTTATCCGCCGGAAGCGACGTGGTCGCGGCGCTGTTCAAAGCGTCCCCGTTCCAACCCCTCAACGGCCTCGGTACGTTATGCGCTGATGACATCGATCCAGCTTGAGAGTTAAACCTCGACTAATGAACAAGAAATGGTTTCTTGCCCTAACAGTTGCCGCCTGTCTCCTTGGCAGCAGAGCGCTGGCCCAAACAGATGTTCAAGTAACTGGCAATGTCGCGTCAACCGTTGATCCGGCTAATTCGACGTTGGACACCGACAAATCCAGTACACCGGCCGACGGAACAACCGTTATTTTAGCAACCGCTATTATTCGCGATCAAACAAATCAGGTTCTGCCCAATCGACAAGTGACCATTACTTCTAGCCGGGGTCTGACCGTTGATGATATTCGCTGTTATAGCGGCTCGGTTCTGACCACCAGTAATACGGGCACGACCGATAGTCAGGGTAAGGTGGTCTGCGCCGTTACCTCGGCCACCGCCGGGACAACCACCTTGACCGCAACAGTCGATGGCAAACAGCTCAACGATCAGCCATCCGTCACTTTTAGTGAAGTTATCAGCCCGCCACCGCCACCAAACCCCCCAACACCTCCCGGCTCTGGCACCCCGCCGTCATCACCCTCCAATCCAGAGATTACTCAAAACGGACCGCCACCCCCGCCCTCTTTGGCGAAACGAATTGGTACGCAGCTAAAGAAAACTCTTGGTGAGATTCCCGCCCTTGCACCTGGCGGGCTGGGCTTACTGACGTTGATTCCATCGATTATCCTCGTTCCGATTAGTTCCGGTATTTCCATCGCCCTGATGGCTGGTCTACCGGCTATTCAATACCTGTTTCTAGCTCTTTGGCCTGGCTTGCGCTCGCCTCGTCGTTGGGGAGTAGTTAAAGATGCTAGCACTAACGTACCGCTACCCGGAATTTTCGTTGAGCTGATGGACACCAAAAGTAATCAACGCCTTAAACGCGTCATGACCGATCGAACTGGTCGTTTTGGCTTTTTAAGTCCGAAAAGCGGTGCCTTTTATGTTCAGATTACCAATCCGCTTTATCAATCATTTAAAACCGAGAGCTTTGACGTCGCCACCTTAGCCGGCAAACCAATTACTTTCGATATTTACCTGAAGCCAATCGAAGCCGCTCGCGTTAAGTCTCTTCAGCATGCCGCTCGATTTATGCATATCCTGGCCGCCGTCCAAATTATTCAGCTGATAACATTGGTACTAGGAAGTATTGTTGCTTTGGCCCTATTAGTAAACGCCCAAGCTACAGAAAACTACCTCCTAGCCATCCTCTATGCCCTTCTTTGGGTCTTCCGCTTTATTAGTACCGCCAACTATCGCCAAAGCGGCCATATCATCGAAAAATCGACCGATAACTCTATTAATGAGGCGATTGTTCAGGTGACAGCACTCAAAAAAGGCGAGCGAGAATTTATTCACTCCACTATTTCCGACGAGTCTGGTCGTTTTCTTATTTTGGTACCGCCCGGTAAATATGATGTGATTGCTACTAAAGAGAGTTTTCTCCCAACCGAAAAACAAGTTAGCGGAGAAATCCAAAGCGTCGAGATGAACTTAGACCGCGTTCCCGATCAAAGCGCCGCTGGGCAACCAGCCTAACGACCAGCCAGTGCTTTGACAGCCGGCAGTACTTGCCCAGAAAGCAGTGCTAAGGTCGAGCCGCCGCCAGTGGAGATAAAGCTGATTTTTTTAACCAAATTGAGCTGGTCTATGAGTTCGATTGTATCGCCACCACCGATAATAGTGGTCGCCCTCGACTCAGCTAGCGCTTGAGCAATCGCTTTTGAGCCGCCATTGAACGGCGTCTGCTCGCTCTTACCAACCGGTCCGTTCCAAAAAATAGTCTGAGCCTGCCCAATATAGGTGAGGAACTGCTTGATTGTTTGATCGTCGATATCGAGAATGTGATCGTCGTGCCAGCGGTAGTCAACCGGCAGAACTAAGCGGCCGTGCGATCGCTTCAAGATATCCTTAGCTTGCTCCAGGTAAGCGTTATCGACGAGCGATTGCCGAACGTCGACGCCACTCGCCTTTAGAAAAGTATTAGCGACACCCCCACCCACCAAAACTCGATCGGCTTTGGCTAAGAGATGACGAATAGCTGGTAGTTTATCAGCCACTTTGGCGCCACCAATGATAGCGACAAACGGCCTGGCCGGATGACGTAAAAGAGTACTTAAAACGTGAAACTCTCGCTCAAAAGTAAGGCCGGCAAAACTCGGCAGAAATTCGACAATTGCCGAGTTAGAGGCACCAGCATGATGCGAGACAGCAAAAGCGTCATCGACGTAGATATCGCCGTAAGCGGCTAACTTACGGGCAAAAGTTCGCGAGTTGGCCTCTTCGCCGCGATCAAAACGAAGATTTTCCAGGCCCAATATCTCCCCTTCTTTTAACCGGCCGACGGCCTGCTTCGTACTGTCACTAAACACCGACGGCGCAAAATAAATCGGTTTTTTGAGTAACATGGCTAATTGATTGTAAACCGGTCGGAGAGTCAGTGTTCGATCAATCTTGCCGCCTGGTCGGCCAAGGTGAGCCAGAAGAATAACTTTGGCGTAACGGTTCAGCAGGAAACTGATCGTCGGCAAGGCGGCCTGGAGGCGAAAGGCATCATCAACCCGACCGTTTTTCATCGGCACGTCGGCGTCAATGCGCAATAGAACCGTTCGGCCGTTTAAGGTTGCTTCTTCAATGGAGCGCATAGATTCATCATAACGGAGCGGCGGCGCTTTTTCATCTGCTACAATAGAATTATGCTGAAACTGATCTTCAATTTTATTCTTATATGGTTAGTCTTCCTTTCCTCGTTGGGTTATGTGGCCTACCAACTCCAAAAGCCATCATTCTTAGTGGCTGAGGCTCGTCAAGTTCGTCTCTACGACCGACTAACTGGCCAAATCGGCGCTGTCCTCCCCAAAGCTACCAAAGACTCACCGTTCACCGACGCTGAGCTCAAGGACATTATCACCCAAAGCATTGATGCCAACGCTTTTTACGACTTTACCAATCAGGCCGCGACCGCTTATCTTGATTGGTTAACTGGCCGAGCCGACACTTTGACGTTTAATTATAATTTTACTCCGACCAAAAGCCGGCTTAACGACACCATTACCGAGAAACTACTGGCCAAATACAACAATTTACCAACTTGTCAGACTAAAGACCTCCACACTTGGAGCACCGCTAACGGCTTACCAAGCTGTCAGCTACCGGCCAGTAACGTTCAATCTAATGACGTAGAAAGTGCTTTCCGTAACCAAGCCACCACCCTCACCCGAGATCTGCCAGACCAACTGACCGCTGGTGTTCCGTCACCTCAGCTTCTCCAGACGCGCAAAGACGTCATCGAAGCCCTAAAGGTTATTAAGTTTATTTGGCTTGTGACCGCCGCTTTCTTAGCGCTCTACCTGCTGATCTTTCGATCTCGCGCCTTTTTCTCGCTGGCGGTTATCTTCTTAATAGCTGGCTTGTTGGAGATTGGTTTCAGTTTGATCGGTTGGGAGTGGCTCCGCCGATTGGTCAGCGACTCGTTAACCAAGAATAATCAAGCAGTGGCAGCTTTTATTGTTGATATGGTTTCAGCAGGAATCGAAGTGCTCAAAACTCTGCTCGGCAATCTGAGTATCATCACCCTTTCACTCGGTGGACTATTTCTTATCTTAGGCGTCGTCTACGCCGTTAAACGAAAGGCTAAGCCGGTTCTAACCCGACTTTCTTAGCGATTATTAAGCTGTTTGGTTGTTCGTCGCTCGAGGGCGGCGACCAAACGAGCTCGCGGACCAGTTCCTTGAATCGAACCAAACTCAACATAACTCTCTTTGTTAGTTTGCAGAATAAATGCCTTGGCATGGCTGATAATCTCTCGGGGAGCCAGGCCATCAAGCTTAGATTGGATGTTTTCTACCGCTAAGCTGGCTAAGGTTTTTTCAAATCGCAGTAGGTTTTGCCAGTCTCGAACTGCTCCGTCGATAATAATTACCTCGGGGAAACTCAATGGGGAGCCATCTACTTCCGTCACCGCCTGGCCGCGTTGATCAATCCGCAAACCTCGGATCTTTTGGCTAGCAACCATCGAACGCGGTGAGCCAACAATCATCCCCGGTCGGCTGACCGCCCGCCGAGCACTGATCTGATGACGGGTCAAAAACTCCTTTAAAGAAGAATCTTTCACTCCTTGGCAGATAATTTCTAGATAGCGATTAACTTTTGGGAATCGCTCGGCCACATCTGCTCGTAAAGCTAAAGCCAGCTGGACCGATGAGGCTTCCCGACCATCAAAAACTACTTCCGCCGCCGCTTTTTGGCCGGTATTAAGCCGGGCTTGAAGAGTGGTGATAAGCTGTAGCCAGCCCTGACGAAGTTTTTTTAACTCACCGACACTGAAAAGACGAGCCTGATCGAGAATGAGATAGTCGTAATTAAAGGAGCCGGTCGTTGTCGTAATCCGACGATCGCGCAAAGAAAGACTTTTTACTTCGGTGGTCACTAGTCGGAGGTGTTCAAATTTTTTCTTTAAAGAAATCTCCCCGACCACCCCCAAAACAGTGGTCAGACTAGAAGGCAAAATCATCTTTTCGCTATTGACTAGCCAAATCAACTCAAGATGAGCATGCCCACCGAGTTTTCGGCTCAGCTGCTCCGCGATAAAATAGCAGCGCGGGCTCATTCCAATTAATACCAGTGTCGTCATACCAATACTTTTAGTGTAACGGCTTTCAAGTCCCGAACCAACGCCGTTCGATCTAATAAACCTTTTTGGCCTCCGACTGCCCCAACTACAGCGGCCGAATTAAGAATGGCGTATTTCAGGGCATCACCGAGTCGATCGGCATCCGTTAACGACGAGCCAACAAAGCTGGCCAGAAAGCCGCTGGCAAAAGCATCTCCCGCACCAGTGGCATCGACTCGAGTATGGGTGTCGGCCAGCGCTCGAGCGTAGTAAAGCGTAATCTGATCGCTGACGTAGGCGCCCTTTTCACCAGCAGTCAAACAAATCACCTTGGCTCCAAGGCGGTGAAGGGCGGTCATAATATCTTTAATCTCGGAATTGACGGGGAGTCGGGCCAACAGACGACCCTCTTCCAGGTTAACGAACAAAACAGCGGCACTGCGCAGTAACGTTTGATAATAACGATCTCGACTTTCGATTGTTTCCAGGCTCGGGTTAAGACTGTATTTTTGACGAGTTTTAACCAAGTGAGCAATCAATCGCTGGTAAAACGCTCCTTCGTTCTCTGGTAGTGGACCGATATGCAGCCAGCCCTCCTCTGGAATTGGCTCTCTAAGATAGAAATAATTGGCCGGATGAGCGGTCAGAATAGTGCGTTCAGCACTAACGCGTAAAATAACCGACAACGCCGACGGTTCAGTAAAGCGTTTGGCTTTTAAACTAAGGGACTCCTTTTCCAAAGCCGTTGCCAAATAAACACCGAAGTGATCTTCGCTGATGCCAGTCAACAGGGTGACGGTCGCGCCTAAGCGACCTAAACCAACGGCCACATTGGCGCCCGAGCCGCCCGAACAAAGCTGGTAACCGTTGACCGCCAACTTGCTACCAAACGGAAAAGAAATGGCGCCGCTACCGGTTAACCGATGAAGAAACTTCGTCGGCAATTCAAAGACAAGATCGGCCACACTATCTCCGATCACACAGACTTGTTCCATTTTAGTGGAAGTGGCTGGCTTGACGGCAAATATCTAAGAAATTTTTGGCTTTCACCGAGGCTGTTCCCACTAATAAGCCAGCGATGTCTGGATAGCGCAGATAATCCGTCGCTTCGGCCACGTCGACGCTCCCGCCGTACAAAAAGCGTAAAGCCTGAGCGCCTGTCTGACCGTACTTCTCGGCCACCCGGACCCGGAGTCGTTCAATCAGTTTCACGGCGTATTCCGGTTTAGCGGGATTATTATTACCAACAGCCCAAACTGGCTCATAAGCAACGACTATTTTTTCTAAAACATCTTTACTGATACCTTCCAGCGCCTCCATCAACTCTTCTTCAAGTAAGCGCCACTGGGTGGAATCAACGGTGCCATCGGCAAACAAGACTCGTTTCTTTTCACCAACGCAAACAATTGGTGTTATCCGCCACTTGAGGCAAGCCTGTATTTTTTGGCCGATGAGGTCGTTGTCTTCTTGGTTATAGCGTCGTCGCTCAGAGTGACCAACGATAGCGTAACGAATAATATCCTTCAGCAAATAGGCGGAAACTTCCCCCGTAAATGCCCCCTGATCTTCTGGCCAGATATTTTGGGCAGCTAAAGAAATATGGCTCACTTTGTGCGGCCAAATTTCTTTAACGTTAACAAGCCAAGGCAGCGGCGGAGCTAAAACAACATCTACTCCCTTAAGATCGTCTAATCCTCGCTTTAAGGACGCCGCCAGTACCTGGCTATCCGCCAGGGTCGGGAACATTTTCCAATTACCGACGATAAGTTTGTTCATTTTACTTTTGCATTAGATTGCGACTACTACTCAATTCAGCGTAACCTCTTTTCCAGTAACAAAAAAGACCCGAACCCGCCTATTGGCGGAGGGTCTTTTTTGCCTCAAAAGAGATTGCTTAGGCTTCGGAGCCCTCGCCGTTTTCTGGCGTCTCAGCCGCTGGTGCTTCTTCGCCTTCTACTACTGGTACTGGTTTCTTTGGCTCGTCCATCATGTTGCTATCTTCTTCCATGATACCTCCTTGTTAATCTAAGCAGTTACCTGCTCGCCCCGTTGGGGCTTTTATATGCTCCGATACCGCCTACTGGTGGTATCTTGGCCTCAGCGTAACAGCCGGTTAACCGGCGCGTCAAGAGATAATTTGTTTAACTGTTTTTAAGAGATCTTGGCGGTTAATCAGGTCCACTTCACCGGTTGCTCGGTTCTTCAACTCAACCTGATGGTGCGGCGCGGTTTTAGGGCTATAAATAAGGCGGACCGGCAAACCGATTAAGTCCGCATCAACCAATTTTTGACCGGTTCCGATAGCTCGATCGTCATAAAGAACCTCGATACCAGCCGCCTCCAGCTCTTGTTCAATTTTCTCGCCCTCGCCGGATTCGGTTAGATCAATTAAATAAACAGCAAATGGCGCTACCTGAGCCGGCAGCTTAAGACCGTCCTCATCGTGATACAACTCGGCTAACGTTCCCAGCACTCGAGTAATCCCAATCCCATAGCTCCCCATCGTAATTGGCTGGCGCTGGCCATTATTATCTAGGTACTGAACACCGAAAGCCTCAGTGTACTTACTGCCTAGATGAAAAATATTACCGACCTCGATCGATCGAACTCGTTCCAACTGTTTTTTCTCGCCGGCTGGAATAGTCTTTTCCACTTCCTGATTGTAACCGGTCTTCTTAGCGTGATTAACCAAAATTTCGTCTTCGCCAGTCGGGCAGATTACCTGGAATTCATCGGAATACTCATGGCTAAAAACGCCGCCACTGGCTTTAACTCGATAGGTTTCTAAACCCAATCGTTGAAAGGTTTTTAGGTAAGCCGCCGCGGCTTGCTCATAAAAAGCGTTATGGGTCTCTAGATCCGGATGGAAGCTGTACAAATCTTTCATCCGAAACTCTCGACCACGCAACAAGCCAGATTTAGCCCGCAATTCTTTGCGAAATTTCGTTTGGAATTGGTACAAAACCACTGGCAGATCGCGATACGACTGGACCGTTTCTTTAACAACTTGGGTCATCGGCTCTTCGTGGGTCGCCCCAAAGGTCATATCGGCATCTTGGTCGAAATAGGTAATCGAACGGAAATTTGGATCTTGCCAGCGGCCGGACTGCTCCCCAGTGGCTTTGGGTTGGAGCGCCGAAAAAATAACTTCACTACCACCGAGCTCGTTCATCTGCTCTCGAACAATCTGTTCAATTTTTTGCAACGAACGGACCGCTAACGGCAAAAGAGCGTAAACGCCGGCCGCCACCTGCGAAGTATACCCAGCTTTATCAAGCAGATAAGCGTTAGCGCTCTCTTGATGAGGGGCGGAACGTTTGGTTCGAGTGAAAAAACGGCTATAGCGCATTAGAATAAACGGCTAAAAACGTCAAAACGTAAGATATCTTCATAGGTCACCAAGACAAAAATAAAGATAACAAAAACTAAGCCGGCTGTAATTAAGCCCGAGAATTGTCGCTCCGATAACGGCCGGCCAGCTATTTTTTCGTAGACCAGCGCCGCAATATGACCGCCGTCTAACGGCAGAATCGGCATCAAGTTAATAACGCCTAAGCCAACGCTAATCATCACCACCAACTGCATCAAGTAGCCTAAGCCCAATCGTCGCGCTACCCCGGTTAAGGCACCGACACCGACTAAACCGGTTACGTTTGGCGAAACCTGTTGGTGAACAACTAAGTCTCTTAAAAATAAGCCAAAACCAGCCGCCGAGACGCCGATAATCCGCCCGGTTTCGTACAACGCTGCCAGCGGTGCTTTAAGCGGAGTGGTCTTAATGGCTTCCGCTTGGCTTAAGGCGACGCCCAAGGCGCCTTGACCAGCAGGGGGATCTTCCCGAGGAATAAGGGTCACGTCCGAGCTACTGCCGTTACGCTCAACTCGCAAAGTCACTGCTTGACCGCGGTGATCGTTAACGTAAGTAATGAATTTCTCGGTCGAGAGCGCCTGGCCATCCACCGCTGTAATTTTATCGTTCTCCTGTAGGCTGGCCTTATCAGCTGGCGAGTCTTGGGCAACTTTACTCACTAAAACCGATGGCGTTTGGCTAATAAATGGGTTCTCGTCCACTCCTGGGAAAACTGGGTGAAAACCGACAATAAATAAAATAGTTAACAGCAGCCAACCCAAGAGCAAGTTCATTACCGAACCGGCCACTAATACCTGGAAGCGTTGCCAGGGCGTCTTGTCTTTGAACGAGCGCTCCCCGATTTCTTCTGGCAGCTCACCGTATAAACGAACGTAACCACCTAACGGAATGGCATTTAAGGCGTATTCGGTATCACCAATAGTTTTACTAAACAAGCGCGGCCGAAACCCGAAAGCAAACTCCCGCACCCAAACGCCGTTCCACCGAGCCACCAAAAAGTGGCCCAACTCGTGGACAAAGACCAATCCCCCCAATATGGCCAAGAAAACCAGCAAGGTCACGATCATCCGGTCAACAGCTCTTTCTCTTTAGCTTCGACAATCGTTTTCACCTTACTATTGGACTCATCGATCACTTCGTTCAGTTCTTTAGTCAGACGGTTGAGCTCGTCTTCGCGCATAGCTCCGGCCGCTTTTTGGCGCGTTGCCTCTTGGAGGCCTTCGGTGCGAATCTGACGTAAGCGGATTCGGGCAGCTTCACCTTTTTGATGAGCTAATTTTACAAACTCTTGGCGGCGTTCCTGGCTTAACGGCGGCATACTCAACCGTAACAGCGCTCCTTCGTTAATAACCGAGAAACCGAGCTGACTATTGCGAATAGCGGTTTCGACGGCCCCAACCACCGTTTTGTCCCACGGCTGAATAATCAACTGACCTTGTTCGTTAGCCGAAATCGAAGCAACGCCGTTCAACGGTGTTGTCGAGCCGTAAGCCGCTACTGGTAAGGTACCGACTAAATCGGCCGAAGCTCGACCGGGTCGAAGGGTTCGCAAGTCGTCTTCCAACAAACTCAACGTCTGCTGCATCTGTGTTTTCAGTCCTTGTATCGCTGCCATTTGTTAGTTTCAACTTTAGCAGGTCTAGCGTCCATCCGGTAGAGGTATAAAAAAGCCGCCAGCTTTCGCTGGCGGATCAAGTTCAAAGTTTTGAAGGATTTCTGAAGGCTGCAATGCCGATGTTAGGTGCAGGTTCATGGCCCCAACGCCCACCGATCTTGAGCCCGCCGGAACCGAACTCACCAACAGTTATACGGCCGCCATCGAAGTCCGAGTCTGAACAACACACGTTCACGCTTTTGAAGAGCCGTACGTCAGTTGCAAGAAAGTGGCCGATTATCGTATAGACCATGAGGCACGTCTTCGGAACTGTTTCTTC
>Ga0068865_100002601_pt1 | contig 10724 bp, 11 predicted proteins | sample KBSMisM12_FD_75293 | JGI IMG/M metagenome (GOLD analysis project Ga0068865, IMG submission 75293) | Miscanthus rhizosphere microbial communities from Kellogg Biological Station, Michigan, USA - KBS Miscanthus M1-2 | ecosystem: Host-associated > Plants > Roots > Rhizosphere > Soil ...
CCCTGACTTCGCTCTGGAAGATCAGGACGCGAAGATGCATCGACTCGCCGATCTCAAAGGCAAGAAGTCGGTTCTATTCTTCTATCCGAAAGACGACACCTCCGGGTGAACGATAGAAGCTAACGAGTTCCGTGCCGAACTCGATCAATTCAAAGGCGTAAACGTGTTCGGCGTAAGTCCGGACACCGTGAAGTCTCACGCCAAGTTCGCGAAGAAACTTGATCTCAACTATCCCCTTCTTGCCGACCCCGATCGAAAGTTGATCGGGCCGCTCGGGGTGTGGGTTGAAAAGTCCATGTACGGCAAGACCTACTTCGGAGTTGAACGCTCCACGTTTCTCGTGGGAGACGACGGAAGGGTCTTGAAGATTTGGCGCAAGGTCAAACCGGAAGGACATGCCAAGGAAGTTTTAGAGGTGCTCGCGAGCGCTTGATTGCCGATTGTCGAAATAATTGGAGAGAGTAATACTGGCTCATTAGTGCCCGTCGACCAATCGGCAATCAAGCACAGCGACATTTTCATTTTTCCTTGACCGCATCCATCATCATCGCCTGGAGTAGATCGACTCGCAATACGATTCCGGTGAGACGATTGTCTTCCACTATCGGTAGCAACGTAAGACCGCTACTGATCATCTTGTGAAACGCGTCACTGATCTCTGAGTCTGGAGACATCGTCATAGGATCCTTGCTCGCGTAGACATGTGCGGGCTCGTTCATCAAGCTGAGTGCGCTGTCTCTTGTCGTCACCTGGCGGCAGATATCGCCTTCTGTAATCACTCCAATGGGCGCCATATTCGCATCGACGACGACGAGTGCCGGGAACTGATAGATGTCCATTTTGTCCACCGCATCGCGGACCGTGCTCTCTTGAGTGAGAGTCGGGATGTGAGCGTGGAGAACTTCGCGGAGGATCATTGGTTTGAGATTATGATGGGTTGTGACCTACAGGAAAGTTGAAAAGGCAACCACAGAGACACAGAGTACGCACGGAGACACTGAGATTCGCGGGTAAGCCCGGTCTCACACAATCACTCCAGCTCCAGCGGTAGTAAGTTCTCGATAGCCAACCGATCGATCTGAAATGCGTACAGATCGTCCGCACTTCATCGCGAGCTTCGCCAGCTTCTCCATGTTTCCGCCGGCGTTGACGATCACAAAATCCAGTCGACGGGAGAGGGACGCCACTAACCTGTCTCGAACCTGATTATTTACGCCGATGAAATCGGCGTTCGGACGGAAGGCAGAGACGACCAAGTCTGTCGATGGATCGAATTGATAGCGCCAAAGGCGGGCGGCTCGAAAGGCCTCGTTTTTCAGATCATCACCCAAGACCTTGAACAGTCCGCGGTCCAAACAGAGGATGCGGGGCGAGCCCCATCGCAACGGAACGACGGCGGAGCGCTGATACTCGGGTCGATCATGACCGCTCACGAGAACCTCCGAATTCAAGACTCCCTCTTCAGTTAGCTTTTCAATTAGATCGAGGTCGGCAGGGCGGCTATTTCGCGATGACAAAACGCAGAATGTCTTGGCTTCGAGCAACTTGGTGTTTCCGTAGAAGAAGAGGACTCCAGGCGGATCGGGATCGAATTCTTCGACCAACGTTGGATAGTGCGCATCGGCTGCAGTGACGAGCGATACACCAAGACCGGACAACTGCTCTTCTAGCTTCTTCGTTTCTGCGAGCTTTGCAAGACCTAAAGCCGCGGAAGATTTCTTAGTCAGTCGATACTCTTCTTGCCACGCCTCGGGCGAGAGCTTCAGGAATTCTTCGGACGACCTTCCCACCAACTCATTGCGCGCGAGCACGCGTGTTACGGTGCGACCGCCGATTCCAGGGGTCATCGCAAGATGCAACGCAAACGTGCGACGCGGCAAACTCACGCCTTCATCTCCGACAAGATCTTCGCTGCCCCCATCAACACTTTTAATGCCGACGCACCGGACTCTTTCATCTGCTTCACGACGTCGGCGTGGCTGAGCTGAACATCTTCCAAACCTGCCGCAAGGTTCGAGACCACGGCGAGGCACCCGTATTGAATGCCGGCTTCGCGCATGACGATCGCTTCGCTCGCCGCAGTCATGCCGACGACGTCGCCTACGTGCTGAAGCAATCGAATCTCATTCGGAGTTTCATAGCGCGGACCGTTGGAGTTGATGTACACGCCCTTTGGCTGAACCGATAATCCCGACGCCTTCCCCGCTGCGATGAGCGCATTGGAAACGGCCGTGGAGAAAGGCTCACTGAAGTCAGTGTGTTGGACCGAGTCGTCGAACATGGTGATGTCACGCGCGCTCGGATCGGTGAAATCGGTGCAGGCAACCATCGTCCCGGCGGGCCACTCCTTGCGGAGCGAGCCGACCGCAGCACTCGATAGACACCATTTGCACCCAATCTGCTTCAGTCCCTGAGCGGCAGCGCGGTAGTTCACCTTGTGGGGCGGGAGCTTATGCCCGGCCGCGTGACGCTGGAGCAGGAGGAGCTTGAAGCCTCCGGTGGTCAGGATTCGCCCGCGCATGGGACCGAATTTGGTGGGCACGCAGAGTGCCTGGCCCGGCTCTGCGGCGAGGACCTCTCCGATGCCGGTCCCTCCTATCAGCGCAATGTCAGCGAGCATTGGGCGAATTGTAGCGCTCCTTGGATTTGGTTTGCCGGATCGTTCGATTGTGATTAGCGACGGAGGGATACATAAAAGCTGGGAGTTCCGCGCGCGGAACTCGGAACTTAGAATTAGCTAAAGAGGGGACCATAAAAGCTCGGGACTCGGAGCGCGGAGCTTGGAATTTAGGATTAGTGACGGAGGGATACATAAAAGTCTGGATGTCCTGGCAGGCCCTTCCATTGGGAGCAGACTTGATTTGAGAAGGGTTGGCCAAGGCTACTGACATTGTAGGACAGCTTATCCCATAATAGTATATCTTTGTCTGCTGTTTTGCAAACAACTTCCCGAGGGTCAATTTGCCGATTTTTGAACCTGTGCCAAAATAGAAACCTCCTGAGGCGGAGTGGTGTCCGAGTGGTCGAAGGAGCGCGATTGGAAATCGCGTATTCGGTGTTGAGCCGGATCGTGGGTTCGAATCCCACCCGCTCCGCCAGCCTCTTCTATCCCGGATCTGGGATCGCGGTCCTGATTTCAATGGGTTGTTTGGTCGCGCACCTTCAGCGCGCGGAAATCAATCGTTGGTGGCAACCCAGGGCGATGCCCTGGGCTTCAAGTTGGTCTGCCCCGTTGGGGCAGAAATATTCGTGGATTCGGCGGGGCCTGCCGCACAAACATCGGCGGCTGCGAGTTGCAGGGGATGGTTCTTTTCGACGTGCTCCGTTAGCCTCCTCTCTATCTTGGGTCTCGAGCCTTGCATTTTCGATAATTGATCTGCACTGTGGTTCGAGCCTAAATCATTTAACTTCCAGCCAATCTCTGGACCCTTGAAGGTTCGGGGGTTCCACAGCTCGCATAAAATTTCTTCCGTCTGCGTGCGATGCGCAAGCCAAAAACTCCGAAAGCGATGAACACGGATGATACGGCGATGCCCATGGTGAAGAACACGATCCTTTCGGCCGAAAATAGCGAATATCCTCGAAGCCCTAAAAGCCACTTCAAATAGAACCATGATCCTACCGACATCGCCAATGAGAACAGCGACCAACTGTACGCGGACGAGATGCTGTAGCGGGCTTCTGGAGTCGGTTCAAACGGCGGCAAAATTGGAGATAGTGATCGGGTGGTGTTTCGTACCTTCCAGTCCCGGATAACTCGGCCGAGTCTCCCCGAATCATGCGCAAAAAACTTGAAGGATCGTTGTCGAATCCTTATCTTGAGGACGCCCGCCTTTATATCCAGCCGCAAAACGACTTGGGCGGGATCATTGGATTCCCCAGATTTCTTCGCCAATGCAAGGGCTTTCTCGCGGTCCATTAGCATATCGTTGTACAGCACAAATCGGCAAATATTGCCCGTGAACACGAGGGCATCTCCCTCCGTCAAGAGAACACCCTCGTCGTTTCCAAGAAGCTGGTCTCCCATCATGATTTCGACATCTGAGGGCACAGCCACAGTCTCATGATCCGCAAAGACCTTTTGAACATTTTTCTTTAGTTTTAGCCGTCCAGGCGCATTCCGAACTGCACTCGGGATCGACGCCAGTGCGGTAAGGAAGGGGATCTCCATAAGGGCCGCTCTCTTAAAAGCGACTATGGCAATCAGCGCAAGGATTGCTGGGCTACTGGTGAGTAGGATCATCCCCCAGGAAGCTCCGGACAGCTTCCTCCAAAGAAAAACCAAATAGCTAGGGGCGTAATCATCCCCCTCCCAATGCGACTGCTCCACCGAATTCTATTGTAGGGCAAGATGCTAGGCGATAGTAATCCCCGAATCCAGATAGACGTCCTGGATCGCGTTCAGCAAGCCGACGCCTTCGTTCATCGGGCGTTGGAAGGCTTTGCGTCCGCTGATGAGGCCGGTGCCGCCGGCTCGCTTGTTGATCACAGCGGTCTTTACGGCCTCAGCCAAATCGGAATCGCCGGATGAGGCGCCACCGCTATTGATCAAACCGGATCGGCCCATGTAGCAATTCGCCAGTTGGTAGCGAGTCATGTCGATTGGATTGTCGGAGCAGAGGTCGGTGTAGATTCGCTTGTCGAACTTTCCATAGCTGCTGTTGCCCATGTTCAGCGCTTCGTAGCCGCCGTTGTTCTCTGGGAGTTTCTGCTTGATGATGTCGGCTTGGATCGTGACACCGAGATGGTTCGCCTGACCGGTGAGGTCCGCGGAAACATGGAAGTCCTTGTCCTTCTTGAATGCAGGATTTCGGAGGTAGCACCATAGCACGGTCGCCATTCCGAGTTCGTGCGCGTGTTGGAACGCTTGGCTCACCTCGATGATCTGACGTCCACTCTCTTCGCTACCGAAATAAATCGTTGCACCGACGGCTACGGCACCCATGTTCCAGGCTTCTTCAATGGTGCCGAACATGATTTGATCGGCCTTGTTGGGGAACGTGAGCAACTCGTTGTGATTGACTTTTACAATGAAAGGAATCTTGTGCGCGTATTTTCGACCGACGGCTCCCAGCACACCGAACGTCGAAGCGACTGCATTGCATCCGCCTTCGATGGCGAGCTTGACGATGTTCTCTGGGTCGAAGTAGTCAGGATTCTTTGCGAAGCTCGCACCGGCGCTGTGCTCGATGCCTTGATCGACCGGGAGGATGCTCATATAGCCGGTGCCGGCGAGGCGACCGTTATTGAACAGATTGCCCATCGAACGCAAGGTTTGCGGATTTCGGTCGGAGGCGGCGACGACGCGGTCGATAAAGTCAGGTCCGGGCAGGTGAAGTCTGTCCTTCGAAATCTTGGGATTTTTGAATCCGAGGAGAATTTCGGCGTCCTTGCCGAGCAGAGACTGAATCGAGGAAGCGGAATCCTTAAGCGCCGTTGCCATATTAGGCTGAGTTTATCAGGTTGGCTGTGGCGTTGCCGGGATAGGTGGCGGCTTAGAGATTGAAAGGTCGTTTCCCTTCGCCGCTGGCTCCAGGAAAACGACCTTTCAATACAAAATCTATTTTTCTTGGGATCTACGCCCACACCTCCACTTCGTTCCGGTGCGAGCTTCGAACCCCTTCTTTTGTCTTTCCCGAACCGCATACACAGCAGTGGTGGCTTGGGACTAGCCCCCGATAGCCTGCAATCCTGGATCGTTCAGAATTTCCCTGCCACGGAGACAGATTCGGAATTGAGCATTCAAGGTCAGTAAATCGTAAGTAGTAAATGGTAAATAGATGGGGCAGCGATGCTGATTCACCTGAGTTGACACCCCTAGCCTTGTGTAACAAACAACTCTTTCGCAAATGCCTACTCTAGAAGAATCCTCCCTAGACCGCTACTTAGAGGGCCAAGCGGGGCTCTTGCTTAGCCACGCCAGCCTGCGGCGCGGAATGATCATCATGCGCATTGTGGGCGTGATCATGCTCCTCATGACGCTGGGTGTGCTCATTACCGCCCTTGCGAAAGGGGAACCGAGTGTTCTGGCAGGTGCGATCGGTCCGGGGATCGGTGGTCTCGTCAATATCGTCGCTTCTAGATCTCTTCGAAATCGAACAAAGCCCGCGATGGAAGTGAATGCGAATCTCACCCCGGAGGCACGAAACTTCCTTGGCCATTTGATGAAGGACGTTTATGGTTGGCCACGAGCATGGGGCGCGGTGGAGCCGCACTTCTTGTTCGAAGGGAAAGGATCCTACATGAACAGGTTCGACAGGCGTCGCGAACGACGCGCTTGGCGAAGCATGCTCGCGAGCGGATCGTGGGGAAAGCGGCAGCACGCAGCTAAGGAAATGTTGAATGCTGAGGCGTTCGACATTTTGAATCGCGCGGCATTTCAATACAATCGTATTTCGGGAATCATCGGCGTGGGCAATCAGGAAGTTTCTCGGTTTTCTGCGAGTGTGAAGGGCGCAGCTGATCAGGCGATGGCCGATGTGTTCCACGCAGGATATTTGCTTGAAGAATTTCCAGAGGGATCTGCGGCCGCCAAGGCGAAGGCTGAGCAAGAGATCACCGCACTATCCGAATTGGCGGGGAAATTGGAAGAGATGCAATCGCAATCTGTTACGGCGCCCTCAGCGGACGTGTTATCGACGAGTCCGGTTGCTTCGGTGTTGGAGGAGCTGCGGTTGGATCAACTCGCGCGGTCGGAGTTGAACAAGCCGGTTGAAGAAAAGCGCGTTGATTTGCGGCAATCGTAAATGGTAAATGGTAAATGGCTAAGCAGTTGCCATGCCTGCCGGGAAGTAGTTTTTTGAAGGCAACCACCCGTTCGACTCGGGGCTCGCTCAGGGCAGGCTCCGTCACAGAGGATTCACAGAGGCACGGAGACCGCCACGACTATTTCTTGAGCCAAAAGTTCCGTTGATTTTTCTTTGGCTGCTTGCTTGTTTTCTTGAAAGATGTGACGTAGAGTAGAGATGTGGAAGCAAATCCGCCTTTCACCAAATCGCGGGACGGGGATTCCATCGCATCTCGCGTACTCAAGCGGCGTAATGCACGCCGAATCACCGGCTAGTCTAGCCGGATACAACGAGTAAAACACGAAAGCCTCTTCGCTCAAGACGGAGAGGCTTTCTCGTGTTAGATAGCTCCAGGCTTTGAGGTTTTGAGAGTTCTAGGGACGTGAGGGAACCGCTCCGACCCACACCTCTAGCCCTGTTTTAATCCGCGCTTTGTTGTACGCTACAAAAACCTATGCAGGCGGGCGTGTGGAACTACGTTGGTGTCGTCGTCGGCTACGCGATGATTTTCTTTTCATGGGCGCGACGACCTTACAAGGACTTTGGAATCTTAGCGCTCATGGGGGCGGTTATCGTCGGGCTTGCAACCATCTCACGTCCCTCCTACAAGCCTGAGTGGCTACAATTGCTGTTCTTGCCCGCTGTGTTTATGGCGCTTGGATTGTCAGCAGCCCGGCGTCGACATGAGAATTCACGTAGCGTTAAAAATTAATGGCAACTATTTACTCTGAGCGGGATTGTGATCCGGCGATCATAAAATCAAAGCGCGTGGCTGTCATTGGATACGGCAGTCAAGGGCATGCTCATGCGCTGAATCTTCGCGACAGCGGGGTCGATGTCACGGTTGGGCTTTATCAAGGAAGCAAGTCGTGGGCGAAGGCAGAAGCGGAAGGTTTGAAAGTCGTCTTGACAGAACAGGCGACCCAAACTTGCGACGTGCTGATGTTGAATCTTCCCGATGGTGAGATGGCGCGAATCTATTCCGAATCGATCGCGCCGCATTTGCGCGAGGGGCAAGCGCTTCTCTTCTCACACGGCTTCAACATTCACTACAAGTTGATCGCGCCTCCAAGCGAGGTGGATGTGATTCTTGTCGCGCCGAAAGGACAGGGGCATGGCGTTCGTAGGGAGTATCTGAAGGGCGGCGGATTGCCTGCCCTCATCGCGGTGCATCGGGATGCAAGTGGTTCAGCGAAGGCACTTGGGTTGAGTTACGGTTGGGCACTTGGATGCGCGCGAGCGATGATCGTCGAATCCACGTTTCGCGATGAGACAGAAGCGGATCTCTTCGCTGAACAAGCCGTCCTTTGCGGTGGAACGAAAGAGCTTGTCAAAGCGGGTTTCGAAACCTTGGTCGCGGCGGGCTATTCGCCAGAGACAGCCTTCTTTGAATGCTTGCATGAGTTGAAGCTGATCGTCGATTTGCTTTACGAAGGCGGAATCGCTCATATGCTGGAGCGAATTAGCGACACGGCGGAATGGGGTGCGTATGTCGGTGGCCCTGCGGTAATTGGGGATGAATCGCGCGCTGCGATGAAGGCGTTGCTTGCGCGAATTCAGGATGGATCTTTTGCGCGAGAGTGGATCGCGGAGAGCGGTTCGGGGAAGAAGCGATTGCTTGAGTTCCGTTATAAAGAGCGGGAGACAGAGATTGAGAAGGTTGGCAACGAGCTGCGGTCGCACATGGCGTTCCTGAAGAACATATGATTGTTTTGGTCGATCAGTAATTAATTGCGAACGGGCACGACGGAGCGTGCCCCTCCCGTCTAATAGATCATCCCCGCTACGGGCACGACAAAGCGTGCCCCTCGCGTCTAATAGATCATTCCCGCAACGGGCACGACAAAGCGTGCCCCTCCCGTCTGATAGTCGTTCAAAGACCGACAAGCTTTCGCAGTGACTCAACTTCTTGTTGGCCGAGTAAGCGACATTCGCCGCCGCGCATGCCCCGTACAAGAAGTGGCCCAATGCGCACGCGCTTCAGCGAGTTGACGGGGTGGCCCACCACTTCGCACATCTGTCGAATTTGACGCTTGCGTCCTTCATGCAAAGTGATCTTCAGCGATGTCAAATTGCCCGCGCGAACTGTTGGCAGGACTTCGACTTTTGCAGGCGCTGTCTTTCCGTCTTCGATGAATACACCCTTTCGCAATTTGTTTAGAGCTTTCTCACCCGGCTCTCCGCGCACGACAGCGATATATTCCTTTTCAATGCCATATCGCGGATGCATGAGGCGATGCGCAAGTTCACCATCGTTGGTAACGATGAGCAGACCCTCGGTGTCCATATCGAGTCGGCCAACTGGTTTTAGTTGCACTCCGTAATTTGGAAGGAGCTTGACGATTGTTGGTCTTCCCTGCGGATCCGAAAGCGTGGTCACGACTCCCTTCGGCTTGTTCAGGACCAGGGTGTATTGACGCGCATTCTCGGCAGCCTGCCCATCGACGAGCACTTCGTCTTCTGGTCCGACCATCACACCCATTTCGCGGGTGAGTTTGCCGTTCACGGCGACCCGTCCCTCTTTGATCATCTTCTCGGCAGCACGTCGACTACAGATGCCAGCGTGGGCGATCCGGACATGCAAACGCTCGCGACCATCTTTGGGAGCTGGTTCGCGAGCGTCCGTCTCGGGAGGAAGCGGCTTTCTTTTCTTAGTAGGCGGCTTTCTTCTTGAGTCGCGCGTTGTAGAGCCTGGTTTTCTTATTCTTTCCGCGCACATAGAGCGTACAACCTACCAGAGTTAGGCCGATCCAAGGGGTCCATCCGGTCCTTGCGGCGGCCACTAGGCTCCTCTTTGGAACGTCCTGGGTGGCGATGGCCGGAATATACAACTTTCCGCCATCGGAGTCCATGACGGTGATCGTGCCAACCCGATCACCCACCGCGATGGGGGCTTCGACTTTGTCGGCAGGCTTCACGGTGATCTCGTAATTCGCTTGCGCTCCGCGGGGAACGGTGAGATAGATGTCCTTGGGCGCGGCAACAATCACGTTTTCATAAGCGCCGTTCTCAACGGAGATGCTTTGAATCGGGTCGTTCGCTGCCTTGACCAGTTCTCGATCATGATTGTCGAACGCCCAGCTCCAGAGGTTCTCAGTGTCTTTCTTCCAGTCGTCGCTCTTGAGGACGACAGAGATGACGCGGTAGCCATTTCGGGTGGAGCTGCCGACGAAGCAATGTCCAGCGGGGACGGTCCAACCCGTCTTGATTCCTTCGGCGGACGAATCCCAGAGAAGGAGCTTGTCCTTGTTCACCATCAGGAGGTCTTTCTGATTGATGCTTCGGGTGATCTGATATTGCGATGTGCCAACTGCCTGCGCGAACTGGTCATTGTTCATGGCAGCTCTGGCGATCATCGCGAGATCGTGAGCCGTGGTGAGATGCTGCGTATCGTTGAGACCGTTGGGGTTGTGAAAATGAGTGTGCGTGCATCCCAACTCTTGCGCGCGCTGATTCATCAATTTTGCAAACGCGGGCACTGAGCCGGAGATGTGCAGGGCGACGGCATAGCAGCCATCGTTCGCGCTGCGAAGCATCAGGGCATAAAGCATGTCGCCGGCGCTTACTTTTTCGCCGGGTTTAAGATGCATCTTCGATCCGGTGATCGCATCCACATCAGATGGGGCGACGATCGTATCTTCGGGCAGAGTGTTCTCTGCGAGAAGAAGGCCGGTCATCACCTTGGTCGTACTTGCCGGATATCGCGGAATGTCGGCGTTCTTCGAAAAGAGCACCTTTCCGCTATCGGCATCAATGACGATTGCGCTCGCTGCGGTTACATCTGGCCCCTTCCCTAGAGCCAGGGCGCCGAGCGCAGTGCTTAGAATAATTAGCAGCTTCCTCATGACGCAACTTGTAGGGTGCCTGATTTACTTCATTCCATGCCAACCCTAGGTGGTGCTGTTACCGTAAGATTGCGAGGCTTTGAGCAACCCC
>Ga0068865_100002603_pt1 | contig 10721 bp, 8 predicted proteins | sample KBSMisM12_FD_75293 | JGI IMG/M metagenome (GOLD analysis project Ga0068865, IMG submission 75293) | Miscanthus rhizosphere microbial communities from Kellogg Biological Station, Michigan, USA - KBS Miscanthus M1-2 | ecosystem: Host-associated > Plants > Roots > Rhizosphere > Soil ...
TGTTGGCGGGGAGACAGATGGCGTACACGGACATGGTGATCAAGGTCAATCCGAACGCCAACATTTTGTGGTCGAGGCCGATCAGTATCCACGGCGCTTCTAACGAGTTGGCTGCTTTTGCGGTCGACAACTTAGGCAACACATTTGTCGCGGGCTATGACAATGCAAACACGCGCGTTCAGAAGGTCTCTCCATCCGGCGCGATCTCGTGGACGGCAGACTATGCCTGGCCCGGCTTCCCAGGTTTTTGGATCAACATGATTCCCGATCAATCCGGCGGCGTGTTCGTCGCACGAAACATCGATACGAAGAACGGTAGCGATTATCAGTTGTACAAGTTGGCGGCCGATGGCACACTGCCTTGGCCCGCTTCCGGTGGCATCTTCGCAAACGGCTCGATTCGATACGATTCGCGCGGCTTGGACGATATCGCTTGCCAGCTGACAAGGGATGGCCTCGGCAATCTGTTTATTACGGGCACGTCTTATGGTGCGAGCGGTACGCAGGACGTGAACGTCGTGAAGTACGCGCTGCAGCCGTAGTCGACGAGGTTGGGGCGGATATAACCGAACCTGGAATCCGATGTGGATTCGGGCTCGAGAACGCCCCAAAACGGCCACCAAAATGCCTAGAAAACTAGGTACAATTTAGCTTCAATTCCCCAGGCTCCTAAACGGGCCGTTCATGCGTCTTGAAGAGTTGTAAAAGTGGCAGAAGAAATAATTGAATCAGTCGCGATAGACAAAGAGCTCGGCACCTCTTATGTCAACTACGCGATGTCCGTCATCGTCGCGCGTGCCTTGCCGGACGTTCGCGACGGTTTGAAGCCAGTCCAAAGGCGAATTCTTTACGCCATGCGGAATTTGAATCTGTCGCCAGATTCCGCCTACCGCAAGTGCGCAAAGATTTGCGGCGACACGAGCGGCGACTACCATCCTCACGGCGAAGCGGTCATCTATCCGACCCTCGTGCGAATGGCGCAGCCGTTCTCCCTCCGGTACCCATTGGTGGATGGGCAGGGCAACTTTGGATCCATCGACGGCGATTCGCCCGCCGCCATGCGATACACGGAAGCTCGCCTCACTCCTCTTGCGATGGAGATGATGGAGGACCTGGACCGCGAATCGGTCAACTGGGTGCTCAACTATTCTCAAGAAAAGAACGAGCCGACAGTCTTCCCTGGCAAATTCCCGAACCTGATCTGCAACGGCTCGCAAGGCATCGCGGTGGGTATGGCGACCAACTTGCCGCCCCACAACCTCACCGAGGTCTGCAACGCCCTCCTGCTCCGCATAGACAAACCTACGAGCACACTGGACGAGGTCATGGAGGTCTTGCCCGGACCGGACTTCCCCACTTACGGAATCATCATGGGCGCCAAGGGCATCCGAAGCGCCTACGAGACGGGTCGCGGCTCGATCATCATGCAGGCGAAGACGATGATCGAAAACGGCGAGAGCGGCAAGAGCGTCATCGTCGTCACCGAGATCCCGTACCAGGTCAACAAAGAGACGCTGGTCAAGAACATCGCCGCCATCGCCAAGGATGGAAAGTTCGACGGCATCCTCCGGGTGGATGATTTCAGCGACAAGCGCGGTATGCGCATCGAAGTTCAGATTCGACGTGACGTCAATCCGAACAAGGCGCTCAATTACCTTCTTAAGCACACCAGCCTTCGCACCACGTTCGGAGCGATCATGCTCGGCCTCAGCGAGATGTCGCCGCGCACGTGCCCGGTCATCGTCCTCCTCGACCTTTATCTCAAGCATCGACGCGAGGTCATCGAGCGACGAACGCAATACGAACTGTATCGATCTCTCGAGCGCGTTCACCTCTTAGAGGGTTATCAGATCGCTCGGCGATTCCTTGACGACGTGATTCGAGTGATCAGGAAGTCGGCGGACGTTGGCGTAGCCCGCGCTGCGATCGTGCGCGAATTCGAGATGTCGCCGTTCCAGGCGAACGCGATCCTTGCGATGCCGCTGCGCCAGTTGACTCAGCTCGAGCAGTACAAGCTGGAGACGGAGTACAAGGAAGAACTCCTGAAGGTGCAAAACCTGATGGACATCCTGAACGATCAGGACCGACTCACCAAGGTGATGAAGGATGAGATCACGTTCCTTCGCGATAAATACGGAGACGAGCGCCGCACGAAGATCATCGCCAAGGAAGCGGGCGAGTTCACCGACGAAGATTTGATTCCCGACGAGGAAGCGATCATTTCGATCTCGCGAGATGGATACATCAAGCGTGTTTCGATCGATGCGTATCGCCAGCAGAAGCGTGGTGGCAAGGGTCTCAAGAACGTTCAGAAAGAGGACGACGAGCCAGCACACCTCTTCCAGATCAGCACGCATCACACGATCCTGTTCTTTACGGATCGCGGTCGCGTGTACAAGCTGAAGGGATACGAAATTCCGGAGACGGGTCGATATGCCAAGGGCATGCCCGTCATCAACTACATCTCCATTGTCGGTGATGAGCGCGTGACCGCGACGGTCAGCGTGAAGAACATCGGCGGCGAAGGTTTCCTGACGATGATCACGCGAATGGGCGAGATCAAGCGAACGGAGATCAGCAAGTTTGCGAACATCCGCAACAACGGTTTGATCGCGTTCGATATCGAACAAGGCGACGAACTTGCATGGGCGCTCCGCACGCGGGGCAAGGATGACGTGATCTTGATTTCACGCGAGGGGATGTCGATCCGCTTCCCAGAGACGGCCGCACGCGGTCGTGGACGGCAGGCGGGTGGCGTTCGCGCAGTCAAGTTTAAGAAGCCAGGCGATTATCTCGTGTCGGCTGACATCGCTCGCGACGACGCGACTCTGCTCGTCGTGGCCGAGAACGGTTACGGCAAGCGAACTCCGGTCGACGAGTATCGCGTTCAGGGTCGAGGCGGCTCCGGCATCCTCACGATGAACGTGACCGAGAAGACGGGCAAGATCGTTGGGGCCGAAGTCGTGGAGGACGTCGATCGACTCCTCGTGATGACGGTTAACGGCAAGGGCATCCGTATCAAGGTGAAGGAGATCCGCACGACGGGCCGCGTGGCTCAGGGCGTGCGATTGATCAACCTTGGAGCCGGTGACCAAGTTAAGACGATCTCTCGAATCGTTGCCGGTGCCGATGACGGCGATACGGAAGAAGACGAGGACGAAGAGTAAGTCGCTGTGTTAGGCGGGTGCTATGTCCAAGGATGACGGTGCTCGCCTCACAGATGCATGTTTGCTCGTTCCAGCTGGATTGATCATTGCGGGCGTCGCGACTTACGTTAGCGCCTACGTCGCCTTACTCGTCTTTGCGGCCTTTGTCGCTATCGTCATTTACGAGGTCCGTGAACGCCAACGGAGTGAAGTTCGGGCGATCAACTTTACAATCGAAGAACCGAAGATCCTTCATGCAATCCCTAAGGGTGGCGAATGGGATTCAACTATTCGTTCCATTCGAAGACTGCACCAGTCACTGCACGATTTAATCTCTGCCAACGAGCAACAAGCAATTGTTCAAACAATTGGCCCCGACGTTATTTTGCAGTCGAACGATCTGGTGGACCAAGCCGAGAAAGTTCATCAGCGCCAGCGGAAGCTTTGGCTAAGCGTCACCGCGAGCAAAGTGTCGCAAGACGAAATAGAAGAACTTCGCACGAAGATCGAATCTGAGACTGACGAACGGATGAAGTCGGCTTTGGCGGGGACGCTCGCGTTCAAGCAGTCAGAGTTTGAGTCGGTCGCGCAAATGGCCAAGGATGCCACCTATCAAGGAGCCTTGCTGAGCCAAGCGGAAGCATCGCTTTCTGAGATGCGATCTCGACTTGCCCTTACGATCGCGCAAGCTCTGGAGTACACGAAGGCCGATCAGGGTGAGGCACTAACGGATGCGAATAACAACCTTCGGTCCGTGTCGGAAGCGATGCGACAGACGTTGACCGAATTGAAGTGAGCTATTTCGGAATCTTGTCGGTGACGTCGGTGTATTCGTAGGGATTCACCCAAGTCGAGTAGATGCTTCGGTCGGGCAGCTTTTGGAATGGTCCTCCGAATAGACCCGATAGAAGGGCTCTTGGCAAGTTAATCGGCGTGATCGAATCGTACAAATTCTTTCGCACCGACGGCGGAGCGGCGATAGCCATCAAGTTTTCGTAGGATTCTGTCGGGTCTGTTCCCTCAAGCGAGGTCATGTCGTGTCCTTTGCGCGAGCCGTGATCTCCTTGGATGATGATCACGGGCTTGATCGTGGACTGGGATTGAATGAGATCGACCGTTCGCAGCATCAGCTTATTGATGTATTGGACCTGCTGCGGATATTGGCGGAAATACTCTTCGCCCGAGCCAACGCCGAACACAAATCCGTTCGCGTCCCACAAACCAAATTGACGATCCGGGTTGATGGGATTGCCTTCAGCGTCGAAAACAAAGGGAGGATGGGGAGCGAGGATATGCACGAGAACAAACTTCGGCTGTTTTGTTGCGGGCAAGAGAGCGGCCGAATTGATCGCATGAGTGATTCGATCGCGATGGAGTTGGTGGAAGTACGGCGAGAGCAAGCAAAGACCCGCCTCCGGAGTGCGATAGCAAAGAGCTATCTCAGCGAGGCTCGGACCAGGGGGATCACTTAAGTCTTCCAAATCTGAGTCTCGGTTGATGAGTGGGAAACCCGTCGAGATAGTGACGAACTTATAACCGTGTTCGACCATCGCTCGTTCAAGTGCGCTTTCGTCGGCGAGGCTGTTCAAGAGACTGCGATTGCGCGAAGCCGCGGGCACTTCGGGGAGGAGCGCGCCTAGATAATTTCCGTTTAATTCGGAGGCAAACGATTGTTCGGTCTGAGCGTAATTGGAACGGCTGTGGGATGCGATATAGAACCCGCGTTGCTTCAGAGCATCGATGAACGGGGAGTTGTCGAAATTGAATGTTCTCTTGAGGGCATCCTGGCGACCGTAGGCATCAAGGACGAATAGATAGACATCGGGCTCGCCAATTTTCGCCTGCGACTTTCCTGTTTCGAGAACGGCGGGTTTCATCGTCGCCTCGTACTTCATCGCTTCTCTTGAGAAAGAGATGATCGAATTCACGGGCAACACCATAAAGCCGATGGTGACGACGTTGATCAGTGAGACATGTTTTTCAATGCCTTTCGCCGCGCCCGCCCACATCGTGAACACGAGCGTGATCAAGCACCAGACCGAAGCATAGATCACTGGAGACGCAACAAGTGGGTTCGCAATGGCCGCGCCCGCAACGATCACGGCAGCAATGAAAATCGCAAGCGGCCAAGGTGACTTTTCACGCGCTCTGGCAAAACCGAAAGCCCCGATGGCGGCGATGGCAGCAAAGCAAGGGATGACGAGCCAGAAGGGCTGCGGCACCGCGTTGTAGTTCACGTCACCGAACGCAAAAAATAGGAACCAGAAAACGGAGAGCGCGTACGCGGAGCGCGTCCAACTTTTCATCATGCCGGCAAGCACAAGCCAGAAGAGAATGAAGGTGGTGAAAAGGACGATGAGCGGCCGGGCGCTGTATTCGATGGGTTGCCATTTTCCGCCGCCCGCATACGATGCGAGCACGGGGTGGATCGCGATCAGGAACGGGAAGAACAGCCACTTCTTCACCCCGTGGTTTTCCTCTTGGTGAATAGGTATAGGGTTCGTTTGGAATCTGAGATGGAATCTTTCCGGACGAGATCGAACCGTTCAGCAAATGCCTTTTCAAAATTGTCTTGCGTATAGTCGAGAAAGCGGTCGCCGCGATTTGCGAGAAGTTTTTTGCTCTGGGAGTCTTCGGCAGGAACGAATTCGACGATCACATTTCGACCAATCTTCGCGAAGAATTCGGCGATGCGCGCGAGAGGCACGTTGTTGGCGATGGCAAGGTGGTGGACGACCGCAAGGGCAAGAATGACGTCCACGGGTCCACGCTGCTCCAGCGACATGCGCTCATTGTTATCCCACCCGATCGCGGGACTCGGATTTGTGAGATCGAGGACAAGGGGAAGAACGTTTGCGCCGTGACCTCTTATTTTCAGATAGTGCGCATCGACGCAGGCGTGGTCAAAATCCCACGCGACGGTATGAAGTCCCTTGTTGGCAGCAATCGCGCTGAAATCTCCAACGTTCGCACCCAAATCCCATGCCGTATTAACGGGACCCTGAATCGCATCAAGATACTGAGCGACGAGTTTGCCCTTCTTTTCCATGGCGCTAGAAGAATAGTTCGTCTCGTCGTAGTAATCCGACCACGTTGTCTTCTCGGGTTTCCACTCAAGACCTTTCACCGTGGTTTCCAAACTGTCGATGAGCGCTTCCATGCCGCGTTTGCTTACGGTAGCGGTGGCGGTCTTCCCTTCTTGAGTCGACGCTCTTTGCTGCGTGCGCCCGTGGGCATGCAAATGAATACCAAGACCGAACTTCCATTTGGTCAGCTTTCCGGTCAACTTCGACGCGAGATCGAGAGGAATACCATCCATGTAAAGTTGGCTCATTCGACCGAGCCGCGGATCGACGTAAGCCATCATCGTGAGCGGCGCGAGGAAGTGTTGGCAGAATTGGCGATACGCGACCCAAGGTTTCCCTTCTTCGTACACCTCGAACGAAAGAGAGTCGATCAGAATTGGTTTGCCATTCACGAATTGAATGTTGTAAGCGGTGGCATCTCGCAACCACATTCCCTTCGCGAGTGCGAGCTTCTGAATTTCGAGCACGGCAAGTGCGGCATCTTTCAGAGCGTGGAACGGCCACTCATAGGGATAGGAGATGAATGGCACGAGCTCTGGCCTGAGAACTTGGATCGCATCGCCATCGACACCTGCTGCAGCGCCCAACTCTTCCGTCTTCACTAGGAGCCCGCGCGAGACCAGCTCGGCGTACAGCCCAGAATCGATTAGCGCTTTGTAATCGCGCTCATAAACCTTGTTGACCTGACGCAGGAGGACGCCATCGCGTCTGAAGAGAAATCCGGCGTTATCGCGAAAGGAGGATGGCTCCCGCGTCTCATCCGGCATTGCGTTCGCCGCTGCCACTGAATTTGGCCGCGACCCAAGCTCGGATATTCCGCCAGTAGTTCTTTATGGCGAAGGCTAATGCCAAAACGCCAGCGATCATCCCTTGGAGGAAGAGGCTCCCAGACCCAGGATCGATGTACGCGTGGGCGGGAGTCGTTGCCAGCACCAGTACCAGCAGGGTGGCAAAAACCAGCCGGTCTGAACTCCGTGTTCTATGCATAATTTGAGGCTTCCTACAAGGCTCGTGCCATTTGATCGGAATACGTTATGGTAGCCCAAAGAAAAACGCTGGGAAGCAGCGCTAGTTCAGTAAGCCAGGCTTCTGTGTTACCCGAATGGTTAGACGGAAGACCTAGCGGCTAACGATTCGGGTCCTAGACCCCGTCTCTCGGTTTGGCATGCGTTGTTCAACCCGAGCCCAATCCATGGTTTTCGCCGCCCTGACGGTGGCGTGGCTGGTTGGCTACGTGGCGGTCATCGAATTGGCCGCGCCCCAACGCCGCACTACTTATTTGCCAGCCGTCCAGTGGATTGCGGCCCCCGAGCAGCCGCACTGGTTCACCCGGTAGCGAATGGCCGCTTCAAAGGGCATAATAAGGGAGATGCAAGGACGCCCCGCTCTGCTCGCCAAGGCCCTGATTACCGCTACCGCCCTCTGTCTCCTCGCCGGATGCGAGGCGCCAAGGGTGAAGTCCATGGAATCGGTCCAGTCGGCGACCCTGAACAACCCGCCACGAGATTTCAATAAGGAACCGATCGATCCTTATTCATGGGGCGGAATTGCGATGGCCACGGGCGGCCGAGACGCTCGCACGACCTACGGTGCGATGTCCCCTGGATCAGAGGACGGAGTCGACGAGGTTTATCTGCAAGGCGCGAAGAAGACCCCGCCAGCCAACAACACCTCCACGCTTTACATGGTGCCGGATCCAAGATTCGAGAATAAGGCTGAACAGTTCCTCGGCAGCACGTACATCGATAACGAAGTCGATCATGCGGGCTATGCGAAGGTGATCGCGCGCGGTGGAGTCCACGACGCCGATCCGAAGCGGGCCGGAATGGTTCGCCCGAAGAAAGCTGCCGCTGCCTCGGAATAATCTTTTCACGGTCGCTCGTTGCGCGGGGTAATTTACGGCTACCCCATGATCCGAACTCGTGCCCTATTCGGCGTGTTGGCGTTTGCCGCCGCCTCGTTGGTCTTTGCCCAACATCAGCTCCCTCCGTCTGATATCCCGCTGGAGCGGCTCTATTCCTATCCCGTCATCAACGGTCGCAGCCCAACCGCTCCCGCCATGTCGCCCGATGGAAAGAGAATCGTGTTTGGTTGGAATCAGACGGGAGACCGCCGTCTCGACGTGTGGATGATGGACTTCCCTTCTGGGGATCGACGCCAGATCATCGAAGCGGCGAAAATTGCACGACTACCCCGGCAGGACGACGAGCGCACAGACGAGCAGAAGAAAGACGAGGACACCTACGACGCGGGAATTTCCGGTTTCACCTGGGCGCCGGACGGTAAGGAGTTCTTGTTCTCCTATCGCGGGCGGATTTGGACGAGCGACGCTTCCGGCAAGGAAGTCTCGCCGATTATGGATGCGGGGGCGGGACAGAGCAGCGCCACCTATTCCCCTGACGGCAAGTACATCGCCTTCAACCAGGGATCGAATTTGTATCGATTCGACCGGAAGACGGGACGAATCAAGCAGTTGACGTTCCTCTCCAAATCTGGGCAGAGCGTGGATGGCTACACATGGGCTCCAGACGCAAAGCACATCGCGATTTCCTGGTCGGACACGAGCAAGATCTCAAAGTACGAGATGATGGACTTCACCGGTGACCGAGCCAAGACGGTGGGCATCGATCGCGATTGGGTCGGCGAAACGCCGAACAATGTGAAGGTCGGCGTGATCCCGACCGATGGCGGCGTGATCAAATTCGTGGAAGGGCTGCCGACCTACATGTGGCCGGCGGATGTGGAGTGGTCGCCCGATGGAAACACTCTCGCGATTGGCTGGGACAAAGAAGACTTTCAGGAGTTCACGATCTCGGTAGTGCCGATGTCGACGATGAAGAAAGTCGACGCCTACATCGAGAAGGCGCCGAAGAATTACATTCCTGACTTTCGCCCGGTGCTTTGGAGTCGGGACAGCAAGTCGATTATTTTTGGAACGGACATCATTAACGGTGCTTTTGCGAATCGCTCGGTAATGCGGGTTAATCCTGACGGCAAGGGGCTGGAGAAAGTCTTCGCAGAGAACTACGACGTGACTTCGCTGATGCGGCCAAAGAACAGCGATCGATTGTTCTTGACGACGATGTCGCGAAGTGCGTTGCAGAGCGAGATCACGGTGATCGAGCCGGATGGTAAGCGCACGACACACGTCGTGATGCCCGATGGCGTTTCGACCCCGATCAACTTTGATGCGAGTGGCGATCCGTTGGTCAGTGACGACGGAAAGAAAGTGGCGACGATGGCAGCGAACCGGAAAGTGAGCGCTGAGCTCTACGAAGTCGAGCCACAGATCAAGCGATTGACTAAGAGTCAGCTTCCGCTTTTTGACAAATTGAAGTGGGCGGACTACAAAGAGATCACTTTCCCGGCTGCGGACGGTAGGCAGATCCACGCGACTTTGATTACAAAGCCCGGCTTGGATATGACCATACAGCATCCGGCGGTTATCAGCAACCTCTATGCGAATAGCGCGAAATGGACCTGGAGCGGATACCTTGAGAATTACTTGGCGACGCAATGCGACTTCGTGGTGCTGCAAGTCGACCTGCGCGGAAGTTGGGGATACGGCGGCGAGTTCAACAGTGGTTATTACAAGTCGTTGGGCGTGATCGATTCCGACGAATTGGTGGCAGCGAAGAACTATTTGGTGTCACTTGGCTACGTTCGACCTGATCGTTGCGGTTTGTTCGGTTGGAGTTATGGCGGGTTCTTGACGTGTATGGCGATGTTTACGAAGCCGGGGATTTTCGATTCTTCCGTTGCGGTTGCGTCGGTGACGAACTGGGCGAACTACAACGAGTGGTACACGCGGCGACGACTCGGGATGCCCAAGGATAATCCGGACATCTATAAGCTTTGCAGCCCGATCTATCACGCGGATGGACTGGAGGGGAATCTGCTGTTGGTCCACGGCATGTTGGATGACAACGTTCTGTATTCCGACACGGCGCGGCTTTATCAGAAGTTGATCGATAACGGCAAGTATTTCTATTCGATGTCTTATCCGCATGACAATCACTCGATTGGCCGGGTGGAGAGTCGTCCGCACGTGTTTGGGACGATCGCGCGGTATTTGTACAACCAGTTGTCGAGGCCGTAGGAATTTTGGGGAGGTTGTTGTTTTCGGACACCTCCCCCCAATTCACCCTCAGTCGTTCCTCCTTCGGCTTCATTGCCCCCCTCCGCAATGCTCGGAAGCACGAACCATCTTCCTGCGCGTTGCAGAGTGGGAGTTTTATGGATTGGTCGGGCGGAGAGTCGTCCGCACGTGTTCGGGACGATCGCGCGATATTTGTATTTTCAGTTGAATCGTCCGTGAGGGTTTGGCTGGCTCAATAGACGTGTGATTCGAAAGGGTCCACCCCTGGATGCTCGGCACGGATCAGAACTACTTGAAAGGGAGAAAGTTCTTCGACAGCACCGACGTAGGTTTCGGTAAGGTCATCACCAACCATCACAAAGGAAAGACCAGACGTGGGTTCAGGCATCA
>Ga0068865_100002609_pt1 | contig 10711 bp, 9 predicted proteins | sample KBSMisM12_FD_75293 | JGI IMG/M metagenome (GOLD analysis project Ga0068865, IMG submission 75293) | Miscanthus rhizosphere microbial communities from Kellogg Biological Station, Michigan, USA - KBS Miscanthus M1-2 | ecosystem: Host-associated > Plants > Roots > Rhizosphere > Soil ...
CGATGCCTGGATGAACTGCGGCAGCAAGGCCAGGAAGAACAAAGCGGTCTTGACGTTGAGGACCTCGACGACGACGCCCTCCAGCAGCGCGCGACGCGGACCTTGAGCCTCAACGGCCATCGAAGGCGTGGCACCGCCCTTGCGCAGAAGCAGCCGAACGCCCAAGTAGACGAGGTACGCCGCGCCCACGTACTTGACGACCGTGAAGGCCACGGCGGACTGAGCCACCAGGAGTGACAGGCCCGTGGCAGCAGCCAGAACGTGGAGCATCCCGCCGATCGCGGTGCCGCAACAGGAGGCCAAGCCCTCCGCACGGCCACCCGCGACCGTGCGTGCGACGACATATGCAATGCCCGGCCCGGGTGTGATGGCGAGAACGAGCGCGGCGACGAGGAACGTGAGGAAGGACATGTGCCGGTGATGGTGAGGTGAGGCCTCTCGGACGTCAGCTGCAGCGAATGGCCGCGCCGCGACGACGGCAGTGGCTGGTGGCGCCGATGTCGGTTTCCCACACGGAAAACTTGTTCCGGAGACGGTTCAGAATCCGGAGCATGCCGCAGACGGTCCGAGGGACTCCGACAGTCACCCCCATTGCGCGGCCTTGATCGCGTCCGCCATACACCCGCCGTAGGCGAGCCGCCAGGCCCGATTCGCGAGAACGCGCCCCGGGCCCTCGATCGCGCAGCCGCGCTCGGACAGCTTCGAGATCGATGAAGCGGCGCGATAGTTGGGATAGGTGACCGTGTCCAGCGGTGACACGTGCAGGGCGAGTCGCGGCACGTCGCGGGCCAGTTGGTCGCGGGCTGCCTCGAAAGCGACCTTGAGTCTCGAGGCGTCGCCACGCGACAGGCCCAGCGTCGACACCTCGATCGACTCGGCAAGTTCCGGCCGGTGATTCGAGTGGATCTCATAGAAGACCTTGAGCCGGCCCTGAGCCGCCTCTTTCACCAGGGCCTCGTAGCGCGCGTTCGCCGCTACCGCACGATCGCTCGGCCACTGCCTCAGGACCTGTGAGTCCTGCCCCATGATTTGTTCGGTGGGACGGTTCACGTTGATCCGCTGGCGCGTCTTGGTGTCCCAGAAGCCAGTGACGAAGACGCCGCCTGCGCCCAGGCGCTCGAGGAGGGTCCGCCCCATCTCCAGGGTGCCGGTGTCGGGCGTGGCGTGCGGCACGCCCACGACGACGCCGGGTCGGCCGCGAACCAGCTCGAATCGACCCAGCTGATCGATATCGGCCCCCTCTGGCAGCGAGGCCGCACTCGCGCGCGCGGTCAAGACGGAGCAGAACGACCCGACGAGGAGACGACGGCGCTCTACCATGGCATGTCCTGTGGAGTGACGCTCATCAACGACGGGTCGACTGTACCCACCTCGCGAGGGCGCCGACACGGCCGCCTCTGGCGCGAGCCGGCGACGCCGGCAGGCTAATGCGACGCGCGAGGCCGGCGTCCGCACACCGTCCACATCACCGGCGAGGGGAACAGGGTCCGCGGGTCGTCGAGGTGGGCGAGGTCATCGTCCAACTCTGCCTGCGTGAGCCAGCCGATTCGCAGCAGCTCTTCTCGCAGCTGCTCGAAGTTGGCGCGAAACAGCCGCGCGCCGGCGGAGCCGCCCTGCCACATGTCCATCCGTCCACGCGCGCGAATGTCGACCAGGCCACCGGCGCGCAAGCGCGCGGCCAGGTCCCGCCCGTAGCGCGTGTTCGCGCCGCGCGACGCCATGACGCGCTGCATGGCGGCCTGCGCCTTCAACACGCACTCGTGCGGATGGCGCGCCGGGTCGGCCGCCATCGACAGCGAATCGAACTCCTCGCAGACCAGCCAGCCGCCGGGCTTCAGCGCGCCGATCATCTTCGCGAGGGCCCGTTCACGCTCAGGGAGGTGAACGAGGACCAGGCGCGCGTGCACGAGATCGAAGGCCGGATCGGGCAAGGGGTCGCGCACGATGTCGTGCCTGCGCACCTCGAGCGCGGGGTCTGCCAGCGATTCGAGAAAACGCGTATCGAGATCGGTGGCGAGCACTCGGCCGCTGGGTCCCACCTGGCCGGCGAGCCACTGCGCGATGCTGCCGCCGCCTGCCGCGACCTCGAGGCAGCGCCATCCCGGCGCGACACCGATCGCCTGCAGGCAGCGGATCGTCTCGTCGTCGTACAGATCGGAGAGTGCGGGGAAGCGCTCGCGGGTTTCGCCGTGCGCGTTGTCGAAAACGTAGGGCGTGTCGGACATGGCGGGCTCCCGACCTTACTCGGCTTTGATGTTCGACTCGCGGATGACCTGGCCCCACTTCGCGTGCTCGGCGCGAATGAACGCGCCGAACGCCAACGGGGTGCTCGCCACCGCCTCGCGGCCGTGCGATGCGAAGTACTTGCGGGCCTCCTCGGTGCGCAGGATCGCCGCGATCTCGCGCTGGAGCCGCTCGAGGATCGGCATCGGCGTGCCCGCCGGTGCTGCGATGCCGAGCCATCCGATGTACTCGAAACCGGGCAGGCCCGATTCGGCGACAGTCGGTATCTCGGGCAGCGCTTCGAGGCGCGCCGGGCTCGTCACCGCGAGCGCGCGGATCTTGCCGGCGTTGACCTGCGGCAGTTGCACGTTGACGGTGCCGAACGTGAAGGTCAATCGGCCCGCGATGAGATCGAGCATCGCCGCGGATGGACCCGCGTACGGGACGTGCACGACCTTCAGGTCGGCGCTGCGGCTGAACAGCTCACCAGCCAGATGCGGCGGCGTGCCCGTGCCAGGGGAGCCATAGTTCAACGCACCCGGCTTCTTGTTCGCCAGCGCCATCAGCTCCGCGACCGAATGCACCGGCAGCTGCGGATTCACCGCGAGGAGCAGTGCGCCGCGCTCGATCTGGGTGATGGGCGCGAAGTCTCCGATCGGGTCGTAGCCCGGGTTGGCGTACAGGTGCGGGTTGAGCGCGAAGGGCCCTTGGCCCGCGACCACCAGCGTATGGCCGTCGGGTGCGCCGCGCGCCGCCGCCTGCATCGCGACGTTGCCACCCGCGCCGGGGCGGTTCTCCACCACGATGGCCCCTCCCAGTGCCGGGCCGAGACGTTCGGCGAGCCAACGTGCAAGCAGGTCCGGCGGTCCGCCGGGGGTGCCCGTGACGATGATCCGGATCGGCTTCGATGGATAACTCTCGGCCGCCGCGACGGATGCGAAGGCGGCGCAGAGTGCGAACACGGCAAGTCTGCTGATGGCTGCGAGCGGCATATCGAACTCCAAACGGGTGCAGCCAGTTGAGCATCGCCGCCGCTGCGGCGCCAGCTGGCGTAAGCTTCTGGCCCATAACATCCGGTTATGCCACTGAGTCTTGCCCAGCTGCGCCAGTTCGTCGCGCTTGCCGATGCCGGCAGCGTCGGTGGGGCGGCGCGCGCGCTCGGGGTCTCGCAGCCGGCGGCCACGAAGAGCCTGCGCGCGCTCGAAGCCCAGCTCGGCGTGGAGCTCATCCGCCGCACGGCTCGTGGCACCGAGCTGACGAAGCACGGCCATACGTTCCTGGTGCGCGCCCGAAGCGCGTGCCGCGAGATCGAGCGCGGGCAGGCCGAGCTCGCCGATGCGGTGAAGCAGGCGAGCGGGCCGATCGTGCTGGGATCGTCGCCCGCCGCCGCGGCAGCGCTGTTGCCCGGACCGCTCAAGCTGCTTCGGCGCGACCTGGCCGTGAATGTCCGCATCATCGAGGGCATGCCGGTGGCGACGCTGCCGCGCGTGCGCGACGAGTCGCTCGATTTCGCGCTGGGCCCTTCGCTGCGCGCACCGCTGGCCAGCGATCTCGTCGCGGTGCCGCTCTATCCGAACGAGATGGCGATCGTCGTGCGACGCGGCCATCGCCTCGCCGCCAAGCGCTCGCTGGCTGACCTGATGGACTGCGAATGGATCACCGCCGGCCTCGGCACCGCCAGCCTCGTCGTCGACGACATGTTCACCGCCGCCGGCCTGCCCACGCCGCGCTGGGCCATTCGCTGCGAGTCGATTCCAGGGCTGATCGCCATCACGGCGCAGTCCGATCTCATCGCCACGGTGCCCAGATCGCTGCTTGCAATGGGCATCGCCGACCGGCTGCTCGAGCCGATTCGCGTCCGCGAGAAGATGGCCTCGTCCACGATGAGCCTGTTCATGAAGCGGGATCTGCCGCTCAACGCCGCAGCGAGCAGGCTCGTGCGGCTGATCAGGGACGAGGCAAAGCGCCTGCGCGCGGCGCGATAGCGTTGCGCGTGCTGCGCCGGGCCACGGGCTAGATCTGCATCTCGGGGCGCAGGTACTTGCGCCGCAGCGTGTCGATGTCGGCGAAGCGCGCTGCCGCGAAAGTGGCGGTGAAGCACGATTCGCCGGCCTTCTCCGGATGGTCGAGCAGCGCGATGAACAGCGACTCGCCGCTCTTCTTGTGCCACAACACGATGCGCGACACCGGAAAGCCGTTGCGCGCCAGCACCGGGTAGCGCTGCTCCATCTCGGCCTGCACGCGTGCCTGGTCTTCGGCATCGAGCAGCACGCGCTGCTCGATCGGGTCGAACTGGATCGCCGCCTGGCTGACGCAGCTTTCGATGCGCGGCGAGAGGTCGGCGCCGAGCGCCCCGGCGGCGCACCACGCAGCGCCGCACCACACCAGCGAACGGACGGCTGCGCTGTTCATGCGTTGCCCCTAGACGATGCGGCTCTTGCCGTGACCTTGCCAGTATCGATCGCGCAGCGGTTTCTTGTACAGCTTGCCGGTGGGCAACCGCGGCAGCGCATCGGTGAAGTCGACCGAGCGCGGGCACTTCATGTGCGCCAGGTGCTCGCGGCAGAACGCGATCAGCGTCTGCGCGAACGCGTCGTCGGCGCGCACGCCGGGCATCGGCTGCACGACCGCCTTGACCTCTTCGCCGAGGTCGTCGTTCGGCACGCCGAACACCGCGGCGTCGAGCACCTGCGGGTGCGTGATCAGCAGGTTCTCGCACTCCTGCGGGTAGATGTTGACGCCGCCGGAGATGATCATGAAGGTCGAGCGGTCGGTGAGATGCAGGAAGCCGTCGTCGTCGACGTAGCCGACGTCGCCCACCGTCGTCATCGTGCCGTCGGCCGAGCGCGACGCCTGCGTGCGCTCGGGATCGTTGAAGTACTCGAACGGCGACGCGGTCTTGAACCACAGCTCGCCGGGCTGCCCCTTGGGCACCGGCTTGCGGTTCTCGTCGAGCACGTGCAGGTCGCCGAGCAGCACCTTGCCGACCGTGCCGCGGTGCGCCAGCCACTCGGCGCTGTTGCAGGCGGTGAAGCCCAGCCCTTCGGTGGCGCCGTAGTACTCGTGGATGATCGGGCCCCACCAGTCGATCATCTGCTCCTTCACCGGCACCGGGCACGGCGCCGCCGCGTGCACCGCGATCGTCAGCGAGCCGAGGTCGTAGCGCTTGCGCACGGCCTCAGGCAGCTTGAGCATGCGGCTGAACATCGTGGGCACCAGCTGGATGTGCGTGATGCGGTAGCGCTCGATCAGCGCCAGGCACGCTTCCGCATCGAAGTGCTCCATGATCACCACGGTGCCGCCGTTGCGGACCGTCAGCGACACATTGGCCTGGGGCGCCGAGTGGTACAGCGGCGCCGGCGACAGATAGCGCATGCCTTCCTTGCATTGCCATAACCCGTTCAGAAAGTGGAACAGCGGCAGCGGCTGCGACGGCGGGTTCTCGGGCAGCGGCCGGATGATGCCTTTCGGACGGCCCGTGGTGCCCGACGAGTACAGCATCGGCGTGCCGAGCCACTCGTCGGCAATCGGCGTGCCGGGAAAGCGCGCGGTGGCCTCGACGAAGTCGACGTAACGCGCGTCGCCGAGCGCAGCGACCGTGGCGCCGCCGTCGACCACCAGGCAGCGCTCGACGCGCGGGCACTTGGCGAGCGCCGCGCGCGCCACCGGCAGCTTGGCGGCCGACGTGATCAGCACCCGCGACTGGCTGTTGTCGACGATGTAGGCCACCTCGTCGGGCGTCAGGTACGAGTTGATGCACGTGTAGTACAGACCCGAGCGCTCGCCCGCGCCATCGCACTCGAGGTAGCGGTTGTTGTTCTCCATGAAGATCGCGAAGTGGTCGAGCCGCTGCAGCCCGACGGAGCGCAGCAGGTGCGCCAGCCGGTTGGTGCGCTGCTCGTGCTCGGCATAGGTCACCGTCTCGCCGGTGCTGGCCATGATGAAAGCCGCGCGGTCGGGGTGCTGCGCGTAGCGGTTGCCGGCGTACATGCGGGTCTCCTGGCCACCGGTCGCGATGCCGGTGTTGGGCGCATGCTAGCGCGCCGGCTCGGCGCCGGCGCGCTGCGCGTGGAGGCACGCGGGCAGCGCTTCGTGGGACTGTTGGATTTGCGCCGTGAACTCTCGCGCACGACGACCCACAACCAGTACGATGATCGTAGGCACCCTCTCTGAAACAGAACTGAATACTGATGTGATGCGCATTCTGGTGGTCGAAGACGATGCGGCGCTGCGCGATGGCTTGCGCACGGTGCTCGAGCGCGCGGGTCATCATGCGTCGGTGATCGGGGACGGCATCGAGGCCGACGACCGCCTGACGCGCGAGGCGTTCGACCTCGTCGTGATCGACATCGGCCTGCCGCGCATGGACGGCCTCACGGTGCTGCGCCGCATGCGCCAGCGCAAGCAGGCGACGCCGGCGCTGATCCTGAGTGCGCGCGACCAGATCGTCGACCGCGTGCGCGGGCTCGACCTCGGCGCCGACGACTACCTGAGCAAGCCGTTCGACCGCACCGAGTTCGAGGCCCGCGTGCGCGCGCTGCTGCGACGCGGCCGCAGCGCCGTCATCGAGGTGGGCGGGTTGCGCTGGTCGTGGGAGTCGCACCAGGGCTGGATCGGCGAGCAGCCGCTGACGCTGACGCGCAACGAGACCATCGTGCTCGAGGCGCTGCTGCACTCGGTGGGTCGCATCATCAGCAAGGCGTCGCTGGCGCAGCGCGCTGCCGCCGACGACGAACCCACCAGCGACAACTCGGTGGAGGTGTACATCTACCGCGTGCGTCGCAAGCTCGAGCCGGCCGGGTTGAAGATCAAGACCGTGCGCGGGCTCGGTTACTCGCTGCAGATCGACGACTGAAACCGTGGGCGCGCCGTGGATGCGTGATTCGCTGCGCGGTGCGCTGATCGTGCGGCTGGTGGCGGCGTTTGCGCTGATCGGCGCGGTCGCCACCATGATCGCCTACCAGTTCGGCGCCCGCTACGCCAACCTGGCGTACGACCGCTCGCTGTCCGACGACGTGGTGACGCTGGCCAACCAGGTCGAGGTGCGCAACGGGCAGGTGCAGCTCAACCTGCCGCCGGCCGCGCGCATCTGGTTGCTCGCCAACGAGGGCGAGCGCGTGCTGTACCGCGTGATCGACCTGCGCGACGGCCGCCTGGTGGACGGCAACGCCGAGCTCGGGCCGTCGCCCGCCCGGCCTGCGCAGGGCGGCACGCAGTTCCGTGACGCAACGATCGATGGGACGCGATTTCGCATCGGCTCGGTGGTGCGTGTGCTCGACCCCGACGACATCGGCGTGCTGGCCGAGGTCGGTGAGACGCTCGGGCGCCGACAGCGCGTGGCGCAGCAGACGCTGGCCGGGTCGCTGCTGCTGTTCGGCCTGATGACGGTGGTGGCGGTGGCCCTGGTGTGGACCAGCATCGACAGCACGCTCAAGCCGCTGGGCCAGCTCGAGGCCGAGGCCGCCAAGCGCTCGGGCAGCAACCTGACCGCGCTCGACCCGGCGATCGCGCCGCGCGAGGTGCGCGGCCTGATCCTCGCGATCAACCGCATGATGCGGCGCGTGGCCGATTCGTTCGAGGCGCAGAGCCGCTTCATCGCCAACGCGGCTCACCAGCTGCGCACGCCGATCGCCGGGCTGCGCCTGCAGGCGCAGCTGGCGCAGGACGAAGTCGGCGCGGCCGCCACGCGCAGCCGCCTCGACGAGATCGATCGCAGCGCGGCGCGCGCCGCGCACGTGATCGAGCAGTTGCTGACGTTGTCGAGGTCCGAGGCCGGTGCGATCCCGACCAACTTCGCCGCGGTCGACCTCACCGATGTCGCGGCCCACGTGATCCAGCGCCAGCTGCCTGCTGCCGAAGCGCGCGAGGTCGACCTCGGCTACTCCGGCCTGGCGGGGCCGGTGCGCGTGCTCGGCAACGAGACGCTGCTGTCGGAGCTGCTCGGCAACCTGGTCGACAACGCGTTGCGCTACGGGCGCCGCGGCGGCGTGGTGACGGTGCGCATCACGCGCTCGGCCGGCCGGGTGCTGCTCGAGGTGATCGACGACGGCCCCGGTCTGGTGGGGCTGGCGCCCGAGACGGTGTTCAACCGCTTCCAGCGCGGCGACGTGGCATCCGATTCCGGTGCCGGCCTCGGGCTGGCGATCGTCAAGGAGATCGCCGAGCGCCACGCGGCGGTGGTGGCGTGCGAGTCACCCGCGCAGGGCGGCTTTCGCGTCAGCGTGACGCTGCCCGAGCTGGTCGAGCCGCAGTCGGCCGCAAGGGCAGCGCCCCGGCCGACCCATCCGCCGCCCGGCACGCAGCCGCCGCATCAGGCCACTTCCACCACCTCGGGCATCGGGCCGACGTAGCGCGACGCCGGGCGGATCAGGCGCCCGTGGGCCAGCTGCTCGTCGATGTGCGCGAGCCAGCCGGCGACGCGCGCGACCGCGAAGGTGGCCGAGAACAAGGCCTGCGGCAGGCCGACCGCGTCGAGGATCACGGCGGTGTAGAACTCAACGTTGGCGGCCAGCCGGCGTTCCGGACGCCGCTCGTGCAGCGAGCTCACCGCCACCGCCTCGACCGCGCGCGCCAGCGCCAGCCGATGGCTGCGCGCTCCGGCCGCTTGCAGCTGCTCGATCGCGCGCTCGAGCACCGCGGCGCGCGGGTCGCGCACGCGGTACACGCGATGGCCCATGCCCATGATGCGCTGGCCGGCGGCGAGCTGGCCGGCGATCCATTCGCGCGCGCGCTCGGGCGATCCGATCGCGTCGAGCATCGCCAGCACCGGGCCCGGCGCCCCGCCGTGCAGCGGCCCTTTGAGTGCGCCGATCGCGGCCACCACCGCGGACACCGCGTCGGCGTGCGTCGAGGCCACCACACGCGCGGTGAAGGTCGACGCGTTCATGCCGTGGTCCGACGCGGTGACGAGGTAGGCGTCGAGCGCGCGCGCGCGCGCCGCGTCGGCGGCGCCGACGCCCGCCATGCGCAGCAGGTCGGCCGCGTGGCCGAGCGCCGGGTCCGGTGCCAGCGGCGGCGCACCGTCGCGCAGGCGCGACCAGGCGGCCGCGAACACCGCGAGCGCGGCGGTGATCTCGAGCTTCAGCAGCGCCGGCGCGATGTCGTCGGCACGCAGGTGCGCCAGCGCGGCGCGCAGCGCGTCCATCGCGTCGCCGGCGCCCAGCGCGTCGCCGAGCGTGGGCAGGCGCGCGAACGCACGCACGCGCGCCGCAGCGAGCGCGCCGCGCAGCGCGGCGTGCTCGGCCGCATCGGGCAGGGCGCCGTTCCACAGCAGCGCGCACACCGCCTCGAAGTCGTGCTGCAGCGCCAGCTGCTCGACGTCGTGGCCGCGGATCACCAGGCGGCCCCGCTCGCCGTCAACATCGCTCAATGCGGTGGCGGCGACCACCACGCCTTCCAGACCGTTCGCATCCATGCGGGCTCCTGTCGTGTGCCTGCATCATGGCGCGCCGTCGCAAGTTGATCAATGTTGATTTGTCGATCAATATCGAGGCATGAAGCGAGACGCCGCGCTGTCGTCGCAGGAGGCTGCGGCCTACCTCGGCATCAAGGTGCAGACGCTGTATGCCTACGCCAGCCGCGGTCTGATCAAGGGGCTGCCCGGGCCGCGCGGCGGCGGGCGCCGCTACCGGCGCGAAGACCTCGAGTCGCTGCGCGCGCGCCGCGCCTCGCCGGCGGCGCAGGCCTTGCGCTTCGGCGAGCCGGTGCTCGACACCCACATCACGCGCATGACAGCGCACGGTCCGCAATACCGCGGGCGCCTGGCCACCGAGCTGGCGCGCGGCGACGTGCCGTTCGAGGCGGTGGCCGAGCTGCTGTGGAGCGGTGCGCTGCCGACGGCCGGCGTGCGCTGGCCGCTGCCGGTGCCCGCGTTGCCCTGGCGCGAGCTGGCGCGCCTGCTGCCGGTGGGCAGCGCGCCGCTGGACGCGCTCGCGCTCGTGCTGCCGGTGCTGGCCGCGGCCGATCCGATGCGCTACGACAGCGAGCCGGCGTCGGTGATGGCGCGCGCGCGCCGCCTGATTCCGCAGCTGGCGGCCTCGTACGCGCTGGTGCTCGATCCGAAGCGCATCGCTGCGGCCGCCGACACGCCCGACACGGTGCGCGCGCTCGCGCTCGCGCTCGGGGTGCCGCTGGCGCGCCGGCCGCTCGCGCTGCTGCGCTGCGCGCTGATCCTGGCGGCCGACCACGAGCTGAACACGTCGACCTTCGCAGCCCGCGTGGCCGCATCGACCGGCGCCGACCTCTACGCGTGCCTGTCGGCCGCGGTGGGCGCCGTCAGCGGCCCGCTGCACGGCGGCGCCAGCGAGCAGGTGGAGTGGCTGGTGCGCGAGGCGGGCAGCCCGCAGGGCGCGCTGGCCGCGGTCAGCGAGCGCATGCGGCGTGGCGAGAAGCTGCCCGGTTTCGGCCATCCGCTGTACCCGGCCGGCGATCCGCGCGTCGCGCCGTTGCTCGAACTAGCCCTCGTGCACGCGCCGCGGGCACCGCGCGT
>Ga0068865_100002610_pt1 | contig 10711 bp, 10 predicted proteins | sample KBSMisM12_FD_75293 | JGI IMG/M metagenome (GOLD analysis project Ga0068865, IMG submission 75293) | Miscanthus rhizosphere microbial communities from Kellogg Biological Station, Michigan, USA - KBS Miscanthus M1-2 | ecosystem: Host-associated > Plants > Roots > Rhizosphere > Soil ...
GGAAGGACGCGATACCGCCTCCGCCTGCAAAACGGCGGACTTACTCTCGCATGGCTGTTCGTTGTTTTATCGACGTTCTTCACCTTGATGTTTTCAGGCATCATTGTGAAGAAAACGCACGCTTCTCCGGGTCTAGTCTTTTCGATCGGCGTTGCGATCCTCGTCGTGCTTACCCTTGTCGCTCATTTCGTTCTCGCCAGATGGCATTCCAGAAAACTTGAGGAGGTCGATAAGCTCATGGACCGAATCGAGGAATTAACGCCGCGTAGTAGCGATGTCAACTCACAGCAATCGGGACAGACCGACGAACAAATTGCGAATCGAGTTAAAAATCGTGCCTAACGCCTGAAAGCCCCCGAGCTAACTTCGCACGATGCTCACCAACGATGACAGCATGCCCGAGAAGGTCAAGTGTCGCTCTCGGACATGCTCCTCCTCGTACCACCTCATCCGCGCGTTCATCAAACTTGTCCGGTCTAGATAGCCGACCAATTCGCCCTTGCTCCCAAGAACGGGAAGTCGACCGATGCCGTTTGACAGCATCTTGACGACCGCATCCTTCAGTAGACAGTCCTCTCTGACCGCGAGCGGATCGGGCGTCCCCGCCTCTAGCACAGAAATGCTCTGATCTCGATCCGGTTCGGACGCTTTCATGAGGTCGCTCTGAGTGATAATTCCCGCCAATCCTCCATCCGCGTCGACAAGTAGGACCGCGTGTCGGCGAAGAAACCATCGGTCCCCTTTCGCAATTTGGGCAATCAGTTCTTTCACCGTCATCGTCGCCGGAATTGTCTGAGCCGGCTTTACCATGATTTCGAAAACGCGATGAATGTCGAAGGGATCCACCGCATATTCGCGCGTCAAGTGATGCCCACGCCGCGCCACTTTTTCTGTGAGGATAGAGCGCTTGAGTAACAGAACCGTCACCGCTTCGGACGCGATGCAGGCTATCAGAAGTCCCGGCATCATGTTGATGTCGCGTGTTAATTCCAATGCAAAGGCGAGCGCCGTGAAAGGAGCACGCATTGTTCCACCCATCATCGCCGCCATTCCGATAAGCGCCCACATTCCCGGCGTTCCGATGGGCAAAAACTGCCCCATGAGCGCGCCTAACGCTGCCCCCATCATCAGCAAAGGCGCAAGCACGCCGCCCGAGGTCCCTGATCCTAAAGCGAAACTCCAAACCAACGACTTTCCGATGAGGAGACTAATGAGCGCGACGCCAAGGATTTCTCCATTCAAGAGGGAATGAATCGTCTCGTATCCAACTCCAAGAACGCGGGGGTCGATGTACCCTCCGATGCCAACGACAAGACCTCCAATCGTCGGCCACCACATCCAATGCAATTTGACTTTTGGAAACAGGTCTTCGAATCCGTAGACAAGATTCGTTAGAACCCCCGAGCCCAATCCGCACGCTAAACCGACCGCGCATGCAATGATCAACCCATTCCAATTCAGCGTTGCGTGGGGCGAAACTGGAAACACAGCGCCGTCGCCGAGCAACACAGCGCGAACAGCTGCCGCTGTAATCGAAGCGACCGCGACGGGAATGAAGCTGCGCGGTTTCCACTCGAACAAAAGGAGTTCAACCGCCAAGAGCACGGCGGCGATCGGTGTGTTGAACACCGCTGACATTCCGCCCGCGGCGCCAGCGACCAGCAAGGTCTTCCTTTCCGCCGATGACAGATGAAAGAACTGCGCGATCAAGGAACCGATCGCGCCCCCCGTCATGATGATCGGACCTTCCGCGCCGAACGGCCCGCCCGTTCCGATAGAAAGCGCGGAGGAAAGCGGCTTTAGTATCGCAACCTTCCCTTCGATCTTGCTCCGACCAATTAAGATCGCCTCGAGCGCTTCCGGAATTCCGTGGCCGCGAATCTTTTCCGATCCGTGTCGCGCCATCAATCCGATGAGCAGACCACCGATCGCTGGGATGACGATCACCCACAAACCCAAGTGACTTTGGGCGGGCGAAACGGACGCGGACGACAAGCGCCCAAAGAACGCGAGGTTTGTAAAAACCGCAATCAACCAGAGCAAAGCTTTCGCGACGAACGCGCTGATCCCGCCGATGAAGATTGCAAGAAAGGAAATCTTTAAGACACTACGGTCGGTCGAAAAATCGCCGAGCCCGTCTTCCACGTGACTCAGAACGGCCCCCTAGCACTCAAGTGAGTACGGCATATTATACCGTAATACGATCTATATCTTTGTGGGCTGCAAAGCATGGCGCGCCTCACTGAAAGGTAAATTCGAGCCTATGCGACTCGCGTCTATCGCTTTAGCCAGCCTTTTTGTTTGCACCTGTCTGGCATGCACAAAGCCAGAGGTAGCGGGTGGCAGTCCGGTTGAAAACCTACAGCCCAAAAAGCTCACTCCAAGGCCGGTTCCGCCGAAGAACATCGACTGGCTGCGCATCCAGAACGCGTACGCATTTCTGAAGAAGCACAACCAGACGATCCAGACAACGCTCGTCACCACGTCGTTGGTATCGACCTACGCTTGCAAAGACATCGAACCCGTGCTGATGTACACGGAAGAGTTGGCGAAGAACTACGACGATCGCATGGCTAAAACCGGGCAATGGGTGGGTGAGATTCAGCAACCGCCTGCAACGGAGGCAGAGTTTCGTAAGAAGAATTACGCGCGCGCATTCGACTTAGGTCAATTTCATCTCGATCTCTCCAAATCGATTCCTGCGAAAGATCTGGGATGGGATCCAAAGGAACGAGTTGCCATGAATCAGCAGGCGTATGCGTTTGTTCTCTACTCATTTGCATGGCAACCCATCGAAACGATGGAAGCGATTCATGAAATCGATGCCACGAAGGATGCGAAGGACATCGATGATTGGTTCTACTTGTGGCACGTGCTCGGCTACGCGATGGGACTCGAAGAATGGGTGCTCCCAAGAAACGCGACTCAGGCAAAGAACCTCGCCCAAGACTTACGACGGGTGCAGTATTTCCCAGAGGGCAAAACACCCAAGGATGTCGATCTCCTCATGAAGAATGAGATGAAGTATCTCTACGCACAATTCATTCCGGCTCCGAAACCAGAAGAGAAGGCGAAAGCAGGAGTGCGGCAAATTCTTGCGCAGTTCATTTCTTTCTCTCCCGGACTTGGCGAAGCATTAGGACTTGGAAAGAATCCGGCAAAGCGTCTGGAAGAACTGTCCGCCGATTCTCCGAATAACTAAACCGGAATATCGGTCCACGCCTTGGCCGAACGTGATTCTAACCAGTGGTCGACCACTAAACGTACATCATCAAAGGTCACAGTGCCCTTGATGGCCTCCAAATATTGCACTTGTCGGGCCACAACCGACAACTCGATGCACCAGTAGAGACTCATTAAGGGATTGATCCACAAGCGACTCCGGCGTGTGCGATCCGTCGCATGAACGTCACCAAACTCACCCTGAACCGCATGCAAAATCGAGCTTGACACGATGCTTTTGTCTTCAGGCATGCGTGCGAAAACGAAGCTACAAGCCTCTTCATATAGTCGGAACTCTTTCATCTCCTTCGTGAGCGCAAAGGCGCCAAGGAAGCCGCCGAGGCGAATAGCATCAGAAATTCGTTCCAAGAAGTGGGCATGGCACACGCCGTGAAAGGAATCGACGCCAAAGCCCAAACAGACGATGAGCTTGCTTTCGACCATGACATCGTCGACTGCCGCAATGCTCACAATGTCCTCGTGAGGAGTTCCTAGTCCAAATTCGTCGCCGCGCATGAGACAATCCGTCCCCCCGTCGACGAGGATGATCGCATCCAACTTTAGATCTCTGCGGAGGGCATCATAAGCATCGACAAGACGGCCATGACCTGTTCGATCGAAGCACCAAATCGGTACATCTTCACCCCGGCTCTTAAACCACTCTGACAAATATTTTTCTGGAAAATATTCCAAGCGACTTTGAGTTTCCGCGTTCACTTCAAACAAGGCTGGCGATCTTCTCTGCGCTTCGGAGGGCAGGTCCGTGAAGGACAAGTTGGCGAGGTGCACGGATTTGCCAGCTGATTTCAGCGAAAAGTATAGCGGGAGGCCGCAGAAAACGTCGAATCCGCCACCTGCGCCGGCAATCAAAATACTGTCGCTCCCGTTCAGCTTATCAAATAGGGGCAGTGAGCCAAGTCGCGGGTTGCTCACGCGGTCTTGTCCCTCACGCGATTTGGCAACCCGCGGATATCGCGCCAATACTCTTCGCGGACATCCTCATCGATCTCCACGCCGGGCTGACCGTATAGCCGATCCCCACCGCTTTTCTTCGGCCCGCTAATCCAATACTCTTCCTTCGTATCCACATCGAAGAAGTTTGCCTTGTAACCGCCCTTCAAGCTCTGGAACGTCTTGCCGTCGTAGCGAAGGGTTTTGCCGGTCTTGGAGAAGGTCACTCGACCGATGCGTCCCCGCCCGTTCGGACCTTCCTCTTTGCATTCGATATACATGATCCGTGGCTTCATCTCTTTGAACCGTCACAACCATTAAACCGCCAAAACCGGATACTATCTCCGAACAAGAAATGCCAACTATCGAGTTCAACAAAGGCAAGTGGGACGCCACCTACGACTGGAACGGCCAGGGCGAGGAATGGTCGGAGGGCTGGAACGGGTCCGAGTCCCAATGGTTCTTCAGCATCTATCCGCGTATCCACGCGTTCCTCCCCGCCCAGAACGTGGTCGAGATTGCGCCGGGATACGGCCGCTGGACCGCTTACCTTCTGCCCCACTGCGGCAAATATAGCGGCTTCGATCTCGCTACCAAATGTATTGATGCGTGCCGCGAAAGATTTAAGTCAACAAAGAATGCGCGCTTCGATGTGACCGACGGAGTTTCTCTTCCCGGCATCAAAGACAAGAGCGTGGATTTCTTGTTCAGCTTTGACTCGCTCATTCACGTCGAGCTCGATATTCTCGAAGGCTACATCAAAGAGATGAATCGCACTCTGTCCGCAGATGGCGTTGCATTCATTCACCATTCGAACGCAAACAAGTGGCGAGAAATTTTCGCGGCCACCGACAAGATGATGACCGAGATCACCGGTCCGATTCCGAACGAAGTGCGCGTGCACTTGATGAAGAGCAATCTCTGCGGCCTATCCGTGAGTGCAGAACTTTTTGCGGAGGCGTGTCTAAAGAATGGCCTTCGCTGTCGCTCGCAGGAAATCATCGATTGGAATAACCCCCTCCCCCAAAACTGTTTGAGCACGATCTGTCGTCAAGGCTCCAAGTGGGATCGCCCTACCAAGCGCTATGAGCACACGAACTTCATGGCCGAGATGCGACACATCGCCCGCATGGGGCCGCTCTATTCAGAGCGCTATTCCCGCGAGTAGCACATGTTTAGTTCGGGGATAGATCACTATCCCCGAACCATAAAACATTAATTCAAAAGGCTCATCGCCAGATCCATTCCCGCCCCGGTTCGTACTACCGGAATATTCTTAAACGATTGAGTTTTGCCGTTCAGATGAAGCTTGCCGTTGAACGTTGCGCCAAGGGCATTCACTTGTTTTTCCGTCATGTCGGAAATAATGATCGGGCCAAATTGGCGTCTATTAATAGGCATCGTTGTAAATTCCTTTTCAGGATGCAGCCCATTCCTCCATGTGCCTCCCATCTGCCCACTGAACGATCCAGTCCCGTCGATGTCGAGCGTTGCAGCCATCTGGGGATCTAATGCAGTTTCCACCGGCAGCATGAGAACGTTTGAATACGGCCCCATCCACGGTTTTCGTCCAACGAACAAAACCGCCTGAGCTCCCTTGGCAACGAGATCAGCGACCTCTTGCCGTTGCTGACGAAGATCAAACACGTCGGCTGACTTCGGCATATCTGGCTCAAACGCATTTGCTGGCGGCGTCTTATAGTCAAAGTCGAACTGGTCGCCGTATCCCGTTTCTTCCGTTCTGACAAGTCGAATGGGCAAGCTAGTCTTTGGATCGATGATCAGCTCTTGATCCATCGAATGCTTACCTCCGCTTTCATCCTCATAGGTGTCTAGCTGATGAAAGATGTCGACTATTCGGCCGTTCCATGTCACGTTTCGACGGACCTCAGGCTTACCATCCGGCCACAACAATTTTTCAGGCTGAAACTGCTCACGGGGAGCTGGCTTTCTGTCATCGATAACCGCATAGTCCGTGATCCACCCTTCAGGTGCCAGTTGATCGTGCGTCGTACAAAGCATCACCGTCCTGTCACGGAGCCCGAACGTTGTTGCCCATCGCCACAGGTCGCCGTCCCGATAGCGAGTTGCAATGACGCGTTCTACTTTCCCGTTATGAACGAGAGAATCGCTAATTGTATAAATCGTTTGTTCTTTCAATTTGTGAACGACTTCCGCGTACGATGCTGCGGGCGTAAACAGGGTCATTGCAAAAATAGCTGCGCCAGCCACCGCAGCTACCGAAATCGGCATTGCATACAACAGTTTTAGGGAACGAGCTTTCGGTGCAGACATGAGTTTTGGAAGTAGATCGCGCGGCGCAGCCGGCGTCTCGACGTTCTGCAACACATAGACAATGCGATCATTAAGCGATTGGTTCAACATGTTTGTCTCCGTATGTGGATCCGAGAAGAAGTTGTAAGCGCTTGCGCGCGGCATGACATCGTGATTTGACCGTTCCCGTCGGAATGCCCAACGCGAGCCCCGCTTCTTCAACACTAAGGCCCTCAATTTCCGTGAGCAAGAATGCGGTCCTTTGCGGCAGTGGCACTCTGCGGAGCGCCTGGCTAATCACGATCGCATCATCATTTGGCGGATCGATGAGTTCTTCCCTTCGTGGCGTCAGCAGATGCACAACTGCAAGGCGACGACGCCAGTGCAAGAATTCACGATAGGCAATCTGGAAGACCCACGATTGCATCGTTCCCTCGTTTCGAAATCGATGCGCTTGCGCCCGAACTTTCAATAACGTCTGAGTCGCAAGATCTTCCGCGTCTTCCTTCGAGCCGCCTACGTGCCACAGATAACGCAACACCGGACGATGAAACCGCTCGATCAATTCCTCGAGCGCCTCCCGCTTCCCATCTGCGATAGCGGCAGCCAATTCTTGGTCGGTCACGAAAGCATGATCCTTTAGGAGGGTAAACGGTTCAGACCTTTCGCGGCACCTTACCCATAAAAACACGACGTTTGAGAGGTAATATCAACCTCCCTCAGGGCGGTTAGCTCAGTGGTAGAGCACTTCGTTCACACCGAAGGGGTCACAGGTTCAAATCCTGTACCGCCCATTTTTCAGACGAGGACGAGTTCTGCTTGACCCTATCCGGCCGTGGACTGGCGCAATAGCGCCCGTCCACAACCAGCTTTCCTGCTTTGAATTCAGGTGCCAACCGGAATTCGCTTGGAGTTGCCGGGCTCAGGTTCTCCTAGAAACGTCTGAACGTCCGGAATCCATCTAGCAAAGATGTAAATGTTGTCGTCGTTCACGTTTGTCGACACGTGGAAGTTGAGATCACCGATGTTCGTTCGACCGTTGGTCGTGTACAAAACGCCAATTGGAGTTAGAGTGTGAATCCGATCGGACTTCCAAAAGAACTCCACGTGGGCAGGCATGACCACAACCGCGCCGGTACCCTCAGAATCACGAGACGCGGTTGTACCAGTAACGAGATCGCCACGAGCGTAACGAGTGCGATTGAAGCTGATCCCCGTTTTGACAGTGTCACTGGTGACGACTTGCGCCGACACCACCGCGCAAAGAGCGCAAATGACAGAGGCGATAGCAATGAGCTTTTTCATAGCATTTCCTTAGCGACTCACCTGCAATTTCGAAAATGGTGAGTGCCGCTGAGAAAAACCTACAAGCGTCACGCGAGTTCAAAGACTCCAACTTTGGGCTTGAACTCTTATCTTGTTGAGAAAAACTTAACGTCGTTCTAATCTTTATCGAAAAGAAGCAATAGCTCACCGAGCAACGCTTATTTATTGGAAATAGCCAGCAACTCTTTAGCGCAAGTGCCGCCACCGGCGGGCTTTGAACCCGCACTTCTCGAACCTCTCGATCGGCTAGCCAAGCGTCCTACCACATGCAGCAAGTCGAGCCTGCAATTTGGACCACAGCGACGACAACAGTTCAAACGTCCAGTCGCCCACGCCGTTACCACGCGTATCATCTTCTTATGCCCGGCTTTGTCACGAACGTGAATGGTAGATCTGACCCAGCCTTGGTCGCGTTTCTCGCTGCCGTCTTTGGGGCTGCCTTGATCTATCAGTCTGTCCGAATCTTCGGCTTGTTAGGAAAACGATTTAAGAATCCAAACTCCCGCACAGAAAGGTAAGCAACTTTCAAAGGCTAACATAAATCGATGGATGCCTTCGAGAAGAGCTTTCAACGGATCAAAGCAATCCTTAAAGAGAAGCAATGGCCCGGCGTTGAAATCAGCACGAGTTACAGCACTCCGAGCCTCAAGGTCAAAGGCAAGATGCTCGTCCGCGTGCGAGAACCTGGCGTCCTCGTGCTCATGTGTAATCTCGAAGCGAAGGAAATGCTGATGATGGTCGCGCCTCACATCTACTTCGAGCTTCCCCACTACAAGGGTTATCCTGCCGTGCTCGTCCACATGGATAAGATTGAGGATGACGAACTCGCTGAAATGATCGAAGAGTATTGGCGCAAGATCGCTCCAAAGAAACTCATTGCGGAATTCGATGGGGCACCACCCGCTGCCAAAAGGAAATCAGCGCCGAAGACGTCGAAAATGGTGCCGAAGAAATCACTTGCAAAGAAAGAGATCGCGAAGAAATCTGCCCGCAAGAAACCGGCGACAAAGAAACCTACTGTTAAGAAGTCGAGCGCAGGCAAGCAGAGGTAAGCATCCCACATCCCACATCCCAACCGCGTATCCTAACACCATGAGCGAAAACTGGGACGAACTCAAAGCAGTCGTCGAGGGCGACAAGGGAATCAAGTGCATCCGCGGCGGCGGCGGGCCGCGCGGCTGGAACGGCATCCGCTACAAGACCGGCATGTCAGCCAAAAACGTAGGATCGAGCCTTCTTTCCATGAACGTCGCCACCGTCGCACCGGGCGCCGTCGCGTTCGCCCATATCCATGTCGACTTCGAGCTGATGCTTTACATCCTTCAGGGCAAGGTCCGCCACGAGTACGGCGAGGGGCTCACCGAATCGGTCGAAAACGAGGCGGGCGACTTCATCTTCATCGAGCCCGGCGTCCCCCACGAAGTGATCAACATCGGTACCGAAGACGTCGTGGCTGTAGTTGCTCGCTCCAGCGCGGCCGAATGGGACAACATCGTCGACTATCCCAGCAAACGGCGACCCTAAAGGTTGCGGTTTGAACCTAGGTAGTCCCTCTTGTCGGGTTCGAGCATCTAAAATAGACAGTGCATCGATTCGGACGACAGGCTCGGCGTACCGCCCTGCACATATCCCTTGGCCTTCTCGCCGCCCTCTCCGGTGCCCAGACGGCCAAGAAGCCTGCGGAACCGCCGGCAGCGCCTATCCAGATCGCCAGCGTCACCCCCTCTGCGACTCAAGCTCCGCTTTACGGACGAATCGAGATCGTCGTCGACCTCCACGCAACTTACGCAAACGCCTTCGATCCGGCCCAAATTACCGTCGACGCCCAGATGACCCTCCAGGATGGATCGAACGTCACCCAGCCGGGCTTCTTCTATCAACCCTTCACTCGGGATCTCAACGGGTCGGGCGAGCAACTCAAGCCCGCCGGACCGGGACAATGGCGTATTCGTCTCGCGCTCATCGAAGCCGGAGTTACCAAGGTTGTCGTCATTGCAAAGGACAAGACGGGAACGACACAGTCTCAACCCATCGAATTAACGGCGTCTGCGCCTACAACGAGGGGCTTCATCAAAGTCAGTGAACGAGATTTTCGATACTTTGAAAACTCCGATAACACACCATTCTTTCCCATCGGCACAACCCTGGTCCCCAAGCAGGGACTCATCGATATCGAGACATGGTTGCCATCGCTAACGACAAACGGCGCGAACACCGCGCGTCTGATCCTCGCACCGCAAAACACACCGTTCGCAATCGTCACAAAAGCATCAGGCGCCGATAAGATCGATCTCGCCAACGCATGGCGACTCGATCAAGCGATGGATGACATGGACAAGTCGAACATCCATTCCATCCTTTGCCTAAACACATTCAATGAATTCAGAGATCGCGACTTCGATCCCCAGTGGCTAAACAATCCGTTCCATCACGACAACGGCGGTCCAATCTATAGCGACACGGAGTTCTGGCGGAGCGAAGCAGCCGACAAACTCTACACCGCCAAACTTCGATACGTCGCCGCGCGGTACGGCGCATACGCAAATCTAATCGGCTATGAATTGTTCAAGGACATCGACCTCGTCCATCTCTTTGACCCGGACACCATTCGGCCTTGGATCGACAAGCACGCACAATTCTTAAAGACGATTGATCCATACCAACACCTGGTCACCGTCAGCTACGCAAACGCAATCGGAGAACGCAGCATCGATCATCTTTCGAACATCGACTTCGTTCAGACCCACGTCTACGATGTCCCCGATCTAGTCCCTGCGGTGAGCCTCAACCAATACCGAAAGGCAGGCTACGGAAAGCCTCATCTCGTCACTGAAGTCGCCGCAAGCCGAGCTTCAGATCGCTCTAACGACGACACCAACGGTCTTCAAGTCCACGACCCCGCTTGGGCATCCATCACAAGCGGTGCCGCTGGCGTCGC
>Ga0068865_100002613_pt1 | contig 10706 bp, 7 predicted proteins | sample KBSMisM12_FD_75293 | JGI IMG/M metagenome (GOLD analysis project Ga0068865, IMG submission 75293) | Miscanthus rhizosphere microbial communities from Kellogg Biological Station, Michigan, USA - KBS Miscanthus M1-2 | ecosystem: Host-associated > Plants > Roots > Rhizosphere > Soil ...
GCGATCAGCATCGTCCGCGGCGAGGTGTGGATTTCGCTCAGCGACAGGACGAGGCCCTTCAGCTCCGCCATGTAGAGCGCGGCCGACGTGCCCTTGCCCGAGACGTCCGCGATCAGCACGCCGACACGGTGGTCGTCGAGCGGCAGGAAGTCGTAGTAGTCGCCGCCCACTTCGCGCGCCGGCACGCAGAGCGCGGTCACCGACAGGCCGGCGATCACCAGCGGACCCTGCGGCAGCAGCGACATCTGGATTTCGTGGGCGATGCGCAGCTCTTCCTCGAGGCGCTTCTTCTCCGCCGCCTGCCGCAGCAGGTCCTCGATGCTCGCGGTCATCGAGTTGAACGACAGCGCCAGCTCACCGAGCTGGTCTTCGCTGCGCACCGCAATCTTGTGGGTGAAGTCGCCCTGCCGCACCCGCTCGGTCCCGGCAAACAGCGCATGCACCGATCCGGTCAGCGACTTGGCCAGCGCGAAGCCGGCGATGAGCGCCATCGCTTCGATGATGAGGAACAGCGCACCGATCGCGAACAGCACGATCAGCAGGCCCTGCCCCAGCGTCCGGCCGACGCTGCCTTCGGCCGCCGAGATGCGATCGTAGAGCTCCGGGATGCTGAGCGAGCTGGTGACGCTCATCGGACCCGACGCGCCGGTCGCCCAGTCGTGGTAGTCGATGAAGCTGGTGAGGCTGCTGAGCAGGCCCGGGGTGGCGAGCATCCCGCCCTTGCCCGCGTCGCCGCCGGCACGACCGGCGATCGGCTTCGCGTCCTCGTCCTTCCTCGGCGGCACCGCCGTGACGCTCTTCAATTCGACGCCGGTGTCCTTGCGCAGCTGCTGGCGGATCGCCTCGTTCACCAGCAGGTCGACGACCACGGCGTAACCCGACCGCGGCGCATCGGGAAACGCGACGCTGCGCACCATCAGGTGCGTGTCTTCGGCGGGGCTGTCGACCGTCCGCCGGTGCGAATAGGCCAGCACGCCGGTGAAGCCGTCGCACGGAATCCAGGACGGCAGCGTGGTCGGCGGATCGACGTGACTCCACGGGCCTGCTTTCACGATCCTGAATTCAGCATTCTGCATGCGGAACTCCTGCGGGCCGCACACGCGGTTGACGGGCACGACCGCCATCGAGACTTCCGGGTACTCCCGGGCCGCGTTCGCCTGCCGCAGCGTCAGGATGCTGGTGACGTCGCGGCCGCCGGCCCGCTGGATCTCGAGCGCCGCGCTCTGCGCCAGGAAGCGCGACTGTTCGCTCAGCGCCCGAAGGCGGCTCTGCACGAGGTACGAACTGAAGCTGTAGAACAGCAGGAAGCCGCACAGCAGCGAGAACGCCACCAGCAGCAGCGCCGGCACGAAACCGATGAACACATACGACAGGATCAGTTTGCGGCGAACGCGCCAGAGCAGCCGGCGCTTCGCGAGCACGATCAGACGGAAGGCGAAGTAGGCGAGGCCGCACGCCGCCGCCACGCCGGCCACGGTATCGACGACGGCGAAGAACTGCGGCACGCCGCCGAGCGCGAGCCCGAGCAGCGCCACCGCGATCTTGACGCCGAGCCCGACCACAATCGCGCGCCCCGGCAGGGTGTGCAGCAGCGCACCGCGGACGCCTTCGCGTCGATCGGCCGCCGGGGGTGGCAACGCCCGCCTGCTCATCGGAGGTTCATGTTATCGTAGTTGGATCGTGAAGCTCACATCCCGCGCGCGTTTCAGCACCATCTGCCTCCACGCCGGCCAGGAGCCGGACCCGACGACCGGCGCCATCATCACGCCGATCTACCAGACGTCCACCTACGTCCAGGAGGCGCTCGGCAAGCACAAGGGCTACGAGTACGCCCGGACCCAGAACCCGACCCGCATGGCGCTCGAGCGCAACCTGGCCGCGATCGAGTCGGGCAAAGAAGGGTTCGCGTTCGCCTCGGGCATGGCGGCCATCGGCGCCATCGCCACGATGCTCAAGTCGGGGGATCACGTCGTGGTGTCCGACAACACCTACGGCGGCACGTTCCGCCTCTTCGACAAGGTGCTCCGGCGCTACCAGCTGTCGTTCACCTACGTCGACACCTCCGACCTCGACGAGGTCGAGCGGGCGATGACGCCGGCGACCCGGATGCTCTTCGTGGAGACGCCGACCAACCCGGTGATGCGGCTCACCGACCTGCGGGCCGCCGCCGATCTCGCCCACCGGCACGACGCGCGGCTGGTCGTGGACAACACCTTCGCGAGCCCGTACATCCAGCGGCCGATCGAGTTCGGCGCCGATCTCGTCACCCACAGCACGACCAAATACCTCAACGGCCACAGCGACAGCGTCGGCGGCATCGTCGTCGCGGTGCGGGAAGACGACATCGAGTGGCTGCGGTTCGTGCAGAATGCCGAGGGGGCGATCCTGAGCCCGTTCGATTCGTTTCTGGTGACGCGCGGGACCAAGACGCTGCCGATCCGCATGCAGGCGCACAACGCCAACGGCCTGGCGCTCGCCGAGTTCCTCAGCGCGCACCCGAAGGTTCAACACGTCCACTACCCGGGCCTGCCGTCGCATCCGCATCACGAGCTGGCGAAGAAACAGATGCGCGGCTTCGGCGGCATGCTGGCGTTCGAGCTCGGCTCGCTCGAAGCGGCGCGGCGGCTGCTGAACGGCGTCACGCTCCACGCGCTCGCCGAAAGCCTGGGCGGCGTCGAATCGCTGATCTCGCACCCGGCGACGATGACCCACGCGTCGGTCCCGCCGGAGCGGCGCGCGGCGATCGGGATCACCGACGGCCTGGTCCGGATCTCGGCCGGCATCGAGGACATCGACGACTTGAAGGAAGACCTCACGCAGGCGCTTGCGCTCGTATAGCCGGCGGGGACCGGGGACTAGGGACTGGGGACTGCGTGATCGACTTCGTTCTGCACTTCGACAAACATCTGCTCGAGTTCGTCGCCCAGTACGGCACCTGGGTCTACGCGATCCTGTTCACGATCGTCTTCGCGGAAACCGGCTTCGTGGTGACGCCGTTCCTTCCTGGCGACTCGCTGCTGTTCGCGGCCGGCGCCTTGTGCGCGACCGGCCAGCTGAGCATGACGGCGATGCTGGCGCTGCTGATGTTCGCCGCGTTCGCGGGCAACACCGTCAACTATGCGATCGGACGATTCATCGGGCCGCGGGTGTTCACCGGCTCGTTCAGGCTGCTGAACAAGGAGTATCTCGATCGGGCGCACGCCTTCTTCGAGCAGTACGGCGGCAAGGCGATCGTCCTGGCCCGCTTCGTCCCGATCGTCCGGACGTTCGTGCCCTTCGTCGCCGGAGCGGCCCGGATGACCACCGGGACGTTCGTGCTGTACAACGCCATCGGAGCGATCGGCTGGGTCGCGCTATGCCTGGGCGCGGGCTGGTTCTTCGGCAACATCCCGATCATCAAGAACAACTTCTCGCTGGTGACGATCGGGATCGTGTTCGTGTCTGTGCTGCCGATGGTGTTCGAGCTGATCGCCCATCGTCGCGGAAAAGCTGCAACCAGGTAGCGCCCAGTCCCCAGCGTCCAGCCCCACAGGAGACTCCGAATGGCATGGCTCCGTCGTCTCTCGCTCGCGGCGGCCCTCGCGGCGGCGTTCGGAGTCACCGCAATCTCGCAGGACGCCTCGGGTGAGGCTTTCTACACCGCGATTCGCGCCAACGACCTTTCACGTCTGAGCGCGCTGCTGACGGCTGCCGCGAACATCAACGCGAAAGACGAACGCGGCATCACGCCGTTGATGGACGCGGCATGGGTCGGATCGCCGGACACGATGAAGCGGCTGCTGGACCATGGGGCGGATCCGAATCTGTCCAACAGCTCTGGATCCACCGCCTTGATGTTGTCCGCAACCGACATCGCGAAGGTCCGTCTGCTGCAGGAACACGGCGCCAACGTCAACGCGGCGTCGACGCGGGGACGGACCGCGCTCTTTCTCGCCGTCATGAGCGATGGGTCCGCGAACATCGCCCGCCTGCTGATCGCGGCCGGCGCCAGTATCAAGGTCGTCGACAGCCTGAAGATGACCGTCCTGCACGCCGCGGCCCTGGGCAACGACGCCGAGACGGTTCGATTGCTGGTCGAGGCGGGCCTCGACGTCAACGCCACGGATTTTCAGGGCTTCACGCCGCTGATTTATGCGACCAGCAACGGCAACCTGGCGGCCACTCGACTGCTCCTGGCCAAAGGCGCCGACGTGAACGCCGTGAGCGGCGACGGCGCATTTCAGAAGGTGAAGGCCGGCACACTGGCGCAGGGCCGTTTCACGCCGCTGATCATGGCGGCCCCCTTCGGCTCGGCCGAACTGATCAAGACACTGCTCGATGCCGGTGCGAAGGTCAACGCGCAGGACATCCGTGGCATGACGCCGTTGATGCTCGCGGTGGCGACCGATCGTCAGAACCCGGGAGTCATCCGCGCGCTGATCGCGAAAGGGGCTGATCTGAACATCAAGAGCGCGGCAGGCGAGACCGCGCTCGACTGGGCCTTGAAGATCGGCGAAACGACCGTGATCGACACGCTGAGGCGGGCCGGCGCTGTCGGTTCGCCGGCCGCTCGTCCGGTGTTGCCGGCATTTGCTCCCGTCGCAGTCAGACTGGCGGCGCAGCGCAGCGTCACGTTGCTGGAGACGATGGCGGTCGGGGCGGCGGCCAACGGTGGATGCGCCTCGTGCCACTCCCACAACATGACGGACCTGGTTGCGAACCTCGCCCGCGCCAAAGGCCTTCTGGTCGATGAGAAGGCCGCTGCCGATCGGCGAACGCTGACCAGGGGTCAGTTTTTCTCACCACTGAACATGCTGGAGCGGCTGGATGTGCCAGGCACGCCGGACACTCCCCTCTTTGCGCTCGCTGCGCTGGCCAACGCGGGGTACAAGCCGGACCGGATCACGGACGGCATCGTCGCCAACGTGATTGCCCAGCAGAGCAGCGCTGGAAACTGGCTGGCGCCGCACGGCGCCATCGCCCGGCCTCCGATTGAAGACGGCGATATTTCGCGGACGGCGCTGGGCATCAACGCGTTGAAGAACTATGGTGCTCCTGGTCGCGCCGCCGACATCGAGCGCCGGATCGGCAGGGCCAGAGACTGGCTCGCCGCGGCGAAGGCGACAACCGCCGAGGATCGCAACATGCAGCTCGTCGGCCTGGGATGGGGCGGCGCCGACCATGCGGTTCTGCGGCGGCTGGCGAGAGTCATTCTCGCGGCGCAGCGTGCAGACGGTGGATGGTCACAGCGCGCGGAACTCGGGAGCGACGCGTATGCCACCGGCCAGACGCTCTACGCGCTGTCGGTCGGCGTCGCCCTGTCGCCGCGTGAACCGGGGTATCGAAAGGGCGTGAACTACCTGCTCTCCACGCAGTACGCCGATGGATCGTGGTACGTGCGCAGTCGCGCGCCGAAGTTCCAGCCGTATTTTGAGAGCGGCTTTCCTTACGGCCACGACCAGTGGATCTCGCAGATGGCGACCGGATGGGCGGCGGCCGCGCTGACGCTCGCCATCGACGAGCCGGCCCGAAGTCCTCGGTGATTCGAAGGGTCCGGCTAAAGCCGGACACTACCGGAACGACAACGACGCGGACATCCGATTTCGGTAGTGTCCGGCTTTAGCCGGACCAGAGACCACGATGCGCCGCGCGGTTTCGGTAGTGTCCGGCTTTAGCCGGACCTGAGACTAGCGGTCTCGGTCGTGCTCCGACCTGAATCGGTAGGTGCCATCCCAAGCCCACTGTCTGCCGCCCAAAGCAGAGACATCGACGCGGGCATGGAACCCTGCGAGGCTTCCGGTCCCGTCCGAGAACGTGCACAATCCGAGACCGGTCACCAGATCCAGTGTGCAGCGGCCGACTGCCCTGTCTCCATTCCCAGCGTCCAGAACGACGTTGCTGTCCAGCATCCCCGCCGGAGTACCGGCCGCCTGGTCGTACAGCACCTTCGAGCCGACCTTGATCTCAGGGAGATTCGACGAGGTGATCAGGCAGAAGGAACCCGCAAGTCCCGTGTACGCCAGGCAGTCCTTCGTGACATGGAGCTGTCTGTTTCGCTTGTTTTTCTCGGACGCCGATACCGACGCCGCGCCGCTGCCGAGCGCGAGAATCAGGGCAACAAGGCCCGCGATGACGACGATGGGACGACGATGGGCTTTCATGAACACTCCTCTGGCTGACGTGGTTGACGCCGACCCGCTCGCTCTGGCGGTCGGTCAAGTACGGGCGTGTGTCCGTCCTATAAGATAGAGGCGCAAACGCGCGTGCTTTCCCCTCACGAACCGATGACGGATCACTCCCGCGCACCCGACGTAACCGGATTGCTGGCGTCCTGGCACCAGGGAGACGTGGCGGCGCTCGACCGTCTGATGCCGCTGGTCTACAACGAACTGCGGCGCGTGGCGCGGGGTCATCTCAGACGAGAGCCGGCTGGACACACCCTGCAGCCGACGGCCCTCGTGCACGAAGTCTTCCTGCGACTCGTGGCGGCGGATGGCATGACGCCGACGAACCGAGCGCACTTCTTTGCGATCGCGGCCCGGCTGATGCGCCAGGTCCTCGTCGATCACGCCCGCCGGAAGCGCGCCGACAAGCGGGGCGGCGGCGCCACGCTGATCGGCCTGGACGAGGTGGCGGGCGTCGCCGCGCCGGCATCGAGCGTGGACGTGCTTGCCCTGGACGAGGCGCTCGATGCGTTGTCGTCGTTGGATGCCCGCCAGTGCCGCGTCGTGGAGCTGCGATTCTTCGCCGGTCTGAACATCCCTGAAACCGCCGATGCGCTCGACATCTCGGCCGCCACGGTCGAGCGCGAATGGGCGATGGCGAAGGCCTGGCTCCACCAGCGATTGTCGGCGGGGGCCTGACCCCGACGAGTAGAATCCGGGCCAGTGACCATCCCTGCCGACGCCTGGCCGCGCCTCAAGGAGATATTCACGGCTGCGCGCGCGCTGCCGCGCAACGCGCGTGCCGCGTACCTGGCGGCGGCCTGCGACGGCGATGAGACGCTGCGCCAGGAGGCGGAACGGTTGCTGGACTCGCACGAACAGGCCGCAGGCTTTCTGGAGACGCCGGCCGTGCTGTTCGACGAAACCGCGCCGACCCAGGACCTCGAGGGCCAGTGGCTCGGCTGCTACCAGATCGCGGCGCGCATCGGCACCGGTGGAATGGGCGAGGTCTATCGCGCGCGCGATACGAAACTGAATCGCGACGTGGCGGTCAAGGTCCTGCTGCCCGCCGTCGCCGACGATCCCGATCGCCTGGTGCGGTTCAGCCGGGAAGCCCGGATCCTGGCCTCGCTCAATCACCCGCACATCGCGCAGATCCACGGCATCGAGGATGCCGGTGGCCACCACGCGTTGATCATGGAATTGGTCGAAGGCGCGACACTTGCCGATCGAATCGGGGAAAGCGCCCTCACCGTCGAGGAGGGGCTGCCAATCGCGAAGCAGATCGCCGAGGCGCTGGAAGCCGCGCACGAGCACGGCATCATCCATCGGGACCTGAAGCCGGCGAACATCAAGATTCGGGAGGACGGCACGGTGAAGGTGCTGGACTTCGGCCTGGCGAAGGCCCTCGACCCCGCAAGCGGCGCGAGTGGGGACACGCTGAGCTCCCCGGTTCCCGGCGTGGCGCCGACGGCGGCGAACGTCATCCTCGGAACCACGGCCTACATGAGTCCCGAGCAGGCCAGGGGCCGGCCGGTCGACCGGCGCGCGGACATCTGGGCGTTCGGCGTCGTCGTCTTCGAGATGCTCGCAGGCGAGCGTCCGTTCACGGGCGAGACGAACTCGGACACGCTGGCGGCGGTCCTCAAAGCGGAGCCGCATTGGCGCGCGCTGCCGGCTGACACGCCGTTACCGATTCGCCGGCTGCTGCGCCGGTGTCTGGAAAAAGATCGTCATCAGCGGCTCGACTCGGCGGCCGCGGCCCGATTGGAGATCGACGACGCGATCGCGCCTCCCGCCGCCGAGCCGCTGGTGCGGGCGGTGGCTCCGTCCCGTCGCATAACCGCCGTCGCGATCGCGGCGCTGACGGCGGTCGTGGCGATGGCCGCGTTCGTCATCCGGACCCAGTTGTGGCCGGAGCCGGGCAAGGCGGCGCAGTCGTCGCGCTTCGCCATCACGCCGCCGCCAGACCCGGCGCTCAACGTCTCCGGCCCCGATCGCGACCTCGCGCTGTCCCCTGACGGACGGCGCGTCGTCTACCACGTCGGAGGAACGGAAACCAACGGCAGCCCGTTGATGATGCGCGCGATCGACCAGCTCGAGGCACAGCCCGTCGCGGATGTCCGCGTCGCCTACGCGCCGTTCTTTTCGCCCGATGGCCGGTGGATTGGGTTCTTCGAAGAACAGAGCCTGAAGAAGGTGTCGATTGCCGGAGGCCCGATCATCTCCCTCTGCCAGATCGACGGGGTGCCGCTCGGCGCCACCTGGGGCGACGACAACATGATTGCCTTCGCCACCAACACGCCGAGCACCGGCCTGTGGCGCGTCTCGGCGGACGGCGGTGAGCCGGCGGTGTTGACGAAGCCGGACCCGGCGCAACACGAGCGGAACCATGCGTTCCCCTCGATCCTGCCGGGCGGACGAGGCATCTTGTTCACGACCACCGTTGTGACGGCGGGCCAGGCGGCCAGTTCGCAGGTCGCCGTCCTCGATCTGAAGACGAACCGGTACACGATTCTGATTCGCGGTGGCAGCGATGCCCAGTACGCCGAGACCGGCCACCTGATCTTTGCGTCGGCTGGCGCGCTTCGCGCCGTGCGGTTCGATCCGATCACATTCGACGTGCTCGGCGATCCCGTCACGGTCGTCGACCATGTGCTCATGAAGCCGACCGGCGCCGCCAACTACGCACTCTCGCGGTCCGGCACGCTCATCTACCTGCCGGCGTACGTCGGCGGACAGAGCGCGTTGCGGTCGCTCGTGTGGGTCGACCGCAAAGGGCACGAGGAACCGATCAGGGCGCCGCTGCGCGCCTACGGCCCTCCGCGCATCTCGCCCGACGGCACACGCCTGGCGATCGGCATTCTCGATCAAGGGAATACCGAGATCTGGATCTGGGATCTGGCGAGAGAAACGCTGAGGCCCTTGACCTTCGCCAAGGGGATGAATGGACTGCCGGTCTGGACACCCGACGGCCGGCGGATCGTGTTCATGTCAGACCGCACGGGCATCCTGAACCTGTACAGCCAGGCCGTGGACGGCACCGGCACCGCCGACCGCCTGACGACGAGTGCGAACTCGCAATGGCCGACATCCGTTGCGCCCGACGGCACCCGCCTGTTTGGCTTCGACACCCAGCCAAAACGAGCGGTCGGCGTCATCGAGGTTCCGCTGACGGCTCCCACCGCGAACATCAGCGCCACGCGCGCAGCGCCGGTCGCGCAGGACCTGTTCACCGGCGCCTTTGCCGAGATCTCACCGAACGGCCGCTACCTCGCGTATCAGTCGGCTGAATCCGGCCGGCTCGAGATCTACGTACGACCGTTCCCGGAGGTGGATCGCGGCCGTTGGCAGATCTCGATCGGAGGTGGGACGCGCGCCGTGTGGGCACGAAGCGGTCGGGAGCTGTTCTACCTCGATGAATCTCAAGCGCTGACCGCCGTCTCCGTCCGGACGTCCGAATCGACGTTCAGCATGCAAACGCCATCGAAGGTGTTCGACACCAAATATCCCGAGCCGAATCCAGCCCGCCACTACGACGTCTCACCTGATGGCCGACGGTTCCTCATGATCAAAGACGCCCCCTCCAGTGAGCAAAAGGGGGCGCAGGCCAACATCATCGTCGTCCTCAACTGGTTCGAGGAGCTGAAACAGCATGTGCCTGCGAGCGGACGGTAAGGTCCGGCTACCGCCCAGTCCCTATCCGCTCACGCCTTGCTGAACGCCCGCCGCGTCTGCTCTGCCCGCAGCTCGTGGAGCAGCCGCATCACGTTGTAGGCCGAGAGCTCGACCAGCACCGTCGTCACTTTGGCGTGGAGCACGTCGCTCAGATCGGGTTCGAGCGCCTTCAGCGCCGCCATCAACCGCGCCTCCTGCCCGCTCAACTCCTGCTTCGACACCTCGCCGTCCGCCAGTGCGCTGGTGAACGATTCGAGCTTCTCCATCCGCTCATGAATCGCCGGGTGTTGCGCCGCGTCGTCGAACCAACTGGTACGTGCCATCACATGCCTCCCCAATCACAGATCCTTCACGATTTGTTTGAGCGCGGTCAGCCGCGCCTGGAGCTTGCCGCGCCCGCCCTCGGCCGCCATCTTCTCGAGGATCGCCGGCGGCAGAAACTGGCTGTCGGTGCACTCCAGCATCGCCGCGGTTTCCTGCAGCTCCCGCTCGAGCCCTTGCGTCGAGGGCATGAACGTGGCGATCACACCGGCAAGCGCTTCGCGCGTGACGTGATCGGCGCCGGCCAGCAGCGACGTCCGCCAGGCCCGTCCCACCATCCCTTCGATGTCGGCTCCCGACAGTTGTCCGCGCTGCGGAATCGCGGGCACGTCCTCGGCCGAGAGCCGCGAGCCGAGCTTGCCCGCCAGGATCACGAACATCTGGCGGATCTCGCTTTCCTCCGTCGGATAGAACAGCGGGATGTGCACCTCCGCCCGCCCCTGACGCTTCAGATCGATCGGCAGCAGGTCGGGCCGCGCGGTGAGCAGCATCCAGAGGATGCGGCCGCGGTACTTCGTGTCGCCCATCTGCGCCGCAATCATCCCGAAGACGCGGCTCGACGTC
>Ga0068865_100002614_pt1 | contig 10706 bp, 8 predicted proteins | sample KBSMisM12_FD_75293 | JGI IMG/M metagenome (GOLD analysis project Ga0068865, IMG submission 75293) | Miscanthus rhizosphere microbial communities from Kellogg Biological Station, Michigan, USA - KBS Miscanthus M1-2 | ecosystem: Host-associated > Plants > Roots > Rhizosphere > Soil ...
CATGGTGCGGATTGATCTTCTCCATGACCCGGTAGCCGACCAGCTGCTGATCCGGCGTCCACATCAGCGCAGCGATGCCGCCGGGCGGCAGCGGCGGGTCGGCGGCCGGGGCGGCCGGGGCGGCCGCCGGCGAGGCGGCGGCGATGAGAAGGGCCGCAGCCGCTACGGACGCTTTCATGGATTTGCCTCTCAACCGGGCGATCAGCGCCGCGCCCCAGCAGCGGGACTCGGCAGCTTGAAACCGGGGTACCAGTGGGTGGCGGTTCCGGCGGTGACGTACCAGCTGAGCAGCAGGGCGCAGATCAGCGCGCCGGGGACGTAGGAGTTGGTCCGCCGGTAGGTGATCGCCGCGATGGCCCCGACGGTCGCGAGCAGCGGAACGAACTGGATCGCCACGATGGTGTTCAAGGGCTCCTTGGGCGTGAAGAGCAGGCCCGTGTTGAAGAGCGTCCCGTACTCGACGGCCAGCAGGACGATGAAGCCCAGGCTCATGGCCAGCTTCCAGGCGCCGGCCTGGAAGAGGAAGCCCTCGCCCTTCACCGCCAGGTTGGCGCAGAGCGCCCGCAGCGCCACCAGGAAGTAGACCGCCCAGAGGACGAAATAGGGGATCGCGATCAGGGCGTGGCGCGCGTCGAGCGGCTTCAGGCCCAGGACCCAGAAGCGGTAGTCGGTCTTCAGGGTCGCATCGACGATGACCAGCGAGAGGTAGCCCACGGCGATGGTCGCCGCCGCGATGCCGGCCGAGCGCAGCCAGTCGGTGGTGAAGGCGGGCTTGCCGCCGCGCAACACGAAGCTCAGCACGACCGTGATGAGCGCGTTCAGGAGGGCCCAGACGAGCAGTTGGTTCTGCACCGACTGCGGGAAGAGCTGCATCGGGAAGAACAGCGCCCCCCATTTCATGAAGGGGTAGAAGGTCAGCGCCGGGACGGCCGCGGTGAGCACGAAGGCCAGCCACCACTTGCCGCCGCGCGGCACGGCCGCAGGCTCGGCCGGATGGTTGAGGCCGGCGAAGACCGGCAGGAGCAGCAGCACTTCGAAAGCGCCGATCAGCAGGCAGATCAGGCCGGCGAAGGCGACGCCGGTGCCGATGTCCTTCCAGAGCCAGACCTGGTCGGCGGGCGGCAGCGGATTCGCCTCGCCCACGAGCGTCTTCTGGAACCAGTCGACGGCGCCGCCGACGCCGGCGCGGCTGAAGTGCTCCCAGGGATGGGTGACGGGCGGGTTCTCCAGCACCCGGGCCGAACCGTCGGGAATCTGGCCGTAGATCTTGCCGATCAGGATCGGCGACGGCTCACCGAACACCTTGGCGAGCTTGGGCGAGGTCGCCACCATGGCGCCCTTGGGAACCCCCCACATCAGCGGCGCGAACTCGTCGTACTGCCCGAAGACGATGGCCAGGTTGTTCAGCTTGGGCGGGGTCTGGGCGCCCAGGAAGGCGGGCGTCGAACCCTCGAAAACGATGGCCTTGTAGCCGTCCGGCTGCGAGGCGGCGGCGGTGGCGATGGGGATGCCGCCCATCGAGTGGCCCTCGAGGCCGATGTTGGCCTTGTCGACGTAGGGCAGGCTCTGCAGGTAGGCGAGCGCGGCGGGGCCACCGAGGTTCTGGCCCGGGCCCAGCTTCACCGCGCCCTCGGAATAGCCGTGGCCGATCATGTCCATGGCCAGCACCACGAAGCCGCGGCGGGCGAGCTCGATGGCGAAGGGCGACTGCATCTCGCGGGTGTTGATGTAGCCATGGCTGACCAGGACCGCCGGGGCCGGATGGGCGGGCGTAGCGCTGGCCGGCCGATAGATCAGCGCCGACTGGGTCTTGCCGCCGTCGCCGGGGAAGCGGACGTCGCTCAGCGTGACGTCGCCGGAGGTCTGGATGGCGTGGGCCAGGAGCGATCCCGCCAGGATCAGCACCACGCCCAGAATAAAGAAGCCCCACTTCCGCAGCATCTCGTTTCCCCCAACCCTGTTCTTGGTCCGGACGATGCGGCCCCCGCGCGGAAAGCTCAAGCGTCAGACCTGATCCTTCCCCTGCGGGGTGGCGGCGGGGCACGGCGCAGAATTGCGCAAATCGGAAACCCTGGGGTCGCTCCGGCCCTTTCCAACTGCGAATGGCGGCATAAGTCTGCTAGGGGAAAAACAACGATGACGGGAGGATAACACGGCCCCATGGCGGCCCCAGGCGTAGCCATACGCGGTCAGCGCAGTCTGCTGCGGCAGATCCGGGAAGCCCTCGCCGGGGGTGGCCCAGCGCAGACGCGCCTGGACATGGTGGTGCGCATCATCGCCCGCTCCATGGTGGCCGAGGTGTGCTCGCTCTACATGCGCCGCGCGGCCGGCGACATGGAGCTGTTCGCCACCGAGGGCCTGGATCCGAAGGCCGTCCACGTCACCCGGATGAAGCCCGGCGAAGGTCTGGTCGGCGAGATCATGAAGGCCGGCCGGCCGCTCAACCTGGCCGACGCCCCGGCGCACCCGGCGTTCTCCTACCGCCCGGAGACGGGCGAGGATCCGTACCACGCGTTCCTGGGCGTGCCCCTGCTGCGCGGCGGCCGCGCCATCGGGGTGCTGGTGGTCCAGAACCGCACCGCGCGCGTCTACACCGACGACGAGGTCGAGGACCTGCAGATCGTCGCCATGGTGCTGGCCGAGATGGTGGCCGCCGGCGAGTTGATCAGCGAGTCGGAGCTGAAGGGCGTCGAGATCGCGCCCCACAAACCCGAGCGGCTGAAGGGCACCAAGTTCGGCGACGGCCTGGCCTATGGCGTGGCGGTGCTGCACGAGCCGCCGGTGGCGCCCAGCCAGCTGCTCTCCGACGACGTGGTCGCCGAGGAAGCCCGGCTGGGGACCGCGATCGACAGCCTGCAGGCCCAGATCGACCAGATGCTGGAGGGCAACGCCGGCCTGGTCGACGCCAGCTTCGAGGTGCTCGACACCTACCGGATGTTCGCCCACTCGCAGAGCTGGCTGCGCAGCCTGCAGGACGCGGTGACCAACGGCCTGACCGCCGAGGCGGCGGTCGAGCGGGTGCGCTCCGAGCACCGCGCGCGGCTGGGCCAGGCCCGCGACCCCTACCTGCGCGAACGGCTGCACGACCTTGAGGACCTGAACGACCGGCTGCTGCGTCACCTGGCGGGCGACGGCCACGCGGCGCGCGAGCTGCCGGAGAACGCCATCCTGATCGCCCGCAACCTGGGCCCGGCGGACCTCTTGGAATACGACCGCAAGAGGCTGCGCGGCCTCTTGCTCGAGGAGGGCTCGGCGGCCAGCCACGCAGCGATCGTGGCCCGGGCGATGGACATCCCGGTGGTGGGGCGGCTGCCCGGACTGCGCGACGCGGTCTCGGAAGGCGACATGGTGATCGTCGACGCCGAGTCGGCGGAGGCTTACCTGCGTCCGCGCACCGACGTGGTGAAGGCCATCCAGGCCCGCATCGAGGTCCGCCGCCAGCAGCGGGCCGAGTTCGCCAAGCTGGTCGACACGCCGGCCTTCACCCGCGACGGGGCGAAGATCACGCTGCTGATGAACGCGGGCCTCGACATCGATCTGGACATCCTGCCGGAGACGGGCGCGGAGGGCATCGGCCTCTTCCGCACCGAGTTCCAGTTCATGGTCGCCGAGGAGATGCCGCTGAAAGACGCCCAGGCGGCGCTCTACGCCCGGGTGATGGACGCGGCGGGCGACCTGCCGGTGACCTTCCGCACCCTCGACCTTGGCGGCGACAAGGTGCTGCCGTGGCTCGAGGCCGAGCGGGAAGACAACCCGGCGCTGGGTTGGCGAGCGATCCGCATGGGTCTGGACCGCCCGGCCCTGCTGCGGATGCAGCTGCGCGCCTTGATCACCGCGGCGCGGGGCCGGCCGCTCCGGATCATGTTCCCGCTGGTGGCCAGCGTGGACGAGTTCCGCGCCGCCCGCGCGCTGGTGGACGTGGAAATCGCCTGGGCCCAGAGGCGCGGACGCTCGGCGCCGTCGCGGCTGGACGTCGGCGCGATGATCGAGGCGCCGTCGCTGGTCTGGCACCTGGACGCGCTGCTGCCGATGACCGACTTCGTCAGCGTCGGCACCAACGACCTGATGCAGTACCTGTTCGCCGCCGACCGCGGGAACCCGCGCGTCGACCGGCGCTACGACCCGCTGTCTCCGCCGGCTCTGCGGGCCCTGGAGCAGATCCAGCGGGCCTGCGCCGAGACCGGCACGCCGGTCAGCGTCTGCGGCGAGATGGCGGGCCGGCCGCTGGAGGCCTTCACCCTGGTGGCCCTGGGCTACGAGCGGCTGTCGATGCCGCCGGCCGGCGTGGGGCCGGTCAAGCAGATGGTGCTGTCGGTCGACCGCGAGGCCGCCCGGCGCGGGGTTTCGGCCCTGCTGAAGAGCGGAGCCGGCTCGGTGCGCAACGAGATCGAAACCCTCGCGCGGAAACTCTATGTTGCGATCTAGGATCAATCCGAGTCGTTGAGTGACCAAGCCAGGCCGTTTCGCCGATCGTCCGCCTCCGCCTGAGGCCCAGGTCGACACGCCTGCCCCGGAGACGGCCGAGCTTTCTGTGCAGTCCGGCGCCGACATCGGCCAGGCCCTGCGTGAGATCCGGACGGCGCGGGGCCTGAGCCTCGAGGCGGTGGCCGACACAACGCGCGTGCGCCGCGCCTACCTGGCCGACATCGAGGCGATGCGGCTGGACCGGCTGCCGTCACGCCCCTTCACGATTGGCTACATCCGCGCCTACGCCGAGGCGCTGGGCCTGGACGGCGAGGCCGCCGTCGAACGGTTCAAGGCCGAGGAGCCGGACCTGGACGAGCCGCTGCACGCGCCCGTGGGCGTGGGCGAGGTCAGCGACCCGCGCATGGCGGCGATCATCGCCGGCGTGGTGGTGCTGCTGGTGGCGATCGTGCTCTGGAACATTGCCCAGCGGGCGATGCTGGCCAACGCGCCGCCGCCGCCCACCGCATCGGCGAAGGCCGCCGCCGCGGCGCTGGTCACGCCCGCGACCGGGACGGTGGCGCTGGGCGCGCCCCTGCCTGCGCCGGTGGAGAGCACGACCCCGCCGCTCTACCAGACGCCCGGCCTGCCCGATGACGCCGCCGAGCGGGGCAGCGGCCCGATCTCGGCCGCGCCGCCCAAGCCCAACCTGAAGCCGGACGGCGAGCCGATGGTCGACCCGGCCACGCTGTCGCCGGTCTTCGTGGCCACCGGCAGGATCTATGGCGCGCCGGCGGGCCAGCCCTCGAACCTGACGCTGCAGGCGCTGAAGTCGGCCTCGCTGATCGTGCGCGGCGCGGACGGGTCGATCTATTTCGCCCGCCAGTTCGGGCCCGGCGAGGCGTTCCGCGCGCCGCTGGTCACCGGGCTCACCGCCGACGTCTCCGAGCCGACCAACTTCCAGGTGTTCGTGGGCGGCCAGTCCAAGGGCGTGCTGCCCGCCGCCCAGACCTCGCTGACCCAGCTTGCTCAGCAGGGCGCCCCGCCCGTGGCGAAGGTCGCTGCGCCGCCGCCGGCGGCGGCTCCAGCGGCGGCGAAGCCCGCGGCGCCGGCGCCGAAGCCCACCGCTCCGCCACCGAAGCCATAGGCTCCGCCAAAAGCGCGTCCGAGGCCGTGGCGGCTACGCCAGGTACGGCTTCAGGAAGGCGATGACGCGTTCCATGCGGTCGCGCTCGAGCTTGGGGGTCGAGGCGCTGTGGCCCTCCTTGGGGATCTCCCAGTACTCGACCTTCTTGCCGGCCGCCTGCAGGGCCTTGACCATCATCTTCGACTGATCGACGGGCACGATGTCGTCCAGGAAGCCGTGCATCAGGAAGATCGGCGCCTTGATTTCGGACACGCGGCGGTGGGGCGAGGCCTTGGCCAGCATCGCCTCGTCCGCCTCGGGATCGCCGATCCGCTGGCGCCAGAACTCGTAGTAGGGCTTGCCGGCGGTCTCGTCGGTCTTGCGCTCCCACTTGAGCTGCTCGATCAGGTCGCTCAGGCCGTCCATCGAAACCGCGGCCTTGTAGAGGTCGGGCTTGCGCACCGCCCCCATGAGGGCCGCATAGCCGCCGTAGCTGCCGCCGAAGATCGCCACGCGGGTCGCGTCCAGCTTGAACTCGGCCAGCGCCTGGGCCGTGGCGTCCTCGACGTCCTCCTGCATCCGCTCGCCCCAGCGCTTCCAGCCCTCGCGGGCGAAGGCCAGGCCGTAGCCGCCGGAGCCACGGTAGTTCGGCTGCAGCACCCACCAGCCCTGCGCCGCCAGCATCTGGGCCCAGGGGTCGAAGCCCCAGTCGTCGCGCATCTCCGGCCCGCCGTGCGGCATGACCACCAGCGGCCCGGGCTTTCCCGACGCCGGCTGGGTGAGGTAGGCGCGGATCTCGGCCCCGTCGCGGGTCTTGACGGTCATGGTGTGGACCGCGCCCAGCCGCTCGGCGGTCAGGTGGGCGTGGGCGGGGCCGAGTTCGGTGATCGCATGGGTCTTGCGGTCGTACATGAAGTAGACGCCGGCCTCGCGCGGCCCGCTGGCGACGCCCAGGTAGCGGACGCGGGCGTCGTCGACCTCGCGCATGCTGAGCTTCAGCTCCGGCCCGAAGTACTTCTCCATCGCCGCGAAGTGGGGCGCGAAGGTCTTGTCGGTGAAGTCGTAGGCGCGCCGGTCCTCGTTCCAGCTGGTGCCGACGAGCTTCCTGCGGTTGTCGAGCCAGGCCTCGTCGGCGTCGACCTTGGCGGGCGTGTAGAGCGGCGGGCCCAGCTTGAGGCTGGCCAGGTCGACCTCGCGCACGGTGATCTTGTCCTCGTCTCCGATCCGGGCCGAGGCGAGGAACACGCCCGGCTTGTCCGACGGCCCGAAGATGGAGAAGTCGGGGATCTGGTCGCGCCGGTACATGTGCACGAACTTCCAGTCGTGCTCGCCGGGCGCCCTGGCCATGATCCGGGTGCCGTTGCCGACGTCCTCGTCGAAACGGATCATCGGCTGGCCGTTCTGGGTCAGCCACCGGAACGTGCGCGGCGCGCCGTACTCGATGACCACCGACTCGCCGTTGTTCACGTCGACCTTGTAGAGCCCGAGCAGGCCGCGCTGGGGATCAAAGGCGGACATCATCACGTGGTCTTCGTCGTCGACCAGCGGATCGACCATGACGCCGAGGTCGTGGATGTATTCCAGCGAGGTGCCGCGGTTGCCGAACATCACCGCCGGGTTCGTGCCGTCGTCGTTCACGCCCACGACGCGGCGGATCTCCTCGGTGCCGTAGCCCTGGTGGGTGACGTTGTAGACCACCCAGATCAGCAGGCGCTTCTCGTTAGCCCAGACCAGGCTGTTGGCCTCATGGGCGCCCAGCGGCACCGACTTCGGCGGCTGGGTGGGGTTCTCCGCGTCGATGATATCGATCCAGGAGGTCACCCCAGCGTCCGTGTAGCGGTTGCGCAGGACGGCCACGCGCTTGCCGGAGGGCGAGAGCGCGAAATCGGCCGTGGTCGGCGCCAGGTAGAAGTCCAGCGGGATCAGCGGCGCCGCGGGCTTTGCGGCGGCCGGCGCCTGGGCCAGCGCCGCGGTTCCCCCAAAGGCGCCGGCGAACGCAACCGTGGCCGCGCCCGCGATTACATCGCGTCGTGTCGTCATAAGCACCCCCCAGTACTACCGGGAGGCTAGCCCAGCCGGACCACAGCCGGAAAGGGCAGAATGCCGCGGAGGCCCTTCACGTTTCGATGGCCGCTTGGGTTCGGGGGCCGAACCGCCTATTTTCCCGCGCGATGAGCGACCAGGACCACACCAGCCTGCGCCCCTGGCGGGCGATCCAGCGGCGCAAGAGCCGCAAGATCCGCGTGGGGAGCGTCGAGGTGGGCGGCGACGCCCCGATCACCGTCCAGTCGATGACCAACACGCTGACCGCCGACGCGGCGGCGACGATCGAGCAGGTCCGCCAGCTGGAGGAGGCCGGCGCCGACATCGTGCGCGTGTCCTGCCCCGACGAGGACTCCACGGCGGCGTTCAAGGCCATCGCCAAGGCGTCCAAGGTCCCCCTCGTGGCGGACATCCACTTCCACTACAAGCGCGGCGTCGAGGCCGCGGTGGCGGGCGCGGCTTGCCTGCGGATCAACCCCGGCAACATCGGCTCGCCCGACCGGGTGCGCGAGGTGATCCAGGCGGCCCGCGACCACGGGTGCTCCATGCGCATCGGGGTCAACGCCGGCTCGCTGGAGCGCGACCTCCTGGAAAAGTACGGGGAGCCCTGCCCCGACGCGATGGTCGAGAGCGCGCTGCGCCATGCGCGGATCCTGCAGGACCACGACTTCCACGAGTTCAAGATCAGCGTGAAGGCCTCGGACATCTTCATGACCGTGGCCGCCTACAACCTGCTGGCCGGGGCCATCGACTGCCCGCTGCACCTGGGCGTCACCGAGGCCGGCGCCCAGCGCAGCGGAACGGTGAAGTCCTCGATCGGCATGGGCAACCTGCTCTGGGCGGGGATCGGCGACACGATCCGCGTGTCGCTGGCCGCCGACCCGGTGGAAGAGGTGAAGGTCGGGTTCGACCTGCTCAAATCCCTGGGCCTGCGCCACCGCGGCGTGAACATCATCGCCTGCCCGTCCTGCGCGCGGCAGGGCTTCGAGGTGATCAAGACGGTGGAGGCGCTGGAGGCCCGGCTGGCGCACATCTCGACGCCGCTCTCGCTATCGATCATCGGCTGCGTGGTGAACGGGCCCGGCGAGGCGCTGATGACCGACCTGGGCTTCACCGGCGGCGGCAAGGGTGCGGGCATGGTCTATGTGGCCGGCAAGCAGGACCACAAGATCGACAACGAGGCGATGGTCGACCACATCGTCGAGCTCGTGGAGGCGAAGGCCGCCGAGATCGAGGCCGCCAAGCCGGCTCTACCCGCCGCCGCGGAATAGTCCGTCCACGGATTTCAAAGTGAATCGGGTTCAACCAGGGTTCCCCGAACCCGTTTGAGCGCCCCGTCGTCGCGGCGCGTCATCTCCCCTGCTGTTGTTCACAGGGAGCTGGCCCATGAACCGTTCCGTCCTCACCGCCCTCGCCGCCTCTCTTGCCGCCGCCCTGGCGGGAAGCACGGCCCGCGCCGCCACGCTGATCGACTTCCCCGGGCCGACGGCCGAGATGGCCAGCCCCGGTTTCGTGGAATTCAGCGTGACGACCATCGGCGGCTTGAGCCAGGCGACCTTCACGATCGATGGCGTGAGAACGCTGGACGGGATCGTCGCCAACAACCTCGAGGACGACTTCCTACTGACGGAGAACGGCGCCGGCATCCTTAACGGCACATGGGACCTCGGCGGCGGCGGCCAGGACTTCGTGTTCTTCGCGCCGGTCGCGGCGACCATCGACGCCCACAGCAACGGCTTCGGCAAGGGCGGCGTGCTGCAGGTCACCCTGCCCCTCATCCTGAACCCGGGTGTCAACACGATCCGCTTCGCCTTCTCCAGCGCCGTGCCGCAAGGCCTTACCGATGAAGGCTGGATCCTGCGCGACTTCATCCTGACCGGCCCAGCGGCCACGCCGGAGCCGGCGGCCTGGGCGCTGATGCTGACCGGCTTCCTGGGCGCAGGCGCGGGGCTTCGCCGGACGCGGCGGCCCGAGGTCGCGTAACTAATCTTCGAAAGTGACGTCAGCGTCACCCTTGCACCGGGTGAACTACCGCGCTTAGGTGCCCGCGCCTTTTTCGGGAGAAACCTCATGGCGGCAGCCGACGGCAATTGGAAGATCACCATCAACACGCCGATGGGCGCGCAGGAGGTGACCGCTTCGATCACCACCAACGGCGACACCTTCACCGGCAAGACCTCGGGCCGCATGGGCGATTCGGAAGTGAGCGGAAAGGTCGACGGCGACACCCTGACCTGGAGCGCCGCCATCACCCAGCCGATGCCGATGACGCTGGAGTTCACGGCCACGGTCAGCGGCGACGCCATGAGCGGCAACGTCAAGCTGGGCGCCTTCGGCAACGCCCCGCTGAGCGGCGTGCGCGCCTAAGCGCCCGCGCGAAAGGCGATCAAACGAAGGCCTCCGCCGGCGACGGCGGGGGCCTTTGTCGTTTCGCCCCGGGCTACTTGTTCGGGTTGACGGCCTGGGCGGCGTTGTCGGCCGCGTTGCTGACGCTGTTGGCGGCGTTCGAGGTCGAGTTGGCCACGCTGGAGGCCGCGCTGGTCACCGCGTCGGTGCGCAGCGCGTCATTGCGGTTGGCGTTCATCATGAAGAAGGCCGCGATGGCCACCAGCGCCAGGAGCGCGATGCCGACGATCACCCCGCCGACGCCGCCGCCGCCGCGATCCACATAGGTCGTTCCGCCCCCGTTGCGCTCGATCACCCGCTCGGTGGTCGTCCCGTCGCTGCGCGTCGTCACTCGTTCGGTCGCCATGGCGATAAGTCTCCTGAAGTCACCGGCGGCCGTAACGGACGGGCGGGCGGTGTGTTCCGGAGGCTTGGGCTCGACTCAGCGCCGCCGAGGCGGAACGACGTCCTCGAAGATCTCGTAGCGCTTCCACTTGGGCTCGACCGGCGGGGCGGCCGGCTCGGGGATGTAGGGCGAGGCCGCCACCAGCTGCATGTTGGGCACATAGCGCGGGCAGTTGGGGAAAATGTCGACGGGCGTCACCTTGACCAGCAGCTGGGCGCCGGGGATGGCGGCCATCAAGGGGTCGTCCTCGACCACCTCGGCGGTTCCGTTGACGCGCAGGCGCCTGGGCGCCTCGCCCATGGCCAGGAACAGCAGGCCGACGTGAGGGTTGGCGCGGATGTT
>Ga0068865_100002615_pt1 | contig 10705 bp, 9 predicted proteins | sample KBSMisM12_FD_75293 | JGI IMG/M metagenome (GOLD analysis project Ga0068865, IMG submission 75293) | Miscanthus rhizosphere microbial communities from Kellogg Biological Station, Michigan, USA - KBS Miscanthus M1-2 | ecosystem: Host-associated > Plants > Roots > Rhizosphere > Soil ...
ACACCCAGCCCCACCAGCGTCACCGCCACGCCCACCCGGATGTACGTCAGCGGCACCGCCACTTGGGCCAGTTCAGCGAGGAGAACTACCACGCCGATGGCCAGCGCGTGTCCCAAGGCGATCGGCGGCAGCGACCACGCGACCGCCCGCGCGCGATGCTCCTGCATGCCGCGAGCCACAGCGAACAACCACCCCATGCCCGGATTAATGCCGTGATACGCCCCCAAAAAAAAGAGCGCGGACCAAGCCCCCCATTCTGCGCTCATGCGTAGCAGTACGAGTCTGAAGAAGCATCGCCGCCGTCCAGACGTACCTGGTGGCCGCGCAGTTCCCCGAATTCGACGAAGAACTTGGGATCGATCTCCATACCGCCTTCCGGCTTGGCGTCGAGCTTCACCATCCAGCTCTGGATGCCTTCAGGATAAAACTGCGCGTCCCACGGGGTATACAGAGAATTGGTGAAGTAGATGCGCTTACCATCGCGGCTGACTTCCACCATTTGCGGCGCCCCGTTCAACGGAGTCTTAGGATTCTTAGGATGCGCCGCCTTGCGCACGATTCCACCCAGGTGCACCGATCCGGTTTTTCGCGGATGGTGCGGATCGGAGACATCGTATTGCAAAAACTCCCCGGTGCCAAAGCACGAAACGTAAAGAAACCGGTCATCCAGTGAAAGATTGATGTCCGTTATCAGCGGTGGAACCGCCTTGAAGCCTTGCAGCAGCGGCGGCAGCGTTGCCGGATCGGCCGCCTCCGCGGGAATCTCAATCACTTTCTTGATTCCCCATTTCCCGTTGTCGGGATACCACAGCCAGATCGACGCAGAAAGATCCTTCAGCGAAACCACCACTCCCAGAAACCCGTAAGCGCGGGTGGGGTCGTGCGCCGGACGCAGTTCCAGCGCCATCTGTTGCTCGGCGCCTAAATCCAGTTCCTGCAAATGACGCCGCTTGGGCAGATCCCACACGTGCAGCTTGTGGCCGTAGCCGCCCGCCAACAGAATCTCCGGATTCACTCCCTTGCTCACCATGTTGGGAGTTCCCCATTCGCTGGTCAGGAGAGTGTCGAATCCCAGGTGCCACCAGAAATCATAAGAGAGTTTCTGCGGGCCCCGCTCCAGCTCCCACTTCCCCAGGACCTCGAAGCTCTCGTGATCCATCACGAAAACTCCGCCCGGACCGTCGCCCCCCGGAGCTCCCAGCGCGCTCATCAGGATTCCGTCGGGACCGCAATGAACCGTGTGCGGCGATGCGTATCCCGTGCGCGCGGCCAACGTCTCCGGCTCAATTACCTTCACGATTTGCGGATTGCGCGGGTCCGGCTTGGTGTCGAGGATATGAATGCGCGAAGATTGGATGCCCGGCACCACCAGATAGCGCCGCTCCACGTGGGGATGCGCAGCATGTGGGCACAGGCAGGCGCTGCAGGCATTCCAGCCGAAATGATGCAGCTCGTCGCCGGCATGCGGCATGTCCACTTGGCCGACGATATGGCCGTAGCCAGAGGAAGCGGGATCGACATCCACGACGCCCATCGCGTCATGACGGCCGTTGTCCTTTCCATTGACCATGGCCACGTACGCTAGCTTTTCCGCAGGCGCTTCCATGGCCATCTTGGCCGAAGGGTAAAACGTGGGATCGGGACGCCAGATTGACATTTTGAAATCTCCCTTGATTTACAACGATGACTTACACCGAAACCGTGACCCGCATAAACGTGGCAGGAATCAGAATGCCCGCGTCTTTACTCTTGTTCTGCGAATTCGCCAGTTCCACCAGTTGGTTGTGAAGTTCCCCCGCCTTGCCATTTTTCTGGGCCGCTTCGACAGCGTTCATGGTCGGTCCGTAGAATGTTTCAAACAACTCGATGAACTGGGTTGGGCTCTTGTCGGGTGAGGCAAAGTAATACGTGTCCTTGACCATGGAGACGTTCTCCTTGGGCACTCCCGCTTGCCCAAAACGCTCGATGATGTTGCTCTCCACGCCCCACGTCATAGGACTGATAAATCCCTCCGGCGGTGGAGGCGTAAACGCTGAGCTGATCTTCAGAACCTGCGATACGAACGTCGGATCGCCCGGAATCCAATTGCCCATCACAATGCGCCCGCCCGGTTTCGTAACCCGCACCATCTCTTTCGCGACATCGAGGGGCTTGGGCGCAAACATAGCGCCAAAGATGGAAACCACCAAATCGAACGAGTGGTCCGTGACACCTTCCAGATTGCAAGCGTCTCCCTCCTGAAACTTCAGCTTGCCAAGACCCGCCGCCGCGGCGCGCTTGTTACCGGCCTCCACCAGATTCCGGGCAATGTCGATTCCCACCACCTCCGCTCCCGCCCGCGCCAGCGGAAGTGCCGTAGTGCCGTCTCCACAGCCGAGATCCAGGACTCTCAGCGGCGGCGTTATCCCAAGAGACTGAACCAACGCTTCCCCCGATTGCCGCATGAACGCGGCGATTTCGGTGAAGTCCCCCTTTTCCCACAGTGCTTTATTCGGATTCGCGATAGCTGGATGCATGATGGCTCCTTGTTATTGTTGATCCGCAATCTGTTGCGGAATGCTTTTCAGGACTATAATTGTGCCGTGAGCCTGCTGGAATATCCATGCCCGAACGTCGCCATGACTTGCTCGGACGGCTTGAGGAAGCCGATCCCTTTGCTTAGGAGCCAGAGAACTTTGCCGGAAGTCCGGAGGACCGAATGGACGCATTCTCCGAAATCCTGAGCGGAGTCAAACTCAACGGCGCCGTGTACTTCAGGGCCGAATTCTCGGCTCCCTGGGGGTTTTCGACGCCCTCGACGGAGGCGATGACGGCTACGCTTGCTCCGGGAGCCGTGCACCTGGTGCTCTACCACTTGGTTATCGAAGGGGGAGCCGTCATCGAGCTAGAAGACGGACAGTTGCTCCAACTCAAGGCCGGAGACATCGTCATTTTTCCGCACGGGCATGCCCACCACATGAGCAGCGGTAAAGGCGCGATACGGCCCTTCCCGAACTACGGGATTAGTACCAAGATCAATTCGCGCGACTTGAGCCCCTTGCAGGCCGGCGGCGGTGGTGAAATTTCGCGCTTCGTATGTGGGTACATGACTTGCGACCCTTACGTCAGCCGCCCGATCCTGAGCGGACTCCCACCCGTTTTTAAGGTCAACATCCGCACCGATCGCTCCGGGCAGTGGCTGGAGAATTCCATTCTGCATCTGGTGGAAGAAGCCGCTTCCGGGCGCATCGGCAGCGACGCCATGCTCGCCAAACTCTCTGAGGCTCTCTTCGTGGACACGCTGCGGCGCTACGTGGCCACCTTGCCGGAACAAGAAACGGGATGGCTCTCGGGAGCGCGCGATCCCATCGTCGGGAAAAGCCTCGGCTTGCTGCATAGCCGCATCGCTCATCCGTGGACCATCGCGGAACTCGCCGACGAAGCGGGTATTTCGCGTTCCGCTCTCGTCGAGCGTTTTACGCGCTATCTGTCCGAGCCGCCCATGACGTATCTAACCCGTTGGCGGCTCCAACTCGCAGCGCGATCGCTCGAAAATACCTCGCGAGGCGTCGCCGACATCGCCGCCGAAGTCGGATACGAATCGGAGGCAGCCTTCAATCGCGCCTTCAAGCGCGAGTTTGGGCTCCCTCCGGGCCGCTACCGCAACGAGCATAAGCCCCTGCCAGCCCAACGGGCTCACACAGCGGCTTAAGAAAACGCTCCGTTAGCTCTGCACCCAGAGCTTCGGGTTTCCGGTTCCGTCATCGGTCCCTTGGATGTACCAATTTTTGCCCAAAGGATCATGATCCATGGTGGTAGCGAAGTCGAAAGGCGCCTGGAATTCGATATAGTCAAAACCCGACTCGGAAGCGAGCAACTGGTGCCATTCCCCCTCCGGAATGAAAACCAAGCTTCCCGGACCCACCGGCAGGCTGCCGCCATCGTACTTCACCTCGCCCGTGCCGGTTTCGATCAAGTAAAAATGTTCCGGCTTGATGGAACTGGTCTTCGAAGCGTTGTGCACGTGCCGCGGCGAATGGCCCTTCGGTCCATACAGCATGCGGCCGAGCTGCAGGTCCCACGACCCGGAAAGCCCGGTCTCTTTGTTGACCCAGAACGTGCGCGTCCGGATACGCTTCTCGTCCACCAGCGACTGCAGTTTCGCTTCCTCGAAGAAGTAACCTGTCGGCGCACCGCCATTGGTCGCAACGGCCTTGCCCGTGTGCTTGGGCACCGTGACCAGCAGCAAAACCAAAGGAGTTCCGGCAGCTTTGATCGCCGCTTCCTCCTTCGGTTCCAGGTACACGCCACTACCTCTTTGGCCCGTATGAACGGTGGCCTTGCCCGCCTTGGTGAAGGAAACTTCCGCGCCGGTGCCTTGCAATATGTAAATCACCTGCGTCCGCTCGCTGGGTGCGACCCGGTGCGTCTTGCCCGCACCCACTTCATACTTCGCGACTTCCACCCTGGTCTTATCGTTGGATGAGGAAAGAAAATGCTGGACGGTCCCTTCCGGGATCGGTGTGCTTGCCTTGCTCTTTGTGTCAATTATGGTAATCATTTTGTTTTGTTTTGTTTCGATCTGTGTCTGCAATTGTACCAAGCCCACATCCGTCGTCGCTATGAAGTTGCGGAAGCGGCCTCATCCGTTGCTGCCGGATTCCATTTGCGGAGCCCCAGGCGAGCGCAGCGTCCGGATATCCCGCATCGGTGGTTGCCCGAAGAAACGGCTGTATTCGCGGTTGAATTGGCTGGCACTTTCATACCCCACTTCAAAGGCGGCGCTCGCCGCGTCCACGCCATCCATGAGCATACGTCCCCGTGCCGCCTGCAAGCGAAGCTGTTTTTGGTATTGCAGCGGGCTCATCGCAGTGAGTGCGCGGAAATGATGGTGGAGTGTAGATACGCCCATGCCCGCGATCTGCGCGAGCCCCCCCACGCGCAGCGGCTTGGAATAGTTCGCCCTCAGCCACGCAATCGCTTTTGCTGTCCGTTGACTCTGGTCTCCCGGCGTGGCAATCGCGCGCAGCCGCGCCCCCTCCGGTCCCCTGAGGATGCGGTAAATGATTTCGCGTTGAATCAGGCGGCTGAGGAAGGGAATATCCTGCGGGTTGTCCAGCAAGTCCATCAGCCGGCAGCAGGCACTCAGCAGTTCCGGCGTGGTCTCGCCGATGGCCATCGCAGGACTCTCTGAGGGTGCCTGCGGAATTTCTTCCTGGCTGAGAAGCTCCCGTACCACGGGCATTTCGAGCCTGAGCATCAGGCACAGAAAGGGCGCCCGTTCGCTGGCCTCGATCACCTGCCCGATAATCGGCAAATCGAGCGATGTCAGCAGGAATCGCGACTCGTCGAAAATGAAACTTGTGCGGCCCAGGTCCACCCGCTTTCGCCCTTGCGCGACCACGGCTAAGCTAGGTTCATAAGTCCCTGAGCCCGGAACCATCGGGCGAGTCCGCCGCGTTAGCGTCAATCCCGGAATCTCCGTTACCTGTTTCTCTGCGGCGCCAATGGAAAAGGCAATCTTGCGAGCCAGTTCGGCCCGCAATAATTCACGGATCGGTGTAGCTTTCACTAGATCCAGCATACCTGCTGTTTTCTGTGGAGCAAACAGTTCCGGCAGACAACCAGAGGAATAGGCAAGAAATCGGAAGGATCAGGAAACCGCTTCCCGCCCACTCCGCTCTAACCTGGAGATGACAGCTGATCACGCAGCAATGCAAAGGCAAACATATGAGTAAGGTTTGGTTTATTACTGGTTCGGGCAGCGGCATCGGAGCTGGTATTGCCAAGGCCGCATTGCAGGCCGGTGATCGCGTCGTAGCAACTGCAAGAAACCTTGACAAGGCGCGCAACGGCTTGCGCGACGTGACCCGAGAGAACCTAGCGTTCGTCCAACTGGATGTTACCAGCGAGTCTCAGGCGAAAGCGGCCGTCGAGCAGGCCGTCAACCAGTTCGGCCGCATCGACATCGCGGTCAACAATGCAGGCTACGCCGTGATGGGTAATTTCGAAGAGTTGCCGACAGCCGACATTGAGCAGCAAGTCGCAACGAATTTTTGGGGCGTAGCGTACGTCATGCGTGCCGTGCTGCCAGTCATGCGCAAGCAGCGGTCAGGCCACATTTTTAACATCAGCTCTGTTGCTGGCGTAGTCGGGTTCAAGCACTGCGCTGCCTATGGCGCCGCTAAGTTTGCACTGGAGGGCCTTTCGCTGGCGGTTGCGAACGAGGTCGAGCAGTTCGGCATTAAGATCACGGTGGTTGAACCCGGCTTCTTTCGCACGGACCTACTCGATCCGCAAAACGTCAGGTGGGGTAAGAATACGATTGAAGACTACGCGGCAGAAGGCAGCACCGAGGCGATGTGGTCGCCTTACCACGGCAAGCAACAGGGAGACCCGTTGAAGCTGGGCGCGGCTCTGGTCAAAATTGCTCGCATGCAGAACCCGCCGAGGCTGTTTGCCGCCGGAAGCGACGCTCTCGCCGCCATCACCCCGGCCATCGAGGATCGGCTCAACGCGACACGAGCCTATGCAGAGCTGTCCAAGTCAACGGACGGTTCGTTCTAGGAGACACAATGCAAAAACGCAAACTTGGAAAGAGCAACCTGGAAGTTTCAGCCCTCGGGCTCGGCTGCATGGGCATGAGCTACGGGTACGGTCCCGCCAGTGACAAAAAGGAGATGATCTCGCTCATTCGCTCGGCAGTCGAACGCGGCGTCACTTTCTTCGACACCGCTGAAGCCTACGGACCGTTCACCAACGAAGAACTCGTGGGCCAAGCTCTTGCTCCCTTTCGTGAACAAGTGGTGATTGCCACCAAGTTCGGCTTCGCTATCCAACCCAACGGGCAGCGTAGCGGTGGCCTCAACAGCAAACCGGAACACATTAAGCAGGTCGCCGCCGCCTCCCTCAAGCGGCTCAACACCGATGTCATCGATCTCTTCTATCAACATCGCGTTGACCCGGACGTGCCCATCGAAGAAGTGGCAGGCGCAGTGAAGGATCTGATTCAAGAAGGTAAGGTCAAGCACTTCGGCCTATCCGAGGCGGGAGCGAAAACCATCCGCCGCGCTCACGCCGTCCAACCAGTCACCGCCGTGCAAAGCGAATACTCACTGTGGACTAGAGATCCCGAAGCGGAAGTGTTGCCGGTACTCGAGGAACTCGGCATCGGTTTCGTTCCCTGGAGCCCGCTCGGTCAGGGCTTTCTCACCGGGAAAATCGATGCCGCAACCAAGTTCGATAGCACCGATTTCCGGGCATCTTTCCCTCGCTTTACCCCTGAGGCCCGCGAAGCCAATCTGGCATTGGTCGAGCTTCTCAACCAGATCGCGAAGCGCAAGAAAGCGACGGCCGCTCAGATTGCCATCGCCTGGCTTCTAGCCCAGAAGCCCTGGATTGTTCCCATCCCCGGCACTCGGAAGCTGGAGCGTCTGGAGGAGAACATCGGAGCTGTTGAAGTCGAACTTACGCCCGCCGATTTGAGCGAAATCGATACGGCTGCTTCGAAGATCACTATTGAAGGAGCCCGGCTCCCCGAGGCAATACTGCGGATGAGCGGGCGGTGACGATTATGCAAAAACGCAAACTTGGAAAAAGTAATTTAGAAGTTTCGGCCCTAGGACTCGGCTGCATGGGAATGAGCTTTTCCTACGGCCCGCCCAAAGACAAGCAGGAGATGACCGCTCTTCTCCACGCCGCCGTCGAACGCGGCATCACCTTCTTCGATACCGCCGAAGTCTACGGCCCGTACTTAAACGAAGAGCTCGTGGGCGAGGCCCTCGCTCCCTTCCGTAAGCAGTTGGTGATCGCCACCAAATTCGGCTTCGACATCAGCCCTAATTCAGATCCCCGCGGGATGAAAGGAGTGCCCGGCCTGAACAGCCGTCCGGATCACATCAAGGAAGCGGTGGAAGGCTCGCTCAAACGGCTGAAAGCGGATGTCATCGACTTGCTCTATCAGCATCGCGTTGACCCCAACGTCCCCATCGAAGACGTAGCGGGCGCCGTGAAGGATCTCATTCAGGCGGGCAAGGTCAAGCACTTCGGCCTCTCCGAAGCCGGCGTCAAAACCATCCGCCGCGCCCACGCCGTCCAGCCCGTCACCGCTCTCCAAAGCGAATATTCTCTCTGGACCAGGACCCCTGAAAAGGAAGTCATCCCGACGCTAGAAGAACTCGGCATCGGCCTCGTCCCCTACAGCCCGCTAGGAAAAGGTTTCCTCACCGGGAAGATCGACGAAAACGCGAAGTTCGACAGCTCCGATTTCCGCAGCACCCTGCCGCGCTTCACGCCCGACGCTCTCAAAGCAAATCAAGCCCTCATCAATTTGTTAGGCAGCATCGCAAAACAAAAGAACGCAACCCCCGCTCAGATCGCGCTAGCGTGGCTGTTAGCCCAAAAGCCCTGGATGGTTCCCATCCCCGGCACCACCAAGCTGCCTCGCTTAGACGAGAACATCGGTGCACTCTCAGTAGAACTCACGCCCAACGATTTACGAAACATCGCCGCCGCCGCCTCCCAGATCACAGTGCAAGGCGCTCGCTACCCCGAAAAACTCGAGCAGATGACCGGCCGCTAGTAGGGCGGGCCTGCGGCCCGCGTTCGACCTCCTGGTCGAACACTCCGCAGATGACGATCGCTCAACAAAGGTTCAACCCAATGGAAGCCGAGTCTCAAAGCTAAGTAAGGCAGCAAGGAGCGGCCTCCCCGCTGACACTAGCGGTTCTGCGACCCCAACCCAGCCAACTGCTGCGCGGCGCGTGTATCCGCCTGCTCGGGACCCAGCGCATTTTGGAAATGTGCCGCGGCCGAGCGCGCCGCATCCCGCGCCTCTTCCTGTTTTCCCTGCGCATCCAGAGCGCGAGCCAGAACCAGATAGGCCCTGCCGATGCGGCTCGAGAAAGTCCCCGTCGGTGCGGCTTCGAGCACTAAACGCAAACCCCGGCCGGCGTCGTTTTCCGCATCCCGGGGGCGGCCTAGTTGTAGTTCCAGATCCGCCCGGCGGAGCAGAAATGTGGGGAGGCCTTCCGCGCCCTGCCCCCCCTTCTTTAGCGTTGCTTCCAACATGGTGACGGCCTGGTTCGACAAATCCAGCGCGGTCTTCAGATCGTTGGCGGCCCGCGCATTCAGTGCCTGCTCAGAGGTCAGCGAGGCGAACGCGACGTGGCCTGGCGGAAGCGCCTGTCGCAAACGCGGCTCCACTTCTACGAGCATCTCTTTGGCGCGCGCGACGTCCCCTTGCGCGCGATAGATGACACCCCGCAGCAACAGGGATTGATTCACCACCACTTCGTCGCCAGCTTGCTTCGCCTTGGCATAACCCCGTTCGGCGTAGTCGGCTGCTTCCTTCTGCCGGCCCAGGTCGGAGAGCGTGCGCGCATAGTTGACCAGCAACATGGGAGATACGGCTTGCTCGCCGCGATCGTCACGGCTTACGTCGATCGCGCGACGAAAGATTTTCTCAGCCTCCAGAGGTTGCCCTAGTTGACTCAGCGCCAGAGCCCAATTGTTGAACAAGGTTCCCGCCGCCTGGGTCTTGTCGCGCCCCAGCAGCGTCATCCGCTCTGCTGCTTGTTCAAACATGGCTCTGCTTCCCGCTGCTGCCCCGCGAATCTGTATGCCTCAGCCAAGTTCGTCAGCGCGTCTAACTCCTCGCGTTCGGAAGTGAAGCCGGATTTCTTCAGCAAGCGGAGGGCGGCGTCGGCCCGTTCGATTCCTTGGGTTCCAGCGCCGGCCGTGTACGCGACACCGCTACCCAGCGTAAGGCAGAAGACCCGGTCGAAATTGAATTGCGGTTCATCCGGTAAGGCGCGAAGACCTTCTTTGATCAGCGCCTCCGCGCGGGGCAGTTCACCCGAATCGGCCACTGTTCTGGCCAGAGCGCAGGACGCGCGGGCGCGTATCGATGCTTCCGCAAGCGGCCGCGAGAGTTGATAGGCTTGCTCCAGCACACGCCGCGCTTGCGCATCTTCATCCTGCGTCTGGTATTGACGCCCGATCGAGATCAGCAGTTCCACACGATTGGCGTTGTACCTTCCATTCTCGTGTTCGACGATGCCTTCGGCACGCTGCAGCAGATCGTTCACGGTGAACGGTTTGCCGGAGGGCGCGGCATCCGACAGCACGAAGGAATTGAGGTCGTTGATCGCGTTCGCCCGTGAGACTTGACGGAGCGCGAAGTCGCGCTCCTCGCGAGCGGCGCGAGCTTGCAGCAGCGTTCCCGCGACGCCGGCAAGCGCGGCGATCAGCGCTAGCGCCCCTAGAGCAGCCGCGGCGCGGTTGCGCAGCACGAATTTGGACGCGCGATATCCCAGACTGTCCGGGCGGGCAAGAATAGGCTGTTTCTTGAGATACCGGCTGACATCTTCGGCCAGTGCCGCCACCGAATCATAACGCTCCCGCGGACTCTTCTTCAGAGCCTTGGCCACGATCGTGTCAAGATCGCCTCTCAGCGCTTTTTGCAGCTTGCTGGAGGCGGTGACGCCGGACGGATGCGGAGGATCGCTTTCAACGATGAAACGGAACAGAGCCGTACGCGAGTGCGCGCCCGGGCCCGCGGGATGCTGTCCCGTCAGTAGCACGAACAGCAGGACGCCCAAGGCATAAACGTCGGTGGCCGTCGTCACCGCCTCGCCCGTCACCTGCTCCGGCGCCGCGTAATCCGGGGTAAGAGCCGCTCCCGCGTCCAGCGTAAGAGATCCCTGGATGCCGCTCTCTTCGCCCA
>Ga0068865_100002622_pt1 | contig 10692 bp, 16 predicted proteins | sample KBSMisM12_FD_75293 | JGI IMG/M metagenome (GOLD analysis project Ga0068865, IMG submission 75293) | Miscanthus rhizosphere microbial communities from Kellogg Biological Station, Michigan, USA - KBS Miscanthus M1-2 | ecosystem: Host-associated > Plants > Roots > Rhizosphere > Soil ...
TGGCTGCGCCAGTCGCGGGGCAGGACCTTGGGGAAGGCCTTGCCGTCCGTCTCGGAGATGTAGCGTCCGGCGGCGTCCACCAGCGCCACGTCGGAATGGGCCGGCAGCGTCGGATCGGAGACCGAAGGCTCCAGGCTCTTCAGCGTGATCACCGCGGCGAAGGCGCCGTCGAACTCGCCCGCGCCCGCCACGCCGGCCGGCGTCACGGCGCGCACGGCGGCCAGCACCGAGGGCTCGGCGGCGTAGGCCGAGCCGGGCTCGCGGGCGATCACCAGCTTGTCGCCACGCTGCACGCGCTGGAACCAGGGGCGCAGCGTGCGCTGCGGGTCGACCGGCACGTCGCCGGCGGCGCAGGCCACCCGGCCGCGGCGGTCGAAGCGGATCAGGTTCGAATAGCCGGGGATGCGGCTGGCCACCTCAGCCAGGCGCGTGGCGCACTCGTAGCCGATCGCGCCGGGGGCCAGCGTCTGCAGGAGGATGCCCGCGCCCTCCATGCGGGTGCGCGCGGTGGCCGCGCTACGCTCGGCGGCGAAGCCGAGGTTCTGGCGCAGCGTCACGCGGGCGCGGTCGAACGCCAGCGTCGACTGGAAGACGCCCAGGATCAGCACAGGCAACAGGGCGGCGGCGAGCGCCGCTGTCAGGCGGACCCGGATCGTACTGAACGAAGCCCAGGGCAGGCCGGTCATTGAAGGCCGTGGTCCGTCCTCAACGGACGGTGCTTAGCCGCTCCGCGTCGGCCAGGATAGACTGCATGGCGTCCCCGGCGGATCGGCCGTCGCGGTCGTAGGCGCCGTCGTCGAGGATGGCGTGCAGGGCCCGGCGCGCCCGGCTGACCCGGCTTTTCACCGTGCCGACCGCGCAATCGCAGATCTCGGCGGCCTCTTCGTAGGCGAAGCCGCCCGCCCCAACGAGGATCAGCGCTTCGCGCTGTTCCGGGGGCAGCATGGCCAGGCCCTGGCGCAGCTCGTCCAGCGCCACCGGCGCCTCCGGATCGTCCACCGCCACCAGGGTGCGCTCCGCCGCTTCCTGGTCGAGCTGGCTCTGCCGCCATGAGCGGCGCTTCTCGGAATAGAACTGGTTGCGCAGGATCATGAAGGTCCAGGCCTTCATGTTGGTGCCCATCTGGAAGGAGGCGCGCGCGTCCCAGGCCTTCATCATGGCGTCCTGCGCCAGATCGTCGGCCGAGGCGGGGTCGCCGCAAAGGGTGCGCGCGAAGGCCCGCAGGTGCGGGATCAGCGGCACCAGCTCCTTCTTGAAGGCCTCGTCGTCCGCGGCGGTGCGGGGCGGACGCGGGGCGGGCGACTGCTCGCTCACATCGTCCATCATTCGCTCCCCGCGGCGCGTTCGTCGCCACGCTTGAGGATTTCGAGGAACTCGTCGGGGACATCCTCGTTGACCACCTCGTCGAACAGTTGGCGCAGCCGCACGCCGATCGCCTGCTGGCGAAGACGGGCTTCATCCAGGGCTGCAGCCGCTTTCCTCGGATCCTGGGAGGGCATGGGTTCGATCATACTGTCGGCAGGCCGCTCTCGCGAAGGCCGCCCCCTTTTCGCTTCTTCGTCAGCACTCAACGCCCCGCCTCCAGAGAGGTTCCCTTGGCTGCAGCCACAAGATGCGGAAAACCCTTCGCTTTGGGAACCGGTTCCACGGGGTTGCGTTTTCGAACCATGACGAGCCTCCTTGTTGGGGGACGGTCCCGGACGCCCGGTCGGTGGTCCGATCGGCCGCGTTCAATGTCGAAGGGAGGGGTCACCCCTTGAGTCTGCTAGCCCGACTTGCGCCGCACCTGCCTTATGTCCGCCGCTACGCCCGCGCCCTCACGGGCGATCAGACCACCGGCGACCATTATGTCCGCGTCGCGCTGGAGGCGCTGGCGGCCGGCGAGCGGGTTCTGGAGGCCAATCTGACCCCGCGCGTGGCGCTCTACCACGTGTTCCACGCCATCTGGTGCAGCTCCGGCGCCCAGCTGGAGGCCCCGCAGGACGATGACGCCGGCTTCGCCGACGACACGACGCGCCGGTTGATGCGCATCGCGCCCCGGTCGCGCCAGGCCTTCCTGCTCACCGCACTGGAGGGTTTCACGCCCTCCGAGGCCGCCCAGATCCTCGACACCGATTTCGCCGACGTGGAGCGGCTGATCGCCGAAGCCCAGGCCGAGATCGACGCGGAACTGGCCACCGACGTCCTGATCATCGAGGACGAGCCGGTGATCGCCGCCGACATCGAGGCCCTGGTCCAGGAACTGGGCCACACGGTCGCCGACATCGCCGCCACCCGCACCGAGGCGGTGGATGCGGTCGCGCGCAAGACGCCGGGCCTGGTGTTGGCCGACATCCAGCTGGCCGACGGCAGCTCCGGCATCGACGCTGTGAAGGACATCCTGGCGCGGTTCAACGTGCCGGTGATCTTCATCACCGCCTTCCCGGAGCGCCTGCTGACGGGCGAGCGGCCCGAGCCCACCTTCCTGATCACCAAGCCCTTCCAGCCGGAGACGGTGAAGGCGGCGATCGGCCAGGCGCTGTTCTTCCACCCGCGCAAGTCGGCCAAGCAGGCCGCCTAGGAACAGGCTGGCGCGCTTCACGTTCGAGAGGGGCGCCGCGGCATCGCGGCGCCCTTTTTCATTCGAGGAGATGGCGATGCTCGGTTGGGCTCTTGTCTTTGCGGTGCTGGCGATCCTGTCCGGCGTCCTGGGCTTCGTGGCCCTGGCCGGACTGGCGGCGACGATCGCCAAGGTGCTGTTCGTGGTCTTCCTGGTGCTGCTGGTCGTGCAGTTCGCGATCCGCGCCTTCCGCGGCCAGTCTGTCGTCTAAGGGACCGTGGCTTAGCGGGCGGTCGGCGCGTTCGGCGGCGTGGGCGCGGCGGGCTCAGGCGCATTGAACGCCGGGCCCGATTTGGCCGGGCCGTTGCCCGAGTTCGCCGCGGCGAACTCCGGCGCCCGCCAGACCCAGGCGGCGACCAGGCCCATCGCGGCCAGGACCGTGCTGATCACCAGCACCCAGAACATGTGCCGTCCAAACCGCCCCTGGCGGGCGCGGGTCTCGTTCAGCACCGGATGTCCCTCTGTCGAGGTCGGGCGGGATGAGTAGGCCATGGGCAAGCGGTCCTTTTACTATCTCGGGAAATAGCTGAAGGGGCCGGTGTCGGCGTGGGCCGGCAGCGGTTGCGGGGTCGGGCCGACCAGCGACCCCAGGACGCCGCTGGCGAGCGCCAGGGCGGCGATGGCGCAGGCGACGCCCAGGCGGCGCCGGAGCGCCTGATGGCGCGCGTTCGGGGTGCGGCTGAGCGCGGGGCCGGCGCGTTCGGCGAGGCTGGACGACATGGTGAGCTCCCTTGCGGGAAAGGCGGGCGGATGCGCCCGCCACGGGCCAGAACGTGCGCCGGGCGTGCGCCGTTCCTGCGCCGCCCCTGGCCTCCGAAGGCCGGGCGATCGAAATCGCAAAAAAAGTTCGGGACGCTGGGAACGCTTGGTCGGCCGGTGTGTTTTTACCCGTGCGGAGGCGGCGACGCCCCCCCCGACTTGAGACTGACGGACACGTCAGTCTGCCGTCTCCGCACCCCTTTTCTCGATGATGCAGCCTTGAGGGCGGATCCTAGGATCCGCCCCTTCTTTTTGTTCAGCGCGGCGCGAGATGCAGGACGATGTCGACGCGGCGGCGCATCGGCGCGGCCTGGCCCTTGGCGGTCACCGCGCCCGCCTCGCCGGAGGCGGCCACCTTGAACGTCGCGTCCGGAAGGGCGGAGGCGGCCAGGGCCTGGGTCACCGCCTTGGCGCGCTTCTTGGACAGCTCGAGGTTGGAGGCGGTGTCGCCGCCGACCGAGTCAGCCAGGCCCAGGACGTCGACGCCGGTCACCTTGCAGGGCTTGGCGGCGTCGGCGGCGGCGCGGATCACCGCTTGGCCGTCCTTGGAGATCTCGGCGGAGAACTGCTCGAAATAGACTTCGACGCTCTGGTCCGCGCAGCGGGCCGGGGCGCGGACCACCTGCTTGCCGTGTTGCATCGAGGTGCAGCCGGTTAGGGCGAGCGCCAGGGCGGCGACGGCGGCGGGTCTGGCCATGGACATCATCTGGGGCCCTTTCGAAGGCGCGAAAAAGGGCGGTCGAGGTGTCGACCGCCCTTCGCCGTTGTTTCAGGAAATCAGGCTGGCCTCAGCGGGGGCTGCCGTCTTCCCAGAAGTACCGGCCGGTGGCGGAGTCATAGTAGTAATACCGCCCGGCGCGTTCGTCATAGTATTGGCGGTGGCTAGGCGCGCGCGCGCCGCAGCCGCCCTGGTCGGCGCAGCCCTTGGCGGCGCCTAGCAGGCCGCCGGCCGCGGCCCCGATCAGGGCCCCGCTGGCGGGGTTGTGCGCGCCGACGTTGTTGCCGATCACCGCGCCGGCGATCCCGCCGAGCGCAGCGCCGCCGAGCGCGGTGTTGGTGGTATGCGGATCGTCAGCGCAGGCGCAGAGCAATGCGCCGGCCCCGGCGAGTGCGATCAATGGCTTCAGCATATCCAATGGCTTTCCTTGGTTGTCCCCTGCGCGCCGTAACGCCGAGGCCGGGACGCAGTTCCGCCTGCCGCGGTCGGCGGAACCGCCATGCGCGCGCCCCGTTGATCCAGCGTGACAAGCGGGAGTTCACGAGATGACGGCGCTGCACGCGAATGATGAACGCCTAGAGGAAGGCCGCCGCGCGGCGACGGCGGACGCCCATGCGGTGGCTGTCGACCTGCGCGAGGCCTATGAGCGCGGCCGCCGCGACGAAAGGGCCAGCCGTCGCCGCCATCCGCTCGGGATGACGGTGACGTTCGTGGCCGCCGCGGTGGGCCTGATCCTGCTCGTGCTGGCCGCCGTCAACGGCTCGTTCGGGCGGGGTGGCGATATGGTTGACCGGCAGCTGGCCATCGCGACCAATCGGACGTCGCCTCAGGTCCCAGCCGTCGCGCCCCCCGTTGCGCCTGCGACCCAGACCACGCCCGATCCCGTGGCCGGCGCAACCACCAGGCCGACCGGTCCCGGCTAGGGCATGAACCCGGGGGCGTTCAAGCGCATCGAGGTCGTCGCCAACACCGCTTCGGGAAGTGTCGGTCCTGACGCGCCCGCCGAACTCGAGGCTCTGCTGTCGAAGTATGGGGTCCGTGCGAGCGTCTGTTCGCCCGAGGCCGGTGAATTGGAGGGCTGCCTGCGCGCAGCGGTGGACTCCGCGCCGGACCTGTTGATCGTGCTGGCCGGCGACGGGACCGCGCGAGCGGCCGCCCAGCTCGCCGGGCCGGACGGGCCGGTGATCGCGCCCCTGCCGGGCGGGACGATGAACATGCTGCCGCATGCGGTCTATGGCGCGCGGCCCTGGCAAGCGGCGCTGAAGCTCGCTCTGGAGCAGGGCCGGCCGCAGACCATTGGCGGCGGTGAGGTCGAGGGGCAGATCTTCCTGGTGGCCGGCATCTTCGGCTCGCCGGCGCTGTGGGCGCCGGCCCGCGAGGCAGCCCGGCTGGGCCGCCCGAAGCTGGCGTGGCTGCGGGCCCGCCGCGCCATGCGCCGCGCCTTTTCCGGCCGGCTGCGCTTCCGGCTGGATGGGGCGGAGCGGCGTAAGGCGGAGGCGCTGGTTTTCATGTGTCCGCTGACCTCGCGCGCCATGCCCGACGACGCGACCGCCCTGGAAGCCGCCGCCCTCGACGTCAGTGGCGCGGCCGACATCTTCCGAATCGGGGTCCACGCGGTGACGGGCGACTGGCGCGACGCGCCGAACGTTGACGTCGAGCCCTGCCGCCTGGCGCAGATCTGGGCGGCGCACCGCGTCCCGGCCATCCTGGACGGCGAGGCGGTCTCGCTTTCCGCCCGGACGCAGGTGCGCTTCCGGCCCGGCATCGCTCGTATCCTGGCGATCCCGAAGGACCTCAGGGACCTTCCTTGACCCTGCGCCTGGCCCACCTGTCGGACATCCACTTCGGGGGCGAGAACGCCGCGGCGACCGCCGGCGCGCTACAGGTGCTGCAGGCTGGGGCCTTCGACCTGGTGGTGCTGAGCGGCGACCTGACCCGGTTCGGCGAGGTGGAGGAGCTTCGGTCCGCGGCGGCCTGGCTGGCGCAGATCCCGCAGCCGAAGCTGGTGACGCCCGGCAACCACGACGCGCCTTATCTGGCGTGGGCCGAGCGGGTGGTGGCGCCCTTCCGCCGCTATGAGCAGCTCATCGGGCCCGCCGAGGTCCAGACCCACCTCGCCGACGGCCTGGCGGTCCGTGGCCTCAACACCGCGCGCGGGGCCCAGCCGCGGCTGAACTGGTCGAAAGGGCAGATCGCACGCCGCCAGGTGCGCGCCGCCGTTGACTGGTTCGCCGACGCGCCGGACGGGGCCGCCCGCGTCGTCGTCTGCCACCATCCGCTCACCGAAATGATCGGCGGACCGATGACCGCACGGGTCTGGAACGGCGAGGCCGCGGCGCGGAATTTCGCTGAGGCCCGGGTCGACCTGGTGCTGTCCGGTCACATCCACGCGCCGTTCGTATGGCCCTACCCCTTCGGCGACGGGCGCACCTATGCGGTGGGCGCTGGCACCCTGTCGCAGCGCGAACGCGGCGTGCGGCCGGGCTTCAATATCGTGGACATAGACAGGGCGGCGATCCGCGTCGCCGCCCTGGAATGGACGGGCTCGCATTTCGAGCCCGTCCGCAACTGGTCGCTGGACCGGCGCTAGAGTCCCGCGCCGCGGCCGCGGATGAAGTTCATGATCAGCGAGACCACGAACAGGATCAGGAAGACATAGAAGACGAGCTTGGCGATGGCGATCGAGGCGCCAGCGATGGTCGTGAAGCCAAGCACGCCGGCGATCAGCGCGACCACCAGGAAAGTCAGGGCCCAGCCGAGCATGGGGTTTCCTCCGTGCGCGTCCAGTTTGGACGCCGTCGTGACGGCCCGAGCGGTCCGCCGGTCCAGTCAACGTGCGGGTGGGGAGGCCGTTCCGGCGCAGCGGCGCAAGCGCCACCGGCGGCGCGATCACTTCTTCGGGGGCGGGCCCGGGCGTGGCGCGAAGGCGGCGGCGAGGATGGCGGTCAGGACGCGCGGATTGCGAACCACCACGGCGGCCGCCGCGCCGACGGCGGCCACGGCCACCAGCGGGCGTTCGCGGGCCAGGTCGATGAGCTTGGCGGTGAGGTTGTCGGCGTCGCCCTTCACGGGCTTGGGCCGAGCCTTGCGGGTGACGACGTAGGCCAGGATGAGGGCGATGACCGCGACCGTCGCAGACACGGCCGCCGCGCCCCAGGCTGGGCCCAGGTAGTCGCGAACGGCCGCATACTCGGCGAAGGCCAGCGCGATGACGCACACGACCGCCGCCGCCGCGATGGCGGCGATGGCCGCGACCAGCCCCACAACCCTCCTGAAGATCACGTTGGACGCTTAGCGGCGCGAGGACGCGGCGGCGAGCAGCAGCCCGATCAGGACACCGACGCCCAGCGCGGCGCCAGTGGCGGCCAGCGGACGTTCCTTGACGCGCTCGGTGACATACTGCTGGGCCTGGTCGATCTGCTGGCCAGCGGTGTCGGAGTAGGCGCGGGTCTGGGCGCGCAACTGCTCGATGCCTTCGCTGACGGCCTTCTCGATGCGCCGGGCGGCGTCGGCGAAGGAGCGTTGCGCCTCGGCGCTGAGCTTGGTCGCGCCGTCGGCGGCGGCGCCCACCGCGGCCTTGGCGTCGTCGGCGGCATAATCGACGGAGTTCGCGGGCATTTGATTGTCTCCGGAAAGAGGGGCGCCGCCAGCGATGGGGCGTGCCGGCTTGAACGTCAGCCATGCTAGCCGGTTCCGACGTCGCGGGCAAAGGCGGCGGGCCCCGGGCGGCTGTATCCTGCGTCAATTCCCGTCAGAGGCGAATGGCGCTCACCTGCGAGGGGAAAGACCCCCTGATACGCGGTTCCTGTCGCGGAGTGCGCGCAACGTCCTTATGTTGACCTGATGAAACGCGGTGACGTGGCGCACAGCGACAGCGGGCGGGACCTTGGCCTGGCGCTCGAAGCCGCCGGGCTCGGAGAGTTCGACTGGGACGCCGCCGGCGACGTCTTCGTGGTCAGCCCGAGGATGTCGGCGATCATGGGCCTTCCCGCGGGTCCCATGCAGGCCGAGCGCGGCGAGGCGCTGAACCACTTCGTCCACCCGGAAGACCTGCCGGCGGTTCGCGCCCAGCAGAAACGCCATCGGGCGAGCGGCGGCGGCTATCAGTACGAGTTCCGACATTTGCGCCCCGACACGGGGGCGATCGTGTGGGTGCGGGTGGCCGGTGTGCTCAAGCTGGGGGCCGACGGCAAGCCGTCGCGCGCGACCGGCTTCGTCGAGGACGTAAGCGACCGCAAGCGCGAGGAGGACCAGCGCCAGACCCTTTGGGCCGAGCTGGACCACCGGGTGAAGAACGTGCTCGCCACGGTGCAGGCGTTGGCGGTGCAGACGGCGCGCCGGACCACCTCGCTGGACGCGTTCCTTTCGAATTTCGCCGGACGGCTGAAGGCCATGGGGTCGGCCAACGAACTGCTGACCGCCGCCCGTTGGCGCGGCGCGGCCATCGATCACCTGGCCGCCGCCGAGCTGGGCGCGCTGGCGCCGGGACAGACCGCGTGGGAGGGACCCGAGCTCTTCCTGACGCCGCGCGCCGCCAACGCCCTGGCGCTGGGTCTGCACGAACTGGCCGCCAATGCGGTGAAGTTCGGGGCGCTGTCGGTGGACACCGGCCGCGTGCAGCTGCGCTGGGGCCGCCTGACCGACGGCGGGTTCGAGTTGACCTGGACCGAAAGCGGCGGCCCGACCGTCGCCCCGCCGGCGCGGCGCGGCTTCGGCTCGACGCTGCTCGAGGACGTCACCAGCCGCGAGCTGAACGGCCGCACGACGATCGACTACCGCCCCGGCGGCGTGGTGGCGGTGCTGAGCGCCGGCGCCGCAGCGGTGGCGCCGCGACCCGAGACGGTGCCGGAGGCGCCGCAGGCCCGCGCGCCGGAAACGATCACGACCTCCAGCGGCCCGGCCAACCTGAAGGGGGCCCGCGTGCTGATCGTCGAGGACGCGGTGCTTCTGGCCATGGAGCTGGAAAGCGGCCTGGCCGAGGCCGGCGCGGAGATCATCGGTCCGGCCTATGAGCTCGAGGAGGCGCTGGCCCTGCTGGACCAGCCGATCGATGCGGCCGTGCTGGACGCCAATCTGAACGGCCATTCGGTTAGCCCGGTCGCCGAGGCGCTCAGCCGGCGCGGAACGCCCTTCGTCTTCGCCACCGGCTATGGCGACGCCGGCGGCGCGCCTGGCGGTTTCGACGCGCCGGTGATCCGCAAGCCCTACGACGTGACCCAGGTGGCCGCCGCGGTCGCCGAACTGCTGGCGGTCAAGAGGTCGCACCCTTAACCCGGCGCCGCGACAAGCGGTCGCCTCGGATTGGCGAAACCGGGGCCTTAAAGACTCTGGCAGGGGGGCCTGCGGTGAGGCCGCAGGGGCCGGACCGGCGGCCCAGGGATTTCGCCCGAGTCACGCGACCCGACCTCCTACCTTTCCTCTTTCCCTCCCCTTTATGGGGAGGGTGGACGAGCGCAGCTCGGCCGGGTGGGGAAACCACGGCCGGAGTGATGAGTCAGTCGGTTAGCCTTGCCGAGTCAGCGTTTGAACGCCGTCTCCCCACCCGTCTGCCGCTTCGCGCCAGCCACCCTCCCCACAAGGGGGAGGGAACCTAGATCACCCCTCTTTCACGCAGTTGATGCAACCGCGCGGCGTCGCAGCCGGCCCGCGCCGTCAGCACTTCGTCCGTGTGCGCGCCGAGCGCCGGGCCAGGCCAGCGCACCGCGCCCGGCGTCCGCGACAGCTTCGGGAAGGCGTTCTGCATCCGCACCTTGCCGAACACCGGATGGTCGGTGGTCACGATCGCCTCGCGTGCGGCGTACTGCGGGTCCTCCAGCATATCCGGCGCGCGGAACACGCGGCTCGCCGGCACGCCCCTGGCCTCCAGCAGAGCCAGCAGGTCGGGCAGGGCGAAGCCCGAGGTCCAGTCCGCGATGATCGCGTCGAGTTCGGCCTGGTTCACGCCGCGGGCGGCGTGGTCGACGAACCGGGGATCGGTCTTCAGATCCGGGCGGCCCATGGCCTCGGTCAGTCGCGCGTAGACCGTGTCGCCGTTGCCGCCGATCAGGATCAGCTCGCCGCCCGCGCAGGGATAGGCGTTCGACGGCGCGATTCCGGGCAGGATCGAGCCGGAGCGCTCGCGCACATAGCCCGTCAGGTCGTATTCGGTGACCAGGTTCTCCATCACCGCCAGCACGCTCTCGTAGAGCGCCGCGTCGACCACCTGGCCGCGGCCGGTGCGCTCGCGCTCGTGCAGCGCCATGGTGATGCCCATCACCGCGTGCATGGCCGCCAGGGAATCACCGATGGAGATGCCGGCGCGCGCGGGCGGCCGGTCCGGCTCGCCGGTGACATAGCGCAGGCCGCCCATCGCCTCGCCGATCAGGCCGTAGCCGGCGCGCTCGGCGTAGGGGCCGGTCTGGCCGAAGCCGGAGACCCTGGCCATCACCAGCTTCGGGTTGTCCTTGGCGAGCGCCTCATAGGAAAGGCCCCACTTCTCCAGGGCGCCAGGCCGGAAGTTCTCGATCACCACGTCGGCCTGCGCGATCAGCTGCTTGGCGATGGCCTGGCCCTCGGGGTCGCGCAGGTTCAGGCCCACCGACTTCTTGTTGCGCCCGATCACCGGCCACCACGGCGA
>Ga0068865_100002634_pt1 | contig 10660 bp, 13 predicted proteins | sample KBSMisM12_FD_75293 | JGI IMG/M metagenome (GOLD analysis project Ga0068865, IMG submission 75293) | Miscanthus rhizosphere microbial communities from Kellogg Biological Station, Michigan, USA - KBS Miscanthus M1-2 | ecosystem: Host-associated > Plants > Roots > Rhizosphere > Soil ...
AGCCTCGCTGGTGGGCCCGGCAGGACTCGAACCTGCAACCAGACCGTTATGAGCGGCCGGCTCTAACCATTGAGCTACAGGCCCCAGCAGCGATGCGCCCGACCGCGGTTAGCATGGGCTGACAGGGCCTTAAAGCTTGCGTTCAGCCGGGCTTTGCGAGCTTTGGGCGGGGGCAGGATGGAGATGCGCATGAAGACCCTCCTCTACGCCGCGGCGTTCGCCGCTCTCGCCGTCGCGGCCGCGCCCGCCGCCCTGGGGCAGACGGCGCCGGCCGCCGCCGACAGCCTCTTCAGAGCAACCACCCTGGACCTGTCGGCCTATGGCGAGGCCAAGGTGCAGCCGGACATGGCGACCATCCAACTTGGCGTCACGACCGAGGGCGCCACGGCGGCCGCAGCCATGGCGGCCAACAACGAGCAGATGACCCGCGTGATGACCGCGCTGCGCGGCGCGGGCATCGCCGCCAAGGACATCCAGACCTCGAACCTCAACCTCTCGCCGAAGTACGTCTACGGCCAGAACCAGGCGCCGCGCCTGACCGGCTACCAGGCTAGTAACGACGTCAGGATCACCGTCCACGACCTGTCGCGGCTGGGCCCGGCGGTGGACGCCACGGTGTCCGCCGGCGCCAATCAGGTGAACGGGATCAGCTTCGGCCTGAACGATCGCACCGCCGCCGAGAGCGCCGCCCGCGCCCAGGCCGTCCGCGCCCTGCAGGCCAAGGCCGACGAATATGCGCGCGCCACCGGCTACCGGGTGCTGCGGCTGGTCTCCCTCGGCGAAGGCGTCAGCGTCCAGGGTCCGCGGCCGATGGCCCTGCCGATGGCCCGGATGCAGGCGGCCGCCAGCGTACCGGTCTCCGCCGGCGAGATGGAGGTGCGCATCGACGTCACGGGCCTCTTCGAACTGACCCGCTAGCGGGCCTGCAGGCCGACCTTCTGGAAGGCGTTCGTGAGCCGCTCGGCCATCATGCGGCCGGGGAAGGCGCGGTCGCCCTCCATCATCGCCGCATAGGCCAGGCCTCTGCCGGGAATGACGCCAGAGGCCCAGCCGACGCCGCGCGAGGCGTCGGCCGCCGAGTTGCAGCTGAGTTGGCGCGACCGGCCGTCCTTGACCGTCTGGTCCAGCAGCTGGTCCAGCTTGCGCGCGCCGGCGACGTCGCAGGCCGGCAGCGCCCGGTCGCAGGCGGTGTGGGTGTTGTAGCGGTAGACCACATGCCCGCTGGGCGTCTCGGCGATCAAGAGGCAGGAGGCCGGGTCGCCGATGGCGCGCGAGACCGCCTCGTCCAGTTGGTCCTTGTCGACGCCCTTGGGTGCGCCGGGCGCGCAGGCGGCGACGAGGGCGGCCGCGGCGGCGACGAGGACGGCGGTCCGGATCGAGCTCATGACAGGGGAATACGGGACCGCGGGGCCCGGTTCAACTTGACGGCCGCCGCCATCCCCGGCGCTATGCTGACTGAACGCCGATAACAGGCGGCGCGGCGGTGGACGGCCAGGGAGATCTCGGATGGATGGCGATCAGGCGACGGGCGGGTTTGTCGAGGCGGGTCTTGCCCAGGTCGCGCCGGCCCTGCAGGCCGTGATCGACGCGGGCGACCTCTCCGGCGCCGTCACCCTGATCTGGCGCAAGGGCGAGGTCGTTCAGGTCAACACGCTGGGCCTGCGCGACCGCGAGTCCGGCGCGCCAATGGAGCGCGACACGCTGTTCCGCATCGCCTCGATGACCAAGCCGGTGACGTCGGTTGCGGCCCTGATGCTGATCGAGGAAGGCAAGCTCGCGCTCACCGACCCGATCACCAAGTGGCTGCCGGAATTCTCCGACATGCTGGTGCTGAAGGACCCCACCGGCCCCATCGACCAGACCTATCCCGCGCCGCGCGACATCACGGTCGAGGACCTGATGACCCATCGTTCGGGACTGGCCTACGCCTTCACCTCGATGGGCCCGATAGCCCAAGCGCACGAGGACAAGCTGGGCCCGCCGATCGGCACGCCGCTGACGCCCGACCGCTGGCTGAAGGCGTTGGGGAGCCTGCCGCTCTCCTACCCGCCCGGCGAGCGGTTCAACTACAGCCACTCGACCGAGGTGCTGGGCTTCCTGGTGGCGCGCATCGAGGGCAAGCCGCTGGGCCAGGTGCTCAAGGAGCGCATCTTCAGCCGGCTGGGCATGAGCGACACCGACTTCTGGTGTCCGCCGGCCAAGCACGGCCGCATGGCCAAGCTCTACCGGATGAACCCGGACACCGAAAAGCTGGAGGACGCCTCCTTCCCGCTCGAGACCGCCCAGCCGGTCTATGAGGCGGGCGGCGGCGGCCTGGTCTCGACGGTCGACGACTATCTGAAGTTCGCCCGCATGCTGCTGGGCGACGGCCAGGTCGATGGCGTGCGCCTCCTGAAGGCCGCGACCGTCCGGGACATGCGCGCCAACCGGCTGACCGAGGCCCAGAAGCAGATCCCGTTCATGAGCCTGCCGTTCTGGCTGAGCCAGGGCTTCGGCCTGGGGCTGTCGGTCGTGGAGGACTCCGAGAAGCACGCCTGGATCGGCGCGGGCTCGAAGGGGTCCTTCGGCTGGCCGGGCGCATTCGGGACCTGGTGGCAGGCCGATCCGGTCGAGGACCTGATCTGCATCTACATGATCCAGGATTCCATGCCGCTGGGGCCGGAGGCGGTGGCCAACCTGGCGGCGCGGCGGGGCCTGGGCGGTCGCGCCGCCCTGCCCGTCTTCCAGAAGCTGGTCTACGCCGCGCTCGGCAAGTAGCTCTGGGCTACTCGCTCATCGGGTTGCGGGCGGCGACGCACATCGGCTGGCCCTGATAGGTCGCGCCGACCAGGCTGCCCTTGTTGATCGCGGCGCGGCGGGCCTTCTCGAAGGCCGCGCTCTCGGCCGGGGGCTTCACGCCGGCCGGACAGATGGGGGCCGTCACCATCTGGGCGCCAACGCCGCAGAGGCAGATGTCCTCGCGCTGGTCGATCCGGCTGGCCTGCGCCTGGCAGCGGGCCGGCAGGTTGCGGCCGGCGACGTCGATGCAGATCGTGCGGACCTTCGGCGGGTAGTCGGAGAGCGACTGGGCCGCAGCCGCGCCGGCCGCGAGGCTGAGTGCACAGCCGATCACAATCCAAGGTCTCATGGCGTGTCCTCCAGGTCCCTCAATAGCTTTATACCACGCCGCAGGCCCGGCGGTTCACGCTGACCAGCGGGTTTCGGACGCGATCAGGCCGCCAAATCCTTAGCGGCGGTTCACCACGAATACCGACGATAGCTTAACCGCAGCGGGCGCATCGTGGCGAAATGGACCCGATCTCCACCGCCCGCTACGGGATGATGGCCGCCAGCCGCCAGCTGGCCCTGTCCGCCAACCGCGTCGCCAACCTCTCAGGGGGCGACCCCGGCGACTATGCCGCCGAGGCCGTGAACCAGATCGAGGCCAAGCAGTCGTTCAAGGCCAACGTCCAGGTGATCAAGGTCGCCGACGAGATGTGGAACAGCCTGCTCGACATCCAGAGCGACAGCCACCGCCGCTGAGCGGGTTGCGCAAAAGTGGAGTCCACTTTGCACCCGCAATCCGCTCCCGGTTTCGACTCGAGCGATCGCTGCGCCGCCTACTGGTAGGCGATCCACCGCCCGGCGGTCGCGCCCAGCACCCACACCAGGATTCCGACATAGGCCATCGTCCTGGTCAGGGGTCCGCCCTCCTCGCCGCGACCGCGGAAGATGGTGATCAGCGCCGTCCCCACCAGCCAAACGCCGTAGAGCACGGTGTAGACCTTGTTGACCGGGTTCAGGTGGTCGTAGTCGTCGGGCTTGATGATGACATGGGTGTGGACGAACTGGGCGACGATCAGCGCGACCAGGCCCGCGAGATACGCCCAGCGCAGCCGCCCGCGCGTCACTGCGACCAGGATCAACGCCGCCGCCGTGATGATGTGATAGACGCCCACGTTGATCAGGACGCTCGTGCAGAGGACCCAGAGGCCGGCCAGGAAGATGGCGCCGCCGATCGCAAACCAGACCTTCTGCATGGTCGCCGCGACGCCGTTGGCGGCCGCGAGCGGCCGGCTCACGCCGTAGGTCAGGATGATGCCGGCCAGCAACGCGATCATCTTCACCGTGAAGGCGCTGCTGTTGTAGAGCTTCACCGCGTTGGTTGAGCCGATCAGGATGCCGGTGACGATGATCCCGATCACCCCGATGTTCTGCAGCCATCTGAGGTTGCGATAGATTTCGGCGGGCTTCTCCTGGGTCACCCCGGCGCCCAGCAGGCGCATGTTCATCAGGATCGTCGAGCCGCCGATCAGGATCAGCGACAGAATGTGGCCAACCTCCCACGACGCGTACCCGAACTTCGGACCATTCACGAAGAGCGAGAGAGGCGTGGTGGCCAAGCCCTCCACCCATGCCGCGGCCTGGGGGAAGATGTGTTCAAGGGTCAGGCCGTCGCTCATGGCTTCTCCTTCCACATCTGCGCATCGAACCGTTGGCCGGCCATGTTCTCTTCACCCTTCTCGGAGGTCTTGCACTGCTGGATCCAGTTGACCCAGTCCGGCTGCGGCTTGCCGCATTGGTACACGTCGTAGGGAATGAACCGGCCGCAGAGGATCACCAGGGTCCAGAGGACGAGCGAGGCCCCGGCGGACATCCTCGCCGCCCTCGGCGGGGTCTCGTCGGAGTCCCAGCTGTCCTGCGTCGCCTGCACCCGGCCGTGGAAGATCAGGATGTTGAGCAGGGCCAGCGTCAGGAAGACCATTTTCGCGAGGAACCAGACCGTGTGGTAGTAGAAGATCGGCTTGGCGAAGAGCAGCCCCATTCCCGACATCACCACGAAGGCGAAGCTGAAGACGGTGAGCGGCAGGATCGAGTCGCTGATCGTCGAGACCTTCGTCTTGCGGAACGTGACGCCCAGCAGCCGCAGATCCACGACCAGGATGGTGCCGGCGAACAGCATCAGCATGATGAGGTGCGTGCCTTCCAGCAGGCTCCAGAAATTCAGGGAGCCCAGCAGGAGTTCGCTGAAGGACTGACCGTCAGGTGTCGGGCCCTTGCCCCACACGTGCTCGATCCAGTTCAAGAAGGCGTCGATCGACGCCTGCAATCGATTCATACCGTTCCTCACCCTTGGACGACGGTCTGCGTCATCGCCTTTGCCGCATAGATTGCGGCGGCGGCGCGCAATCAAGCAGCTTACGGTTCCGTCGCCGTTACAGGGACGTTACAGCGACGAATTGTCGGGCGCGTTTGCGCTGGCTCAAACCGGCCAAAGAAAAGGGGGGCGCGAGCGCCCCCCTGATCCAAAACGTCTTGGCCGCCTACTTCTCGGTGGCGTCGGCGCCGTCCTTGGGCGCGCCCGTGCCGGACGAACCCATGAACAGCTTGCGGCCGTCCGGGAAGGTCACGTCGCGGCCGTTCGCCTTGCAGATCGGCGTGCAGGCCTTGTCCTTCGACTGATAGCCGCGGACCACGATCTCGGTGCCGACCTTCAGCGAGTTCCGGTCGATACCGGCGCGGAGCAGGGTGTTGGGCGTGCCGCCCTCGACCATCCACTCGACGGCGGTGCCGTCGGCGCCGACGACGTTCACGTGCACCCAGGCGTGCGGGTTGATCCACTCGACCTTGGTCACCTTGCCGCGGAGCAGCACCGGCGACTTGCCGTCGAACTCGGCGGCGAAGGCGTGGTGGGCGGACGCTTGGGTGACGCCCAGAGCGGCGGCGGCGACCAGGCCGGCGGTAATGACAGTCGGAACAATGTAACGGCGGAAGTTCATATGGCGCCTCCAGACGGCGGGTTCTGCGAGTGATTTCTCAGTCGGATCGATCACTTGAGCGGCTCTTTGCGCAGGTGACCATACATCAGTTCCTCTACGAATTCGACGCACTTGAACTGCATCAGGCGCGCGTCGTCGCCGACGTGCTTGTAGAGGTTGAAGCTCATCTTCCAGGGACGGGTGTAGATTTCCGGATCGGTGAGCTCGGCTTCGTAACGCAGCACGCCGGGGCCGATGGGGGTCCAGCGCTCGACGACCTTGAGGTCGGCGGTGTGGAAGTTGCCCGAACGGTCCAGCCAGCTGGAGTCGTTCATGCCGGTGACGACGACCACCAGGGTGTCGCCTTCCCAGTGCGCGACCGATTGTCCCATCCAGCTGTCGACCGGGGCGGGGCCCGGGTCCTTGAACAGCAGGTTGCGCACGGCGCCGGCGTATTCATAGGCGATCAGCGTGGCGCTCTCGGACTGGAAGATCTGGAACGGCAGCGACATGTAGTTCGCGCGCGGCACGCCCGGCAGGTAGCACTTGATCTCCGGGTCCTTGTGGATCCAGTCGGCCTTGTTGGCGTCGCGGGTCTTCAGCGCGTCGGGCTTGTAGGGGATCGCGCCCCCTTCCACGATACCGAGGCCGGCGGGCACGGCGCCCACGGCGCCCAGGGCCAGCACATCCTTGGCCGGCACCGGCACGACCGGGCCCGGCCGCATCTGCAGGGCCGCGCTCGAGGCGTGCGGCTCGACGTTGAAGTTGGCGGTGTTCATCACCTGCCAGACGCCGTTCAGGTCGGGGTGGACCCCGTCCGGACCGCGCGGCGCGCGGTACGCGACCGCCTTGGCCTTCCTTGAGGGCGCCGCCTCGGGCGACGCCAACTTCGCCGCAGCCGGCGCCTTCGCCGGAGCCGCATACGCCTGGCCGCCGATCATCGCGCCGGCCACGGCCAACGCCACCATAGTCCTGATCATTCTTCGCTCCCCGTGCCCCCCGCCCCGTCTCGGCGGAGTCGTGTTTCGCAAATTTCTAACGGACGTTTGGAGATAGCGCCAGCCGTCCAAGTGTTTTGACAGGCTCGCTCGGAGCGACTAGCGCGCATGCATGGCGCTTCGACGGCTCTTTGCGACTCCCATTTATGAAGTGTCGCTTAGCACAGACCCCGATTTCGAAAATTTCAGGGCCGAATTGGAGTCGGCCTGCCGAATGCTGGCCGAGGAGGACTCGGCGGGCCGGGCCTGGTGCAAGGCGCACGGCTATGGGGGGTACACGTCCTATGCCTCGCTGGACGACCTGCCCACGCGGGCCAGCGTGTTCGGCGAGCTGAAGCGGCGGCTGGACCGCCACGCCCGGGAATTCGCCAAGGACCTGGCCTTCGACCTGGGTGGACGCCGGCTGAAGCTGGACAGCCTCTGGGCCAACATCCTGAAGCCCGGCGCGGCCCACAGCGGACACATTCATCCGCACAGCGTCATTTCGGGCACGGTCTATGTTTCCACACCGAAGGGCGCGGGCGCGCTCAAGCTCGAGGATCCGCGCCTGCCGCTGATGATGGCCGCCCCGCCGAGGCTGGACGACGCGCCGGAGGACCTGGCGGCCTTCGTCTACCTGCAGCCGCAGGCCGGAACGGTCCTGATGTGGGAGAGCTGGCTGCGCCACGAGGTCCCGGCCAACCAGGCGAAGGCCGAGCGGATCTCGCTCAGCTTCAACTACAGCTGGTGCTAGGGACGCGGGCATCGCGGGCAAGTTAGCGGGCGGCCCGCGCGGCGCCATGACCGCCGGCGCCAAAGCCATGACCGGCGACGACATGCGGATCGGGGCGAGCCCTCAGAAGAACTGACAGCCGCCCGGCGAAGAATTCACAGGCGCGCGGGCTCCTGGCGGCACGGGATGGGGCCCATATGCTGGGCAGGGGTCGTCCTGGAGGAAGCCCATGTCTGTCGCCGCCCTGTCCGATCGCCCCGCCGCTGCCGCGCTCTCCGTCGAAGGCCGGCTGGGGTTCACGAAGCGCTCCGCCGAGACCCAGTTCACCTACGCCTACGACCCGCCGGAGGGTCAGCCGCGCAGCAACATCGTGCTGGACGAGCGCGCCGTGCCGATCGTCGACGCGCGCCCGTTGGCGGGCGACCTGTCGCTCGACGTCCAGGGCTTCGAACTCGCGCGCCACAAGAGCGCCGTGCGCGACTTCTGGGACGAGGCCCAGACCCTGGCGCTGGGCCATCCGGAGGCGGCGGACCTGGTCAAGGCCGCGACCGGGGCTTCGCGGGTCGTGGTCTACGACCACACGCTGCGCAAGCGCCTGACCGGCACGCCGGATCGCACCGTCGGCGCGCCGCGGCAGCCGGCGACGCGGGTGCACGTGGACCAGACCGTCCGCTCGGGCCCGCAGCGCGTGCGCGACCTGATGGGCGATGCGGCCGAGGACCTGCTCACGCGGCGCGCGGCGATCATCAACGTCTGGCGGCCCATCGCGCGCCCGGCGCTGGACTGGCCGCTGGCCGTCGCCGACGCCCGCAGCATCGACCCCGCCGACCTGATCGCCTCGGAACTGCGCTTCCGCCACCGGACGGGCGAGATCTACGGCCTGGCCCACAGCCCGGGCCAGCGCTGGCATTACGTCTCGGCTATGGCGCCGGACGAGGCGTTGTTCATCAAGTGCTGGGACTCCGACGAGACCGTGGCGCGGTTCGCGCCGCACACCGCCTTCGAGGACCCCTCCACGCCTGCCGGCGCGCCGCCGCGCGAGAGCATCGAGTTCCGCACCATCGCCTTCTTCGACTGACGCGAGATCCAGCATGACAACGGTGAATTCCCTGGCCGGCGGCCCGGTCGGCAGCGTGCTGGTGGCGGGCGTGGGCGCCACGGCCGGCCTGGGCGCGGCGATCGCGCGGCGGTTCGGCCGCGAGGGCTTCCCGGTCGTCATCGCCGGGCGCAACGCCGAGAAGCTGGCGGCGACGGAGGCGGCGCTCAAGGCGGAAGGCCTGACGGTGAAGGCCGTGGTCGGCGATGTATCGAAGGCCGAGGACGCGCGCCGCTTCGTCGCCGAGGCCGAAGCCTTCGCGCCGCTGGCGGTCGCCGTGCACAACGCGGGCAGCAACCGTCCCTCGCCGTTCCTGAAGCTCAGCGAAGTCGATTTCGAGGCGCACTGGCGCGAGCATGCGCTCGGCGGCTTCCAGGTGGCGCAAGCGGCGCTGCCGGCCCTGCTGGCGCGCGGCGGCGGCAGCCTGTTCTTCACCGGCGCCAGCGGCAGCCTGCGCGGCAAGGCCAATTTCGCGCCGTTCGCCTCGGCCAAGGCGGCGCTGCGCAACCTGGCGCAAAGCCTGGCGCGCGAGTTCGGCCCGCAGGGCGTGCATGTGGGCCACGTGGTCGTCGACGGCGGCATCGAGGGCGAGCGGCTGCTCACCTTCCGCCCTCAGCTCAAGGACGAGCGCGGCCCCGACGGCATGCTCAACATCGACGCCATCGCCGAGGCCTACTGGGCGATGCACCAGCAGCACCGCAGCGCCTGGACGCTGGAGCTGGACGTGCGGCCCTGGGCCGAGGCGTTCTGAGCGATCCCGGCTACGCGGTCCCGGCCAGGGCCCACAGCACGCGGGCCTCGTCGGCGATCACCTGAGGACGCTCCTCCGGGAAGAAGAGCTTCGCGCCGGCCACGCGCAGCACTCCCTGCGAGCGCGGGAAGATGGCGTCCAGCACCTCGGGGCTCGCCTTGTCGAAGACGGTGTCGTCGGCGCCCCAGACGATGCGCACAGGGGCCCGCAAACGCTTGAGCGCGGGCTCAGCGGCCACGAGGTCGTTGTGGCCCAAGGCGACCGTGTAGCGCTGCAGCTGATCGCGCCGCTCCGGCGTCTCCAGCAGCGGCCCGAGGTAGCACTTCAGGCTCTCGGCCGTCAGGGTCTGCGGATCGGCGTAACCCACGCCCAGGCCCTGTGGAGAGCGGGCGAGTGCGAGATTGGCCGCCAGCGCCGGCAGCAGCCGCTCGGCCAGCGCGCCCGCCTCGGCCGCCTTGACGATCGGCACGAACGACGGCGGGGGATTGTCACGCTGGACGTCGCAGTTGGTGAGGAGGAGGCTGCGCACCCGCTCCGGATGCCGCGCGGCGAACATCTGGGCCACCAGCCCGCCGCTGTCGTTGGCCACCAGGTCTGCGCGGCGGGCCCCGAGGGCGTCCATCAGAGCCGCCAACATATCCGCCTGGGTCGCGGGCGTGATCTCCTGGCCCTCGCGGACCTCGCTGTAGCCCAGGCCCATGACGTCCGGGGCGATGCAGCGGCGGGCGTCGGCCAGGCGCGGAAGCACGTCGCGCCACTGGTAGCCGTTCAGCGGCCAGGCGTGCAGGAAGAGGGCGAGTGGGCCCTGGCCGCGCGCCACATAGGCGATCTGGCCGAAGGGGGTTGTGGCGAACTTGCGGGCGGCGACGAAGTCGGCAGCGCTTCCGATGGCGGCCGCGCCCGCGTCATTGGGCGCGGCGAGCAAGGCGGCGGTCAGGCTGGCGCTTCCGGCGATGAAGTTGCGGCGTTGCATTGGAGTCTCCTGGGGACGGCCTCGGGGAGAAAGGCGGCCGGACGCTAGGAGGGACGGATGAGGCGCTTCAATAACCCGGGGGGTTATGGCGCCGCGGGCCGCGCCGACCGATAATCATGGACATGGCCGAGGCTCGATCGCCCGAAGTCCGGCCGGTCCGCGACCGGCTGCCCAAACCGACGCCGTTCGGTGAGCTGGTGCGCGACAGCCGGCAGGCGAGACGCCTGAGCCAGCTGGAGCTGTCGCTGCAGGCCGACATCTCGGCGCGACACCTCAGCTACATCGAAAATGGCCGATCCAAGCCCAGCCGGGAGATGGTGGGCCGCCTGGCCGACGTGCTGGACCTGTCGCTGCGCGACCGCAACCAGCTGCTGCTGGCGGCGGGATTCGCG
>Ga0068865_100002640_pt1 | contig 10649 bp, 6 predicted proteins | sample KBSMisM12_FD_75293 | JGI IMG/M metagenome (GOLD analysis project Ga0068865, IMG submission 75293) | Miscanthus rhizosphere microbial communities from Kellogg Biological Station, Michigan, USA - KBS Miscanthus M1-2 | ecosystem: Host-associated > Plants > Roots > Rhizosphere > Soil ...
GCCGTTGTACTGGAACTGGGCATGCAGCATGGTGGTGAAGTCATAGTTGTGCGCGTACCCCGCGAGATTGCCGAAGCCCTCGTCGTCGATCGGGAAGTAAGCGCCGCTCGAATACGTGAACGTGCCGGGCGGATTCTCGGTGAGCGCCAGCGTCTGCTGAATCGGGAAGTTGATTGCATCATCCGTGAACCATTGCGCAAATGAGTCGGCGCTCGTGATGAGTACAGCGGATCCGTTTCCGGTACTGGATTTGAATGTCGGGACGCCGCCGGGCGTCATGGTGGCGTAGACGAGACCGGAAGCGGCGCCGAGGTAGCTCTCGAAGTCCGGGTGGCCACCAACTTCGAAGTAAGCCTTGAAGTCGTGCAGGTATGAAGTCAGCGTGCCGCAGGGCACGACGTTCACCGATTTCGACGCGACGCCGGATTCTCCGGTCGTGTCGTCGACGACGGTCTCCGTGACGGTATACATCCCTCCGGCAGCAAACGTGTGGACTGGATTCTGCAGCGTCGATGTGCCGCCATCGCCGAAATCCCACGTCCACGACCCGATCGTTCCGACCGCATCGACCGATTGATCGGTGAACGTTACCGCCAGACCGTGGGCGAGATCGTCAAAGCCGGCCACCGGCGGTATTTCGAATGCGTCGGCAAATATCCTGTCCGGCAAATCTGCAGGAAGCGCGAAGGCAATATCGCCGGAAGCAAAGACGAGCGCAGTGAACAACGCCAGCGAGCGGCGCTGGCGTGAAGCGATGAGGGGGTTCATTGGTCGCCGTGGAGAATAGTTACTGCGCGCAGGATAACCCAATTCCGAATAATGGGGTCAGAGTGCCTTATCAGGTGTCGCGATTTGAAAAGGCACTCTGACCCCGTTTCTGCGGAGCAAGTTTTCGTTTGAAAACGCGAAATTCCTCCATCCCTTTTTCGCGCTCCAATTTTTGCGCCGGCGCCTAGGACGGCGGGTCGAGCCCGTTTGCGAAGATCGCATCGCCGGTCTGGAATGCGCCGATGTCGACGAACCGGGCGAACACCCTGGAAAACCCGGGTCCGCGCTGATCGCTCGTGAGGTTGAGCGGATTGCTGCCGGCGCCGATCGCCGGGCTCAACGCGCCGAGCGCGTGGGTTTGCGTCGGTCCGCCGTTGTCCGCGAGCGCGACGAGCTTCGGGTCGGACGTCAGCGTACCGGGCGGCGATACGCCGGAAATCGTGATCAGGTTGTTGGAGCCGGATACGGTCGCGCTGGACAGGCTGAAGTCGTAGGATTCCTGTTGGCCACTGAAATTCGAGTTTTTCGCAATGATCGTGCTGTCGAGCGTCGCGGCTTCCGAATAGACGAGCAATCCGATGCCGACGTTGGACTTGCTGCTGGAGCTGTACCCATGTTGCGCGGTGTTGAAGGCAATCGTGCTGTTCGACACATGGGTCATGGCCGACGACAGGACGCCGCCGGTGTACAAGCCGCTGTAGTTGTTCGACACCGTGCTGTTGGTCAACGTCAGCGTCGAACCGCCGTAATAGTTGAGGGCAAAAACGCCGCCGCCGTATCCCCGCGGGTTGGAACTCGCACCTTGAACAACTCCAGCTACGTTCTTGCTGATCGTCGATGCGACGATCTCGATGCTGCGCTTTGCCGAAAGGCCGCCACCCCAGCCCGCGGCGCCTGTCGCGATGCTCGACGACGCCGCTTGGTTCCCGTCGATCACGCTACGGTGAACGAAAATGTTGCCGGCGGAAAACGCGCCGCCACCGGCGACGTGCGGCAACGATCCGAACGCGATGTTCTGCGCGACAAGACTGTCGTCGATCGTCACGCTGCCCTTTGCGTAGATCGCGCCGCCGCCGCGAACCCCGCTGTCGACGGTCTGGTAGCTAAGACAGTGCGATACCTCGGCGGCGAAGACGCGTACGTTGCCGTTTGGCGACGTGATGCAGCCGCCGCCGACGCTCGCGTCGTAGTTGCGACCGTAGGAAGCGCGCAGGCTGCCGATGGTCAACAGCCCGCTGCCCGTATGCGTGAACACGGGAATCTTCTTGCCGGCGTCGGGCTTGATCTGCAGCGAGGTGCGCCCCGGACCCAGCACGGTCAGGTCGTTCTGCGCGACCACGAGGGTTCCCGATGCCAGCGTGATCGTGCTGCACAGCAGCTGGCTCATATCGATCGTTGCGCCGTTCGCCGCGCTGCCGATCGCGTCGCGCAGGCTGCCGGCCCCCGCATCGGCGCAATTGATGACGGCCGCCGTGGCAACGGGACTCGCAGCAGTCGCGAGCATCAGGGTGTGGGTCGCGACGAGAGTCGGCGCGCCACCGCCGGCTGCTGCCGGGACTGGCGAGGCCAGCGCGAATGAAGCGGCCAGCGCGAGTGGCAGCGGAAGTCTGGCGGTTCTCCGGGAATTCGAGTCCATTGCAAGCCTCACCTGTGCCGTAATCAATGCAGGCCTGCCGGCCTGATAACGCCAAGCGTCACCGCGTCGTGGCATTCCTGAGGGGGCAATCCACCTTTCCGCGAAGCGCAGTTCAAGAAGTTCCCTGTGGGCGCTTTGCTGCCCGAAGGAGCAAGCCAGACCGCGCACGCGTCCCCGTCACAATTGCCTGACATGAAGAGATTGCGCTTGGGCAACGGGATCATGTTCTCAGCGTCGTCGTTCGTGGCCGACGTCACGTCGATCCACGTCCGGCCGTCGTTGTCGAAGCTTGGATCGTAGGCGGCGTCCCGCGCGCGCGCAGCGAATGCAAGCGTGGCTGCTGCGATCAATACGGCAAATTTGTTCAGCGAACCGGGCGAGTACAAGGCAACAAGCCTCCACGATAATGACGGGCTTACTCCGCGGGACGTCCGGGCTTTACCTGTCCCTTCGTCGTCAGAACGGATACCCAAATACAGATACAGGAAACAGCGCCGAATCCGGCAACACGCAGCCTCGTCCGGTCGATAATGGTGTCAGGGTCAATTTCCAGCAGGAGATCGGATAACGGGGTCAGAGTGCCTTTTCTGCCGCGGTGTTGAGAAGATAAGCACTCTGACCCCGTTTCTTTTTTCTCTCGAGAAGCGTCAACGCCGGCTTGGACGCCACACCAGGACATACACATGAAGAATCCATTGCTGCTCTCAACCCTTTTGCTGCTCCTCGTCGTCACACCAGCATCGGCCTTCGCAGCTGATCCGCCCAAGGAAAACAAGACGCAGAAAGTCCTGGGTATCGGCGGTTTGTTCTTCAGGTCCGAAAATCCCAAGCAGCTTGCGAAGTGGTACGAGACGAATCTTGGCATTTCGCCGGTGCCCATGAGTCACGGGCAGGAGCCTTGGCATCAAGAAGCGGGACCGACTGCGTTCGCCCCGTTCAAGAAGGACACCACGTACATCGGCAAGCCCGAACAAACCTGGATGGTCAATTTCCGCGTGGCAGACCTCAAGGCGATGGTCGTCCAGCTCCGCGCTGCCGGCATCGCAGTCGACGATCCGCAAAGCTATCCCAACGGCGACTTCGCCCGGTTACATGATCCGGAAGGCAACCCAATCGAGCTATGGGAACCAAAGAAGGCCAAGTGAGTCGATCGTTGCACGCGGCGCCCGACTATTCATTCAAGCAGTTTCGCGGCGGAGATTTGTTCAGGCGTTGGTGTTCAGCGGAAAAGTGTACTCTGCCCCCCAGTTTTGCCGGACTGTCACAATAATGGTGTCAGGGACAATTTCTTTCTTTCTTCGCGGGAATGACGTCAGGTGACGTGTTCTTGATCTTCCGCCGCTTTGGGCGGCTCGCATCAAAGGGTCCCTGACACCATTTTTTCGGCCTGCGGCCTGATCGCCTCCGAATCCATCCGCCGACAATGTTCGAAAACGGTCGAACTTGCCGCCGGCAACTACGTCGCGCTAGCATGCCTTCGCCGTTGTCCCTGGGGGGATCCGCAATGTATACAATGCACCACTGCATGCATCGGGTGCTGCCCGCGATTGCGTACGCGACGCTCTTTCTCGTCCCGTCGATCGTGCTCGCCCAGATCACGCCGCTCGCGTGGTATCGCATGGGCGAAGACGACGCGTTCGCACAGGCCGGCTACGTCCTCTTCAACACCAAGGACAGAGTCAGCGGCAGGGCGATGGCGCTGCCTGGCGGGCCGATGCTGACGCCGGACGTAGGCGACAGTGCATCGCTCAAGGTGGGCAGCAATCTGTCGCTGCAGTTCTTCGGGCCCGGGAACTACGGCAAGGCGGAAGTACTGGGTATTGGTCAGGACAACAATTTTGGGCTGGAGGCCTGGGTCAAGCCCCAGTCGGTGAACACTGATCAGTACATCGTCTACAACGGGTACGTCATAAATAGCGGATGGGGCCTGCTGATCCGCAGCAACGGCACGTATCAGGCGTTGTTCGGCGGAAAGCTGTACTTCGGATCCGCTCCGGCCATCGCCAATACCTGGGCGCACCTGGCCGTCGTTCGCGACAACGGCATCGCGACGCTGTACGTCAACGGCGTCGCTTCGGGTACGACGGACGTTGCGCCGTATGCGCCGTACGGGGCGCCGTTCGGCGCCTTCGGCGTCGCGGCCGGTCCAATGGATTTCGCCTCTGACTCGTTCAAGGGAGGCTCGATCGACGAAGTTCGCGCATTCACCTTCCCGCCCGGCGGCTTCGACAAGCGCCAATTGCTCGTCAACATGTATCACGTGACGAACACGTCCGACGGTGGTCCCGGGTCGCTGCGTCAGGCGATGTCCGCGCCGGACGCCGGAACGATCAACGTCCTGGCAACCGGCACGATCACTCTCGACTTTCCGCTGCCGATCATCACGTCGAACCTGACCATCAACGGTCCCGGCGCAGCGAACCTGACGATCAGCGGCGCAAATGCTCACCGTGTCTTCTTCGTCGATGCACCCAACGCGACCGTCAGCATCAGGGACCTGACCGTGGCCGATGGGCTGGCTCATGGCGGCAACGGCGGGCGCGGCAACTATGGCGGCGGCGGTGGACTGGGGGCCGGCGGAGGACTGTTCGTCTACTCGGGAAATGTCGTGCTGTCGCGCGTCGATTTCCGCGGCAACTCCGCTGCGGGGGGCACCGGCGGCTTGGGCGGCGCAGCAGCTAACTGGCAGAACGGCGGCGGCGGCGGCGCGGGCCTGGGAAGCGATGGCGGCCAAGGTCGCGACGGCGCCGGCGGTGGCGGAGGAGGCTATCTCGGCACAGGCGGCAACGCGACATCCGGCTACACCACCGGTGGAAGTGGCGGTGGCGGCGGTGGCGGCGTTATCGGAGCAGGCGGCGATGGCGGAAACGTTGCCGGCGGCGGCGGCGGCGCCTATTCGAACGGTCAACCTGGAGTCTTCCCTATTGGCGGGGTCGGCGCAGATCAATTGGGAGGAAATGGCGGCGACTACGACAATTGGTTGGTGGGCGGCTCATATTCCTCCAGTCACTTTGCAGGCCGCCCGGGCTTGACATACGGTGGCGGTGGCGGAGGCGGCCTTCTGGTGCTGCCCTACAACTATGGCGCCAATGGCGGTAACGGTGGAGTCTATGGCGGCGGTGGCGGCGGGAATGCGTCTGGTATGGGCGGCGCTGGCGGCGCATTCGGCGGTGGTGGCGGATCCAACGAACTCGTGGCAGTGGGTGGCGAAAACGCCGGGGACGGTGGCTTCGGCGGCGGCGGTGGAGGCGACAGAGGCGCCGGCGGCGGTGGATTCGGCGCCGGTTCGGGCGGGCATGCGCCCCGCTACCGTTCGGGCAGAGCGGGACCGTTCGGCGGAGAGGGCGGCCTCAGCGCAGAAGCTGGCAATACGGTAGCCGGGGCTGGCGGAGGAGGCGGCGGCGCCCTGGGCGCTGCCATATTCGTGGTGGGCGCGCCGCGCGCGGCTGGCGCACGTGACCTGTGCGGGTGCCCGGACGACCTCGGCGGCGAACCCTCGCAGTCGGCGAATTTCGCTTCACTGACGTGGGCGGACGGCTCTGCGGATGCCGGTTCTTTGACTGCCGGCCCTGGCGGCCCGGATTCCGGTGGCGCCGGAAGTACGAGTGGCAGTTCAATGTTCCTGTTCGGCGGCACGACCACCGTCGCCGTCAATTCGGGACATCAAACCATCTCCGGCTCGATCGGCGGCTACGGTAGTCCGACGCTGAAGAAAACCGGCGGCGGTACTCTGATTCTCTCCAACCAGAGCACTGGCCTCGGTGTAGTCGCCGTGCAACAGGGCAACTTGCGCGTGAACAGCGCGATCGAAGCCGATGCGCTCTATGTCCACAACGGAGCGACCCTGAGCGGCAAAGGCCGCATAGGTGCCACGGTGGTGATGCAGCCGGGTTCACGGATTGATCCGGGCGACCCCGCGTCGGGCGGCGCAGGGGGCACGCTCCACGCCAATTTGCTCGGCTGGAACGGTGGCGCGTCGATCGCGTTCCACCTGGGGCCGGACAATGCCTCTTCGGACTCGATTCTGGTCCAAGACTTCATCAAGGGTGGTGGTGGCAGCTACGCGTTCGCCTTCAGCGGTGCGCCGACGTGCGGCACCGTGTACACGCTGATACATTTCACCGGGTCGACCAACTTTGTTTCGTCGGATTTCTCGTTCACCTACTCCGGAGCAAACAAGCAGCTCTACCCCAAGAGTCCCATCACCGTCGACTCGGCGGCACACAAGCTGCAGTTCACTGCGGAGTGCTACTAGGCCCTGACTGTCGTTTGAAGAAATCGAGCCAGATGCTCGGCGCTGCTCGCGTGACACCCGCGACGGCGAATTTCCGACATGAAAAGGCGCTCTGACCCCGTTCGCTGGTGATCAAAAGATGAACATCCCAATCGCTGCTCCGAACATGACCAACGTCGTCACGATGACCACGACGCGCGTCAGCCGCGAACTGACTTGTCCGTTCATGATGCGCGCGTCGTTACTGACGAGAAGCAGCGCTACCAGAAGAAATGGCGCGAGGACGCCATTCACGACAGCCGACCAAAACAATGCCTGGATCGGATCCACGCGAAAGAAATCGAGTGCCCCACCCGCCACCGTCGCCAGGATGAAGACCGAGTAGAACGATACGGCGTTGCGGAATTTCTCATCGAGCCCATAGGCCCAGTCGAATGTCTCGGCGAACGCATAGGCGGCCGAACCTGCCAGCGTAGGGATTGCGAGCAAGCCGGTGCCGACCAGACCGATTGTGTACAGGAAATAGGCGTAATCACCAGCCAGCGGCCGTAACGCCTCTGCGGCTTCGCGAGTGGTGGTGATCATTACTCCATGCTGATGGAGCGTGAGTGCTGTGGTCAGGACAATGAAGAAGAACACGAGAATCGAAAAGAATGTGCCAATGCCGACATCGATACGTCGATCAGCGAGTTCGCGCCGAGTTGCGCCACGCCGATGTATCAGCAGGCGCCGGCCCTTGGCTTTCTCTTCTTCCACCTCCTGGCCGGCTTGCCAAAAGAACAGATAGGGACTGATTGTCGTGCCAAGGATGGCGACCAAGGCCGCCCATTCCGCGGACCCATGTGGAAGGGCCGGGATAGCGGCATCGCGCAGCACGCTCGACCAATGCGGCTTCACGAGAAAGGCGGTGATCACGTAAGCGAACAACGCGAGCGCCAGCCATTTGAGGGTGTTCGCGATCTGGTGATATTTGAGCCGCACCGTAAGGACGCAAATGCCCAAGCCAAAGACCCAGACATAGATACCTGACGGGCCGGCGCCCAACATTTCTGCGGCGTCTGCCATGCCCGCAAGGTCGGAAGCGATATTGATCGTGTTCGCGATCAGCAGCGCCGTGGAAATGACCGCCACGATCCAGCGTGGAAACTTGCGGCGAAATGCACCCGCCAAGCCCATGCCGGTCACCATGCCGACGCGTGCGCACATCATCTGCACAGCGGCCATCAGCGGCCACGTGACCCAGGCAGTCCAGAGAAACGAGGTGCCAAACTGGGCGCCGACGACCGAATAGGTCGTCACGCCGGACGGGTCGTCATCCGCCGCGCCCGTTGTAACGCCAGGCCCAAGCGCCTGCAAGACACGCTTGACCTTGCTCTCATTCCTTGCGCTTGCCGGTTGGATCATCGCCTTACAGTGTCCCTGCATGAGCCATCGTCACGGGCGCGACTTCGCGGCAGCGATTTCATGCCTCCAGGAGGCAGCGCCGCGTTGACGATAGAATCAATCGCGTTGAGCCTTTCAAAAATGATAGCCGAACCCAGGAAGAAGATGTCTTGCACGTCCTCACGCGCTTGCCGTCGTCTTTTGCCTGCCATGGCGGACTCATTTGCCGGGAGGATTGTCGGCAAACTGAGGCACGCAGGAAAAGGCGCCATCGATGAGCGCGCAAGCTGGATCGATGCAGGAAAAAGCTGCATCGGATGACTCGAACGACTGCGCGGATGCAGGAAAAAGTTGCAACGATGCAAGATGGACCTGCATCGAGCAGCAAAATTTCGTCGTCGAAGCAGCAAGGCGTGCGCTGCAACGCTGGAATTTGCTCCTGCAATTGCGGCATCGAGTTCGTGGCGCGCCGGAAAATGCTCCTGCATTTCCGGCATACCAGCCATCCCTGGCTATATGAAAGCCGCATCGCTGCGGCTTGCTACGAGCGCGCAGAAAGCTGCGGCTATACGACGAGGTCATTTCCTTCGCCGCAGGAGGTACAAATTAACTACCTCCGTCCCCTTATCCAGGCTGATGTACTCTGACGTCTGTCTTGGGTGGAGGCGAGCACCGGAAATTCCATGAGCGCGAATTCGGATTTTGCCGACGTCGAAGTCGGTTATGACGTTCCCGCGCTGCCGGGCATGGACGAGGCTGACATCCAGACGCCGTGCCTCGTCCTCGATCTCGACGCGCTGGAGCGCAACATCAGGAAGATGGGCGAGTACGCGAAAGCGCATGGCATGCGCCACCGCAGCCACGGCAAGATGCACAAGTCGGTCGATGTGCAAAAGTTGCAGGAGCGCCTGGGCGGCGCGGTCGGAGTCTGCTGCCAGAAGGTTTCCGAGGCGCAGGTATTTGCGCGCGGCGGCATCAAGGACATTCTCGTCTCGAACGAAGTGCGCGACCCGGCCAAGATCGACCGGCTCGCCCGACTGCCGAAACTGGGCTCACGGGTCACTGTGTGCGTCGACGACGTGGCGAACGTCGCTGAACTTTCGGCTGCAGCGCGCAGGCACGGCACTACGCTGGAATGCCTCGTCGATATCGACTGCGGCGCGGGCCGCTGCGGTGTCAGGACAACCGTGGCGGCGACCGAAATCGCCAAAGCCATCGACGCGGCGCCAGCGTTGAAATTCAGCGGCATCCAGGCCTACCAGGGCGCCATGCAGCACCTGGAGAGTTATCTGGACCGGAAGGCCAAGCTCGACGACGCGATCTGCTTGGTGAAGGACGTCGTCGCGGCGTTGCACGCAGCCGGCCTGAAGGCCGAGATCGTTTCCGGCGGCGGCACGGGGTCCTATCGCTTCGAGTCGAATTCGGGTGTCTACAACGAGTTGCAATGCGGCAGCTACGCCTTCATGGATGCCGATTACGGGCGCATCAGGGACACGCGAGGAAAGCGCATCGACCAGGATGAATGGGAAAACGCGCTCTTCATCCTGACCTGCGTGATGAGTAATGCAAGACCCGGCCAGGCAGTCTGCGATGCAGGACTCAAGGTGCTGTCGCTCGACAGCGGACTGCCCGTGATTCACGGCCGCAACGACGTCAAGTACATCAATGCATCGGACGAACACGGTGTGATCGAAGATCCGCACCACGTTCTGCGCATCAACGAAAAACTGAAGCTGGTCCCCGGGCATTGCGACCCGACTTGCAACTTGCATGACTGGTACGTGGGCGTGCGCAACGGCAAAGTCGAGGTGGTCTGGCCGGTGTCGGCCCGCGGAAAGGCTTATTGACGCTTGTCGCGCGCAGGAAGCGGGATGGCGCCACGATAGCCAGAGCTGTGCTTCGAGCAACCAGCCAAAAGCAGCGGCGATGTGGCTTTTTTTGTGTCCACTTCAACCGCCGCGTGCTTGCGGGACGGGTAATGCTTCTCGCGTCATGCAAATCGGGTCACCAATGACTGCGGCCGGGTCATCGATGACGCTTTTTCTCTCGTCGCCCATGCTTTCACCGTCAGCAATGACGCTCGCGCACGTCGACGATCACGCTTTGGCGGTGGATGATCACGCCTTGGCGGTGGACGATCACGCTTTGACCGTGGACTATCACGCTTTGACGGTGGACGATCACGCTTTCTCCGTCGCCATCCGCGCTTGCTCCCGTCAGTGGTCACGCTTTCACCGTCAGCGGTCACGCTTTCAGCGTCAACCGTCACGCTTTCAGCGTCAGCCGTGACGCTTTTTCCGTCATCGATGACGCTTTGACCGTCAACGATGACCGCCTCGAGTCACCGCTTTAGCCCTCTCCCATGGGAGAGGGCTGTGGCAAAAAAGGGGACGGCAAAAAAGGGGACGGAGGTAATTAAAGGTGGATAACTACCTCCGTTCCCTTAGTTCGTTTCTCTCTCCAGTTCAGTGATCCGCTGCGACCCCCATGGTCGCGGGCGGGTGCCTTGCGGCACGGGAGGTATTGGAACAGGAGGGGTCTCAGGGGGTGCGACTGCGCCTGCGGCGCCGCCAAGATTTTTACATCTGCCGATCTTGAAGCCTTTTGCGACCGGCGTATGATCGGCCG
>Ga0068865_100002643_pt1 | contig 10645 bp, 8 predicted proteins | sample KBSMisM12_FD_75293 | JGI IMG/M metagenome (GOLD analysis project Ga0068865, IMG submission 75293) | Miscanthus rhizosphere microbial communities from Kellogg Biological Station, Michigan, USA - KBS Miscanthus M1-2 | ecosystem: Host-associated > Plants > Roots > Rhizosphere > Soil ...
CGTCGTCAACACCCTCGTCGCTGCATACAAGCAGGTCGAGAAGAAGATCGGCGATCCGACCCAGCCGACCACGCTGATGGGACCGCTGAACAGTCCCGATGCCGTGCAGCGCTACACCGGTGCGATCGACAAGGCCAAGGCATCCGGCGGCAAGGTCCTGACCGGCGGCGCGGCATTGACCGATCGGCCCGGCAACTTCGTGCTGCCGACGATCATCTCGGGCCTGAAGAATTCCGACGAAGTCGTGCAGAGCGAAACATTCGCGCCGATCCTCTACGTGATGCCGTTCAAGTCGATCGACGACGCGATCGCCGCGCACAACGGCGTGCCGCAGGGTCTGTCGTCGGCAATCTTCACGCAGAACGTCAAGGCAGCCGAAGCGTTCCTGTCGAGCGCCGGCTCGGACTGCGGCATTGCCAATGTCAACATCGGCACCAGTGGCGCCGAGATCGGAGGCGCGTTCGGCGGCGAGAAGGAAACCGGCGGCGGCCGCGAATCCGGCTCCGACGCCTGGAAGACCTACATGCGCCGGCAGACCAACACGATCAACTACTCCGATGCGCTGCCGCTGGCGCAGGGCATCAAATTCGAGTTCTGATCGTCACACCAATTGGGGACGCGACAGATCCGATGAATCAGCCCGCGAGGACAATGAGCACGACCGCGATCATCAGCCTCGCATTCGGTGTCGTTTGCTGGGTCGGAATTCCATTCGTCGGCGCGCTCGTCGCTGTCATCTGCGGCCACGCCGCGCGCGCTGAAATCCGGCGCGCGCCGCCCGGCAGCATCGACGGCGAGGGACTGGCGATCGCGGGAATGATCCTCGGCTACGCTCATCTGGCGCTGATCGCGTTTCTCGTCATCCTGGTGTTCGGGTTTCTCGGCGGACTGGCGTTCTTCTCGCACTGGCACAGCTAAACCGATGATCATCGCGACCGTCGTGGCTGCAACGTGTACTCGCTAGCACGCATTTTCCTTTTCTGCCTCGATGCAGAGCTCGCGCACGATCTTGGATTGACCTCGATCGAGGCTGCGTACCGCAGCGGCTTGCATCCGTTGCTCGCGACGAAGCCGGCGCCGCTGCCGAGCAAGGTCTTCGGCCTCGACTTCGCCAATCCGGTCGGCCTCGCCGCCGGACTCGACAAGAACGGCGCGCATGTCGATGCGCTTGCGGCGCTCGGCTTCGGCTACATCGAGGTCGGCACGACGACGCCGCGCGCGCAGGCCGGCAACCCGAAGCCGCGGATGTGGCGCCTGCCGGAACACGAGGCGATCATCAACCGGCTCGGCTTCAACAACGGCGGCGTCGAAGCGCTCGTGCGCAATGTGGAAAAAGCAAAATTCTCCGGCGTGCTCGGCATCAACATCGGCAAGAACAAGGACACGCCGAACGAGAACGCGGTCGACGACTATCTGTTCTGCCTGACCCGCGTCTACGCACGCGCCAGCTACGTCACGGTCAACATCTCCTCGCCGAACACGCAGGGGTTGCGCGACCTGCAGCAGGAAGACACGCTCGAGCGCTTCCTCGGCACGCTGGTCGAGGCACGTGAACGCCTGGCGTCGAAGCACGGCCAGACCAAGCCGATGCTGCTGAAGATTGCCCCGGACCTCGGCGAATCCGAACTCGACGGCATCGCCGAGGTCGCCCTTTCGACGCGCATAGACGGCCTGATCTGCACCAATACGACTGTCGATCGCAGCGTCATTCGCGGCGCGCCCTACGCAGAAGAGACTGGAGGTTTATCCGGTAAGCCACTGTTTCAGAAAGCAACATCAGTGCTGCGTGGCATGACGCAACGCCTCGGCGGCAAGATCCCGGCGATTGGCGTGGGCGGGATACTTCGCGGAGCCGACGCGGCGGACAAGTTCGCCGCCGGAGCGAGCCTCGTCCAGTTCTACTCCGGCATGGTCTACCGCGGTCCCGCACTGATCGGCGAATGTGTGGAAGCGATTCGTGCGCGCACCAAATCGTGATGCCACCCGCATGACGTCGCTCTCGTCCACGCTCGCCGGACCCGGCTACACGCTCGTCGAGAATGCCTCGCTCGAAGGACGCAACACGTTTCGCGTGCCCGCACGAGCGGAAATGCTGATCGATGTACAGAAGCCCGGCGCTCTGGCCGAAGTACTGGCATTTCCCTACTTGAAAACGCAGCCGCTGCTGCTGCTCGGCGGCGGCAGCAACATGCTGTTCACACGCGACTGGCCCGGTGTGGTGCTCTGCGTCGCTGCGCACGGCGCGCGCATCATCGAGGATCGCGGCGACGCGGCGCTCGTGCGTGCCGAGGCTGGCGAGAACTGGAACGACCTCGTCAACTGGTCGCTCGGCCGCGGCTTCGTCGGCCTCGAAAACATGATCCTCATCCCCGGCAGCGTCGGCGCTGCGCCGATCCAGAACATCGGCGCCTACGGCCGCGAAGTGCGCGAGTTCATCGCGACCGTCGAGGCGTGGGACCGGTACAGCGGCGCGATCGTGCGCCTCGACAACGCAGCATGCGCATTCGCCTATCGCGACTCGGCGTTCAAGCGCGATCCGAACCGCTACATCATCACCGCGGTCGAATTCCTGCTGCCTCGCTCCGGCGAACTGCGCACGGACTATGCCGGCGTCGGCGCGGAACTCGCCGCGATGAACGTCGAAACCAATCCGCTGACGGTTGCCGAGGCCATCGCGCGACTGCGCACGCGCAAGCTGCCGAATCCGGCGATCGTCGGCAACGCCGGCAGCTTCTTCAAGAATCCGATCGTCGATGCGACGACCGCGGGGGACCTCAAGCGCGCCCACCCGGCGCTGCCGATGTGGCCGGCCGCCGATAGCGTGATGAAACTGTCGGCCGCGTGGCTGATCGAAGCGAGCGGACTGAAGGGACTGCGCGAGGGCGATGCGGCCGTGTCGAACCAGCACGCGCTTGTCCTGGTCAATGAGGGCCGCGCCAGCGGGGCGCAGGTGTGGACGCTGGCGCAGCGAGTGCAGGAAACCGTGGCAGAGCGCTTCGGCATCAAGCTCGAGCCCGAACCGATAGTCGTCTGAAGCAGCACGCGATCGTGAAGTGCTGCGCTTGACGCGACCGCTGCGCCCCGCGTGCGCCTCGTCACAAACGATTTCGGCAAATCGGTTACATTCGGGGCGAATGGACGCCTGAGGTAAGTACCCATGTCTTCGACGACTGCTGCCATTGCAGCCGCCGGTTCGCGCCGCCGTGTGCTGGGCACGCTGCTCGCCGCGCTGGGTATGGATGCCACGCCTGCGCAGGCGGCAATGCGCCGCCCCGGCAAGGCGCCGGTCGACACGCGTCTGGCGCAACTCGATGCCGCTAGCGCCGTTGCGGTCACGTTTTCCGGACCGCCCTCGCCCGTCGCCTGGCTCAACCGCGCGAGCTTCGGCTGCACGCAAGCCGACGTGACGGCATTCAACGCGCTCGGCGCGAGCGATTCCGCGCGCTGGACTGCCTGGCTCGACTACCAGTTCAATCTCGTCGACGACGACTCAGCCTGCAACAGCCGCATCGCCGGCGCCAATTTCCAGAGCCTGAATCTCACGCCCAACCAGTTGTGGACGACATTCCACTCCGACACGGCGAACTACAACCATCGCATGCTGCCGGTCGCGGAAGTCGAATGCGCGACGCTCATCCGGCAGACCTACAGCAAGCACCAGCTGTTCGAAGTCATGGTCGATTTCTGGCACGACCATTTCAGCGTGTTCGGCTGGGACTACGACGGCGGCCCGATATTTCCGGCGTTCGACGCGCTGTTCCGCGACACGACGCCGGGCAACGGGGTGTTCGGCAATTTCAAGTCGTTGCTGATGGCCGTGTGCGAGTCGGCGTCGATGATGTACATGCTCGACCTGTATTCGAGCTTCGCCGCCGGCCCGAACGAAAACTACGCGCGCGAGTTGTGCGAGCTGCATACGCTCGGTGCGATCAACTATGCCGGCGTCGTCGATCCGGATCCCTACAGCGGCGTCTATCCGATTCCGATGGTGACGGCAGCGGATGGCTCGTCGATCCGCGCCATGTATGTCGACGACGACGTCTACAACGCGACGACCGCACTGACCGGCTGGACGATCTCGCAGAGCACCTGGCAGGTCGGCAGCGATCCGAACCCCGGCACGTTCGAGTACGTCGACTCGCTGCACTACGACAAGGTCACGACGACGTTCCTGAACCGCTACATCGGCGCCAACACCGGCATCAGCGCCGGCCAGAACATCTTCAACTGGCTGTCGATCCATCCCGGCGTCGCCACGTTCATCGCCACGAAACTGTGCCGCCGCCTCGTCGGTGACAACCCGTCGGCCTCGCTGATCAGCACCGTCGCCAACGTATTCATGCAGAACTACCAGGCGCCGAACCAGTTGCAGCTCACGACGCAGGCGGTGCTCACGTCGAACGAATTCCTGAGCAGCTACGGCCTGAAGATGAAGCGCCCGGGCGTGGCCTTCGTCGGCGCGCTGCGCGCCTGCGGGGCCGACTTCACGCCGGTGCCGGACCTGGACAATCCGACCTACGTTTCCGGCCAGTGGACCACGACCGACTCGCTGCTCTGGGCGCTGCAGAGTGCCGGCCACCGGCCGTTCTACTGGCCGGCGCCGAACGGCTACCCGGACACGCAGACGGCCTGGTCCAGCACCGGCACGCTCGGGCTCACGTTGCGCATGCTCGCGTACCTCCTCGAATCGACGCAGGACCGCAACGTCGCCGGTTCGCCGTTCATCGCCGACGTGCAGGCGCAGACGCTGGCGGCGATACCCGTTGCCGCGAATCGCACCGCCGCGAACGTCGCCGGGCTGTGGTGCGATTGCATCCTCGGCTACCGCCCGGCAAATGTATACAACACGGCAGTGGACTTCCTGCGCCAGAACGCGCTCGCGACCGACGCACTCGACCTGACGACCGACACCTGGAATTCGGCAAGCCTCAAGCTTCACTACACGAAATCGCGCCTGCGTTCGATGGTCGCGCTGATCCTGTCCAGCCCCGATTTCCTGACGCGCTGAGGATGCCGCGATGAGCACAATACAGTTGGATCGCCGCGATTTCCTGAAGGGCTGCTGCGCGGCGACGCTCGCCGGCAGCGGTCACGCCGCGTTCGCCGCGACGGACAGCACGACGCAGGACACGCTCGTCGTTGTCTTCCTGCGCGGCGCGATGGACGCGCTGAGCCTGCTGTCGCCGGGCCAGAACCATCCCGCCCGCGCCGACTACGAAGCGAACCGCGACGCCACGCGCGTGCCCTACTCCGGCACCGGGGCCGGCCTGCCGCTCGGCGCCACGAACTGGCAGCTGCACCCGCGCGCCGCGGCGCTGAAGACGCTGTACACGCAAGGCCATCTCGCACTCGTCGTCGGCGCCGGACAGATGGCGCCCAATCCGGTCGTGCGCAGCCACTTCGAGGCGCAGGCCAATCTCGAGATCGGCGTCGGCGGCGGCACCGGCAGCGGCATCGGCTGGCTCACGCGCCATCTCATGAGCGCGAGCCTGCCGGCCAACGTGCCGGTACCCGCGGTCAGCATGGGCAGCATCACCCCATCGAGCCTGCTCGGCAGCACCGAGGCGATCACGATGAACAGCGGCCAGGATTTCCGCCTCGACCTCGGCAACTGGCCGTGGAATTCCGCCGACGATTACCAGCCGGCGATTGCCGGCTTGAAGGGCGTCGCCGACGTGCTGCCGTCGCTCTGGCAGTCGAGCACGCTGCCGCTCGCGCAGGCCGGTCTGTCGGCGCTCGATGCGCTGAGTCTGTTCCGCTCGATCAACTTCGGCACGTTCCACGCGAGCAGCAACACAGCCGGCTACCAGCCGTCGGGCGGCGCGAACTACGGCACCGGCGGCTTCGGCCTGCAACTGCAGAACATTGCGCAACTGGTCAAGCGCAATGTCGGCCTGCGCATCGCGACCGTCGATCTCGGCGGCTGGGACACGCACAATGGCCAGGGCAGTCCGGCCAACAGCTACGATTATTTCGGCAACCAGGTGCAGGTGTTGAACGACGGCCTCAATGCGTTCTACACCGACCTTTCGACCGACGCCGCCGGCAACTACATGAAGAACGTCAGCGTCGTCACCGTCAGCGAGTTCGGCCGGCGCGTGCAGGAGAACGCATCCGGCGGTACCGATCACGGTTACGGCACGGTGATGCTCGCCCTCGGCGCATCGGTCAACGGCAACCAGATCTACGGCACGTTCCCGGGCCTTGCCAGCGATCAGTTGTTCGAAGGTGCCGACGTTGCCGTGACGACCGACTATCGCCGCGTGCTGGCCGAAGCGTTGGTCGCGCGGCTCGGCAACGCGAATGTCGGCTACGTCTTTCCCGGCTACTCGGGCTACTCGCCGCTCGGGATCTTTCAGTCGTCGGTCCTCGCCGACACGGTATTCAAGTCCGGTTTCGACTGATACCCCGCCAACGACGCACGGCGAGCTGGCTTGAGTCGATGCCCGGGACGCGCACTTCGAAAGCACGCATCCCGGACAGTTCGAACGAGCTTACTTGCGCTTGCACACTCCGCTGGCAAGCTGCTGCGGCACGTAATCAGGCAAATCGGCAGGATCGACCGCGAACACGAAGAAGCGATTCGGATTGTCGATGCCGGCCGGGTGGTTGCTGTCGGTCACGGTGCCAATGAAGTCGTTGTCGTTGGCGACGATGAAGGTGTGCTTCGTGTCGCCGTCGACGACGATGTCCGGCCCGAACGCCGTGCCTTCGAGCTTCGCCGGAATGTCGTTGCTGTTGAAGCCGTGTGCGTTGAGCACCGTCACGATGTCGAGGAACTGCGTCTTGCCCACGGCCGCCGGCGCGAGCGCAGCTTCGCCGGTCAGTCCGCTGACGTCCTGCTGTCCGTCGAGATCGACCCTGAAGATTTTCTTGAACGCGGCCGTCGAATCGTCGCCGAGGCCCTTGCCGTCGCGTTCGTCGAGCAGGAACTCGTGCCCGTTGATGGCGACGATATCGCTGACCGTCGGATACTTCGGCTTGCTGGAGCTGCCGATGTTGGTCAGCGGATAGGCGTACTGGGCCGTCGCTCCGGTGATCAGGTCGATCTTCAGGATGCGCGTGTACGCGCCGTTCGTGCCGCCGTCCTGCGCGAGCGGACTCTGCATCACGCCGTACAATGTGTTGCCGTCCGGCGATATCGCCAGACCTTCCATGCCCTTGTTCGAAATCCGGCCGCCGGCGGTATTGTCGGCGATTTCGTCGTCGCCGTTCGCGCGCAGGTTCGAGATCGCGAACGAGTCTGGCACCGGAACGACCAGCGTGCGCTGCCCGGTCTTGCGGTTGAAACGGTAGATGTACGGGCCGTACTCGTCGGAAATGAACACGTTCGCACCATCGCTGCTCACGCGGATGCTCTCCGGATCGAAGCGCGCGTCGAGCGCGTCAGTCGACAACTGCGATGCGTCGAAGTTGTCCGAGCGCCCGGTGAAGTAGTTCGTGTGGTCCGTACTGTTGAGTGCCGGTGCGCCGCTTGACAGTCCGGCCAGTGCGCCGTCGCCATAGACGAGCGGCTGCGCCGTGCGCAGCAGAGTCGTCGCAGTCAACGTGAGGTTCATGTCGAACGGCAGCGTGTGCGTGCCCGACACCAGCTCGAACGACAGCGTGTGGAAGCGATTGATGTACGAAGCCGTGTCGCTGACCGGCGTGTCGTACTGAATCGCATTCGGGCCGCGATCCGGCACGGCGACCAGCGTGTTGCAACCCGCGTAGGCGATGCCCGAGCCGATGCCGCCGAACAGATTGCCGGGTGCGCCATTCTCGAGCGGCGCCGATGTCTGCGTGGCGAGATCGCCGACATGACCGTCGAGCGAACCGACCGCGATCAGGTCGACCGCCGCGTATGCCGACGGCGCGGCGAAGGCGGCGGCGAGTGCCAGGTACAGCAATTTGCGTGGATGCGTCACGGTGAATCTCCTCGACTGTGGAATTCCAGCCGGCACGCTCGCCGATTTTTGTTGCGCGCTGATGACGAAGGGATGGCGCCAGCTTCCAACCTCGTCCTTTTGCCACGCAGACACGCACTTGCTGCATCGTCCTGTCACGTCCTGGTAAATGTTGGTAAAGAAGACAGCGCACGCCCGCCCGCTTGCCGGAGTCGCGCGCTGCGGAGCGATTTTCTTCGTATCCTTGACGAGTGCGATCCGCAGCATTCGTGCGCGGCACGCCGTATCGTCGATTCCTGACTGAGAAGGAAACATTCATGCGCATCGCACCTCTGGCCGCTTTCGTCCTCGCTGCCCTGCTGCCCATCGCGGGCGCGGGCGCGGACCAACCGCCGCAGGCGGAAAAGTCGCCGCTGCTGCAATCGATCGCCGGCAACGTCAAGGCGGACGAACTGCGCGCGGCGATTGCAAAGCTCGTCGGCTTCGGCACGCGGCACACCTTGTCGGATACCAAGTCGAACACGCGCGGCATCGGCGCGGCCCGGCGCTGGGCGAAGAGCCGCTTCGAGGAATTCAACAAGCGCTGCGAGGGCTGCCTGCAGATCGAGATGCCGGAGCAGACCGTGACCGGTGAGCGGATTCCCCAGCCTTCTGCGATCGTTGACGTGCTCGCAATCCAGCGCGGCACGAGCGATCCGGATCGCGTCATCGTCATTTCCGCACACATCGATTCGCGCGTGACCGACGTCATGAACGTCACCAGCGACGCGCCCGGCGCTGACGACGACGGCTCCGGGACGGCAGCCGTCATCGAAGCCGCGCGCGTGCTGTCGCAGCACAAGTTTCCGGCAACGCTCGTCTACGCCGTGCTCTCGGGCGAGGAACAAGGCCTTTACGGCGGCAAGCTGCTCGCGCAGTACGCGAAAGATCATCACTGGAACGTCGAGGCTGCGCTGAACAACGACATCGTCGGCAATTCGACCGGCACCAATGGCGTCAAGGACGACACGCACGTGCGTGTATTCTCCGAAGGCACGCGCTCGACCGAAACGCCTGAGCAGGCGACACGCCGGCGCTACAACGGCGGCGAAGTCGACAGCCCGTCGCGCAATCTCGCGCGCTACATCAGCGGCCTTGCCGACACGTACCTGACCAACTTCAGCGTGCGCATGGTCTACCGTACCGACCGCTACGGCCGCGGCGGCGACCAGGTGCCGATGCTGGCGGCCGGCTATCCCGCGGTGCGCTTCACCGAGGCGATCGAGAACTACCAGCGCGAACACCAGGATCTGCGCAGTGTCGACGGCGTGCGCTACGGCGACGTGCTCGATGCGGTCGATTTTCCCTACCTCGCGCAGGTCGCGCGCCTCAACGCAATCACGATGGCCGCACTGGCTTCCGCGCCGCCGCCGCCCACCGACGTGAAGATCGAAGGCGCCGTGTCGATGGACACGACCGTGAGCTGGACTGCCGTGCCCAGCGCCACCGGCTATCGCGTCTGGTGGCGCGACACCACGGCGCCGCAGTGGACCAACAATCGATTCGTCAACGACGCCCATCCTGTCGTCCTCAAAGACGTGAACATCGACGATTGGTTCTTCGGGGTTTCGTCGGCTTCAGCGGATGGATTCGAAAGCCCGGTCGAATTTCCCGGGCCTGCGGGAGCGTTCAGCGCACCGCCGAGCGCCGCCGAGGCGAAATAGCCTGACTTTTCCGTATCCGGTATCCGCCCTGCCTGGACACGGTTCGCGAGCCAGCAATTGCCTGGCGCGTTATATCGCGCAACTACGTTCTTCGTGTTGAACAACAACGAATGACATCGGGCGAAAGTTCCGATGTCGCAGTCATCCCATGCGCATCTTGTTGCCGGTAGTACGGCTTGCGCGAGCAGCCGTAGTTATCGGGCGTCGAAGCGCCTGACAGTCAACCGAAGAGAGAACCATGAAGATCTATCGAATTGGTATCGCCGCACTGGCAATCCTGGCTGGTGCAATTTCCGCGCAGGCGCACGAGTACGATCCGGGCGGAAAGATCGTCGTGAGTTGCAAGGAAGGATGGGCTCCGTACATGGCCGATGTTGCGCACGCCGTCGAGCGCAGTCATTACTGGGCGACGCCGGGCGCGCGCAAGGAGATGCTCACGATCTCGCGCGAGGCCTGCGCATCGGGAGCGAAGAGGGTGGCGTTCGTGCCGCCGGCGGATCAGCGCTATGGAGCGGTGACGAAGGACTAGGATTTGAGGATTCGCAGAATCCCACTCCCGAAGGAGTGGGCAAGTCTTCCCTTCTCCCACCGGGAGAAGGTGGCGCGCGAGCGCCGGATGAGGGTCGGGGTCGGCTCGACGTAGGGTTCGACTCGACGTCGGTTACGTTCTACGTCGATGAATTCCCGAACCCCTCTCCCACCGGGAGAAGGGCTAACGCTCTGCCGTTGAGGCGAGCGCTCAGCTTTCGCAGTTGAAGTAGATCAGATGATCGGGGTTCAGGGCGATTGCCTGGCCGAGGCTGATGATGCCGCTGCGGCGCAGGTGCACCTCGTCGCGGTGCAGACGCAGTTCTTCGTCGTCGCCGAACTTCACGTAGGTGCCGTTCGTGGAGCGGTCCGAGAGCGTGAACAGGCCGCGCTTGCATTCGATCAGGGCGTGGTTGCGCGATACCCACTCGGCTTCGACCATCAAGCTGCTGGTGACGTCGCGGCCGAGCGTGAACGGCGGCGCCAAATCGTCGATTTCCAGCCCCTTGCCGCGATAGCGCAACTGCA
>Ga0068865_100002645_pt1 | contig 10639 bp, 13 predicted proteins | sample KBSMisM12_FD_75293 | JGI IMG/M metagenome (GOLD analysis project Ga0068865, IMG submission 75293) | Miscanthus rhizosphere microbial communities from Kellogg Biological Station, Michigan, USA - KBS Miscanthus M1-2 | ecosystem: Host-associated > Plants > Roots > Rhizosphere > Soil ...
CCAGCCGCGATTTCGCGGGCCAGCGGTTCCTGCGGCATGTGGCGGCCGATACGCCCTGGACCCCGCACGGCGACACCGGCTTCGAGCGCTGCGAGACGGCCATGGCCGAGGCCACCGGCGACCTCGCGGCGGTGCGGGTGATCCGCCCGGGCGCCGCGCGCGCCCTCTCCGTCGTCGCCGCGGGCGAGCTGCAGTTCGGGTTCGTGCTGGAGGGCGCAGCGACGCTGGACCACGCCGGCGCGCATCGGCTCGGTCGCGCCGACGCGTTCGTGGTCCCGCCCGGGGAGACGTGGGGTCTCGCCCAGGCCAGCGACGACCTGCGCGTGCTCGAGGTGGTGCTTCCGGCTACGGCCTGAGGATCATGCCAGCGCGGCCTTGCGGAAGGCGTCGTGAAGCTCGCCCGGCGCGGTCGCCAGCGCCTTCGGCGCGAACGCGCCGCCGTCGGTGTTGATCACGCTGGCGATGGTGACCTGGTCGTCGGTGAGGGTCTCCAGGTGGGAGGCGAAGCCCTGGATGCCGCCGTCGTGGGAGACGCAAGGCCGCCCGTCGCGGGGCTCCAGTCCGATGCCGTAGCCGTAGTGGACCGGCTCGCGCGCGCCGCGCCGCAGCGCCGTCGGCAGCTCACCGTTCGCCAGGCGGACCGGCGTCAGCATCTCCTTCAGAGCCTCGGCGGGCAGCACCTTGCCGCCCAGCAGGGCGGCGTGCCACGCGCAGAGGTCCTCGGTGGTCGCGCGCATGTTGCCGGCTCCGCCGGGGAAGCTCATGGCGATGAACGAGGCGTTGCGGAAGCCGCCGACGTCCGGCCGCGCGTTCGAATAGCCGTTGGCCCGGTTCGGCACGACCTCGCCGGCGTCGTCGACCGCGGTGTGCGTCAGGCCCAGCGGCGCGAACAGCCGCTCGCGCATCACCTGAGCGTAGGCCTTGCCGCTGACCCGCTCGATGATCACCCCCAGCAGGACATAGGCGGTGTTCGAATAGCGCCAGTCCGTCCCGGGCTCGTAGGCGAGCGTCTCGCTGGTCGGCTTCATCGCCTCGACCAGCTGGGTGGTGTTGCGGTCCACGCGGCTCGCCTGCAGGAACTGGTTGAACTCGACGGCGGTGTAGTTGCCGAGGCCCGACGTGTGGCTGAGCATCCGGCGCAGGCCCAGCCGCTGGGCGTTGGGGAATTCCGGCAGATAGACCGCCAGGTTGTCGTTCAGCGACAGCTTGCCCTCCTGGGCCAGCTGCAGGATCACGCTGGCGGTGAACTGCTTGGTGATCGAGCCGATGCGGCAGACGCTGGCCGGCGTCATCGGTGTCGCGGTCTCGATGTCGGCGAGGCCGAAGCCCTTGGAGAACACCATGGCCCCGTGGCGTCGCACGCTGACCTGTAGGCCGGGCGCCAGCTTGTCGGCCACGATCCGGTTGGCCACCGCCTCGGCCGCGGCCCAGCGCGACGTCGCCGGCTTGGCCGCCTTGGCCAACGCGGGCGCGGCTGCCGCCGCCAGCATCCCCGCCAGCGAAGTCCGTCGCGTGAAGTCCATCCGCCCCTCCCGAATTACGTTTGTCAGATTGTGCGCGATCCGCGCCCCTGTGCAATGGTCAAGAAAACCAGCGGAGGGCCCATGGCCAAGGATCATCTGGACGCGGAAGCCGTCCGCGCCGCCCAGGGCGTGCTGGACGCCTTCATGAAGGCCTTCAACGCCCGCGACATCCCGGCCTGGCAGGACACTTTCAACTTCCCCAGCGTGCGGCTGGCCAGCCAGGGACTGGTGATCCTGAACAAGGCCGACGTCAGCGCCGACCGCTTCAACGCCGGCTCGCTGGCCGAGTGGGACCATTCGGCCTGGGACCGCCGCGAGGTCATCCACGCGGGCCCCGACAAGGTGCACATCGACACGCGCTTCACCCGCTACCGCAGGGACGGCTCGGTGATCGGCGGCTTCGATTCGATCTACGTGGTCACCCGCCAGGACGGCCACTGGGGCATCAAGATCAGGTCCAGCTTCGCGCCCTAGCGCCTGGCGCTACTTCCGCTCGTCCAGCCAGTCCTTGATGGTCCGGTTCACCTGGGCCTCGGCGTCGTGCTGCACCCAGTGCCCGGCGCTGGGGTACATGACGATGGTCGTGTCGGCGTCGACGAAGTTCCAGGTGCCCGAGTGGCCGGCGGCGTTCAGGGCGGTGTCCTTCATGCCGTGCAGCACCAGCACCGGGACCTTGATCTTCGGATAGCTGACCGGCGGCGGCGCGGGATCGCCGGGCGCGATGCGCGGATAGTTGGCGCGGTAGTAGTTCATCATCGCGGCGAAGTCCGAGCGGCCGAAGGCCTCCAGGTAGCCGGCCTTCTCGGCCGGGTTCTTGTTGGCCATGGACGCCAGTCGCTCGGCGGTCAGCTGCTTCTCCGAGCCTTCCTTCTGGAAGTTGCGGGCGTACTGGCTGTTGACCTGCTGGTCCTTGTTGGTGGCCAGCTCGCGCGCCATGCCCGCGGGGTGCGGCACGGCCATGATCACCAGCTTGTTCACCAGCTCGGGCCGGTTCAGCACCGTCTGCCAGGCGATGGCCGCGCCCCAATCGTGGCCCACCACCACAGCGTTCTTCTGGCCCTCGGCGGCGATCACCGCGGCCACGTCGCCGATCAGGTTCGGCATGGCGTAGGCCGCCACGCCCTGCGGCTTGTCGGAGAGGTTGTAGCCGCGGGTATCCAGCGCGGCCACGCGATAGCCGTCGGCGCTCAGTGTCGCCATGAGGGGCTTCCAGGTCGCCCAATAGTCGGGGAACCCGTGGATCATCACCACAAGCGGCCCCTTGCCCTCGACGACGTAGTGGATCTTCACGCCGGCGTTCTCGGCGTACTTGTCCGTGAACTTGGCCGCCGCCGCCGCCGGCGCCTTGCCCGGCTTGGCCACTGTCGCCGGCGCCACGGCCAGCATCGTCGTCGCGGCCAGAGCGGCGGCCAGGGTCACCTTGAGCATCGTCGGAGCCTCCCTTGAGGCGGTCAGCCTAGCACGGCTTACGACGTAAGCCAGGACCCGATCACATACCGGGCGACGCATACTATGTGCTAGACAGTGTATGACACACAGTATATGACGCACAGCATGCCGAACGATCTTGATATCTTCGAGAGCCTTCGCCTGGAGCTGCGCCGCGGATCCTTGATCCTGGCCGTGCTGGGCCACCTGAAGCGCGAGCACTACGGCTACACCCTGCGCAAGGCGCTGGCCGACGCCGGCGTGGAGATCGACGAGGGCGCGCTCTATCCGATGCTGCGCCGTCTGGAGTCCCAGGGGCTGCTGACCAGCGAGTGGCGCGAGGAGGAGCGGCGTAACAAGCGCTTCTACCGTCTGTCACCCGACGGCCGCGCGGTGCTGGGCCGCCTCACCGACGAGTGGGAGGCGCTGAACGCCTCGATCACCGACATCCTCAAGGGAGGCGCCTGATGGACCTCGTCGAACGCTACCTGGCGGCGGTCGATCCCTGCGCCGCGCGGCGGCCGGGCGATCTCGCCGTCGACCTTCGCCGGCTGCTGCTGGCCCGTATCGAGGCGCGTGAGACGGCGCTGGGCCGCCCGCTCGACACCGCGGAAGCGGCCGCCGAACTGGTCGGCTTCGCCCGGCGCCTGGTGGCCGAGGCCCGCGCCGTAATGCTCCGCTTCGAAACCGCCTGCCTGGGTTGCGAGACCCGCACGCTGAACACCCCGCAAGGGAGATCCTGATGGACCTCATCGAACGCTACCTGGCCGCGGTCGCGCGGCAGCTCCCGGCCAAGCAGGCCGCCGACATCCGCGCCGAACTGGGCGACATCCTGCTGTCGCGGGTCGAGGAACAGGAGGCGCGGCTGGGCCGCCCGCTCGAGCGGGCCGAGGTGGAAGCTCTGCTGATCGACTTCGGCAATCCGCTGTCGGTCGCTGGCCGCTACCGCAAGACCCAGCACCTGATCGGGCCGGAGGTGTTCCCCTACTGGTGGGCGGCGATCAAGGTGATGCTGGCGGTCGTGGCCGGCATCTATCTGGTGCTGATCATCATCGGCGCTCTGGCCGACGCGACGCCGAAGGACTTCAATGCGCGTGTTCCGTCGGCCGCCGTCGTGGTGGTCTACCTGTTCGGCCTAATCACCCTGGGCGCCGCGGCCTTCGAACGGTTCGGCAAGGTCCAGGCGCTGCAGACGTGGAAGCCGTCGCGGCTGCCCCCGGCGGTCGGCAAGCGGCGGTCGCCTTTCGAACTGGGCTTCGAGATCGCCTGGAACATCGTGTTCCTCGGCTGGTGGCTTGGCGCCTACAAGTTCCGCGACCTGATCCATCCGCCCTATCCGGACTTCATGGACGTGAGCCTGGCGCCGGTCTGGGCGACCTGGAGCTGGGCGATCGTCGTCTTCATCGCCTCGGAGATCGCCGCCGACGTGCTGGCGCTCGCCCGGCCGGACTGGCTTGCGACGAACACCGCGATACTGACCGTCCGCTATCTGTTCGCCATCGCCGTCTTCGGCGCGATCCTGCGCGCCGGGCATTGGATCGTGGTCAAGGCTCCGATCATGCCGCCCCATGAGCAGGTGCTGCTGCAGGCCAATTTCGACCGGGGCATGCAGATCGGCATCACCGTCACCGTCATCGGAATGGCGGCGCGGATCGCGCTGGAGGTCTGGCGCCTCTGGCGCGCCCGCCAGCTGTTGGCCGCGCCCGGCTCGGCGCAGGCTGCGCGCGGCTAACCCGGCCCCACGAAGAACCGGGCGGGCGGCGGCGAGGGCCACGCCCGGGCGTTCTCGATCGCTATCGCTACTTCTTGGTCTCGTTCTCGACGTGGCCCGCCACGGCGCCGGCCGCGCCGCCCACCACCGCGCCCACCGGGCCGGCCACCACAGCCCCGCCGACGGCGCCGGCCGCGGCCTTTTGTTCGGTGGTCGTGTTGCAGGCCCCCAGGCCCATCAGGGCGGCGGTCGCCGCCAGCAGACCGATCGTCTTGCGCATGGTCTCAACTCCTCTCGCGAGTGACGCGCGGACAAACGAAACGGCCAGGCTTGGGGTTCCGGGCAACGTGGTTACTGGCCCGTGAATTGCGGGGCTCCAGGCCAGACGGATCATAAGGGAACACTTCGCCAGACCTGCGGCGAAGTCGCGCGATTTCATGCTGCACTGCAATACAAGCTTGCCAAATCGGGCGAAGTTGTTCATACAACCTTTACCATTTGCCGTCGCCTGCCCCCAGACATCCCGGGCAGGCCAGCCGGCGACCGCTTCCAGCATGTGTAGGGGCGGCGCGGCGACATCTGTCGGGGGGCGCAAGGCGCCTTCGTCGTTTAGGACGTCTCTGTTTTGTCAGTAGGAACGCAGGTTCGCGCCGATCGGCGCGGGCTGTTCAGCGCCGCTTTGGTTGGCGCCAGCATCGGGCTGGGCCTGGGCGCAACCTTCCTCGTGGGAGGCCTGAATCAGGCCATCGCGGGCCATGTCCAGGCGGCGCGGATCGCGCACCAGGCGGCCGGCGAGTTGTCGGAAACCATGTTGCAGCGCGAAATCGCGCGCCTTGATCCGGCTGCGCTGAATCTGGCCCGGGCGCATGACGCCCTGACGGTCGCCGATGTCTCGGCTGGTCCCGCCCAGGCCTGGCCGGGCCGCTTCGGCGCCCGCTTCCCGGTCGGCCGCCACCCCTCGGCCCTCGACAACGCCCGCGACCTCGATTGCCTGACCGAGGCGGTCTATTTCGAGGCCCGCGGCGAGCCCGCCCGCGGCCAGGCCGCCGTCGCCCAGGTGGTGATGAACCGGCTGGCCAGCCCCAACTTCCCCAAGACCGTCTGCGGCGTCGTCTTCCAGGGCGCCTCTCACCCAGGCTGCCAGTTCAGCTTCGCCTGCGACGGTTCCATGCGCCGCGGCCTGGAAATGGACGCCTGGGACCGCGCGCGCCAGGTCGCCGAGCGCGTCCTGGCCGGGGTCGCCGGCGGCGGCATCGGCTCGGCCACCCACTTCCACACCATCGACGTCCAGCCCTACTGGGGCCCGACGATGCTGCGCGTCGCCCAGGTGGGCCTGCACGTGTTCTACCGGCCGAACCCGCACGCCCAGGTCCTGGCCGTTGCTGACCCTGCGCCTGCGCCCGCCCGTCCGGCCGCAGTGGAGCACGCCGTCCTGACCAGCCAGCCCGGCGCGCCGGTCGGAAACCTCCGGCTCGCTTCGACGATCGAGAAGACGCTTGAGGCGCCCGCCGCCGCGCCGCACGGCGAGGCGGCTCCGGCCAGGGCCCAGCCGTCCCAGCCGGAACCGGCCGTCAGCTCCCAGTCCGCCGCGGACGCCGCCTTCTGACCGCGGGCGGCGAAGATCGGCCTTGCCGCCATGCCCGCCGCCCCCGAAGCTTCGCCGTCCCATTCTGACGCGACGATGGAGCTGAACGGTGTCCCAAGCTCACGACGATCTGGCCCAGCAGCTCCTCGCCTGCCCGTATGACCGGCTCAACGACGTCCAGAAGAGCGTCATCGATCTGATCGCCACCGAGGAGCCCAGCACCGTCGATCCGATGCTGCGGCATGACGAGCGCACCTTCGGCCAGCGGCTCGCCGACCGGGTCGCGGCGATCGGCGGCTCCTGGGGCTTCATCATCGCCTTCGGCCTGACGCTCGCGCTCTGGATGGGCTGGAACGAGCTGACCAAGGGCGGACGCCTGGCGTTCGACCCCTATCCGTTCATCTTCCTCAACCTGATGCTGTCGATGCTGGCGGCCATCCAGGCGCCGGTGATCATGATGAGCCAGAACCGGGCGGCGGCGCGCGACCGCGAGGCGGCCGAGCACGACTACCGGGTCAACCTGCGCGCCGAGCTGGAGATCATGCGCCTGCACGACAAGATGGACGCGCTCCGCGAGCAGGAGATGCTGGAGCTGCTGAAGCGGCAGAACGAGGCGATCAAGCTGCTCAAGGCCCAGGTGGCGAGCCTCACAGCCAAACGCTAGCGGAGCCTCAAGCTGAACTCCGCGTTCAGCCTGCATGCCCAAAGCCCAGACTGCCAGGTCCGGCGCCCCGACGGCGCCGGAAAAGCAGCCCGATCGCCCGAAACTCCGCGAGGTGCTGGGCCCCGGCCTGATCACCGGCGCCTCCGACGACGACCCCAGCGGCATCGCCACCTATTCCCAGGTCGGCGCGCAGTTCGGCTTCAACATGGCCTGGACGCTGCTGTTCAGCTGGCCCCTGATGTGCGCGATCCAGGAGATCAGCGCGCGGATCGGGCGCGTCACCGGGCGCGGCGTCGCCGGCAATCTGAAACGGCACTATCCGCGCCCGATGCTTCTTGGCCTCGTCCTGCTGCTGCTTATCGCCAATACGATCAACCTGGGCGCGGACCTGGGCGCCATGGCGGCCGCCCTGAAGCTGGTGATCGGCGGCCCGCAGCTCCTCTACGTGGCGGCCTTCGCCGTGATCTCCGCCGTCCTCGAGGTCTTTGTCCGCTACGCCCGCTATGTCTCGGTGCTGAAGTGGCTGACGCTGGCGCTCTTCGCCTATGCGGGCGTGGCCTTCGTGAGCCACGTGCCCTGGGGCACGGTGGCCCTGAGGCTGGTTGCGCCGCAGATTGATTGGACCCCGGCCTACATCACATCGGTGGTGGCGATCCTGGGCACGACCATCAGCCCTTACCTGTTCTTCTGGCAGGCCGAGGAGGAGGTCGAGGAGGTCAAGGAGCGGCCTAGGGCGAAGCCGCTGCGCAGGGCGCCCAGCCAGGCGCCGAAGGAGTTCACCCGCATCAAGTGGGACACCCGGATCGGCATGGCGCTCTCCAACGTCGTCGCGCTGTTCATCCTCGTGACCTGCGCGGCGACGCTGCACGCCCACGGGGTCACCGACATCCAGACCTCGGCCCAGGCGGCCGAGGCCCTGCGTCCCATCGCCGGGCCCGCGGCCTTCTTCATCTTCGCCCTCGGCATCGTCGGGACGGGACTCTTGGCGGTGCCGGTGCTGGCCGGTTCGGCCGCCTACGCGGTCGGCGAGGCCTTCGGCTGGCACGTCGGGCTGGCGCGAAAGCTTCGGCGCGCTCCGGCCTTCTACGCGGTGATCGTGCTCGCGATGATCGTCGGCGCGGCGCTCAACTTCACCCCGATCGATCCGATCAAGGCGCTCTTCTGGACCGCCGTCATCAACGGCGTGGTGGCCGTGCCGGTGATGGTCCTGATGATGCTGATCGGCGGGCGCATCGACGTCATGGGCCGGTTCACCCTGGGCCGGGGTCTGACAGCCGTGGGCTGGCTTGCGACCGGCGTCATGGCCGTGGCGGTCGCGGCCATGTTCGTCACCATGGCGATGGGCGGCGCTTAAGCCCGTGCGGCGCGCCGCAGGGCCTGCGGCGGCTGGCCGAAGGCGCGCAGGAAGGCGCGGCGCATGCGCTCCGGATCGCCGAAGCCCGCCGCCTCGGCCACCCGGTCGATCGGCTCGTGCGTGGTCTCGACCCGCAAGCGCGCGGCCTCCAGGCGCAACCGCTCCACGGCCTTGGCCGGCGTCAGTCCGGTTTCGGCGGCGAAGGCGCGGGCGAAGTGGCGCGGGCTCATGGCGGCCCGGTCGGCCAGAGTCTCGACGTTCAGCCGGTCGGCCAGCCGCTCGCGCACCCAGTCCATCAGCTCGGCGAACCGGCCGTTGACGCCGCCCATGTCGAGCAGGGCCGAGAACTGCGACTGCCCGCCCGGCCGACGGTGGTGGACCACCAGCTGCTGGGCCGTGCGCCGCGCGACCTCGACGCCGTGGTCGGCCTCGATCAGCGCCAGCGCCAGGTCGATCCCCGCGGTGATCCCGGCCGAGCTCCAGAGCTCCCCCTCGCGCACGAAGATGCGGTCCGGCTCCAGCCGCACCTTCGGAAATCGCCGCTGGAAGTCGTCGGTGCGGCTCCAGTGGGTCGTGGCGCGAAGGCCGTCTAGCAGCCCACCCTCGGCCAGGAGGTAGGCCCCCGAACAAATGCTGGCGACGCGGCGGACGTCGCCGGCGCGACGGCGGATCCAGTCGACGGTGGGGCCGAGCGTCGCGAACCGGTCGCAGCCGATGCCGCCCGCCACCAGCAAGGTGTCGTAGGCCGCCTCGTCCAGGTCGCGGGCCACCAGCCGGACGCCGGAGGACGAGGCGACCTCGCCGCCGCCGTGGGCCAGCAGCTCGATCCGATAGCCGCCGCCCGTCATCCGCGACGCGATCTCGAAGGCGGAGATCGGGCCGGTGGCGTCCAGCAGCTGGAAGTCCGGGAACACCACCACGCCGAGAGTCCGGGTCATGTCATTTTCCGAGGTAACTTTGTCATTTCGGCCAAACCCTAGGCCTGGGATGGTGGCGACGTCAAATGTCAGGATCGCGCCCATGCCCACGCCCGCCCAGCGCCTCTCGATCGTCATCCCGCTCTATCCGGACGTCACCCAGCTCGACTTCACCGGCCCGCACCAGGTGCTGAGCCGCGCGCCGGGCGCCGACGTCACCGTGGCGTCCATGGGCGGCGTCGACATCGCGACCGAAGGGCTGAGGTTCTCGGGTCTTGCGAACCTCGCGCGCATCGAGCGCTGCGACGTTCTCCTGGTCCCAGGCGGCCTGGGCACGGCTGAGGCCATGCTGGACCGCGCGTTCATGGGCCAGATCCGGCGGCTCGGCGCGGGCGCGACCTACCTGACTTCGGTCTGCACCGGCTCGCTGATCCTGGCCGCGGCGGGGTTCCTGACCGGCAAGCGCGCAGCCTGCCACTGGGCCTGGCGCGAGCTGCTCGTCCCCTTCGGCGCGATCGTCGACGAGGCCCGGGTGGTCCGCGACGGCAACATCATCACCGGTGGTGGCGTCACCGCGGGGATCGACTTCGCCTTCACGGTGCTGGCGGAGCTGGCCGGCGAGGACTACGCCAAGACCATCCAGCTGGCCCTGGAGTACGCGCCGCAGCCGCCGTTCGAGGCCGGGCGGCCGGAACTGGCCCCGCCGAACGTGCTCGCCGCCTACAAGGGCCTGGCTGCCCGAACGCTGGACAGCCGCCGCGCCGCCGCCGCCGAGGCCGCGCGACGCCTGCTGGCCGCCTAGCTTGGCCGCGGGGCGAGGCCTATCTAGCGGTGATGTCCGAAGCGCGCATCGTCATCGTCTCCGGCCCGCCCGGCGCGGGAAAGAGCACCATCGCCCGGCGCCTGGCCGAGGGGTCCGCCGCCGACTGCGCCGTCCACCTGCACACCGACGACTTCTACGTCTACATCCGCAAGGGCTACGTCGAGCCATGGCGGCCGGAATCCCAGGCCCAGAACATCACGGTGATGAACGCCCTCGCCCAGAGCGCAGCGGCCTATGCGCTGGGCGGCTACGAGGTGATGGTCGACGGCATCGTCGGGCCCTGGTTCTTCGATCCCTGGCTGACGGCGGCGGCCCAGCACGGCCTGGATCTGCGCTACGTGCTCCTGATGCCCGACGAGGCGGAGACGCTGGCCCGCGGGACCGCCCGCACCCAGAAGGGGGCCATGACCGATGAGAACGTGATCCGCACCATGTGGGGCCACTTCCGCACCTACGCCCCGGATGCGGCCCACATCCTGGACACGACCGGCCAGAGCCCGGAGGTGACGCTGGCGGCCGTCCGCGCCGGCCTGGACGCAGGCAAATTCATCCTGAGATGAAATCCGTTTGCCAATTTCTCCGCTGGGCCGCGAGCCGGTCGGGCCAAGCCACCGGACTGCGCCGAAGGCGCCGG
>Ga0068865_100002646_pt1 | contig 10638 bp, 10 predicted proteins | sample KBSMisM12_FD_75293 | JGI IMG/M metagenome (GOLD analysis project Ga0068865, IMG submission 75293) | Miscanthus rhizosphere microbial communities from Kellogg Biological Station, Michigan, USA - KBS Miscanthus M1-2 | ecosystem: Host-associated > Plants > Roots > Rhizosphere > Soil ...
GTGACGATCTGCCAGCGCTCAGGGGTCACGGGTCAGCTGGCTGTGCAGCCACGCGCGCGCCACGCGCCACTCCCGCTCGACGGTCCTCGGCGCGATGTCGAGGGCTTCGGCGGTTTCCTCCAGCGACAGCCCGCCGAAGTACCGAAGTTCGACGACGCGGCTCTTCCGCGGATCGAACGCCGCGAGCCTCACGAGGAGCTCGTCCAATGCCAGGATGTCGAAATCGGCGGCGGGTCCCGGCAGGACGCGATCGGCGAGGGACACGCGCAGCCATTGCCCCGAGCGCTTGTGCATGTTCCGGCGGCGCGCGTGATCCACCAGGATGCGCCGCATCATCTGTGACGCCAGCCCGAAGAATTGGGAGCGATTCTGCCAGATTGCCTGTTGTTGATCGGCCAGGCGCAAGTACGCCTCGTGCACGAGGGCGGTCGGTTGCAGCGTGTGGTTGCGGCGCTCGCCGCGCAAGTACGCGGCGGCGCGACGCCGGAGCTGTTGATAGACGACCGGTACGAGGCGGTCTGCGGCTCCCGGCTGGCCGGCAGCCCATGCCCGCAGCAGCGCCGTGACTTCCGGGTCATCAGTCACTTGCAAACGCATCCTACGACGGAATGGCGGAGGGCTCTCGGATTTCTCGCGTCTCTGATCAGAGCCACCGCCCGTCGATTTCGCAGGCGGTGTTCAACCAGCAGGGAGACACAATGACTGTCACGCAACGGTACGGCGCAATCGGGTTGGCGATCGGTCTCGCGATGACCATGGCGACTTCCGTCGTCTCCGGTCACGACTCTCACGATAAACGGGCGCCATCTTCGAACGCCGGCGACCGAACCATCGCAGGCGTATGGCGGACCATGGTGACTCCTCGTAACTGTCAGACGGGCGAACAGGTCGCGACTTCGTTTCCGGGCCTGTTCACGTTCAACTCACACGGCACGATGTCGGAATATGGCATTGGCCCTGGTTCGAGTCCGGCTCTGCGCAGTCCCGGCCACGGAGTCTGGCAGCGCGAACACCGCTGGCAGGATTACTCCTTCGCGTTCACGTACTACCGCTATAACGCAGGGGGCGTGTTCATCGGATCCCAGAAGGTGACGGCTGCGCTGGAACTCGGCGCCGGGGGCGATGTGTTTACCACCACCTCTGGAATTGAAGTGTTCGACGCCGGCGGCAACCTGATCGCGACCGCGTGCGCCACAGCCGCCGGGAGCCGCTTCGAATAGCGATCGCGCATCGCCCGTCTCAAGGACGGCGGGCTCTATTGCGCGTGGACGCCGGGAGCCGCCGCATCGGCGGCGCCGACTCGGAGGCCGCACGGAAAGACCTTGGAAAGCGCGGTCTCAATCTGTCGGACGGCGCCTTGCGATTCGCTCAGCGCGCTCTGGGCGTCGAGCAGCAGATCGCGGTCGCGACGCGACAGGCGGCCGCCATGGTCGTCTTCGTCGTGATCGCCACGCCCGCGGTCAAACGACGACGCGTTGCGGGGCGGAGGCTGAAGCATTCCGCTGATCCGCGCCAGCAAGGCGTCGGCCGATCGGTCGGTTTCGAGGAGATCGCCGCAGACCGCCTGGAGGACGGACTGATCGAACGTGCCGTTCTCGCCGCTCTGCACCGCCGGCAGCGCGATCAGCGCGGCGCTGCGTTGGATCCGTACGCTGCCGTCCGCGAAGCTGGTGAGGTCCGCCGAGAGATGGCTGAGGCGTGAGCTCTCCTGCATTCTGGCCGCGGCCTCCCGGACCTTTTGTACGGCCGGCAGGAGCAGCCCGATCAGGACCGCAATGATCGCGATGACGACGAGCAGCTCGATGAGGGTGAAACCTGCCTGAGTGCGGAACGATGGGCGCCTGTTCATGATGCACCGTCCTCCTGTGCTGACGCTGTGCCGAGGTGATGGCTGGGCTGACGAGAAGGTACGCGGGGTTGTATCACACCTGGCGGCTTGAGCGGGTTGAGATTCACACGGTACGGTGTGCTATAACGCCTGACTATGAGTGAGGCGTACGACCGCTTCCTGGCGCTCGTCAAGGCGCGTCACACGTGCCGCGGCTTCAAGAAGGATCCGGTGCCGGAAGGCGCGATCGAGAAGATTCTCGAGGCCGCGCGCTGGGCGATGTCCGGCGCCAACTCCCAGCCCTGGGAATTCATCGTCGTCAAGAATCCCGAGACGATCCGGGCGCTGTACAAGACCTATCAGGACGAGATCAACGATCTCAACTTCTGGCTCGAGCAGCGGTTTCCGTGGGACCTGCGCCATCCCGGGTTCCGCATCGAAGGCGATCTCTCGACGCAGTACCAGACGATGAACGCGCGGGTCGGCTGGTCGGAAGCGCCGGCGCTGATCGTGGTGCTCGGCGACGGCCGCCGGCAGCTCGGCTCGGTCTCCGGCGCGAGCACGCCCGGCCGGCATCAGACGCACCTCACCGACGGCCTCTCCAACGCGTCGATGATTCTGCACCTCGCCGCGGCGTCGCTTGGCCTGGCGTCGCAGTGGGTGTCGATTCACATCCAGGAACCGTTCAAGCAGATCCTCGACGTGCCGGCCCTGCTCACGCTCCACACGATCATCCCCGTCGGCTACCCGAAGCAGCCGCTCACCGGCAGCTACCGGCGCAAGCTGCAGGAGATCGTCCACGAAGAGCGCTACGAGCACTCGAAGATGATGAGCAACGAGGACATCGTCAACTACCTGTACAAGCTCCGCGCCAGCACGATCCGGACCTACGTGCGCTCGCGCGGCGACAAAGACCTGCCGAAGCCCCAGGGAGACTGATCCGATGACGCGCGATGCCATGCGTCGCCTCCTGCCCGGGCTGTGCCTCGCCGCCTGTGCGGCCGCGTGCGGCAGCAACACCGCCAAGGCGCCGGCGCCGGTCGCAGGCATCGAGCAGCCGCACCTCAAGGTGGCGATCATCTCCGTGACCGCCACCTACGTGCCGCTCTATCTCGCGGTGGACGATGGACTGTTCGCGAAGGAGGGGCTGCAGGTGGACCTGCTGCCGTTCCGGGGCGGATCGGATCTGATCAAGGCCGTGGTGTCGGGATCGGCCGACGTCGGCGTCGTGTCGCTCGCGGAAGTAACGTCCGCGATTGCGGCGGGGCAGTCGATGAAGGCGTTCTACGGCGGCTTCAACGTCCCGGCATTCGACTGGTACGCGGTGCCGTCGATCCACTCGATCGCCGAGGCCAAGGGCAAGCGCTTCGGCGTCACCCAATACGGATCGTCCACCGATTTCCTGACGCGCTATGCGCTGGCGTCGAAGGGGCTCGACCCGGCCAGGGACGTGCAAATCGTGCAGGGCGGCGATTCGCCGACGCGGCTGGCGGCGATGCAGGCCGGCCAGATCGACGTGAACATCTTCGCCCCGCCGGACACCTTCGTCGCCGCCGAGCGCGGCTATACCAGGATCCTGCGGCAGAAGGATCTGGCACCCGACTATCCGTATCACGTGTTCGGCGCGATGGAGACGTTCATCGCCGGCCACCCGAACACGCTCAAGGCGCTGCTGCGCGGCTTCGTCCTCGGGCTGCGCGAAGCCAAACGCGACAAACCGCGGGCGATCGAGGCGTTGGTCAAGCGCATTCAGATGGACCCGAAGTACGCGGGCCCGACATTCGACGACCTGATCGGGTATCTCTACGAGGACGGGCGGCTCCCGAGCGAGCAGGGGCTCGATCTCTTCTTCGAGATGGGGATCAAGGCCGGCCGGTTCAAGACGCGGCTGCCGCGCGAGCAGTACTGGACGCCGGCGTTCGCCGATACGTTCGCGCAGTGGAAACCGCCGGAATGACGCCACACATCCGGATCGACGGCCTGACCGTCGCCTACGACAAGCCGCTCGCCGGCGGCGCCTTCATCGCGGTGGCCAATCTCAGTCTGGACGTGCCGCGCGGGACCTTCGTCACCATCGTCGGGCCGAGCGGCTGCGGCAAAAGCAGCGTGCTGCTGGCGATTGCCGGGCTGACGAAGCCGGCGTCCGGACGCGTGCTGGTGAATGACGCCCCCGTGGTCGGTCCCGGCCGCGACCGCGCGATGGTGTTCCAGGAGTTCGCGCTGATGCCCTGGCGCACGGTGGTCGAGAACGTACGGTTCGGCCTCGAGCTGCAGCGCTGGAGCGGAGAAGATCTGACGGCGCGGGCACTGCGCTACGTGCGGCTCGTCGGGCTCCAGGGCTTCGATCAGTACCGCCCGCACCAGCTCTCGGGCGGGATGCGCCAGCGGGTCGGCATCGCGCGCGCGCTGGCGGTGGACCCGGAGATCCTGCTGCTCGACGAACCGTTCGGCGCGCTCGACGCGCAGACGCGCGAGTCGATGGGCGACGAGCTGCTGAAGATCTGGGAGCAGGACAAAAAGACCGCCCTGTTCGTGACCCACAGCATCGACGAGGCGATCTTCCTCGGCGACATCGTCGTGATCATGAGCAAGGGGCCCGGCCGCATCCTCGAGACGATCCCGATCGACCTGCCGCGGCCGCGGCCGATCGATCTCATGGACACGCCGACGTTCGTCGAGTACCGCCGGCGCATTCGCCACCATCTCACCTCAGAGACCCCGGCCCGTGCGTAGCCGCGCGATGATCTCGACGGTGGCGGTGGCGCTGTTTCTCGCCTCATGGGAGATCGCGCCGCGGCTGCGGCTGGTCGATCCGTTCTTCACCAGCCGGCCGAGCCAGGTGCTCTCGGCCGGCGTGGACATCGTGCGCGGCGGCACACTCTGGCACGACGCCGCGGTCAGCCTGTCGGAGTTTGCCGCGGGGTTCGCCCTGGCGTTGGCGGCCGGCGTGCCGATCGGGCTGATGCTGGGCACGTTTCCGACGCTGCGGTATCTCGTCGATCCTCCGCTGATGGCGCTCTACGCGACGCCGCAGCTTGCGCTGCTGCCGATCATCGTCCTCTGGCTCGGCATCGGGATGGGCTCGAAGATCGCCGTCGTCTTCATCGGTTCCGTGATCCCGATCGTCGTCAACAGCATGGCGGGAGTGCGCCAGGTCGAGCGGCCGCTCGTGCTGGCGGCGCGTTCGTTCTGCGCCACCAGGCGCGACGTCTTCATCAAGGTGATCCTGCCGGCTTCGCTGCCCGCGGTGATGATCGGCGTCCGTCTCGGCCTGAGCCGCGCAGTGCTCGGCGTGGTCGTGGCCGAAATGTACGTGTCGCAGGAAGGCGTCGGCAATCAGATCATGCGCCTCGGCTCGGCGTTCAGGGTCGATCACCTGCTGGTCTATGTCCTGCTGGTCTCGGCGTTCGGCCTCGGCCTGACGACGGCGGCGCGCAAACTCGAGGAGCGGGTGGCGCGATGAGGCCGCTCAAGCCGGTGCTGCTCGGCGTCGTGTCGTTCGCGGTGATCCTGTTCTCATGGGAAGCGGCGGTGCGCCTCGGGTGGCTCAACCCGTTCTTCACCTCGCAGCCGACCGCGATCGCGGCGGCGCTGGCGCGGGAGGCGGGGTCCGGCGAACTGGCGCGGAGCGCGGCGGTGAGCCTGCGCGAGTTCATCGCCGGTTTCGGCGCAGCCATCATCGTCGGCCTGACCCTCGGCGTGCTCGCCGGATGGTACCGCAGCGTCGAGTACGCGCTCGACCCGTTCATCTGGTTCGTCTATTCCGCGCCGCTCATCGCCTTCTATCCGTTGTTCGTGCTCTGGCTCGGGCTCGGCACGCATACCGTGATCGCCATTTCGTTCCTGCTCTCGGTCACGCCGATCACCGTCAACACCGCGACGGGAATCCGCACGCTCAGCCCGACGCTGCTGCTCGCCGCCAGGTCGTTCGGCGCGCGCCCGCGCGACGTGCTCTGGAAGGTGGCGCTCCCGGCGTCGGTGCCGATGGTCGTCGCCGGCCTCCGGCTCGGCGTCGGCCGCGCGCTGACGGGTGTGGTCGTCGCCGAGCTGTTCGTGCCGAGCGGCGGGCTCGGATCGAGCATCGCCTACAACGGCGGGCTGTTGCGGACGACGGACATGCTCGCGTCGCTGATGGTGATCGTCGTCCTCGGCGTGGTCTGCACGCAGGGGCTGAGCGCCATCGAATCGCGCTTCGACTCGTGGCGGACGGGGCCGGGGCTGTAGCGATGGCGTTCATCGTGGCGGTCGATATCGGCGGAACCTTTACGGATCTGATCGGATACGACGAGGGGAATGGACGCCTCGTCAGCGCGAAGAGCTCGACCACACCCGCCGATTTTGCGCGGGCGATCCAGGACTGCTTCGAGAAGATTCAACTCGCGCCCCGGTCGATCGGGACGTTCGTGCACGGCTCGACGGTGGCCATCAACACCGTCGTGGAGCGCACGGGCGCGAGGACCGCGCTCGTCGTCACCCGCGGGACGCGGGACGTCTATACGATCGGCCGCGGCAACAGGCCCGATGCGTACGACGTGTGGTTCAAGCGGCCTGAGCCGCTCGTTCCTCGCCATCTGACGTTCGAAATCGATGAGCGCCTGGGCGCCGACGGCTGCGTGCGCGTGCCGTTCGACGAGGTGCAGTCGGCCGCGGTGGCCGCGCGCGTGGCCGCAAGCGGCGCGGACGCGGTCGCGGTCTGCCTGCTGCATTCATGGAGCAACCCGGCGCACGAACAGCAGATGTCTGCACTGCTCGAGGCAGCCGCGCCAGGCGCTTACGTGACGATATCGAGTGACATCCTGCGCGAGTACGGCGAGTACGAGCGGATGTCGACGACGGTGCTCAACGGCTACATCGGACCGAGAGTCCGCACGTATCTCGACGAGCTCGAGCGCCGGCTGCGCGCCGACGGGTTCGCCGGCGATCTGCTGATCATGCAGTCGAACGGCGGCGTGATGGCGCCGTCGGTCGCCAGGACGCTGCCGGTCGCGACGCTCGAATCGGGCCCGGTGGGCGGCTTCATCGCCGCCGCGCGTGTTGGCGTCCGGCTCGGATACGCCAACGTGATCGCGTTCGACATGGGTGGAACGACGGCGAAGACCAACGTCGTGCGCGACGGCGAGCCGCAGATGGCGCACGGCTACCACATCGGCGGCTACGCGACCGGCCACCCGATGACGCTGCCGGTCGTCGACACGGTGGAGGTCGGCGCCGGCGGCGGCAGCCTCGCCCGCGCGGACGCCGGCGGGCTCCGCGTCGGACCGCAGAGCGCGGGAGCCGAGCCGGGGCCGGCCTGCTATGGCAAGGGCGGGTCCGAGCCGACGGTGACCGACGCGAACGTCGTGCTCGGACGCATCGATCCGCGGGCGTTTCTCGGCGGAGAGATGGTGCTCGACGCCGATGCGGCGCGGGCAGCCGTACACCGGAGGGTGGCTGAACCGCTTGGGCTGTCGGATCAGGCCGCCGCCTTAGCCATCCTCAAGATTGCCGTGCTGCACATGTCGCTCGCCGTCCGGCAGGTGTCGGTCGAGCGCGGCTACGATCCGCGCGACTTCGCGATGCTCGCGTTCGGCGGCGCCGGGCCGCTCCATGCCACGGAGGTCGCGCGCGCGCTCCACATTCCGACGATCATCGTGCCGATGTTTCCGGGCCAGTTCTCCGCGGCCGGGATGCTGATGGCCGACCTGCGGCACGACTACGTCCGCACCTACTACAAGCCGCTCGACCGCGCGGACTTCCGCGAGCTCACGGCCATCGCCGGCGAGCTGGCGGAGTCGGCGCGCCGGCGCCTTCGTGAAGAGGGGGCCGCTGAGGCGCGCACTGACCTGCGCGTGTCCCTCGACGTCCGCTACGCGGGGCAGGACGGTTCGATGCCGGTGCCGGCGGACGGCTTGCTCGCGTCCGGCGGCTGGAGCGGCGAGGCCGAGGCCGTCAAGGCTGCGTTCAACGCGCTCCACCAGCGCACGTTCGGGTACCACGACCCGGAGCAGGCGCTCGAGGTCGTGAGCGTCCGGTTGGCGGCGGTCGCGCGGCGGGTGGACGGAGCGCGGGAACGCTCGGCTAAAGCCTTCGCGCTCCAAGAAAGCGCCGAAGCCTTGGCGGAGGCTGGTCAGCCGGGCGGCACGCGCCTGGTCTGGTTCGAGGAAGACGCGCCGATCGAGTGCCCGGTGCATCAGCGCGAGCAACTGGCGGCCGGCGTCGAGCTCGCCGGTCCGGCGGTGGTTCAGGAGTACGCGAGCACGACGCTGTTGTTCCCGGGCGATCGACTTCGTGTCGCGGAGACAGGCGAGCTCCTCATTCACCTTGGTCCGGCCCGTTGACATGACCTCCACGAACGCGCCCGACATCGTGACCCTCGAGGTGATCCGCAACGTGCTGCCCGCGATCGCCAACGAGATGTCGTACGTGCTGCAGCGCACGTCGTACAACATGATGATCTACGAGGTTCGCGACTACTGCTGCGGCCTGCTGGACGTCACCGGACGGCTGCTGTCGCAGAACACCGGCGGCGTGTCGCACTTTGTCGCCGACCTCGGCGTGGTGATCCGAGACGGCGTGTCCCGATACGGCGTCGCCGGGTTCAAGCCCGGCGACGTGGTGATCACCAATCATCAGCGGGTCGCGGGGCAGCACCTCAACAACATCATGATCTACTCGCCCTGCTTCGCCGGCGGCGAGCTGTTCGGCTTCGCGGCGACCCGCGCCCACTGGATCGACGTCGGCGGCCTCAGCACCGGTTTCAGCGCCGGCAACGCGGCCGATCCGTGGCTGGAAGGCCTGCAGCTCGATCAGATCAAGCTGTGGGACGCCGGCCGGCTCGACGAAACGGCGTGGCGGATCATCAAGGACAACATCCGCTACCCCGAATCGTCGATGGGCGATCTCAAGTCGCAGGTGGCCGCCTGCCGTCTGGCGGAGAAGCGCGTCGAGGAAATCGTCGTCCGCTACGGCCGGACCGTCGTGGAGGATGCGATCGAGCGGGTGTTCGATCAGTCCGAGGCGCGTTGCCGCGCCGCCGTCGAGCGGCTGCCCGACGGCGTCTACGAGGCCGAGTCGCTGTTCGGCGGCCACCCGCTGGACAACAACGAGCCGGTGCTGATCAAGGTCCGGATCACGATCGCCGGCGGCGACATGACGATCGATCTCACGCAGTGCTCGTCCGAGCGCAAGCAGCCCATCAACGCGCGCACGCTCGCGGCACCGCTGATTGCCTACAAGGCGATCACCATGCCGCGCGAACCGGTGAATGAGGGGGCGTTTCGCGCGCTGCGGGTCGAGATCCAGGAGGGCAGCTACATGATGGCGCGCTTCCCGGCGCCGATGGCCTCGTGGGGCCGGACGCTGCCGAGCGTCGTCGACACCATCCTGGCGGCGCTGGCGCCGATTCTGCCCGACAAGATTCCAGCCGCGCACCTCGGTGTGCTCGGCGGCACGATTGTGTTCTTCGGCGTCGATCCCGCCACCGGCGAGCGGTTCGTCACCCAGAGCATCGAGGGCGGTGGATGGGGCGGCCGCCCGTACGAAGACGGCGAGTCCGCGTCGGTGTCGGTCTGCCAGGGCGACGTGCACAACGCGCCGATCGAGAAGATGGAGCTCCGCTGGCCGATCGTAGTGAACCGGCGCGCACTGCGCCGCGACTCCGGCGGGGCCGGCAGGTTCCGCGGGGGGCTCGGTCTCGAGGTGGAAGTCGTGGGGCTGGTCGAGGGTCAATGGACGCTCGCCGATACCGGGCGGCATCACTTTCCGCCCTGGGGCGTGCTCGGCGGCTCGCCCGGCCTGCCGTCCGACAGCCTGGCGCGGCTGCCGGACGAGCCGGACTTCCATCACGTCGATTTCATCCGGCACGCGGTGCCGAAAGGCACGACGGCCGTCGTCGTCACCGCCGGCGGCGGCGGGTGGGGCGATCCGCTGGTACGCGATCCGGCGAAAGTCGCCGCAGATGTCGCCGAAGACTATGTGTCGATCGACGCGGCGCGCGAGCAGTACGGCGTCGTGTTCCGCGCGGGCACCCTCGACGTCGACGTCGACGCCACCGCGCAGCAACGCGCCGGGATCGCCAGACGGCGGGGGACAATCGAGGCGTGAACGCGCTGACGAAGCTCGCCGTGTTCGTGCAGAGCCCCGAGCTCGCCAATGCCCTCCCGGCGCGGCTCGATCGCCTGAAACTGCACGTCGTGGACGCGGTGGGCGCGCGCCTGGCCGGGTCGCTCACCGATGAAGGCGTGGCGGTCGCCCGCCTCTGCGCATCGATGGCCGACGGTCTCGACGGCGCCGTGCTCGCCGGCTGCGCCCAGACGCGCTGCACCGAAGTGGACGACATCCACCTGGCGTCGTGCACGACGCCGGGATCGGTGGTCGTGCCGACCGCGCTCGCGCTCGCGGCGGCGGGCGACCTGCGCTCGGTGGGCGACGTCTGCGCCGCGGCCCTGGCCGGCTTCGAGACGCTGATCCGCTACGGCGTGGCGATCAACGGTCCGGCGGCGATCGGCAAGGGCGTCTGGCCGACGCAGGCCGCGGCGGCGCTGGGCAGCGCGGCGGTCGCGTCCCGCGCGTACGGGCTGAGCGTCGATCGAACCGCCGGCGCGCTGGCGACGGCGCTGGCCTTCGGGTCGGGCTTTCCGGTTCCCGCCGGGCTCCCGTCTTCGTCGCGATGGATGACGCTGGGTCTGGCCGCGGTGAACGGCGTGACCGCAGCCAGAGCCGCGCGCGAGGGGCTGGTCGGCACGGCCGATCGCATCGCGCTTGGACCGCGACTGACCCACGGCCTCGGCCGCCGATTCCTGTTCGACGACATCGGTATCAAGCCGTACCCG
>Ga0068865_100002658_pt1 | contig 10620 bp, 7 predicted proteins | sample KBSMisM12_FD_75293 | JGI IMG/M metagenome (GOLD analysis project Ga0068865, IMG submission 75293) | Miscanthus rhizosphere microbial communities from Kellogg Biological Station, Michigan, USA - KBS Miscanthus M1-2 | ecosystem: Host-associated > Plants > Roots > Rhizosphere > Soil ...
TCAACGTCAAAACGGCGATTGCCGGAATAACTTTCATCGAATTTCCAGGCCCAAGCGTGACGTGATCGAGCATGCGCGCAGTTGCGGCAACCGGTCAATGCGCTCCCGCCACAGCGACATATGCATCGCTGCATCTCGGCGACGATTCAACCTGTTCCTTTCTCCTTGTGGGAGAAGGTGGCACGAAGCGCCGGACCCTCACCCCAACCCCTCTCCCGAGGGGAGAGAGGCTACTCGCGGTTCCATCGGCAACGTCGCACTTTTGAGCAGAGCGCGAAGCCTCAGACACGCCCGACGCGCACGTGAAACTGCCAGCGCACTTCGCGCACGAGCGAAGGGTCGCCCCAGGCGGCGCGCAGGTCCGGTTCGACCAGCGTGACCGGGTCTTCGCCGCTCGCCTTGATGTAGCGTTGCGTCGCCGACCACGAGCGCAGGTAGGCGAGGAGGTGATCGACCCTCCACCGCGCGATCATCGGAAACGACGGCGGCACAATTTCCACGAACGGAAATGGAATCGTACGGTAGCCGGCCTCGACGAGGCTGCGTTCGGGCGGCCAGTAGGGACCGGTCAGATCGACGTACAGGCGTGTGACAGCGCGGTCGATGGCTGCGTCATCGACGTCGCAATGCGCGTAGGACCACACCGCAATGATGCCGCCGGGTTTCAGGACACGGCGTACCTGCTCGTTGAAGCGTGCATGGTCCAGCCAGTGCAGCGCCTGCGCGACCGTGACCAGGCTTGCGCTGCCTGCGTCGAGTGTCGGCTGCTCGGCCGGCTCGACGCGATACTCGATGTTCGGCCGCGGCTCGGCTTGCGCGATCTGGTTTGCGCTCGGGTCCGTGCCGATGACCTTGCGGAAGTGGTCGGCCAGCGCCAGGGTCGCCTGGCCGTTGCCGCAGCCGGCATCCCACGCCAGATCCCGATCAGGCGCCTGTTGCGCGAGCCAGTCGTACAGCGTCGGCGGGTAGGTGGGGCGCGCCTCACGATAAATATTGGCGTGGCCGGAGAAGTGGTCCTTGAAAGCAGTCATTGGCGGTTGCGGTCGGGCGATCTGTCCACAGTTGGCGCGACGACGTTTTTTTCAACTCCCGCTGACGACGCCTCATCACAGGCTCGGGTCGCATTCGATGTCGCCGCAAGACCTGAGCAGGTGCGGACAGAGGCCTTCAAGACTGGCCGAAAGAATTATTTTATTCCTCCACGACGCGGATCTGGCCGGGGCCGAGGCCATCGAGCGCGATGTCGCCGATACGCGTGCGGATCAGGCGCAGCGTCGGCAGGCCGACGGCCGCGGTCATGCGCCGCACCTGGCGGTTGCGTCCTTCGCGGATCGTCAATTCGATGAATGCATCCGGCACGCTCTTGCGGAAGCGCACCGGCGGATCGCGCGGCCACAGCCAGTCCGGCGCTTGCGTGAGCAGACGGGCCCGGGTCGGCAACGTCGGGCCGTCGTTCAGAAGTACACCTTGTTGCAATTGCGACAATTGCGCGCCGCCCGGACTGCCTTCGACCTGCACGAGATAGGTCTTTTCGGTTCGACGCCGAGGAGCGGTCAGGCGGTGGGCGAGCGCGCCGTCGTCGGTAAGCAGCAGCAGGCCCTCGCTGTCGAGGTCCAGGCGACCCGCCGGGTACACGTGCGGAACTGTGACGAATTCGGCCAGCGTGCGCCGGCCATCTGCGCGCGTGCCGCCGCGGTCGGTGAACTGGCAGAGCACGCCGTAAGGCTTGTTCAGAGCAATGAGCATCGTCGCGGTGCAAAGACGCGAACGGCCGCGCGAGGCGGCCGTCCGCTCATGCGCAGAACATCACCGATCAGTTCTTGGCGTCGCTCTTCGGCGCTTCCGTCGACTTGAAGATCTGGTCGCCGCCGGGCTTGACGAAGCGCAAGGTCATGCGATCCGATTCGCCGATGGCGAGGTACTTGTCCTGATCCTTGTCCTTCAGTGCGAGCGACGGCGGCAGTGTCCAGACGCCCTCGGGGTAGTCCTTGGTGTCCTTCGGATTGGCGTTGATCTCACTCTTCGCGTCGAGCTTGAATCCGGCGTCGGTGGCGAGCTTGATCACGTAGTCTTCGGGCAGATAGCCGGAATCCTTGATCTTTTCCAGTTCGGCACCTGTCGCGGCGCGGTGATCGACGACGCCGAGCACGCCGCCGGGCTTGAGCACATCGAACACGGCCTTGAACATGCCCGGCGCCGCGTCAGCCATGACCCAGTTGTGCACGTTGCGGAACGTCACGACCATGTCGACCGAATTGGCCGGACCGAAGTTCGGTGCTTTGAGATCGAATTGCTGGACTTTGGCGTCGCCGTACTCTGCGGAATCGCCCGAGAACTTCTTGCTCAGCGCGTCCATGTCCTGTGCGTCTTCGCCTTCCTTCTTTTTCGGCGTGACTATGGCAGCGATGTAGTTGCCGCTGCCCTTGAGCAGCGGAGCGAGGACTTCGGCGTACCAGCCGCCGCCCGGCGTCAGTTCGATCAGGGTCATGCCCGGCTTGATACCGAAGAACTCGAGCGTCTGCTTCGGATGGCGATACTGGTCGCGCGCCTTGTTCTTGTCCGAACGCCAGCTGCCGGCGAGAACCTGGTCGAGCTTCTGCGCGAACGGCTGGTCGGCGCTCTGCGGCGGCGGCGGTTGGACCGGCTGGTCGGCGACCGGCTTCGGTGCCGCGGTGACAGTGTTGCTGGCTGGAGGAGGCGGTGGTGAACTGCCGCAGCCTGTGAGCACGAGCGCGAGCGACGCAGCAAGTGTGAGCTTGTTCATCGATATCTGCCTTTGGGGTTGGGCGGGACGAATCCCCGGGATTATAGCGCTGCGGCGAGGCTGCCGGGCCACGTCGGCAGCCGCAGCGCCGCAGGATACGGCGGTACATCGATTGCTTCGCCGGCGCGCAAGCGTTCCTGCAACTGCGTCCACCAGCGCACGTCGAAGATTTCGCCGTGCTCGCGGATCAGCGCGTCGCGCAGCTGCGGTTCGACGCCGAGGAAATTCGGGAACTGCTCCGGAAACACGTCGTGCGGACCGACGTAGTAGGTATCCAGGCCCGGGGTCGTCTCGTCGCTGTCCGGCAGTTCGCGAAACCGGCAATCGGTGACCAGACACAACTCGTCATAATCGTAGAAGATCGCGCGGCCGTGCCGGGTCAGGCCGAAATTCTTGAACAGCAGGTCGCCGGGGAAGATGTTGTTGCGCGCCAGATCCTTGATCGCCTGGCCATAGTCCAGAATCGCCTTCAACGACGTGCTTTCCGGATTTTCGCGCACATACAGGTCGAGCGGCCGCAGCCGACGCTCGACGTAGCAGTGCGCGACGACGATGTCGTCGCCCTCGGCGTAGGCGCTGTCGCGGCATTCGCCGAGCAGTTCGTCGAGCAGCGCCGGCGAGAAACGGGAGCGCGAAAAACGCAGGAACCGGAACTCCTGCGCATCGATCAGGCGGCCGGCGCGGTCGTGATGGAAGACGAGGTGATACTTCGCCATGACTTCCTCGCGCACGGCGTCCTTGGGAAAGGCGAAGCGGTCGCGGATCAGCTTGAACACGAGCGGATAGGACGGCAGCGTGAAGACGAGCATGACCATGCCGCGCACGCCGTCGGCGTGGACGAATTGCTCGTCCGGATCCGCGGCAAGGTGCCGGTAGAAATGGCGATAGCGTTCGGTCTTGCCCTGCTTGGCGCGGCCGAGCACGGTGTAGATTTCGTCGACGGGCTTGTTCGGCAGCAGCGTGTGCAGGAACACGATCGCGTCGCCGACCGTGGCGAGGTCCGCATGCAGGTAGCTGCGCGTATAGCCGAAGATCTGCGCGACGTTGATGCGTTCGATCAGCAGCGCGTCGACGCGGATGCCCGACGCATCGTGGATCAGCGCGATCACCAGCGGCACGACGTGTTCGACGCCGAAGACGCGGCCGACGAGGTACGCGCGGCGCTCGCGGTAGAACACCGTTTCCAGCAGTTCGACCGCGCGCACGGGTTCTTCGCCCCAGGAGGCGAGGCGGCGCGACAACGCGTCGGCCATGCGCATCGCGCACAGGCCGGCATGCGCGTACGGCGCCTTGAATGGATAGTCATCGAGGATCTTCTGGCAGATGCGCGGCAGGTTGCCCCACACCGCGTAGCTGTGCCGCGCGACCGGATGCGTGATGCGATCGGTCGGATCTATGTCGAGCGCGACGAACTCGATCTGCGCGTCGACGCCGCGGATGCGAAAGAAACGCCGCGCCAGCGTATTGAACCAGGTCATGTACAGCTCCTGGTCGAGCAGCCCGGCGATGGCTGCGGCATAGGCGTCGCGCACGGCGCTCCACAGCATGCGGTCGCTCGGCACGGTGCCGAGCATGCGTTCGACGCGCTCGACCATTTCGCCGATGCAGCGCTCGTACAACTCTATGCGCTCGCTGGTGTCGTTCTGCGCACCCTGCCAGTCGCGCGTTTCGAAGCGGCGCTGGGCGCGCTGCGTGATCGTACTGAAGCGCCCGTGGTAGTCGGCGAAACCGGCGCGCAGTTCGCGTGCGCAGACTTCGACGAGGGCCTTGTCGACCTCGCGCTGCACCGGTGCGGCGACGCTGTTCATGCGCGCAGTTTAGGGGAAAAACGAAAGAAAAAAGCCTTGAACGCGGATCAACGCGGATGAAGAGCGATTACGCGGATAGAGCTGCAAGATTTTTGCTCCACGCTCATCCGCGTTGATCCGCGAAATCCGCGTTCAAAGAGCTCTCCCGATCCTACGGGCGCGCCTTCCGCCGGGCGTGGCTGCGTTCGGCGTCGAGGTACTTGCGGATCTCCGGGTGCAGCCAGTCGCGAAAGGCGAGCAGCGGCCCGTGCTCGGCGGAGCGCTGCGGATAGACCAGGTAATGGCTGTAGCCGGCCGGCATGCGTTGATCGGTCAGCATGACAAGCGTGCCGTTGTCGACCAGCGGCTTGGCCAGGATCATGCGGCCGAGCACGATGCCCATGCCTTCGGCTGCGGCGCGGTGCAGCAGTTCGGCTTCGGTGAAACTCGCCGCATAGCGCCGCGGCGGAGTGCCGCCGAACAGTTCGAACCAGCGGCGCCAGCGCTGGTTGTCGTCGTCGGATTCGCCGATCAGCGGCCAGTTGCCCATCTCGTCGGGCTTCGGCTTGCGCCGGCGGCCGATCAGTTTCGGACTCGCCATCGGCACGATCCACTCGTCGAACAGGTGCTCGGCGGTCAGGCCCGTCCAGTGTCCGCTGCCCAGGCGCAGCGCGGCGTCGACCGGCTCGCGTTCGAAGTCGACCAGCGCCACGCTGGTCTGCAGGTTGAATTCGAGGCCCGGATGCCGGGCCATGAACGCCGGCAGCCGCGGCATCAGCCAGCTCGAGGAGAACAGCGGCAACGCGCTGATCGTCAGCGCGTTGGTGTTGCGTTCGCGTTGGCGCGCGAACACGCGCTCGATGCCCTCGATGTGCGGCGCCGTCGCTTCGAGCAGGCGCTCGCCGTGCGGCGTCAGTGTCACGCCGCGCGGGCCGCGCAGCAGGAGGCGCTGGTTCAGGCGTTCCTCGAGCGTGCGCATCTGGTGGCTCAGCGCGCTGACCGTCAGGTTCAGCTGGGCCGCGGCACGGGTCAGGTTGCGCGTGCGCGCGACCGTGACGAACGCCTGCAACGCGTGCAGTGGTGGTCTGCTCATGGCGCCCCGTGGGTTGAGCGTATTTCAACTCTGGCTTGCAAAAGTATCGCTTTTTTGCGCGCGCGGGCAAGCCTATCTTGTGCTTCCATCAAATCGAGGAGGCATCGGCAATGACTGCTTTCTGGAAGAACCTGCACGGCCTGGCCCTCGGCCAGTTGTTCAACGGCGGCTATCTCGGCGGTCGCGCCGCCGCGCTGCCATCGCGCAATGCGCAACCCACTCCGGTCGCCGCAGGGACGCGGACGAACGAGCGCAACCAGCGTCTGCCCAACGCGCGGGTTGCGGTCTGCCAGTGAGTGCCTGCACGGCCACCTTCGACGGATCGCCGGTGTGCTGCGAAGCGGCCATCGGCCCTACGTCGGCCGTGGTGGTGCCGCTGCGTTCGTGGCCGGCACATGCGAAACGAAACATGAAGCGCATTGAAACCCAGACGTGCGAAGACAACAGACCGACGCCTCCATCGCGCCTGGCGTTGTTGGCGTACTGCGTCGCCTTCGTTGCGCGCTCGTTCTACGATGTTGCAATCCGGCGCTGCAAGCCGGGCCCGGCCAAGTGGCCCTGATCGGCTTGCCCGGTCGGTCAGCTTGATCAGATTGCGCGAATCAGCTCGTCGGCGAATTCCGAGCACTTGACCTCTTTTGCGCCTTCCATCAGACGCGCGAAATCGTAAGTGACGGTCTTGTTGCCGATCGCCACATCCATGGCGCGGATGATGGCGTCGGCCGCCTCGGTCCAGCCCATGTAGCGCAGCATCATCTCGCCGGACAGGATCACCGAGCCCGGATTGACCTTGTCCTGGTCGGCGTATTTTGGCGCCGTGCCGTGGGTCGCCTCGAACACGGCATGGCCGGTCATGTAGTTGATGTTGCCGCCCGGCGCGATGCCGATGCCGCCGACCTGCGCGGCCAGCGCATCGGAAAGATAATCGCCGTTCAAGTTCAGCGTTGCGATCACGTCGAACTCCTCCGGCCGCGTCAGCACCTGCTGCAGCGTGATGTCGGCGATCGCATCCTTGATCAGGATGCGGCCGGACGCCAGGGCGGCTTTCTGCTCGGCGTTTGCCGCCGCCTCGCCGCCCGCCGCCTTGGTCTTCTCCCATTGTTCCCATGTATACACCTGCCCACCGAACTCACGCTCGGCCAGCGCGTAGCCCCAGTTGCGGAACGCGCCTTCGGTGAACTTCATGATGTTGCCCTTGTGCACGATCGTCACCGACTTGCGCTTATTGGCAATGGCATATTCGATGGCCGAGCGGATCAGGCGTTCGGAGCCGTCCTTCGACACCGGCTTGATGCCGATGCCGGAGCTTTCCGGGAAGCGGATCTTGGCGTACTCCTTCGGGAAGTTCGCCTTGAACAGGTCGAGGAACTTCCTGTTGGCCTCGCCGCCCTGCTCGAACTCGATGCCGGCGTAGATGTCCTCGCAGTTCTCGCGGAAGATCACCATCTCGACTTTTTCCGGCGCCTTGACCGGCGAGGGTACGCCCTTGAACCAGCGCACCGGGCGCAGGCACACGTACAGGTCGAGCATCTGGCGCAGCGCGACGTTCAGCGAGCGGATGCCGCCGCCGATCGGCGTCGTCAGCGGGCCCTTGATCGAGACGAGATAGTCGCGGCAGGCCGTGACCGTCGAGTCCGGCAGCCACGAACCATACTGCTTGAAGGATTTTTCGCCGGCATAGACCTCGAGCCAGTGGATCTTGCGCTGGCCTTTGTATACTTTTTCCACGACCGCGTCGAACACGCGCACCGAGGCGCGCCAGATGTCGCGGCCCGTGCCGTCGCCTTCGATGAACGGCACGATCGGATTGTTCGGTACCGTGAGCTTGCCGTTGGCGATGGTGATCTTGGCGCCGCCGGCCGGCGGCGAGAGGGTGGGTTCGGTCATGGGGGGATCTCCCGGTCGTGTGAGTGCCGGCGGCATCGGCCAGCGCGTGAGCGCCATTGTAGAGCAGGGGCGAGGGCCTCGTCCCCGCTCTCACCCGTGCACGTTCGGGTCCCTTGTCGCCGCCAGCGTCTCCTCGGCCGGTTCGAGCTTGTCGCCGAGCAGCCGGCGCACGAATACGTAGAACACCGGGATCAGCAGGACGCCGAGGAACGTCGCGAAGATCATGCCGCCGATGACGCCGGTGCCGATCGCGTGGCGCGCGTTCGCGCCGGCGCCGCTCGAGATCGCCAATGGCAACACGCCGAGGATGAAGCAGAACGACGTCATCAGGATCGGGCGCAGGCGCAGGCGCGCGGCGTCGACGACCGCGGTGCCGAGGCGGCGTCCCGCGCGCTGCTCGGATACGGCGAATTCGACGATCAGGATCGCATTTTTCGCGGCGAGACCGATGATCGTCAGCATGCCGACTTTGAAGTAGACGTCGTTCGGCAGGCCGCGCATCCAGGTCGCCAGCAGCATGCCGGTCAGGCCGAGCGGAACGACCAGCATGACCGAAACCGGAATCGACCAGCTTTCGTACAGTGCGGCAAGGCAGAGGAACACGACGACGATCGACAACGCGATCAACATCGGCGCCTGGCTGCCGGAGATGATCTCCTGCAATGACTGGCCGGTCCATTCCCGGCCGAACCCGGCCGGCAGTTCCTTGACCAGGTCGTTCATCAGTGCCATCGCCTCGCCGGTGCTCTTGCTCTGGGTATTGCTGCCGACGATATCGATCGATTCGTAGCCGTTGTAACGCACCAGGCTCGGCGAGCCCATCCTCCAGTTCGTGCTCACGACGTTCGACAGCGGCACCATCGAGTCGAGCGCCGCGGCGCTGTTGCCGTTCGTCGTCGTGCCGCTGCCGCCGGAGTTGCCGTTCGTCGACGCCGTCGTCGTCAGCTTGCCCGGCACGTAGAAGTGGCTGAGCGCTTCGGGATTTGCGCGGAACGCGGCATCCGCCTGCATGTTGACGCGCAGCACGCGGCCGCCATAGACGAAATCGTCGACGTAGACCGGCGCCAGCATCAGGCGGATGGCCGTATAGACGTCCGACAGCGACAGACCCATCGACTGCGCCTGCACGCGGTCGACGCGCATGTCGAGCTGCGGCGCGTCCTCGAGGCCGTTCGGGCGCACACCGACGAGCGTATCCTTGTGCTCGCCCGCCTTGCCGAGCAGCATGTTCTGCGCGGCGATCAGCGCGTCGTGTCCCTGCCCGGTGCGGTCCTGCAGGTACATGTCGAAGCCGCCGAAGCGGCTCAGGCCGCGGATCGTCGGCAGGTTCGCGACAAACGCCATGCCATCGCGCACGCTGCCGAACAGCTGGCCCTGCAGGCGCTGGATCAATTCCGCGGCCGAGGCATCGCGCTGGTCCCAGGGCTTGAAGCGGATGAACGCCAGGCCGACGTTCTCGCCGCTGCCGATGAAGCTGAAGCCGCTGATCGCGAACACGGCGTCGACTTCCTTGTTGCCCTGGATGATCGACCCGACCTGATCCATGACCTTGTTCGTGCGCGCGATCGTCGCGCCGGACGGCAGCGAGACGATGGCGAACGCGTAGCCCTGGTCTTCCTCCGGAACGAAGCTGCCGGGCAGTTTGTAGAACAGGAAGGCGCAGAGCGCGAAGATCGCCGCGTAGATGCCCATCCACAGACCGACGCGCCGGATCGCGTCGCGGATGTTGCCGGTGTAGGTGTTGCGCGTCCACTCGAACGCGCGGTTGAACCCGCTGAACAACGCGTTGCGCGGACCTTCATGCAGCGGCTTGATGATCGTGGCGCACAACGCCGGCGTGAACACCAGCGCCAAAAAGGCCGAGAAGCCGGTCGACAAGGCGATGGTCAGCGCGAACTGGCGGTAGATCGCGCCGACCGAACTCGACTGCATCGCGCTCGGAATGAAAACCGCCATCAGCACGACGGCAATGGCGACGACGGCGCCGGTGATCTGCTGCATCGCCTTGCGCGTCGCTTCCTTGGGGCCCAGTCCTTCTTCGCGCATGATGCGCTCGACGTTCTCGATGACGACGATCGCGTCGTCGACGACGATGCCGATCGCCAGCACCATGCCGAACAGGCTGAGCTGGTTGATCGTGAAGCCGACCGCCCACATGCCGACGAAGCCGCCCATCAGCGCGACCGGTATGACCAGCGTGGCAATGATCGTGGCGCGGAAGTTCTGCAGGAACAGCAGCATGACGAGGAACACGAGCACGATCGCCTCGCCCAGCGTCTTGACCACTTCCTCGATCGAGATCTTGATGAAACGCGTCGAGTCGTACGGCACGAACCACGACACGCCCGGCGGGAATGTCGGCTGCAGTTCGGTTAGCTTGGCACGGACTTCGTCAGCGACGGCGAGCGCGTTGGCGCCACTGACGAGCTGCACGCCGACGCCGGCGACGCCCTGGCCGTTGTAGACGACGCGCTGGCCGTAGCTGTACGGTCCGAGTTCGATGCGGGCGACATCCTTCAGGCGCACCGCGGTGCCGTCGTTGTTCGCGCGCAGGATGATTTCCTCGAACTGCTGCGGCGTGGTGAAGCGGCTCTCCGCACGCACCGTCGCCGTGAAGCCGACGCCCGGCAGCGCCGGCTCCTGGCCGACCGAGCCGGCAGCGATCTGCACGTTCTGCGCCTGCACCGCGGCCAGCGCCTGCGCCGCCGACATGCCGTAGCCGTGCAGCTGGTCCGGATTGAGCCAGATGCGCATCGCATATTCGGAGCCGACCTGCAACGTGCTGCCGACGCCCTGCAGGCGCGCGATCTGGTCGATGACCTGCGAGGACAGCAGGTTGTTGAGCTCGTACGAGTTATAGCGGCCGTCGTCGGACTTCAGCGCGAAGAACATCAGGAAGTCCGGATTCGACTTGACCGTGGTAACGCCGAGCTGGGTCACTTCGTTCGGCAGGCGCGGCGTCGCCAGCGCGACCTTGTTCTGCGTCTGCACTTGGGCGATGTCCGGGTTCGTGCCTGGCTCGAACGTCAGCGTCACCGAAGAGCCGCCGTTCGATGTCGACGTCGAGCTGAAGTACAGCAGGTGATCGA